>JABLTK010054620.1_pt1 | contig 46521 bp, 55 predicted proteins | sample 7160131 | NCBI WGS metagenome assembly JABLTK01 (sample SAMN14651221, study PRJNA627086) | human gut metagenome | isolation source: feces | host: Homo sapiens
AATAATTCTTTTTTATATTCAGGACTTAATGTATTTGCTACATCTGCTATCATTTTTATAGCATTTACATCTGTTACAGTATTAATTTCATTTACAGTTTGAGTTAATTTAAGTGTTGCACCATTAATATTGCATTTAATACAGAGTGCAATCCCTTTATATATAGTTTCATCTTGATCAGATGTTATAATGTATGTTTTTGTCACACTCACTCCACTGTCTAATGTTACCATTTCACCTACGATTTCTCCATTAAGTCCAACAACTCCACCACTTATTTCAGCTTTGTACGCTTTCATAAAGTTAAAATCAGCTGATACGTTACCTATATTCTCTACAGTAGAAATAACTTGATATTTTTTACCCTTTATATTTTCAAAAATCCACCCGTAAGTGCCGTAAGTTGTATTTGTTGTATATGCAAGACTATTGCCTTCAACAACTTTACTTGTACTATCAACACCATTAATCATATATTTGGAAATACTCAATTCACCACCAATTATATCAGTTTCTGTTGTTTCTTTTTCAAATTTATTCTGTATTTTTTCTTCTAACTTGGTAATATCAACGCTTTTATCATTTAATCCTGTGGCTTGGTATTGTAGACTACTTTTTTCAAATTTACTTGTAGTAGAATTGTATAAGTATATATACCCGTCGGATATGTTTACATATGTTTTAGTAGTGTCAATCATTTTATCTATACTGCTTGCAAACTCTGGTGTTACACTGCTCAAGTTTGCTACATCATTTTTGTTCGCTTTTTCGTCCATTTGCGAACTTAATTCTGTTTGTTTCTTTTTTATACCATCAAGAAACTCATCTATATATTCATCCATTTTTATTATATCTAAGAGTTCTACTATTTTGTTATTTACCTTGTTTGACTGAAAAACTTTTTCTACTATTACTAAACATAATGGAAATGTGCTTACTGTTCCTTCTTTAACAATTTCAATGTCTAGTTTTGCTTTTCCTTTAATATCTGTATAATCTTTATTCAATGTTATACTTACTATATTTTTATTTATATCCATGTCTTTTTTTAAAGGAGTTCCATCTGGTTTGCTCCAGTTCAATGTTGCTTTTGCTCCCATTAAGTCATAGTTTTTTTCATTTTCATATATGTTAATAATTAAATTTATATCATCATTTTGCATACAAGCTTTTATATCATATTCTTGTAAATTTATATCTATATCATAAATTACTTTTCTCATAGCCTCACCTAATATTTATTAAATTCTTTTTTGAAAGATTTTATTATGTCATTTTCAAATTTTTTATTATTTGCAGATAATTGTTTTTGTAAATCAGCTTTTGTCACATTATCAAGGTTTCCTTTTACAACAATTTCATTTGTTACATAAAAACTATTGCTTATATTATTTGAATTAGTATTTTTATTTTGTCTTGCTACTTCTCTTCTTATATCTTCTCTCATTTTTTGAGTTGAAGCTAAATGATTAGTTACTTTTGTTCCAGATGGCAGATAAGATAAGCTATTCCCAATACTTCTTGCTATACTGGTTATACTATCATGTAATTCCCAACCATCTTCATTAGTAAGTGCTAATCCTTCTTTTGAGTTGCTTGTACCTGTAGCATATTGACTACTTACTTTATTTCCATTTACCCAAACATTACCTCTTCCATCACTAAAGTAATCTCCAGTGCCTTTATATTGTACCCATATAGTACTAGTTCTATCTTTTGCTGCTCTATCTAAAGCATCTTTAATTTCATTTACATTTGCAATAGTACCATCTTTATTAACTCTTATTTGAATTGGAGTATTATTAATATTTATAATTCCTACTCTTGTTCCATCTGTAGCTGTTTTAACTTCTGATAAACTTCCTACAACTTGACCATTACTATTTATTATTTCTCCGTTTGCATTTACAGTTGTATTTTTTCCATCTGTAACTGCATTTTTTATTCTTGTTTGAGCTGAAGTATATTCTGTTGCCATATCCTGTGCACTCTTTGCAAACTTTTCATTATATCCTGCTGCTTCTTCCATATGAACTCCCTGAGCATCTGTGGAAGTTGCAACAGCTTCAACAATTTGTCCTGTTGTTTCATCAACAACTACTTGGACATTATGCCAAGCCTTATCATTAGTTGAATAGAATTTATACATACCACTTTCAGTAACCTTATCCATTCCTTCATAATTTTTAATCATTGTATTAAGTCTTTCATTTGCTCGTAAATCTTCTTTTTCTAATATTTTACCTGTAGTAACATCTATAACATCTAAAAGATTTTCATTGTGAATTTTGAAATAATTTAAATCATCTCTATAATTTTGTTCATTTATCTGTTTCTTTTCTTTCCATTCCTTTGTTAATCTTGCTTTTTCTGTATCAGCTTGTGCTTTCTGGCTACCATTCATTTCATTGTAATTACTCATAACAGTATCAATCATAGTTTGATAATGTGCATCAGTTTGTGCTTTTTCATCTTCATATTGTTTTGCTTTTTGTTGTAGTAATTCACTTGCTGTTTCAGCATCTACATTTTTTATTCTTGACTTAAATTCATTTCTAGCATAATTAAGTTCATATTTATTATTTTTAGCCTGTGCTTCAAGTTGAATTTGAGATATTTTTGCATAGTATTCATTTATTAAAGCTTCATCATTAGGAGTAACTTTATATCCTTCCTCCCTTACTTTTCTAAATATCTCATTAACTTCTTTTTGCATTCTTGTAACTTCTTCTTTATTTTTATCTCCACTTTCATTATAAAAATTAATTAAAGTTTGTTCCGTGTTATCTATTACTCCATCTGCATTAAAACCTTCTTGAAGTGTGCTTTGTATTTCTTGTTGTTTTTCTTCTATTGCACTTATAGCACTTTCACAAAGCTTATTAACTCTATCATTTAATTCATTACATTCATCATTAGTTAAAACATTATCTATATTTAATGTATGTAAATTAAATGCAAATTCTTGAACATCTTTTGTACTATCCTTAACTGCTTTTTTAAAATCTTTAGATAGATTATCAGATAAATCTTTTTGCACTAATCCCATATCTTCCAATTCTTTTTTTGTGTAAGATACTCCCCCTGATAAATCAACAAATATTTTTTCTAATGTTGACATTTCATCTCTTGATTTAATAGCACTTCTATTCATAGCCTCCATATATTCATGAGTTCCATATATAACTCCTGCTAATGTTCCAATTGTTGCAACAACTGGAATTATAGCTCCACCTAGTGTTCCAAATGTAGCTGTTAATTTTCCTAATATAGCACTTGCTCCTGATGACTTAACTGCTAAGTTTCCTATCTTAGTATATATTTTTCCAATACTTGTACTTAAACTACCTAAACCTGTAACTAATTTTCCTGCTCCTGTTATTAAGCTTCCAGCAACCTTTAGCAACCCCCCTGATGCAAAAGTTAAAAGTCCTGTTCTTAAAATTAATTTTTGTGTTTCTTTATCAAGATTTCCAAACCAAGAAACAAATTCAGATAACTTGCCTATTAAACTATTAATATGAGGAAGTAAATATTCGCTTAATTGTATTCCTAATCCTTCAAGTTGAGATTTAAATATAATTAAATTTCCCTTTGTATTATCAATCATTACTTCACTCATATCTTTTGCAGCACCACTACAATTATTTATTGCATTTTCTAATTTACTAACATCTTCTGGTGCTGAATTCATAAGAACTAACCAACTTGCCATAGCTGTTTTACTAAATGTAGCTTCAGCATTTAATGATTTTTCTGCTTCTGTGAAATTATTAAATATAGCCCTACTATCATTTATTATGTCATTTAAATTTCTCATACTTCCATCAGCATTAGTTGTTGTTACAACAAATTCTTCTCCTGCATTATTAACAAACTTTAAATCGCTTGCCATAGCATTTAATATAGTTCTTAGCCCTGTTCCTGCTTTATCTCCTTTTATAGAAGCATTTGCTAGTAAACCTATTTGTTCTGCTACTTGTTCTATTGAAAATCCTAAACTACCTGCAATTGGAGCAACATATTGAAATGTAGTTCCCATAAGACCAACATTTGTATTACTATTAGTTGAAGCAGCTGCTAATACATCTGAAAAGTGAGCTGAATCACTAGCTTTAAGTCCAAAAGCTGTTAATGCATCTGTGACAATATCAGATACAGTTCCAAGCTGTTCTCCTGATGCAGCTGCTAAATACATTACTCCTTCAAGTCCATTAAGCATATCTTCAGTTTTCCAACCAGCCATAGCCATATATTTCATTGCTTCAGCACTTTCAGTTGCAGAAAACTTTGTTGTAGCTCCCATTTCTTTTGCTTTTTCAGTTAATAGTTTTAAATCTTCACCTGTAGCTCCTGAAATTGCCTGAACTTCTGACATACCAGCTTCAAAATCCATGCCAACTTTTATTGCATATGTACTTAAACCAACAAAAACAGAACTTAACATCATCAGCTTATCTCCTAGAGCAGTTGTAACTCCTCCTACTGTTTGCATTTTACTTCCTAATGTATTTAAATTAGTTCCTAGTTTCTGCATATATTCCCCTGCTCTAATAAATCCTGATGATTGTTTTGCTATTTCTTCATTTGTTTCTCTTAACTGACCTTCTAATCTGGTAAGATTTTTTTCAGCATCATTTAATTTTTTTGAATAATTAGTTATAGTGTTAGAATTGCTATCCATTTTACTTTTAGTATCTGTAATTTCAGAATTTAGTGTTTTCATTTCTTCTTTTAATTTTGAAACTTCTTCACTTTCTTTTCCATACTGCTTTTCTGCTTCTTTAATTTGTTCTTTTAATTGTTTTTTCTTTTCAGTAAGTTCAGTAAGTTTATTTTTATTTTCTTCATATTTCCTACTGTTATTTTCAATATTTTGATTATAAAGCTCCATTTGTCTTTTTACATTTTGAATTTGAGTTGTTAGTGCTTTCTTCTTTTCAGTAAGATTTTGAATGTTTTTTCCATAAGTATTTACTTTTTGAGATGCTAATTGTAATTCACTATTTGTTAATTGGATTTGTTTTTTCATTTGCTGCAATGTATTAATCATTCCAGTATCTTCAACTCCAAAAATAACTCTTACTCTTCCATCAGCCATATTTTCACCTCTCTTATAGAAAATCTCTAAGCCTTACATTTTTCTTAACTTTATTATTTTTCTTAATCTTTTCCTTATCTGTAGTATTTTTAGCTTCTAAAATATCAACATATGCACTAATCAATATTGACTTTTTATATTTCATATTTTGTTTTTCAAGAATTGAAATCTCAGATAAATTGCTATTTAAAAATTCCTCTTCACTTTTATTTAAAATATTAGTAGAAATAAAATACCAATAATTCCACCATTCTTCAAAGCTAAATGAACTTTCATCTTGTTTGCTATCACTTTTATTAGTTTCTTTATATTCAATTGAACATTCTTGTATAAGTTTTATAATACCTAACAATATGCTTATCTTTATTTCTTCATTATCTAATACATTCTCTAGGTCTTGGAATGTTAATTCATCACACATACAACATATTATAATTTTTAAAGTAATATCATCTTGTTTTTCTAAAAAACCTTCTAAAACTTCAGTAGGGTCCTTATCAGTCATTTTGTATAAATTTTTTAAGAATTTAAAATTATACTTTAACTTATAAATCCTATCCTCTATTTCTAAATTTAAAAAATATCTATCACTTAATAGCATTTTTATCACCTAAAATAAAAATTGTATACATTTTTTACATTGTTATGTATACATTGCATAATATTTTTGCAATACATAAAAAAATAAATTAATGTATTACACTACAACAATTCTAAGTTAATATATAAAAAGAGATAGAATTTACTCTATCTCTTCATCATTATCCACAATTTCTATTGTGGCTTCCTTAGGGAATATTTTCTTGTGGAATTTCTGGTACTGGAACAGTTTTTCCCCACTTAGTAGCCCATGTTTCAGCATTAAAATTCTCATCATCACTAGATACAATATATATATAATCATCTAAACCTTTAGGACATATAAATTCACCACTTATACTTGATGTTTGTATTTCTCTATTATCCTTATCTTTAGTTTTTCCTTTTATCTCATTACCTTCCATTTTTCCTTTTAACAATGTTATATAATCCATTGCCTCTTCTCCAGTTTCTGAATTAAAAGTAGTTTGTTCAATCATTATAGCTATATATGGATTACTTTTCTTTTTGCCTCTAGTCATTCCACCTTCAGCAGTTTTCACATAATTGTAAATATCACATTTAACATCTTTACTTATTGCTGGAAGCGTTAATGTTAAGTTTGCTTTTCTAGTACCATTTACATTTGTTATTTCTCTATTACCTGCCCACAATGCTACATTACTTTCTGATGGTTGGATAGACATTTCAATTAAATCTCCTAATTCTTTTACTGCTCCATAACTTCCATCTGATGCTATTACACTATAATAAGCTTTTTCTAAACCATCACTTAATTGGTAAACCTGTTCTTTTGTTTCTGACATACTAATCATTCCTTTCAAATAAATCTTTTAATATAAAATCTAAATGCTGTATGATATAATTTTGTTTTTTCTTCAAAATCATCATATTCATCAAAAATTTTATATTTTTTAATTTTTAATACCTTTTTAATACTTTCTAAAAGCTCTATATTATTTGAATACTTACTAAATATATCTATTTGTACTGATGCATTTTCACTTAAATTTCTATTGCCTGCAAAATCAGATTCTTCATTACTAAGTAACATATATTCTAAATAAGTATTGCATTTTATATCATCATCTTTATGAAGATAATACATATAATTATTGTCTTGCTTCAAATTAAGCCCTTTATTTGCCTTTACAAGATATTTAATTATATCTTCATCTTGTAAATCAATATATATTTGTTGCCTTATATTCAAATACCTGTGCCTCCTAGTAAAATTTCTGTAGCTTTTTCTATTGCATCTTCTTGTACAGTTTCAACAGCTCTATGAATCCTTCCAACATTCTTTTTCTGTTGACTTGTTCCATACTCTTGAAATCTGTAATAAAAATCATCTATTTCTACTAAACAATATCTACTCCCTGATTTAGCTCTTTTCATTTTCTTTCTTACATGACTTTTAGAGTATCCAGTTTCTACTGCAATATATCCTTCAATTGCTCCTTTTAATATTTCTCCTGCTTCATTTAATGCTTGATTTTTTCTTTTTTCTGATATTTCAAGATTATCAAGTAATTTTGTAAGTTCTTCAAAGCCTTCAACTTTCATCCTCATACTCAATCACCTTTGCCAAATCATTTTCAATTACTTTACATTTTATTTTTAGCCATCTGTTTCTATAATTTATATTGTCTAAATGTTTTATTTCATAAACTTTATTGTTAAAAATAACAACATTATCATAAGAAATATTATTTGTAAATCTAACAATAAAATTAACTGAGTCTTGCAAATTAACTTGATAAGCTTGGTAAAACTCCTCACCATATAAGTTTTGAATTTTAGCTTTACATTGCCTATCAATAACATATTTTTCTCCAGCTGTAAGTCCATATTCTTTTTTTATTTCTTTATGTGCTATTTTTATAAGGTTTCTTAATTCTCCTACAGTAACATTAAAATTAGTTATTAGTATCACCTTCTTTATATGAAGCTAATATATCAAGAATTGTATTTGTAATAATGTCTCTTTTTGTTTTTTCAGATGCATCATTACTCCTATTTTCATATAAATCACTAACATACTTCTTTTGAAGTAGTTTTGCCAGTTTTAAACCTCTAGCATTATTTTTATACTCAGTCCCTACACATTCATCAATATAGTTTTCAGTTGCTAAGAGCAATTCCTCTAAAAAGTCATCTTCATCATCAAAATCGATTCTTAGATATGATTTTATTTCTTCTAAATTATTCAAAAATTACCCCTCCTAAAATTACAAAAGGAAGGGAATATCCCTTCCTAATTAAGCTGTTTTCTTTACTAATTTAACTATTCTTTGATTATCAGTTATTTTTGCGTCAGCTTCTATGAACGCACATGCTCCAATAGCATATTGAGTAGCATATTTTTCATTAAGCATTGTTAATTCTAACTGATTTGATAGTTTTACACTTAGCCCTTTCATATCTCCAAAATAAATATTTGTGGCATTTTCAGATATGTAAACATGATTTCCTAAAATTTCATATCCAAATCCTTTTACAATATCTTTGTTTAATAGATAATTTCCATCTGAATCTTTTAGCTTTCTTAATGCTTTTAAATCAGCTTTATTCATTATCCATACGGCATTAGGTAAATAAATAGCTGGTATTTCCATTTGAGTATCAATTAAATCATCAGCGGTTACTCTGTTAGCTGTTGAAGAGGTTATAACATTTGTTGAATTAACTAAACCTTTAATTTTAGTTTTTCCTTCTAAAAGTTCTTTTTCTAAAAAATCAGCTATTGATTTAGCAACTTTTCCTACAACATAAGAAGTTATATCTATTTCTGAATTATTTATTAAGCTTTTAGAAATTTTAGCTAATGTTCCAATTACAAAACCTGTTAAATCAACGCTTTTAAAATTCCCTGTACCTTCTGTAAGTTCTGTAAATTCATCCCCTTGATAAGCTGCTCCTATAGAACTTGTTTCTTCATCATAAATAGGTATTGTTAATGTTCCTTTTACATTATAAATTTCAGCCATAGCATATATAGGACATAGTTCTTTAACTTTTTCAATTATTTTATTAGCTATTGTAGTTGGAACTATAGCTCCATTATTTGCTTTACTTAAAGCTCTTTTTTCTCCTCTACAAAAATTTTCAAAACTTCTTATTTCCTCTTCTTCAATTTCTTCATCAGTTCTTTCTTCTTTTCCATTGTCTAAATTTCTTTTTGCACCATTTTCATTAAGTTCTCTTTCTTCAGCATTTTCAATTTCTTCTTGTATTTTTATTTTTGTTTCAAGGTCTCTTACTTCTTGCATTTTTGCTTCTGCTTCAGTAATTTTATTTTCAGCAAGTAATGCTCTTACCTCTGCTTTTTTATTTTCTTTTTCTTTTCTCATTTCTAATAAGTTCATAATTTTCTCCTTTCAAATTCATAAATTATAAGTAAAAATAAAAGAACTATCTAAGATAGTTCTAATTCTAACTGTATTTTTCTTTTTGTAAGTTCCAATTTTTCTTTTATTGATTCTTGATTTTTAAAATTCTCATAACTTCTACAAGAAACATTTGTATCATTATAAGCTGGAAAGGTTGCTATTGTTACCTCACGCAATTCAGCTTCTTTTATTGTTCTGATAAGGAAATCACCTTCTTTGCTCCATTTATCATCAATACATCTAAAGCCAAAACTACATCCATTTATATCACCATTTTTACAAAGTTCATAAACATCTTTTGCATAAGATACTTTAGGATTAATTCTTAACTCATATCTAAGACCAATACTATCAGATTTTAATTTTAAGCTTCCACTTCTTGTACTCCCTAATATTTTACTTGAATCATGATTGAATAAAATAGGAATAAAATTGTTCTGTTCTAAAGAATTATCAAATGCTCCAGGTGCAACCTCTTCATAAAAACCCATGTATTTACTTCTTGTATTATACTTATTTATATAACCTTCAATTATAAATTCTTCTCCTTCTTCTCTTGTTTCTAATGCTTCAATACAAATATTTCTAATTTCCTTTTCTCCATTCATATTTATCACCTCCTTAAAATGTGTCCGAATTGGACACATTTTTTATTCCTTTCCTTTATTTATATAACTTGCTGTTCCATCAATAAGATTTTTTAATGTTACATATCCTGAAGGAAGTACAACATTATTTCCACCTTCTATTTCAAGTAATCCCATAAGTTTTCTTGCATCATTGATAGAATATACTCCATTTCTAACAAAGTTAGTTATTATTTCTTGTTGTGTCTTTTGGTCTACTCTTAACAGTTCATTAATATTAAATTCAAAATATAATCCATTTCTTCTATCCTCTTTAGATAATAATTTTTCTTCTAATTCAAGTTCTATAGACTTAAATAGGACCATTAAGCAATTTGATAAAAAGTGTAAATTACTCATTTCTAAACTATTATTATTAGTATCACTTAAATCATTAAGCATAAATTGAGGCACTCCAAAAGCTGATGCAATTTGTTTAGCACCCATTTCCTTTAATTCTTTAAATTGTGAATCAGCTAAAGATATATTAAGAGGATCTACTTTATAACCAGCTGGTACAGTTATAAATCTTCCTTTAGCACTCCACATCATATTAAAAAGTTCTTGAGCTTCATTTAATTTTTTTTCATCTCTTATATCACTTGCCATTTGTACAGTACATTTATTAGTTAAGCCATTAGAAAATAATTCTTTTTGATATTTTTTAGCACTATTATTAATTTCAATAGTATCTTTTAATATATTCTTTATAGAACTACTTGTTATTGCATCCATACTGAAACCTTTAAAATGAAGTACCTCATCATATCTTGCATTATAAATAATTCCTGAATCTCCACATGTGTATTGAACTAAAATAGCATTTTGCTTTGAAGTTTTAGCTATTCCTATATTATCAACAATTAAGGTAATAGCATCTATTGGATATAAGCCTGTAACTTGTCCTTTTCTATCTCTACATATTAATGCAAAAGAATCACCTTTGTGTTGTCTTCTTGCTTCCATACATTTAAAAAAATCAAGTGAACTCATATAAGGATTTGGTCTTTTTTTTACTAAATTAAATAAAGGATTTTCTTTTTCTCTTACATCTCCGTTTTCTTTTTCTCTTTTTAGATTACAGCCTACTTTTCCAATGCTCTCAGAAATTATTTTTATACATTTAAAATATGTTGCATCTCTTAGTGCATCTTCAGAACTTAAAACATCTGCATCTAATGTTGCATAAGTACCATAATTTACATTATTATTAAATCTTCTATTTTCTAAAAGATTTTTCCACACTATATCACCTCATTATTCCAAAAACCCTTATTAATACATCTATTAATATCTCTATTGCTAGTACATAAAAAGCTATAGTAGAATTGATTAAAAGTGTATTAATAAATATAATGAAAAAAGCTAAGTATGTTAAGAAATTTATAATAAAAATTTCATCTTTAAGCTTCTTTTTTATTAAATCTATTTTTTTATTTTCTTTTTTCATATAACACCTACCAGTTTTGTGCCATTTTCTTCAAACTATCTAAGCTATTATAACTTTCCTGTTTAATTATTAATTCAGTAAAACAGAATATTAAAACAGCTACCATATCTATTCTTTGTTTTTGTTTATTTTCTTTAGCAAGCATTTCATCATCTGCTTTTCCCTTTGTTGTAACAGCATTACTCATATTCCAGTCAAGCAAGGAATTCTCTTCATAATATACATTTCCATCATATACTTCCTTTCTGAATTCTTTTGTTGCTGGAGATAATTCAAAGTAAGTTTGTTTTCTAAGAATCACATCATAATCATTACTTAATCTTTCCATCATTTCCTTTGCATTCATTGGGTCTGTTACTATATACTTAATCTTACAATTATAAGTTGATTCAATATTCCTTATGTATTCCTCAACTAAGCTATAATTAACAGTCATTCCTTCATGTATATCACAATTTCCTATCTTAGCCATTTCTCTATAGTCTATAATGTTTTTTTCACGTCTTTTTATAAGAGAATCTTCTGGCAAAAATCCATGACTTTTACAATAAATTTTTTCACCTTCTCTATACATAATTCCAACAGCTGTTAAGTCAGTTGTAACAGACATATCTACACCAACTATTACTTCCTTGCCTTCAAAATCCACTTTTTTGACTTTACATTTCTTCCAATATTCAATATCTAAATATTTTCTTTCTTCATTAGTTTCAAGAAAAATATTTAATGACTTTGTAAGATATTCTTCCTGTTCACTAGTTTTGATTTTAGCTATTTCCCTATCTGCTTTAATTTCATTATAGTTCTCTTCAATACGAAGAGGATTAGCTCTTAATATACCTATATCTTCCCAAGCTTCCTCCCTATTTGCATAGTAAAGTAAACAAAATATTCTATTATTTTCAACTACACCATTTAGAACTTTTCTATCATATTCTAATTCTTCTAACATAACAGAATCACTGTTAGGATATGCAGTTGTTATCTTTATCATAATTGGATTTATTACACTTCTTTGACCACTTCTCATTGCTCCAATGTTTTTATTAGTAACAAATGCTCCAACCTCATCAACTATTACAGTTGATGGTCTAATAGAATTATTTTTATCAGCTTCAGCAGTTCTTGCTTGATAAAAACTATTAGTTAATTTACATTGACATTTACCACTTAATTGTCTTGACATTTTAAAATATTTATCTATTGCAGGTGATACAGATAAAATTTGTTCAATAGCTTCTTTAACTTTACCAGCTAATTCTCTATCTAAGCATATACTATAAAATTCACTCCAATCATCTTCTGTAAGCATTAATAAAATTATTATTATTGCACATAAAAATGTTTTTGCAGATTTTCTTGGTATAAATAACACAACATCTCTATATCTAAATTTTTTAGGATTATTTTTGTATCTCCATCCAAAAAGATTAACAAGTAATAATGCTTGGAATCCAACTAAAACATCTAATACACATTTTCCTGATACAAAACCTGTTGCACAATTAAGAAGTTTTAATAAATTTTCAAAAACTTTTAGCTTTGTTTCATCAAAATAATAAGGAAAATTCTCTTTGTTTTGATTTATATTATAATCTTCTAAAAATATTTGACATTGTTTCTTTACTTCCCAGGTTGTAACTTCCTTATCTTTAATACAGTCTTTAGCATATTTTAAAGCTTTATCTAAAAGCAACATTAAACATCTTCACCTCTTAATGCTTTTTTAACTGGGTCCTCTTCATTTTCTTTAGCTTTTAGCATTAAGCTTCCAAGCCTAGCTCTTGATTGTGGAGATAAGGATAATTCATTACAACATCTAAAAAATTCTTGCATATGAACCTTTTTTCCATTCATTAATGCTTTGTCTCTTAGTGTATTAATATCTGCATTAATTTTTATATTTACTTGTCTTACTATATCAATTGCTACTGAACATTCTTCTAATAGAAATACATCAAGGTTTGATAAAATTTCACTTGGCTCTAATTCTTTTACTATATATTTAAAAATTTTCTTTTGCTCTTTTGTAAGCCTATTAGGAGGACGTATTTTATCAGTTCCACATTTAAGCCTTTCTTCAACCTCACTTCTTTTTGCTATTTCCTCTTTTGTATTATGTCTACTATGTAAATTTATGTTTTTTGCTGGTCTTGCCATGTAAAAATCCCTCCCTAAAAAAATTTTCATTTTGGGAATTTTGCCGAAGCGTACCCCCGAAAGAAAAAGGACATTAGAAACATAAAAAACTTTTCTAATGCCCCCCGTTTTTATATAAAAAATACTAATTATACTCCAAATTCTTCTTTAAATTTAATCTTAAAATCCTTAAGCATCTTTATTACTTCATATTGCATTTCATTACTAACATTCATTTTCGAGTGTACTTTATTATGATTTTCTTTAGTTAAAAAAAATAGATTATTAATATCAAATCTTTTATTCCAATCTGATTTAATCTCTATAATGTGATGAACAATTTCACCTTGAACTATTCTATTAAATAAATAATATTCTATTAAATCCATTCCTAAACAATCTGCTATGACCTTTCGTCTTATAGCCTTCCATGTATCCGAATTATAAAACTCTTGCTCTTGAATATCCGTTCTGTATTTCCTATATTCTTTATATCTATCTTTACTATTTAAACCTTCATTATACTTTCTATAATTCCTTTTCTTTTTAGGTTCATGCTCTTTGCAATACTTTATTCCATACTCAACTAAGTTAGTACAAAAACTACAATTACATTTCTTTAATATCATATTCTTATCTTAAAGCTACTTTATCTTTATAACTTATTGTTATATCTACTTTTCCATCTGAACTTATTTCTATTAAATTCTTATCTTTATAAAGATAAATAAAATCTCTACAAAAAATAAGTTCATTAGTTTTTGTATCTATTACTTGCTTTATCTCTGAAATAAATTTATAACTATGTCCTGGTATTAAATTGTTAAGTTGCATTGAGCTTATACCCTTTATATTAGATATAGACATATTTATTGCAGTTCCTTCTATAACATTAAAAAGAATATCTGGATATATTTTTTCATTTATTCCATATGTCTTTTCATATATAATATCCTCTATCTTCTCTGTAACAGAATAAAAATAACTTTTTAAATTTTTTCTAATTCCAAAAGGTTCTGTCATTTGAAATTGTAAAGTTATTGTATTATTTTCTTCATTTGCTATAGCACTTATAAATATTCCTCTATAATTAATACCTTCACTATATATACAAGCCTCTTCATCAATAAATAACTCTTTGCATATATACTCATATTCTTCTTTAGTTATTTCACTATTATCTTCATCCTGTTTTGTTATTATTACCTCTAAGGAACTACAATTATTTTTTATTTTAGACACAATAACTTTATCATTTATTTCTTCAGTTTCAATAGTTCTACTTAATCCTAAATTAAATTCTAAATCTGCTTCACCAATACTAACAATTTTATATTGATAATATCTTTTTCCGTTAAAAAATAAGTCCCCACAATTTCTAAATTGATTCATTTTAAACACCAACTTTAATTACTTTGTTATTTTCTATTTTATATTTTTCATAGTTCCTTACTATTTCTTCATCAAAATCAATAACAATACATTCAAAAATTTTACTATAGCTTTCTTTATCACTTCCAAAATAGTCAAGGCTTTGTATTCCACTACAAAAACCTTTTATATTTCCATTATCCTTTAAATAAAATAATGTAAGTTTATCCATTCATTTATCCTCCAATTGCTACATAACTCCATTGAAGTTCTTTTTCATTTTCTATAGTGTCTAATATAGATGTCCAATAACCTGTAACATTAAAAGTTGCATTAGTTGTGTCTATACTATCTATATTAAGATAAATTCTTTTAACATATTCTAAATGCTCTCCTCCTCGTGTATCTACCATAGAAACAATTACTTTAAAATTTTTTCCTTTAAATTTATTAGGTAACTGAACTGTTACTGTCTTTGGTAATACTCCAGCACTCCCTCCACTCATTCCTGTTCCTACTTCAATTAATGAATGATAAACCCCTGTACCATTTCTATAAAATCCTGTTGCATCTGCTCTGCTATAATCTCCGTTTGAATGTTTCCACATTGAATACTCATTAGTATGAATTGCTGTGTTTTTACTATCTGTACTACCTAGTGTAAAACCATTTCCATCAAACTTATAAGTTTTACCTATTAGTTTTCCATTTATGCTTAAGTTCCAACTATCTGCATTTTGTGTTACTATACTTTCAACATCTCCAGCACTAATCTTCTCTTGAATCATCTTGTAAGTTTGTATTCTGTAACTACTAAAGTCTCCTCTATTTACTTTTGTTTCAAGTCCCTCTTCAATCCTTTCTACTTTTACTTCAACCTTTTCTACTTTTCTTTTAGCTTTATTAGTTTCACTTACAATATTTCCAAAGAAATCATATTTACTTTCTAAAATATCTTTACTATTAGAAAATTCAATGTTATCTATTGTATTATCCTTAAAATTATATCTAAATCCTACTAATCTCAATTCATCTATTTTTATTTGCTTTGGAAAATAAAAAAGACTCCCTATTTTTAGAGAACCTTCCTTTAAATTATCTATTATTCTTTTTAGTCCATTAATATTTAATGTATATTCAATTTTAGGAGTATTTAAATATGCCAATTTATCTTTCATTCTATTTAATAAGTCCTGACTTGATAAAGAGCTATCATTAAAGCTTTCCTCTATAAGTAATTCATTTAATTCTTCTAAATCTGATTTAGAAAAGCAATTACTATTTTTCTTGCTACATTTTTCTCCAAGCTCTTTAAATTTTACACTTTCAGCTTCAATAGATGCTTTCTTATTTTCTAAATCTTTATTAAGATTTACCAATGTTACATCTTCAAGCTCTTCTATTTCAGCTTCTAATTCCTTATACTTTTGACTATCTGATTCTAAATTATTTTTTTCTTCCTTTTTCTCTTTTACTAGTTCTTCAGTATCAGAAATCTGTTTTTCAATATTACTTTGCTCTTCCTCTAATGTATTCATCTTACTCCTTAATACATTATAATTTTTACCCATACTCTTTAAAAATAAATCATATTTTTTTAATGATTCTTTTAAATTTTCAGTAATACTATCATTATCTATTAAATATGAATAATCTTCTATATATTCTTCATTTGTTATATGTTGCTCTGCAATAGAAATGTCTGTATCATTAATAAGCCTTGTTACAATATCCTCTTCATTCTTTACTTCAATTTCTTCAATTAGGTTATCATAATCAGCATATAGGCTATATTTCTTATTATTTTTTGAATAAATATTAATTTGATTATTTATTGTATCAAATTCACAATGAATAGAGTATAAATCTTCCAAAGTATCTCTTAAAAATGTAAGAAGCTTATAATTGCCCTCTATATTATAATTTATTGATGAATTTTCTATATCATCTATTATACTAACACTCCATCCACTTACCTCTTCAATAATTCTGCATATATCCTCTAATGAATAAGGAATACTTTCAAAAGAAATGTTTCTTTTTTCAAATATTTTTTCTAAAGAATATGCAATTATACTTTTTATTGATTTATTTTCATCCTTCTTTTCAATAACTTCTTCTATTATATATCTTGATTTATTATCAATAACTATACATCTTTTCTTTTTAATTTCATTATATACTATATATTCAATTCCTTTTATTCTGTCTGGAACCTCAAGCTCCAAGGTGCTAATATCATTCCATTTTATATTTTCATAAGTTACCCAATCTGATATATTTGCTATTGGATCTAATTTATTTTTAAAAAGTATAACTTCTAGTTTTAGCTTTTTCATTTTCTCACCTCACTTTTTACAAAACAAAAAAAAGAATTCTATTTCTTAGAATTCTTAAATCTTAGATGTCTTTTTGTAATAGTTCATCTTTACTTTTTTTATATTTTTCATCATTTATAAAAGATTCAATATACTTAAATACTTTTGTATATCTTTTTGATTTATATTTTTTTGAATTGTTGTTATGAATAATATATCTTGCAAAACTTTCAGCAAAAAACTCTCTAATATTCTTTTTATAATGCCTATTTTTTAAAAAATATAATTTATATTTTTTTTTATAATATAATGATATAAATTCCTTATTTAAACTTCTATGCAAAATACATTTCTTGTTTTCTTCAGTAATTTGAGCTTTATTAAGAATAATTTCATCTTCTTTGTCTATATATTCATTAAGCTTTTTTAAACTCTCATAGCCTTTTATTTCTCCAAATATATAATCTAAATAATGCCCTATCTCGTGTAATATTGTTTTTTCCCCACCTTCAGCATCATAAGCATAATAAATATAATGTTCACCATAAAAATATTTACCTCTAGTAGTTGTTGTAAATAAATTTTTTAATTTATTTTTCAAATTAAATTTATTTTTTACTTGATCTGCATCTTTAAATTTATTTTTTTCACACTTATCTATTTTTTCCCAATCCTCTTCTCTAATAATTTTTATTTCAAATTTTTGTAACTGTAAATATTCTAAAATCTTATTTTCCTTTAATAAATCTAAAGCTTCTTTACAAATTTCTTTTACTTCTTTAATGATTGTTTTTTCTTCAATTTTATCTATAAATGTTATAGCTATTTCGTTTATACTTACTTTGTTTCTGAAATTACACATAAATTTTCTCCATGTTTTCTAAATTTTTCTTTTAACCATTATATCAAAAAAACACCTATATTTCTATAGATGTTTTTTTGTTTACATATTCTAAATTTAGGGAGATACTTTATTCAATTGATTGCTATGTTAACATTATATAATAGTATAAAAAGACATTCAATGACATGAATTAGACAACTTTTTATACTTGTTTTTTTATATAAATGGCTTTGTAATGCTATTTATTTGAGTTTTAAGCTAGACAAATATTTATAGTTTTATACCATCTATTCCAAATAGTAAAATACTTAAATCTTCTAAAGCAAGCCAAACATCTCTACTTACTGTTTTTGGACTTATCTCTAAATTTTCTGCTACTTTTTCATAAGTTGGTGCTACATCCTCTTTAGTATCATCTATATATAGCATTTTTATTACCTGGTACTTCCTTTTTTTATTTTTACCTTCAATGTTACATATAGCTTCATAATATTTTAGAACCTTATTAATATGTTTAATTATTATTAATGTTCTTATTTTAGTTCTGCTTATTGATTGGATGTATTGCTCTTCATCATCTATTGATTCAATATCATCTAATACATCAACTGCTTTTTCTTGTTCTACTTTAGATATTGAATAACTTGCCATTTTGCTATGAGCATTTAATGAACGATAGTGTTTAAGTAATAATCTTGTATTTCTTAATCTTCTATCATATCTTTTTTGAGTTCTTTTATATTCTTGTTCTTTTATGTATTTAATTCCTTCTCTTATTCCTATCTTAACAGCCTCTTCATAAGTTATATTTTCAATTCCATTCACATTAATCAATCCTTTCATGTTATAATAAAAAAGATTAATTAATGAAGCAGTAAAGAATTCCTTTCTACACTTTCTCTACTGCTAACTTCTAGGTACCTATTTAAAGGGTGCCTACTTTTTTATAAATTTATTCTTTTTCTTTACCTTATTTTTTATGTTTTTAACATTATTTTGTCCTTCATCAGTAAGCAATGAAAGGTCACAAGCATAAGGACAATTTTCTTCTTCATCAACTGTTGGCATCATCATATCTTCATATGCTGTATAAAGAGGACAAGTGTTAAAGTTTTCTTTACAACTAACACACCTTACAGCTGCAACATCTTCTAACAATTCTAAAAAATATTCTCTTTTTAAACTGATATAATTAATTTTGTCTTTAAGGTCTCTTTGGAACTTATTTAATGTATATTCATCCATAATTCTAAAATCAAAAGCATCTAGTCTTTTCTTTAATTTTAATTTTGCTTTTTCATCAAGATTTTCTTCTACTTCATAACAAAACTTTCTTAAGTATGTATAACTTAGTTTTAACTCTTTTTGCATACTAGGAGTTAACATGCCTCTCTTTTTCCACTCTATCCAAATTTCATCAGTAATTCTATTTTCTAAAGTTCTGCTACCTTCCATCATTCCAAGAAAACTCTTAGCTACCATATAAAAATTTTCCTCTTCCATACTTAAATAACTTCTTTTTAAAGCTCCCATTATTATTTATCCTCCAACTCTTTTTTTGCTTCAATTATTTTACTAGCGTTTCTTGCCATTATTGTTTCCATATCATCTAAAACCATTGAAAGTTTGGTTTTACTTATTTTGTTTTTTTCAAAGGCTTCTGTTAATGCACTTATAAAAAGTAGCTTGTTAAATTCCATCCTCTTTTCAACTTCATCATTAATAAGTTGCATATTAATTGCTTGTTTTAATCCTAAATATTGTTTATTACTTAATCTACTTTTCACATACTTATCTTGTTGTCTTTTTTCTTTTCTTCCCATTACATTTCTCCTTATATACAAGTTTAACAATCAGACCAAGTTTGCCATGCTGAAGGATTACTTTCATCTAAGTATTTTATGCAGTCCTCTTTATTTTTAAAATCTTCTGTCCAAACATGACCATTTATATTATCAATAGCAGTAAATATTCCATTTTCTTCTGTATAAAATGTTCCTAATGGTCTTCCACTTTCTATTATTTTCATTGCCTCTTCTACTGTTATCTTTTTGTGTTTCATATATACCTCCATATATAAGAGGAAGCTAATGCTTCCCCTTGGAAAACTTACAAGTCCTGAATTAAAATTTTTGAAGTCCCTTTCATTAGTCCTTGTAATTTTTTAGCTTATTGATTTTCTATTTGTTCTAATACCTTTCTTAAATCTTCTATTGAATCATTAAATAGTTCTTTTAAAAGTGATTTTGTTGCATATAATTTATATTCTTCTTTTTCAACTTTTACAGTATAGTAAGACAGATTTAGTTTCTTTTCCCTTTCTAAAATTCCTTTTTCAACTAATCTTGAAAGTAAAGTTAATGTTGTTGTTCTTTTCCAGCCTTTTATTTTTTCTGCTTTTTGAGCTATTGCTCTTGATGATGCTCTTCCTCTGTACTCCCATATTATGTTCATTATTACTAGCTCTGACTTTGGTAACTCTTTAATATTCATTTATGTTTCCTCCTAATTTATTAATAAAGTAATTTTTTTAATGCTTCATATTCTAATAAGCAATCAGTTAATGCACTATGTCTTTCTTCTGGAATAACAATATCTAATTCTTTTAAAATATAATCTAAGTCTTGTTTTTCTGCTTTAACTTTTCCTTCTATGTTTCTTACTAAAAACAATTGCATTATATCTAATTTTCTATATCCAACTAAGGTTCTAAACTCTTTTATTTTATAGGTGCTAAGGAATAGCTTTTCTAAAAATTTAATATCAAAATCTATGTTCTGTCCTATGCAAATATAATGCTCTGAATTTTTATTTTCTTCTAAGAACTTAAGTATTTCATTAGCTGCTTCCTTAATTTCTAAAGCTTTCTTTTCATGTTCTACTATGTTTATTTTATTTATTGCCATTGCCTTTCCTGTCATTGTATATTCTTTATGTTTTATTTTAATATTTAATGTTGATATTATTTCACCATTTTCTAAAACAAGTATTCCTACCTCTAAAAGTTGATTCTTTTCACAATCAAAGCCTGTTGTTTCAGTATCAATAAGCAATGCTCTTCTATCTCTTAATTCCATTTATTACTCCCCCTTATTTTGTACATCTAAATATAATCTTGAATATTTATTTCCATTTGTATTTTTATATTTTTTACTTTCAGAAACTATATCAAATGCTTCATCTATCTTTTTTAATGCTCTTTTTAATTCAATATTTCCCTCTTCATCATCAACAAAACAAATTCTTACTTTTAACATTTATATCTCCTTTCCACATAAAGGACAGTAAACAAAATTAATAAAATCCATTCCTTTTGTTTTACTCCAAATTCCAGCTGTCCCTTTTAAACCATATGTTAATTCATAATAACCTTTTTTACTTTTTATAATTTCACGTTTTTCACAAAATTTACATTTCTTCTGATTATCATTTTTTATTTTTTCTTTAGTTTCTGTTTGAATATTTTCTTCAGTATATTCTTCCTTTACAAAGCTTTCTATTTGTTTAGGCACTTCCTTTGGTGCATCTATTATTTCATTAAGTTCTTTTTCTTTAATTGAAAAATCTGTATCTTTAATATTTTCATCTATTGTTATTTGCCCAGGAAGAGGTTTTATTTCCTCTTCTTTTTTCTTAAGCTCTTTAACATCATTTATTGTTAATATTTCTTTCTCTTTTAATTTATTAAAAGCTTTTTCTTGAAGTTCATTTGATAGACTTGATAGCTCATATGCTGTTGAAATATTTATATTATTATTTTTAAATTCTTCTTTTAAGTTGTCATTTAAGTTATTATTAATAGCTTTCATTCTTCCAACATTAGTTGGTGAAGTGTCTAATATTTCAGATACTAATTCTCTAGTTCTTCCTGATATTTTATTATTTTTTTTATACTCTTTTAGTAATTTTTCTGTTTCAATACATTGTTTAACTTTTTCCCAATCACTTAAAACTCTTGTTGTTGAATTAGTCATTATAAGTAGCAAGTTTTCACTTACATTATCAATTTCTTTTTTTACTATACAAGGCACATATTGAAATTCTTCTTTACCTTCATTAACAAGTTCTAATGCTGCTAATCTCCTTCTATGACCTGCTATAACTTTATACTTTCCTTCTCCAACTTCTTTAACTATGAGATTTTGTTGTATTCCAAACATTTCTATAGATTCTTTTAACTCTTTAAAATCTGTAATAGAATAAAAGTTTTCTTCCTCTGATGCTGGTATTAAATCATTTATGTTTATTTTCTCAACTTTAAATTCTTTGCTTTTTGAATTATCTTGGTTATTTAAAGAGTTTTGGGTTAATAATTGCTTTAAATCAAATTTTCCCATTACTATTCCTCCTTAAAATGTGTCCGAATTGGACACATTTTTAATCTCCTAAATATTCATCAACTAATGCAATATAATCTTTTGTAGCTCCACATCTTTTTGAATATTCAACTATAGGCATCTTTGCAAAGGTACTTTCATCTACTTTTTCAGTTCTTCTTATATGTGTCTTAAATACTGGGTACTTTGATTGAGAATCTAACCATTCTTCACCCTGTATATTTACATCATTTTTCATATATTGAGTTACAAAACAACCTTTTAAAGTAAGCTTTGGATTTAGGTCTTCTTTAGTATTTTCTATTTGCTCTACAAGTTCATTTAATCCATCAAATGCAAAATCATCTATCTTTATTGGAATAAGAACATCATCTGATGCAACCAATGCATTTATTGTTGAAATATTTATATCTGGAGCATTATCTATTATGCAGAAATCATATTTATCATTAACCTCTTCTAATGCCTTTTTAATTCTTATTTGTTGTGGTCTAACTTGGTCTAATAAAACTTCTAAATTAGCTTTAAGTAAACTCATATTTGCTGTTATAATATCTAAATTTCTATATGCTGTATGCTGAATTATATCTTTAACATCAATATTTCTTGATGTCATTACCTCTTCAATTCCTTTTTTATCATAGCTATGAAGGTTATAAAATTTTGATAAATTTCCTTGCTTATCATTATCTATCATTAAAACTTTATATCCATGAACTTCTGCTAAAATATATGCTATATTAGCACTTGAAATAGTCTTTGCTACTCCACCTTTTAAATTAATAACTGATATTACTTTCATGTATAAATCAACTCCCTTTTTGTATTTTATGATGCCACTACATCTATCTTTTTGACTTTAACATTCATTCTAAGTTCTAAACTAAGTCTTTTTAAATACTTATCTTGAATAACTTTAATAACAAGGTCATTATTGGTGATTATAATTAAATCATTGTCTAGTGTTTCTATTTCTGTTGTCATAAACCATGTTTTATAGCCTATTTCTCCAATGATATTTAATATCTCCTTGTGATACTTAGTAGGACAAGAAACAGAGAAAAGATGTGCTGCTTTTGGTTCTTCTTGTTCTTCTTTTTCTTCCTGGTTAGAATTATTATAATTATTTATATTATTATATTGTTCTATAGTGTCCATACCATTGACCATACAGTTATCCATAGGATTAACCACAGTATTGTTCATAGAGTTATCCACAGTATTATCCACACCTTTGTCCTTACTGTTATCCATAGTATTGTCCATACTGTTGTCCTCTTCATCTTCTGAAAATCCTTGATACTCATTGTAATTACTAACTTTTATCATTGTCCCTTTTTTAGAAGCCTCCATAGTAATCATTTCATCTTTTACTAATAAATCTAAAAACTTTTTTGTAGTTTTTCTGTTTATTTCCCATCTGTCACTTAATTCTAAGATTGATGTAAACATTGCTCCTCTTTCAATAATAATGATGTCATTTTTTATTAACTTTTTACTTTCTTTAAAATTTACTGACATTAATATATCTAGCCACCATTTAAGCTTTTGAGGGTCTTCCCATATCCAATTGTTTTGTATAGCTCTATGCAAACATATCCATCCGTTTTTATTCTTCATTTTTTCTCACTCCCTTAACTATCATCTTTACGCCACATAACAAGATATATTGACCAACCAGTATCATCATTGTATATAGGCTTATAATCAATTAGCTTATATCCTTTATATTGTTTTTCCCAATAGTCTTTATCTAATGGCTCTCTTGCCATTTTAGATACTTGTCTTTTACTGTATTTATAATCATTAGTTATACTGCATGGTCTATCTAAATTTCTTGAAGAGCTCCAGCGTTTCTTACCCTTTGGGTCCTTCATCAAATATTTACTTATGGCTTCAAGTCCTCTTTCATCAGGCTGCAACCTATCACAATTTATAAAGCCTAACTTCTCGCCTTTCTTTTCTCCTGCTTTTCTTCTTGCACTCCATAAATCTTCTAATGTGTCCCTATTTAAGCCTTTATTTATAAATATGTGATGATGTATTCTTATTGGTTTATCATTATCCTTTTCTGTCTTATACTCTGTTACAAGTACATACTTAATAGGTCCTAAGCCTTCTTTTTTTCTTTTATAATTTATCCTACGTAAATATCTATAAACTATTTTTTCTGCTTCATCTAAAGTCTTTGGTAAATATTTATTAGAATAAGTAGCTGATATGTGAAAGTCATCCTCTCCAAAGTTCCCTTGTACTAACTGTTTAAAATATCTCTTTGCATTTTTATCATTTAGATTTCTTTGCTTTGGTTCAGATTCTTTTTTTCTTTTAGCTCTCTTTCCCTTAACTGCTCTTTCTTGTGTTTCTGTTCTAGGTATAATATCTATTTCCATATACCTACTTCCACAGGTTATTCTCTTCTCTCTTATAAAATTTCTCACGGTCTTTTCCCTAGTATAAATAATTCCTTTCGTTAGAATGTTAATACCCTATACAAGCCCTAAAAAGACTTTACTAAACTCGCTCAAAATGATATAATTAACTTGAAATTTTGGTAAATTATATTTTTGAGGTTGGGTGCCTTTACATTTATAAATGAATGTAAAGGCATTTTCCTTTTCTATTTACTTTTCTTTCTAGAAGGCTTTCCACATATAGCAACTCCTCCACATTTAGTACAAACTGTATTATATCTAGTAGAATAAGTTGAATAACCACAGCTTGTACATTCCTTTAACCAGAAAGAATATTCTATCTTTTTAGGTTCTTCCATGCTCTTGTTTTCTCCTTAATATTTATTATGTTATTTTTTATGCATTAAGGCTCTTTAGCCTATTCTTCCTCTAGTTTTGCTTCTAATCTTTTTATAAACTCCTCTCTTTCTTCAGGAGTCAAATTTGCTTCATTCATCATTTCAGCAGTTATTTTTCCCATAAGTATTGAAAATTTATCTTGTAATGCTTTCATATCCTTAGGAAGTATTACTGTAGCTGTGTACATAAAAATCACCTCTTTTCTAAAATATGATTTTTTATCTTTTTGGTGCTTATTTATTAATAAACTTTTTCTTTACATTCATCAAAGTCAGACATTCTTCTAGTTCTACCAAGAGCATAAATAGTTCCACATTTTTGACATATAAGCTCTATTTCATAGTCAAATCCACTACCTTTTCCATGTTCACTGTTCCAATCACAACCATCAAATACTTTTTCTAATTCCAATTTTCCACCACATTCACATTTTAGCTTTTTCATTGTTCCCCCTCCTTATATATATTTAGGTTGCTGCCCCATCATGAGCTATAAATTACAATACTACTTGTCTATTAACTTCCACTACTCTATAATTTAATTATCAACTCTATCAAGTTGATAATTAAATTAAGAAAGGAGGTGTCTAAAATTTCTAATATTATTACCTTTTTAAATGAAAATATTGATAATTTTTTAAATATTCTTAGTTTAATAGTTACTTCCATAGTTACATATATAATTACTAAATATACTATTATAAAGCCTAAAAAACTTGAAATTAAACAACTTCAATTTGAAAAAGTTTATCTTCCAATATTTAAACTTATTCAAAAAGATCTTAGTAATGAAATCGACCAAAAAACAGCTATTAATTACTCAATTAAAATAAAATCAATTTTATTAAATAACTATGAATTAGCATATCCTCAACTACATAAATTAAATGATAGCTTTTTTAAAACTGCAAAAGAAAGTTCAAATTATCAAGAATTTTTTTCTAAAATATGTTACCAAGTCAATTTAGATTATCTTATGTTAAAAAAAGATTTAGGATATCCTTCAGAGTCTGGTTTAGGTATTTTTAATCGAATGACCAAAAAGGATAAGTTTTCAAAAATTCTTGAATGGGTAAATCTATTATTAATTTTTATTCCACTAGTTATTGTTCCAATGACATTTACATCTATCGATTTATACACCATAATGAAATTTGTAATTTCCTATTTAGTTCTTCTTTTTATTCTTATTAAATTAAATGCTTTAGTAAATAAAATGAAACATTAATTGTTTATTTTTATAAATATTAATAATAAAAAGAAATATGTGCTAATTGCTACTTGAATTCCAAATAAGGTTTTAACTATATATGTTATAAAAATAATTGCTATAGTAACTATTAGTGCTTTTAAATTCATCTTGCTACTCTTAACTGTTTTAAGAGTAGTTTTTTCTTAAAACAGTATTATCCTTTCAATATTTAGGTTGCTACCCCATCATAAGCTATAAATTGTAATACAAATTTTATTTACTTATTGTTTCTTTCTTAGCTTTTTCCCATAATATTTGTAGTATTAAGCTGTTTTTACTAATACCAGTATCTTTAGCTTTATTTGTTAAAATTATATTTAGTTCATCAGGCATTCTAATTGTCAAACGTTTTTTTAGGTTCAATTTGCCGTCACCTCCTATAATTATATTATTACGACGTCATTATGCCGTCAACTCTTTTTTTTAATGTTTTGTTTGTGATATAATAATTATGTCATTTTGACGACTTTTTTTAGGAGGATTTTTTATGACTTCTCAATTGCCTAAATTTACATTGCGTATTCCTAAAGAGCTATTGGATAAAATGCGAATCATAGCTCAAAATAATGGTCGTTCTGTAAATAAAGAAATTGAAATGGTATTAAAAGAATATGTTAAAAAAGAACTAAAATAATTAATTATATTCTTTTAATGCCTGGCTAATTGACAATAAAATATATGCATTTAATGAAAGTCCTTGTTGATTAGCCAATTCCTTTATTTGTTCTAATAATTCTATGGATATACTTAAGGTATATTTTTTCAATTATCTATCTTCCTATAAAATATTTAGGTTGCTACCCCATCATAAGCTATAAATTGTAATACAAATTTTAATGAAGTTTTTCTATTAATGTTTTTATGCGATAAATTTCTATATGTTTTCTAAAGTTTTTTCTTTCTTCTGAATCTAAATCCATAAAGAAATCCATAAAATAGTTTAAGTCTTTTTCATGCTCTATCTTAACAATTATGTTCATAAATTTTAGCTCCTTTTTTGTTTGTTAAGCACATTTTACTATTATTTTTTGTGCTTGTCAATACTTTAGTTGTTTTCTTTTTGTGTTTGACAAACATTTTTTATAATGCTATGCTTTTAAAAAGGAGGTTTGAAATGGATATATATGAAAGAATAAAATATTTAAGAAAAGTTAACTTAAAATTAAACCAAGAGGATTTTGGAAATAAAATTGGTATATCTCGTTCAAATGTTGCAAATATAGAACTTGGAAGGATTAATTTAACGGAAAGAGTATTAACTGATATTTGTAGAGAATTTAATATTAATGAGGAATGGCTTCGTAATGGTACTGGTGAAATGTTTTTGAAAGAAGATAAATACACATCTTTAGATGAATATTTGAAGAAATATAAAATTTCAGATTTTGAATTAGATACAATAAAAGCTTACTTAGACATTCCTGAAGAATTGAGAAGACCCTTAATAGACTCCTTTAAAGCTAATTTATTAGAATCACATAAAAAAAAATCTATTGATGAGGAACTTGAAGCTTACCGAAAAGAATTAGAAGCTGAACAAAAAGGGAAAATATCATCAGCTTCAGAAAGTCAAAAAGAAAACTTAGGTTAAAAAACTTAAACAAATAATTTTTTAAGGAGGTTTTCTATGCTATGATACCAGAAAAAAATAAATTATATACCTATAAAGATTATTTAGCATTTTCAGATAATGAAAGAATAGAAATTATAGAGGGAGAAATTTTTAACATGTCACCAGCACCAGCAAGAATACATCAGCACTTAGTTATGGAAATTAGTTCTGAAATAAGAAATTATATAAAATCAAATAACGGAGATTGTGTTGTTTATCCTGCTCCATTTGATGTAATACTAAAAAATGATAATGAAGAGGCTATTGATAGTCAATCAGTAGTTCAACCTGATATTTCAGTTATATGTGATAAAAATAAGTTAACTGATGCTGGATGCACTGGTTCTCCTGATATGATAGTTGAAATTGTATCTCCTTCTAGTGTAGGACATGACTATGTAACAAAATTAAATCTTTATCAAAAATATAAAGTTAAGGAATATTGGATTATTGACCCTAGAAAAAGAAGTGTTTTTGTTTATATACTAACTGGAGAAAATTATGAATCACCAGGAGTTTACACATTTAATGATAAGATTAAAGTAAATATTTATGATAATTTAGAAATAGACTTTAGCACTTTTAATATTTAAAATATTTTTAATAAAACAATTTAAAGAAATAAATAAAGAACAATAGTTTTCCTACTGTTCTTTATTTTAATTTAACTATTTAAACATTTATCTAAATTTAATATTTCATTTGTTAAGTCATCAACAAATTTTCTACCATCTTTATCACTTATATCATTAACTTCTTTAGCTAAAGCTTCTTTATCAAATTGTAATTTATTTAAAATATAACGATGATTAATTTCAAAGTTTTTAAAAACATCTGCCCATGTCATAGCATATATTTCATAATCTTTTCCGCCTCTAACAAGAAACTCTTTTCCATAATTTTCGCTACTTTCATATAAAGAATCAATGTACTTATCTTTTTTAGTACTAACCATGATAAACTTCCATTTACTTAATCTAGTATTAAATTTGGGTTCATGTATTATCAAATCCATATAATCATCTATTTGTCTATAAATTTTCTTATCCAAAACTACACTAGGAGCTTTTAATTCAATAATTATATTCTCTTCTTTTTGATGATTTTCATCACGAGATGTACAAAGTCTTTTTCTACACATAAATATATCAGGACGTCTGTTTCTTTCTTCATTACTAATCTTATACTCCTCTTCTGAAGTATATCCATTTAATATATATTCATAATTTTTTAATGCAACTTCAAATGTTTTATCTGCTGATACAAGATGATATTCTTCTCCAAATAACCAATAATTATCTTGAACAATTTTTTGTATATGCTCTCTTTCATTTGCAAATTTTGTATTATCAAATACAATTGCTTTTAATATTTCTATAATTTTAAGTCTTGCTTGAACTGCTGAAACAGTCTTTATAATTCTTGATAATGTAGTTTTCTTTAATACATTATCTAATTCATTTCGTTCTTCTGGAGTTAATTTGGTTATACTATCCATTATATTTAAAATTCCCTCCCTTTCATCAGTATCAAGTAATAAATTTAAGAAACCTATTATTGTTTGTTGTTGTTCTTTTTTTCCAGTAAATATTCTAGGTTGTATTGCATATATTTCAGTAATTACATCTTTTAAATCCTCTTTCTTAAGTTGGTCATATTTATTATTTTTAAAATTAGGGAATATTCCTTTATCTTCCATATCTTTGATCATTTTAGGAGCTTTTATACGTATAATTTTTTTATATTTTTCTTCTACAATTTTTGTTAATTTTTCTTTTAATTCCTTAAATACTTCATCATATTGAGATATTCCTAAATTTAAAGATATTTGACCATCTATATGTTTATGTTTTATTTCTTTAAAAGAATTAAAATAAGATGATTTAACATATACACTGTGTGGAAATTCCTTTGATTTATTGTTAAAAGATGTGTATATTCTATATTTTTCTTTATCCTCTTCATTCAAAAAATGAAAGAAATACCTTTCACTTATCTTTCCACACCATTTTATAAAATCAATTTCAAATTGATTTTCACCAATATTTATTGTTTCATGCTCACTAAACTCTTCATCTATAAATTCCATATAATTTAAAGGAATGCCTTCAATGTTAATATTATAGCCTTTATTTTTATTTAAATACAAAAAACAGGCAAATTTATCATTTAAATATTCACTAAATTGGCTACTTAAAATATCTTCTTTAGATAAACAATCTATTCCACTTATATATAATTTTGTTCCACATTTTTCATTAGTTTCATTTAATTCACTTATATCTATATATTCTTTTGCTTTTTTATCTATTGTTATTGAATATTTAATATTTTTACTTCCATTATTATATATTGTTTCCCACTTTGCCATTTCAGCAAATGATATAAATGAAAATCTTCCTTTACCTTTATGACCATGTGTAGAATATTCATTCTCATACATTTTTTCAGATGCTAAAAAGGCTTTAAATGTTTTATCTAATTCTTCATAAACTATTCCTGTCCCATTGTCTTCAATTATTAAACTTTCTAAGCCTTCTAATTTATTTTTATTTAATTTAATATCAACAGTTGATGCTTTAGCATCAAAACTATTATATATATATTCACTAATACACTCTTTATAATCGTTGCTAATTCCAGCAGTATCTATACTTTGATCAACAACTTCAATTTTTTCCCTCATAAAAAACCTCCATTATTTATATAAAAATTTTTAGTTATCTTTGTAATTACCAAAGATTATGCTATAATAGAGGTAAGAATTGTATTCCATTATAGTTAAATTGAACCTATGTACTACGGCAAATAGTTATAGGTTCTTTTTCTTTAGAAATTACTTTTTCTTTATTATAAACTTTTTTTACAAAAATGTATATAATGGTTGTAAAACAAGAATTTTTTATTTTAGTTTATCAAACATTTGTTTGGTTTTCAAGAAATAAAACTAAATAGTTTAAGTTTATTATTATTTTATAAATTTAATTTTGGAAGGAGTAAATGTTTATGAAAAGGATTGCTATATATTCAAGAAAATCAAAGTATACTGGCAAAGGTGACAGTATAGAAAATCAAATTGAAATGTGTAAAGAATATATATCTAAATTTATTTCTGAAGATGTTCAATTTAGCATTTATGAAGATGAAGGATTTTCTGGAGGAAATTTAGATAGACCTAACTTTAAAAGATTAATAAGAGATATAAAATCAAATAATATTGATATTCTTGTATGCTATAGATTAGATAGAATAAGTCGTAATGTTTCTGATTTTTCCTCTACATTAGAATTATTACAAGCACATAATTGTGCATTTATATCTATAAAAGAACAATTTGATACAACCTCTCCAATGGGAAGAGCTATGATTTATATATCATCTGTATTTGCTCAGCTTGAACGTGAGACAATAGCTGAAAGAGTTCGAGACAATATGCTTGAAATGGCTAAAAACGGCAAATGGACTGGTGGTAAAATTCCTATTGGTTTTACATCTAAGAAAATTAAGTATGTTGATGATGAAGGCAATATGAGACAAAAAAATTCTTTAGTTCAAAATGAAGAAGAATTAAAGTTTGTAAAATTTCTATATGAAAAATACTTAGAACTTGGAAGTCTTCACAAATTAGAATGTTATATTTCAGAAAATAATATAAGGTCTAAAAGTGGAATATTATTTGAAAAATCTACTTTGAAAATAATATTACAAAATCCTATCTATGTTAAAGCTGATGAAGATGTAATTGAATATTTAAAAAATAATACTTGGACAATATATGGTGAAGTAGATAATGAACATTCTTTATTAACATATAATAAAACAAAGCAAACTAAACTAAATGGTAAGAATGTAAAAACTAAAAATGATATTTCAGAAAGATTTGCTGCAATAAGTTCTATTAAAGGATATCTTGAATCAAAACTATGGCTTGATGTTCAAAAACAATTTGATAAAAATAGAGAAACATTTCCTCGCCTTGGCAAAACTCATAATGCTCTTTTAGTTGGAAAGTTACGTTGTGGAAAATGTAATGAATATATGTTAGTACAACATGGTCGTGTTAACAAAGATGGTAAGAAGTTATTTTATTATTTATGTTCCCTTAAAAGAAAATCTCATGGAAAACTATGCAATAATAACAATGCCAAAACTGAAGAGTTAGAAAAAATAGTTATATTAAGTTTAAAGAATATTGGATTAAATAAAAAATTATATTTAGAAGCTATAAAACAGCATAATGATTCTCTTTTAAATGAGAATGAACTTGAAATAGAAAAAACAACACTTTTAAAAGAGTTAGAAGAAAATAAGATAAAAGTAGATAAAGCTGTTGATGTATTATTAGCTTCTAATGACCCAGATGCAACACCAATATTATTAGAAAAAATTAAAATATTAAAAAGAAATAGTGATGTTATCCAGGATAAATTAAATAATTTAGAAATTGCTTATAAAAAAGCTAAAATTGAAAAGATAAATATAGAGCTTATAGAAAGTTTAGTTGATAAATGTGCTATTATAGATTCAATGACTAGAGATAAGCAAAAGGAACTTATTGATAATCTTATTGATACTATTTATTGGTATGGTGATGGAAATCATAGTGGAAAAATCAGAATTAAATTCATAGGTACTGATGAAGAATCAGATGAAATAGAAATTAATGAAGATTCTATAAATAAATTGTTGCAGAATGAAACACCTTGCACATGCAAAGCTTATGACTACCTATTATCCCTTAGAAAAACTAAGAAAAATAAAAGGCTTAGAACATGCAAAATATGTAGACCCTTATGCAGGTAGCAAAGGAAATTCTATAAGATACCTATCTGTAGCACCTAGAACTGATGATATGAAAGTAAATGGAGTAGATAATTTATTCTGTGCTGGAGAAAAAAGTGGACTGTTTGTAGGCCACACAGAACCTCGGCACTCTAAACTGCAAGAATTCCTATTTCTTTATAAAACAGTCCCTTTCTTTAGCATATCCCTTAATATTTTCAATATATTAAATATTAAACAAATACTTCAACTATTTCTTTGCCATTAACTATTATATCTTCTTTTTTATATTCCTTATCCTTGTTAAAATCAAAAATTAATAAGTATCCTTTTTCTTGCTCATTAATATCTAGATAATTTGCTAATTGTTTTAAACCCTTATGATGATATTTCTCTCCACGCCATATTTTTAACTCTATTATATATTTGTTAGTATTATAAACTATAACTACATCTAATCTTTTTTCTTCTGAAATTTGCACTTCTTTAAAATCAAATCCTACCCCATTTATTATTGGTTTCATAAAAGCTAGAAATATTAGTCTGCCTTCTCGTTCTATAAACTTTGAATCCATAGAACTATATTGTTCTTTCATAAACTGCTGAAATTTTAATAATATTTTTTCTATATTTAATCCATTTCCCTCTACAAAGTCTGATTTAATATTATATCCTGCAATATTTTTAATCTTTAATTTTGTTATAAAGTAGTTATATAATCTTTGTTCTAAAAGTCTATTAAATATTTTTACCTTTCCATCTTTCTCTCTAAAGTATCCAAATGTAACACCTAAATCTATTATAGGATTATCAATATTAAATTCCTTTTCTACGCCATTAAAAACTATATCAAAAATATACTCACGTAATTCTTTATTATTCTCCATATTTTTAATGGTATCCTCAAATAAGGTATTCTTCTCCTTTAATAATAATTTTACTGATTTCAATATTGTTTCTTCATTCCATTTTGCACCTAAATCTTCATCTATTATTTGACATATCCTACTTACTAAGAATGGATACCCACTTGTATAAAAAGATATAAATTTTGCTACCTTTTTAGTATCAATAGCTATATTTCTATCCTTTTTATACTCTTTAAGCATACCCTTTATCCCTACTTCTGAAAGACTCATGTCTATATTAAAAGGTACTGCTATATTCCAAGGAGAATTATATTTCTTTTCTTCATCTAATCTTAATTTAAGCTTTAAATTTTTTATATCATATACTCCTGCTAATATTACAGATTTAAAAGTAATTCCATAACCTTCCTCTCTTTGAAGATACTTACTTCTAAGCATACCTAAAAAATTTAAAAATACTTGATTATCGGAACTTTTGTCAACCTCATCTATTATAAGAATTACTTCCTTATTTATTGATTTTATAAACTTTGTTATTGCTCTTGATAATTTTATTAAACTATCAATATTATCACTAATTTCTAAAAACTTTTTATTTATTTCTTCATCAACATATTCTAAGCTATCTGAAATTAAATCTATAAAAAGATTACAAAAATTCTTTGTATTAAAAAAACTCTCAGTATCAGCTCCTTCAAAACTTATGCTTATAACTAAGTATTTATCAGATAATTTTTTTCTTACACCAGCTAATATTGTAGTTTTCCCATATTGTCTTGGTCTATTTATTACAAAATATTTATTAGCTTCTATTAAAGATATTATTTTTTCTAATTTATCATCTATATCTACCATATAATGTTTATTTGGATTACAAAGTCCAGTTGTATTAAATGATTTCATTTTTTAACTTCTCCTTATAAAATATTTTTATAATATTCCATACCTATTTTCTATAATACTATCATAATTATAATTAGTTTTGTTAACTCTTTTATATATTTTTTATTAAAAGGCTTTTTAGCCTATTTTTCTAATAGTTCACCATATTCTTGTAAAGTTAAATTTTTATTATCTAAAAACTCTCTCCAAGTGTTATTTTTTAAATGTTTCATAAACTCTTCATCTTCATGTAAAGCTATTGCAATAGATACAAGTTTTTTACCTTTATTCTTTAATATATCTTCTGCAACTCCTTTTCTAAATTTTAACATAGCTTCTTCTACTTCTTTTGGTGAATTTACTATTACAAATTTATATTTTCTTTCCTTTCTACTCATAAAATCACCTCATTTTTAAAATATGCTAATGTTATATTCTTAGTTACTTCCTGTTCTCTTTTAACTTTTTATCTTAAATGTTGCAACAAAATGCAAAATATTTTATTATTTTTATTTATTAGTTTTAATATTATAGGAGGAGGTTTTTCTTATAAAAATTGCTATATACTCTAGAAAATCTAAATTTACTGGTAAAGGTGAAAGTATTGAAAATCAAATTATAAAATGTAAGAAATTTATAGAATTTAAATTTGAGATTAATCCTGAAGAGGCTGAAATTTTTGTTGATGAAGGCTTTAGTGGTAAAAATGAAGCTAGACCACATTATCAGGATATGCTTAAAAAAATAAAAAATAAAGAGATTGATAGTATTATCATATACCAACTTAATAGGCTTGGTAGAAATGCAAGAGATATTCATAACACTATGCAGCTATGTGAGGACTTAGGATGTATAATATATAGTGCTACAGAAGGCTTTGATAGTTCCACAAGCTTTGGAAGGGCTATTATAGGTATATTAGCTAGTCTTGCACAATTAGAACGTGAACAATTAGCTGAAAGAGTTAAAGATAATATGTATACATTAGCTAAAATGGGAAGATGGCTTGGTGGTCAATCTCCTCTTGGATTCCAAGGTGTTAAAGAATATTATATTGATGAAAATGGTAAGGAAAGAAGTATAACAAAACTTAAAGAAAACAAAGAAGAGCTTAAGTTAGTAAAGGTTATTTATAATAAATACTTAGAATTAAGGTCTCTTTCTCAAGTTTCTAAATGGGCATTGGAAAGTGGTTTAAAAGGCAAAAATGGTGGATATATGGACAAATCTATTGTAAATAGTATCCTTCAAAATCCAGTCTATGTTAAATCAGATGAAAATGTTATGAAGTATTTTGAAAATAAAGGCTATGAGGTTTGTGGAGTAGCTAATGGAAATGGTCTTTTAAGATATGGTGGTAAAGATGAACAAATAGTTGCAGTTGCAAAACATAAAGGTATAATAGCCGCTAATACCTGGATTAAAATTCAAGAAATTCTTAAAGAAAATACTGAAAAAGGACCTAAGACAGGTAAAACCCATAATGCTCTTTTAACTGGAATACTTAGATGTGGTAAATGTGGTTCTACCATGGGAGTAATACATGGAGCTTCATATAAAGGCATAAAAACTCATTATTATAAATGTAATTTAAAAATAAAATCACCAAAACTTTGTGATTCTAAAAATTTAAATGTTTTAGAGTTTGAAGAAAAATTCTTTAAGTTTTTAAAAAATTATAATAGAGAGGAACTTATTAAAAGTTTACAAAAATCTATACAAGAAGAATCTCAGCAGATTGAGAATATGTTAAATATAAACAATATAAATAAAGAGATAGAAAGGATAAATAAAACAACTAAACACTTATTAAATAAATTAAAAATTATTGATAATGATGAAGTTGCTAAAATAATAATAGATGAAATAACTTGTGAAAAAAATAGATTAAATACTCTTAAAAACAAGAAAGCTAAAAGCATAAATGAACAAAATAAGCTAATTATAGCTGAAACTGAAATACTTAAAACTATTAATGATTTAGATGATTTTAATAATTCATTTTGTGAGTTAAGCCATGAGCAAAAGCAAATAAGACTTAAAGATTTATTAGAAAGTATTAACTATAAAGAGAATACTTTTGAGATTAAACTTAGAATAAAAAAGACTTACTGATTCTTAATTTTATATTTAGTTAAAATTATCTATTTTTTACAGTTTAGAACATCTTGCAGAAGCCATAGTCTCAGGCTATCTTTCAGGGCATAACTCTGTAAGACTTGCCCTTGGAATGCCTTTATTAATTCTTCCTTCTTCAATTGCTATAGGAGACTTAATTGCTTATGAAAATGAAAAATCTAAAACAAGTGAAGGAAGAAAGAAAAGATATACCTTTGCAGGTTCTGTTTATCTAAAAAGAATGATAGAAAAAGGTCTTTATACTATGGATTTAAAGGAAATAAGAAAAAGAATAGAAAAGCTTAATTTAGATAATGTTTTTGATTCAAAACTATGTTATTAGTTTTTTAAATATGACCCAGATATAAAAATATATCTGGGCTATAATATTTTAGGCAAGTTCTTTAAAGTTTTTTTCTTGAAATGCAACTGTTTCTTGAATATAGTTAAATATTTTTTCTGTTACATTCCATCTGTCAGGACAGTTTAAAACAACAATTATTATATCTTTTCCCTTATAATCTATAGAAGAAACAAGACACTTTCCAGCTTGACCTGTATAGCCTGTTTTTACCCCATTAGCACCTTGTATTTTCCATAATATTTTATTTATATTTGAATAATCTCTTGTAAAATTATATTTACTTTGAGAAATTTCTTTTGTTCCAACTATTTCCCTAAATTCTTTATATTCCATTCCCTTAGCTGTTAAAAGAGCTAAATCATAAGCTGAAGAATAATGGTCAGTCATATCTAGTCCATGAGGTGATTGAAAATGGGAATCAAGAAGGCCTAGACTTGTTTTATAATTATTCATTATATCTGCAAAGCCTTCTACACTTCCTCCAATTCCCTCTGCAAGGGTTATTGCAGCATCATTTCCTGAACGATACATTAAGCCATATAAAAGTTCTCTTATTGTTATTTCTTCATTTTCTCTATAACCTACAGTAGACCCTCTTACAGAAGCTGCATTTTTGCTTACTGTAAATTTTTCATCTAAATTTCCTCTCTCTATTGTTATTAAAGCTGTTAAAATTTTAGTTGTACTTGCCATTGGAACTAATTCATATCCATTTTGTTCAAAAAGTACAGTTTTACTTTCTCTATCAATTGCAATAGCATTTCTTGCATCTACTTTAAAAAACTTTGTATTTTCAGAATAAGCATTTTTTATATTAATATTTAGTGTTAATACTCCAATTATAAGAAAAGAAATAATAAATTTTACTTTTGTTTTCATGGAAACCACCTTCTAAATTTAATAATAACTATAATGTTTAAAATTTATTATTATAGTTAATACTAATAATATTATTGAATTTTGGAGGAAATAAATGTGAAACTTTTTCTTTTAATTTTTTTATTTTTAATTATTCCCATTCCAATTAAGATTAGTATTTCCTATAAAAAAGAAAAATATTATATAAAAATATATAATTTTAATATTTTAAAAAAACAAAATCTTAATAAAGAAAAACCACATAAAAAAATTAAGAAAAATAGAAAATTTGAAAAAGGCTATTTAATAGAAATAATTAAAGCTTTAAATAAAAATCATTTTAAGCCAAAACTAAAGCTAAAGGGTGACTTTCAATATTCATTAAATGATGCTTCTAAAACAGCTATTTTTTATGGAATACTTCAAAGTATATGCCCTTACATATTAGAAGGATTTAAAGTTTTCTTTAAAATAAAATCCTTTAAATTATTTATAAAACCTATATTTAAAGATGAATTTATAGGAATTTTTCATATTACATGTATAATTTTTTTATCTCTTGGCAAAACTATAATTATAATTTGTTTAATAATAAAGACTGTTTTAAATAAAAAAATATTAAAAATAAAGGAAGGATTATATAATGAACAGCAATCATCAAGAAGTTGAAAATTTAATGAAAAGTACAATGGAAAGTTTAAGAAATATGATAGATGTAAATACTGTTGTTGGAGATACTGTTAAAATGAATAATGGAAACTGTATAATTCCTATATCTAAAGTTACCTTTGGTTTTGCTTCAGGAGGCAGTGATTTTTCACTTAACAATGAAAACTATAAAGATGGAGATTACCCTTTTGGTGGTGGCACAGGAGCTGGTGTATCTGTAAAGCCTGTTGCCTTTCTTGTAGTTAGAGATGAATCTGTAAGGCTTCTTCCTGTAGAGCAAAATACAACCTATGATAGAATTGTAGATACAGTTCCTCAAGTTCTTGAAATAATAAAAGACTTTGTTAAAAAGAAAGATAATAATGATAACTTTGAAGAGGATATAAATACATTTGAATCTTCTTCCTCTTCTTATCACTTAAATAGAGAAGATTAAATATTTATGGGCTGTCACACAAAGAAATTTCATATATATATACTCAATAAAATACTATCTATTATATTAATATTTCTTTATGCAACAGTCCAAAACTTAAATATTAAAATTATTAAAGTCTATTTCTAAATCCTTATAAATATTCACTTTAATTTTATCATTAAAAGTATAAACTTCTGGTGATTCATAATTTTCTCCAGTCAATACATAAACAAAAACACTCCTTTTTCTAGGGTCAATAATCCAATATTCCTTAACTTTATATTTTTGATAAAGATTTAATTTTGTTACATAGTCATGCCCTACACTAGAAGGTGATACAATTTCAACTATCATATCAGGAGAACCAGTACATCCAGCATCAGTTAATTTATTTTTATCACATATAACTGAAATATCAGGTTGAACTACTGATTTACTATTAATAGTCTCTTCATTATCATTTTTTAGTATTACATCAAATGGAGCTGGATAAACAACACAATCCCCTTTATTTGATTTTATATAATTTCTTATTTCAGAACTAACTTCCATAACTAAGTGTTGATGTATCCTTGCTGGTGCTGGTGACATATTAAAAATTTCTCCTTCTATAATTTCTATTCTTTCATCATCTGTAAAGGTTAAATAATCTTTATAGGTATATAATTTATTTTTTTTTGGTATCATAGAAAAACCTCCTTAAAAACTATTTATAAACTTTCTAAAGTTGATTATCTTTAATAAAATTTTATCAATTTTTGATTTCAAGGTAAACAAAAAAATAACTTTTAGACTTTAGAAATTTTTTTCTATCTCACTTTCATTTAAGATTTCTTCTATATCATCATCTGTTGTATCCTCAAATAAATCTAAAGAAGGAAGCTCTTTTAAGTCATTAAGTTCAAATTGTCTTAAAAATTCATTTGTAGTTGAATATAAAATTGGTCTTCCTGGAACATCTAATCTACCACTTTCTTTAATTAAGTTTTTTTCAATTAGTTTTTGTATTGCACTTTCTGATTTTACTCCTCTTATTTCATCTATATCAATTCTTGTTATAGGTTGTTTATAAGCAATAATTGCTAAACTTTCAAGGGAAGCTTGAGATAGGGATTGTCTTTTATTTTTCTTAAGAAGCTTTTGTATATAGTCACTATTTTCGCTTTTAGTTACAAGTTGATATTCACCCTTTATTGAAATAAGTTTAATTCCTCGTAAAGAGGCTTCATAATCTAATATCATTTCATTTAAAACTTCTTCTACATATCTTGGAGGCATTTCTAAATTTATAGCAATGTCTCTTAAACTTAAAGGCTCTCCAGTAACAAAAAGAATAGATTCTATTATTGATTTTATCCTCTCTTTTTTTGATGCCTCTTCAAATTCTACTTGTCCAAGTTCAAAATTATTCATTTTTTTCTACTCTCCTTTTTACTAATATGTTTCCAAAGCCTTCATTTTGATATACTTTAACCTCTTTAAGTTTCATAAGTTCAAGTAAAGCTAAAAAAGTAACTACATACTCTAATTTACATTCACAATTTGAAGTTAAATCATTAAAATCAACTACTTTTTCTTTAGGAATTTTATCTTTTAAATATTCAATCTTATCTTCAATTTTATATTTATCAACTTGTATATTTTTTTGTATAGTTGAGGTTTTATTTTGTTTGTTTAAATAAATTTCAAGTAAATCATTATATATATGATATAAATCTAAAAGAGAAATATTTTTTAAAGAATCATCTGAATTTTTGTCCTTCTTAATTTCTTCAATAATCTCTGGCTTTTTAGAATAAACCTCTCCTGAATTAAGATACTTGTCCTTAAAAAATAAAGTTGAAGCTTTAATTTTTTTATATAATATAAGCTTTTCTAAAAGCTTTTTTTCTATATCCTCTTCATCTTCTTCCTCAGTATTATTTTTTATTTTAGGAAGAAGGGTTTTAGATTTAATCTCTATTAAAGTAGCTGCAATAACTATAAATTCAGAGGTAATTTCAAGGTCCATCTCTTTCATAGTATCTAGATAAGCTAAGTATTGATTAGTTATTTTATATATTTCTACATTGTATATATCCATTTTATTTTTCTTAATTAAATGTAATAATAAATCAAAAGGGCCTTCAAAGTTAGCTACCTTAATTTTAGGAAGTTCCATAAAGTAAAAATCACCTCATTTTCAGTAAATTTATATATTATACATAATATCAATTTTCTAAATTTTTAACAAGGTAACTAATATATTTTATTTTTCTTTTCTCTTATAAAATAAAAATTGTATAATTAGCTTAGTAGCCATTACTAATAACTTTTTAAAAGTTAGATTTAACTAATATAATTTAATTAAAAAAAACAAAAAGTGCCTAAACTTAAAGCATTTTAATATTTATAGGCACTTTTTTATTTTATTTAAATATTTTCTTTATATTATGTTTTACTCCTTCAAATATACCACCCTTTTCTACATTACGGTCACAGTATACTTTAACTTCTCCTACCTTTTCTTCTTTAAGGTATACTTCACAACTTCCTACCATATCACCTTTAGCATATTTATCTTTAAGGTCACTTATAACAATTTTTTTAGTTAATTCTCCATCAGTTCCCTTTGGTAAAACTATTTCTAAATCATCACAAGCCTTAGCTATAAAAAATCTATCAGTGTTTTTACCCATATATACTTTTTCCACATCTTCATCTTTAGATACAAGTTTTTTTCCTTCATATTTTGAAAAACCATAGTTCATAAGAATTCCAGCATCACGATTTCTTATTTTATATGTAGGTGCACCCATTATTACAGCAAGCATTCTTACTCCATTTCTTTTAGCTGTAGCAGAGATACAATATTTTGCTTCACTTGTATAACCTGTTTTTAATCCATCACAACCTTCAAAAAATCTTACAAGCTTATTATGATTTACAAGCTCTATAGGACTTTTTCTTCCCTCTGAGATAGTTTCCATATATATACTTGAATAATTAAGTATTTTAGGATGTTTTAAAAGTTCTCTAGACATTATAGCAATATCCCTTGCTGTTGATACATGCCCCTCTGCTGGAAGCCCATTACAGTTTACAAAATGAGTATTAGTCATTCCAAGTTCTTTTGCCCTTTTATTCATTAAATTAACAAAATCACTTTCAGTACCACCTATATACTCTGCAATGGCAACAGCTGCATCATTTCCTGAAGCTATTGCAACTCCTTTTAAAAGTTCCTCTAAAGTTCTTACCTCTCCAGTATCAAGAAGCATTGTGCTGCCACCCATGTTTTTAGCATTTTCACTACAAGTAACTTTATCTTGAAGAGAAACTTTATTATTATCTACAGCTTCCATTGCAAGAAGCATTGTCATTACCTTTGTTACAGATGCTGGGGCATACTTTTCATCAATATTTTTTTCATATAATATCTTACCTGATATAGGCTCAATTAATAATGCTGAATTTGCTTCAATTCCATCCATTGCATTATCTTCAGCATTTACATTTTTATTAGGAATTAATAAAAATGATAAATTTAAAATTAAACTTATTGCAAATATTTTTATAAATTTATTTTTCATAGGTTCTTTAGCCCTCCTTTCAAATTATATTATTTCCAAAGGCTAAAAAATTATGTTTATAAATTTATAAAAATTTATTTTACATCTTTATTTTATAACTTCATATATTAATGGAGTGTTATCTTTAAAAGAATCTTTAATTTCAATAGCATTAATTAATTTTTCTAAAGCTTTTTCTCCTTTTTCTTTATCATTTGCATGAATATAGGCTAAAGTTTCTCCTTTATTTACTTTATCTTTGCACTTTTTATTAAGTACAATTCCTACTGATAAATCTATTTTACTTTCTTTAGTAACTCTTCCTGCACCAAGTTCCATAGCTATAAGACCAACCTTTTCTGCATGGATTTTTGATACTATTCCAGAATTTTTAGCTTTAACTTCTATTATGTAAGAAGCCTTTTCAAAAAGATTTGTATCATCTATATATCTTTCATCTCCGCCTTGTATTTTTACAAACTCTTTAAGTTTTTCTAGTGCTTTTTTATTTTTAATATTTTCTAAAAGCAGGTTATATCCTTCCTGAAAAGAAGAGGCTTTTTTACCTAAAATAAGCATATAACTTCCAAGATTTAAGGTTAATTCTAAAAGGTCAGAAGGACCCTTTCCTTTTAATGTGTTAATAGCTTCAATAACCTCTAAAGAATTGCCTATAGCATAGCCTAAGGGCTGATTCATATCTGATATAATAGCAATAGTTTTTCTTCCTACACTATTACCTATATCAACCATCTCTTGAGCCAAAGCTCTTGCATCCCCAGGAGTTTTCATAAAAGCCCCTTCTCCCACCTTAACATCAAGAACTATAGAATCAGCCCCAGAGGCAATTTTTTTACTCATAATACTAGAGGCTATTAAAGACATATTCTCTACTGTAGCTGTAACATCTCTTAAAGCATAAATCTTTTTATCAGCTGGTGCTAAATGACCAGTTTGAGCAACTAGAGCTATCTTATGTTTATTTACATTTTCAATAAATTTTTCCTCCAGAAGGTTAACTGAAAAGCCTTTAAAAGATTCTAACTTATCAATTGTTCCACCTGTGTGGCCAAGACCTCTTCCAGACATTTTAGCTACAGGAATTCCACAGGAAGCAACAAGGGGTGCAAGAAGTATTGTAGTTTTATCTCCAACTCCACCTGTTGAATGTTTATCAACCTTTATTCCTTCTATTTTATCTAAAGATAACACATCTCCAGAGTTTGCCATAGCTAAAGTAAGGTCTTTAGTTTCTCTTTTATTCATTTTATTAAAATATATTGCCATTAAAAGAGCAGAAACTTGATAATCTGGAATATCCCCTTTAGTAAAGCCTTTTACAAAATACTCTATTTCTTCCTTTGATAATTCTAATCCATTTCTCTTATTCATAATTATATCGTACATTCTCATAATTTATTCCTCCTTTTGTTAAGGCTTTTTATTATGCCCTTGGATGAGTATTTTTATATATTAAATTAATTTTATCATTATTCATAAGTTCATAATAGGTATCCATATAAGTTAAAACCTGATTTCCTAAAAGTTTTTGAACAGCCCTTACATTAGCACCATTTTGAAGCATATGAACAGCAAAGGAGTGTCTAAAGGTATTTAAATTTACATCTACACTAACCTTTGCTTTTTGAGAATATTCCTTTACAATTCTCCATATACCCTGTCTTGTAAGCTTTTTACCATTTAAATTAACAAATAAATTTTCAACTCCAACTTCTGCTATAGTACTTCTTATTTTTAAATATTCCTCTACTGCATTAAGAGCACTTCTTCCAATTGGTATAAGCCTTTCATAATGTTTATTATCAACACATTTAACAAAGGATAAATCAAGATTTACATCACTTACTTTAATAGCTATAAGTTCAGACACTTTCATTCCTGTTGCATACATCATTTCTAAAAGAGCACAATCTCTTATTCCCTTAGGACCATTTTTATCTACTGTTTTTATTATTTTGTCTACCTCTTCAATAGTAAGTATTTGAGGAAGCTTTTTTGCATTTTTACTACTCTTAAAAGATATTTTAGGAATATCTTTTATAAGATTACTTTCTTTTAAAAAGCTATAAAAACTTCTTATGCTTATTACTATTCTATTAATTGAACGTTCAGACTTTTTATCATCTAATAAATGCTGAATATAAGACATTACAGCTAGGTTATCTTCACTATAAAGGTTAAGTTTATTTTTTTCAACAAATTTAATAAATAAATTTACATCTGTTATATATGCATATACTGTATTTTCGCTTTTTTCACTTTCTAATAAATAATTTTTATAACCATTTAAAATTTCTTTCATATAAATCTCCTACTTAATTATTTATAAAATTTAGTAACTACAAACCTTATTAAATTTGGTGAAACATAAGTTTCTACAATAGAACCTATTCCAAAAAGAATAAAAAGTAATACTATAATTATAATGTTGTTTTTAACATTAAACTTAAAATTCCAGGCTTTTTTTGAAAACCTACTTTTAAAATGCTCTATAGAAAAGGATAAAGAAATAATACTTAAAATTATAAATGCAGGAATATAAATTAAATTTTGAGGAATAATAGAAATAAATGCAATCATAAATCCTGAATTACTATAGGTAGTTATTAAAAAAGCAAAGGTATATCCTACACTAAACCCTTTTATTAAATCTATTATTAAAACTATTGGAGCACCAAAAAATAAAAAGCTCATTAAAAATATAGGAACTATAAGAAGAAGGTTCTTTTTAAGTACATTAAAAAACAAACTTCCATAATTAGTATTACTTTCTAATAAACTATTTATATAAGAAGTAAAATAATTAGATAAATTTGTTTTATCTCCTTCATCCATATATTTTACTGTATATACTCCAAGAACAACTCCTACACAGAAAAATAATAGAATAAATAAATAGTAAAGCTTATTTTTCCTAAAGGCTTCATTCATTTTCTTTAATAAATCCTTCATCCTTTCCTCCTCTTTATAGTGTAATCTGTTTTATACTATGAAGAGGCTTTAAACTTTATGCAAAAATTATAACTTTCCATTTATCTATAACTTCTCTAAAACTTATTTTTAATTAACAAAAATAAGTTTTACTTTACATAATATTTATTATGATAATTATGTAAAGTAAAAAAAATTTAAAGTAAGTGAATATGTTATTTTGCCTTTACTTAGAATTATTAGGACAGAAAAGAAAAATAATATATTCACTAGGCTTTTTTTATAAAGCTAACTTTTTATTGATATAATCATTAGCTACTTTTTTAATGTTTTTCATCTTTTCCTTTGTATCTGGATTTTTATAATCTATTCTATCAATTACTATATTTATATAATTATTATCCTTTAAAAATCTTAATCCAGAAGAAAAATTAAAATCAAAAATAAAAGCAAGATAAGATATCCACATATCCATATGAGTTTTTCTATCTGATTTTAATATCATTTTACAATTAATAAAGTCATTGTAAATATTATCACTTATACTTTCAAGTTCAAATTCTTCTTCACTTATATCAAAAAGAGTTTCAATTTTTTCAATTTCTTTAACCCTAAAATTATCCATCTTGTCTCCATCTCTTATTATCTTTGAAAATAATAATTCTCTTTCTGACAAATTATCTTCTATTTTATATTTATTATGATTTCTTATTGCTTTTTCTATTATATTATCATAAGTTTCTTCAGCTAAAAACTTTCTTATAAGATTATCCTTAAATAAAATATCAGCCCCATATTCTGCATGGTCTATTGTGCTATTATCATCAAAGCTATTAAAATTTTTAAGCTGTTTAAAACGACCTATATCATGTAAAAGACCTATAAGCTTTGCAAGGTTTATATCCTCTTCATTAAGCTTTAAATCCTTAGCAATATATTCACAAGCTTCAACTACCTTATATGTATGCTCTATCTTTAATCTTATTTTAGAATTATTTATATCAAAAGAAGCTACATAATCCTTAAATGCCTTTTTGGCTATGTTAAAATCTATCATTTAAAATTCTCCTTATACATAATTGGATTTTGTTAAGTTAATATTATATAGACAACCACTCCAATCAGGATTTACAATAAAATTATAAAAAAACATATTTCCCCTTGAAAGGAGCGATTGTTATGCATAATTATTTATACTTTTGAA
>JABLTK010000979.1_pt1 | contig 46339 bp, 67 predicted proteins | sample 7160131 | NCBI WGS metagenome assembly JABLTK01 (sample SAMN14651221, study PRJNA627086) | human gut metagenome | isolation source: feces | host: Homo sapiens
CCATCCCACAGAGAAGTGTACATACCAGGGTTCGTCTGACGACGGCACTTCACCAGATCCAGAGGAGTGATGAACGTGTGGGTGGTTCCGCAAGAAAGTACTCCTCCCATAAAGCAAGTGCTGTAGAACTTGGCATCGTGCTTAGGAGCATCGGTGACCTTCAATGTCTGAAGAGAATTACTGCTGAACATTGCTGGTGAGAACAATAGAGATTTCTAATCGCCAATCCTCACGAGAGGATTCAAAATGGGAGTTTTCCTGTATACTATTCCTAATATACGAAAGGCTAGAATATTGAATTTCAAACCGATCTGATTATCTTAATATATAAAAAAGAGATGTTTAATGAAATAGAATCAATATGAGGGATGCTTCAAATTCCATCCTTCTCTCACTGTGGTCCTCTTAGAGCAGCCAGAGAACGTCATCATCCCCATTTCAAAACAAACAAGCATCACTTTTTCCCAAATGACTTATATAGAATAACAGCTGCTGCACCAACAATAGCAGTGGTAATACCTAAACCAAGAAGACCCTCTAACCATAATCCCTCCCTCCTTTCAATACTTTGTTGTACAATCGAGTCGAGCTGCTGGTGAAGATCCTGAGCTTGCTGATTCAGTGGATCCAGTTTCAACAAGCGTTCACAGAACAGACGTGATTGACGCAACTTGCCCAATTTGTAATACGCATAAGCAATGTTGTAGATACATTTATGCGTCTGAAAGCCATCATCGATGAGAGCTAGCGTAATTACACTTCACACAACCAATACCTTCAAAAATTTCAATTGACTTTTCCAGTTCAAACCGATCCTTACTTCGAACAAGAGCGCATGCATAATTGAAGGCTGCCTATTGATTAGACTTGAAAAAACTCCCAATACCTTCGGTGTCGGTACATCATTCTCTATATCACGTAAATATTCCTCCTTGGCCTTCTAGTACATAATCACTATCTTCAACATAAAACTCGAATTGCAGCTATAATTTCTGCTTCGTTGAGAACGTTTGTTCCATCTGTTTCATACATGATTCAAACGGTTTGGAATTATGAGAAACATCAAACGACCTCGAATTGCTATGTATCTATCTTAATTCCATCTATGCTCTTTAAAATTGTATAAGACCCTAACAACTCCACAATCTTCGATACTCTACTGAAGCCTTATTTCAGTGGTATCTCAACAAATATCCATCGCTCTAAATATATCCTTCAGTTTTGTCACACTTGAAAGCGTCAAAACGGCTACACAGTTTATCGATTCAGTCAAAGAATTCTTTTCAGAAGAGGCTTTATCAATGGGTTGTAGTATATTTAGTTGTATATCGTATGTATTCTGCATTGTTGCAGGAAATTCTGGAAAGAAGATGTCAAATGCCAAATACTTTACTGTGTATCTCATTTGGATGGTATTTGGTCTAATCATTGAATATCTTCCTAGTGGTAATTCTGTATTGTTTATAGACTCTTATCTAACAGATAGATCATTGATTCCAATCTTAGACGGTATTTTGGTACGGCTGGAATAGAGATCGTATATCGTCTTTCATGTGCTCTTGTATGTTCCTATGGCATTCTTTTCTTCTGTACTCTCTTTTGGCCGGCTACACATCATATGGTCTTAGGAGTCTTTGTTGTAATCCTCATTTTCTTCACTTGGCTGTTTGTATGGGGTGTCAACTCTGTCGATTGGCTCTATGGATATCGAGGCGTTGCTCGCATTCTCTCCGCATTTTATTTGGTTCTTCAGTCGCTTTCTCTTGTTGATTTCGCCTTCACTCTCCATGATGTTCTTACTCAGAAGATGGAGGACACAAATGTTGTTCTTTTGTTCTCCTTTCATTTCTAGAAGCGATATAAGTATACAGATAAGACTTGCTGCTGTGCTAATCAATGGACCTCCATGTATCTTACACTTTCATTCGTATTTAGCATTGGTTCTGTAATTGCATGTATAGCCTTGTAAACATTCTTCGAAATCCCTAACTGATAGCTATTTCATGTTCCGAGTGGATGGACATCTGTGTGGTCAGAATGCTCTCGTAATCACTCTGACTTTGATTATGGGACTCTTTTGTTGCTTCATCTGCCTGCATAGTACTTTCAACCGTGGTTTCCTTCCCCCAGCCACTTTCTTCGCGATTATTCTCTTCTATTTGGTTACTTCTCTTCTCACCAATCCCAGTGATGTAAATTTCATTCCCTCTTCTGATTCCTAGAAATGCAATCCCTACAAGAGTAGCAGCAATTATTGGGTGACCGTGTTGAATGTGCTGTTCGTTATAACCAGTGGATACTGGATGGCCTATCGTATTCGTAATCCCAAGGTTGATGAACCTGATACAGACACTAAGGATCCTGAAAAGGCTGAGAAACTTGCTGATATCATTCCTGACGATGATAGTCATCAGTGGTGTGTATTCAATGCTTGCATGGTACTTGCTGGCTTCTATTTATCAATGCTTTGTTCAGCCTGGTATACTGGGTCTGTTACGGAACGACCTACAGCTGTGTTCAACTTTACTTCGCCTCTCACGTTCTGGCTCTATAATATAAGTATTTGGGTCGCTTTCATAGTGTTTATCTATGCTGCTATTGCTCCCGCTATTAATCAGGATAGAACGTACTAAATGTGTATTGTGAATTGTTTGCAAACAGATCCTATTTCTTACGTTCAAATCGCCAACGATAGATGTCAGCATGTCCATTTTCTCCTTCCTTTACTTTTATTCGCTTTCCTTTTCCACTTAAATTCTTGCGCAGCTCGATGTGGCTCAAAACACGATCAATGGTCTCTTGGTCATCCAAGGCTTCAGCCAAATTCTTATAACGTTCTTCTCGCCGCTTCTTCATTTTGGATAATTCACTTTCATCTGCAAGGGACGTAACAAATTCTTGTTCTTCTAACTGCTTCTCGCTGAGTCTGTTGTATTTGCGATCCAGCAATTCTGATGTCGTATCGAAATAAGTCTCTGGCTCCCATGTATTCACATCATCTTCGTCGTTTACAAACACTGTATGGTTATTCTGCTCCTCGTTGTCCATAAATTGAAGTGAACCCACCAATCGTTCCACTTTCTATAATAAGAAACATTCCAGTCTTCTTACTTTCTCCTTTTCGACACGTTTACTTTCAAGGATTCGAGCATCTTTCGTCTTTTCGAGTAATCGCGTTTGCAACTCTTTCCGTCCATCTTGTTTATCCTAATCGATTACACAAATTCGTTAAATCCATACTCTTGATAGCGTGATCATACGTGTGTTGAATTCATCCGGATTCCTCAAAGCAGCTTTCAATTGCAATCCTTTTAATACTGATGTCTTCTTGTGCTGGTAATCGGCACGAATCTTGTAGTCTTTCTTCTTTTCAAGGAGTCCGAGACTCTGTCGAGCCAGCGGTTGAGAACGCTCTTTATGCACTTTACTCTTTACAGCATTCCTCCAAGATGACATTGAGAAGATCAACGATTTCAACGGGTGGCTCTGTGTGAGAAGAAAGCAAGTGACAAAAAAAGTCTCTATTCTGGAAACAAGTCAAAACAAACAGATTATGTATTGTACAGCTATTCACAAAAGTTATTCTGCTCGCCGTCTCTTTTCTTCGCTATTCATCGACTGACAATCTTTCAGATCTCGCTTCTCACTCTCCAAACTAAGCGGGGTTAACGATAAAGACTCTTTTTGTATCCTATCAGCATCATTGGGAGATTCTTCAGATTCAATCACTGTATCATCAAAAGATGATCGAAAACCCTCAATTGTTGCATTAATCTTCTCAATTACAGAAGCAGATAAATTCTCGTTTTGTTCCATTAGCTCCATATGCACCTTCTCAAAAACCCGAGATGCAGAAGAATCCTTCTGAACAGCCAACAGTGATGCTTTCATAGCTTCTTGAAACCTTTGTTCTGCTTCTTTGGAATCATCCGACACTTCTGGATTATCAAGATCCAAATCCACTTGAATCACGGTATGCTCAGGCTGGGTTGGAAGTGTTGTTCGAATAGTAGCCAAAGTTGAACGTACACTGGGAAGTGACTCCATTTCAGGGAGACTTTCACAATTCTCGATGGCATCCGACAAGACTTGTCTCTCACTCGATTCATTACCATCCACGCTCTTTGGGTGACTACTCATCGAATCCTCAAGAAATGAATCTTCTTCTTCACGCTCCTGTTTTAACAATTGATCCAATCCAATTCCAGCCTCAACCTCTTTCTACTCCCTTATCCTTCAGGACCTTTGCTTACCATCCGACTCTCACTCATTATAGTCTGACGAGAGAGATGCTGGAGACGCGATTGAATGAATGATTGTTTCAGTGATAGTTCGATGTGTGGTGGTCGTTTAGGCGATTCTTTAAGAATAGCTCCAGAATTAGATGGGAGTTTCAGAGATGTCTCAGTCTCTTTCGGAATCGGCCGTAATTGAGCCAGATCCATCGTTCCATCTCCCTCTCCTTCAATGATACCGATATTCGTCTCCCAGTTATCAGCATTCACTTCTTCCTTATTGACTACAGATGAGCGAGGTTCTACCACTAATGACCCTTCTCGTACAAGAAATTTGGAATCTATTTCTTACTCTGTCACTAATTCCCACTTATGTTTCCATGTTCCTCCTGACTCTCCGCAGTTGGATTTGCTAACTTGGTTGATAGTGCCTAGAACTCACAATGAATAAGAGTACCTACAGAGTTGATATTCAGGAGAATCTCCATATCCTCGTGTTTACTCGATTTTAATACACGTTCACGGTATACTTCACACAATTTCAGCAATTCTTCGGAAGAATACCCATCAAAGCACGTCGTGGGAGTGATTTCATCTGTTTCACCAGTACTTGTTAGAGTCCGAATATCCACAGTTTCTTCGGAAGGACTCGAAGGAGATAGAGGTGGTTTGCTATAGTTTGCATTATCGATGTCAATCAACATATTGATGATTTCTTTGGACGAACTTGGCAGACGGGTCGTACTGCTACTAGTACGTTGATCATCAACAGTACATTCACTTTCTCGTACGAGAGTAGTATCAGCTCGATTTAAAATATCATGTAATGTCATTGTATCAAGATCCGAAGAAATATGAGGAGGTTCCGATACGTGTTCTGGTGATATCCGAGTTACATTTGCATCCAGCAACTCGTTCAGATCATCTACTAAGTTTGTTTCACTTTCTGAAACCACTGCAGACTCATCTGTACTTTTTCTGAGTTGTTCTTCAGAATTCCTCTGCTCATCTTCTTTCCGTGTTTCTTCTGTCTCTTCCTGTTTCTTTTCTGTTAATACTACTATATATGAGACAATCAACTCATAGCCACTCTCTTCAGAATCCTTCTGGATCGATTGTTTCTAATGAGTTAAACAATACAAAAATAGAATACCGAGCATTTCTCAAGGATTTTCTCGATCAACGTCTGTGAAGATTGATTCGCCTTAATTCCATATTGCTTTGCCATTTTCTGAAGTTCATGTCGTTTTAATGACTTCAGCTCTTCTAGATTCATCGTATTAAGAAAGTGCGTTCAAAAAATACCTCTGGAATATGGAATTGGATTTGAAATCCATTATTCTCTAGGTTACTATTATCGTTTTGGATTGTTATTTAGACGGCTTGAATTCGTGAGTGTTATGAATGGATTGAGATAGGATTCACTGAGTATGGTTAGTATTATCACACTTCACAAGATGATTAGAATTCTGTATCTCATCGTTCTAACATATTTAAATATGCTATGTGGCTGTACAGTATAACCACTTAATCCACACTAAGAAACAGGAATAGGGTCATTTTATGTCATAAATGACCCTATTATGGATTACTTATTATCTTTTTCCTCAAACCGATTATACTCATTTAATATATTCCAATAGAAACTATATATTGAGTTCTATCCTTTAGTTCCATTCACGTTAAATAAAAATCTCTATATAACAAAACAATACCCAAATTAGGTCGACATGGACCCTAATACTCCCAAAACCCTCTATCAAAGCCATAGAATCTTTACACAGGGAATGACATTTGAATGGGCTAGTTGTTCTTGTATCCCTGATTCTACGATAGCCCCATATTCGGTGATTTCGTATTATGGAACGGTATAGCTTGAAGTCATGAGAATTGATCATAGAATGATAATGAAAAGTCTCTGAGTGAACCATGTGAAAAGTATGTCCTCCTACGAGTGCTTTCTTGGATGATGACAAATCAGAATGTTTTTGGCCGCGTAGCAGATGTTTCTCTTGTTTCTCTTGTTTCTCGTATATATAGTGTGGGTCTACATAAGAGTTTGTTGTGGCAATCTTATAGTATGAAAATCCTGCCTCCGTCGCACACTATTATGCATTATTTGAAAATGGAACTCATTCACTATGCTCCTATTAAACATAAGCATGTATTGCGACTGCAGTGTACTTCTCTCAAAGAGAAGGATTTTAGTCAATCTGCAGAGGTCATTCAACAATTTCTAGGTGCTTTTTTTGATCGCCAGATTTCTCTGTATCCAATAGTCAAACAACACTTCGTTGGAGCTCCTGGAATGTCAATTATATGGGTGGTTTCCATTGCACAACTGCCCGAAGATTCAAGTGCTTTTCGAAATCGACTACTTCATGAAGAGTGGAATAGCCAGTTTGATTGTTCATGGCATCTGGACACTTCCTCCAAATCCAATTATCTGGACTTCATCTTTCGAGTGATGGGAGGAATGACATTTCAGTCAAAGTCAAAACGATCAAAGAATAGGAGACATTCGAATGAGTATGATGATCTCGTCTTCATGAAGTTTTCGGATAGAGAGAGTTCTGGTTTCAATCATTCTTTGCTGTATCTCATAGTTATTTCTGTTTGTTTTCTTTTCTGCGCTTGTTTCTATATTTATCCTCGTTTAAGAGTGTTCTATTGATCGTTGTTTATTTCAATAAACATAACTAGACGAGTTGTCGAATAACCTTAATGAGCTCCACATTCGATGTTTCATCGAATGTCGCTTCCACCAGAATCATTGAGATAATCGAATGGTATAATTCAGCAGTAACATTATCCTTTTCTACAGCTACTGTCAACATCATCATTGAACGTAACAAGGTGACAATCATCTGATATCCACACTGAGTCACCAATGCACACAATCCATTCAGACAAGAATATTCAGATCTCATCTGTGAAGTAATGGAAATAATCAACTTGGTGACTTCCAACAACTCTTTCTTCTCCTTCTCACTACATTGGAATCGAGTTGTCATCACTTTTCTAAGTACTGTTGATATGATGAACTTATACCATTCCAACGAATTCTTGCCTTCTGTTAACACTACCTACACTGAATCCTTATCACTAACATACCATCTTCAACATACGTCGTATTGAAGCGTACTGAAGCAATGGAGCTAGTATGCCCAGATCAGGATAACAGGGAACTTTCAATAAATAATCATTCTCAAACGATTGCGTGACCGTAGCTGGATTCAGACGAACTCTCCATAAGTCCGAGAGAGGATGTGCCACTTCAATCAGAGATACATGATACGTGATCTTTCTTAGAACATCCTCCAGAATTGGATCCAGATCTGTCATTGCATTCATGATAGCTGCCTCTGACAAAGGAATGGCTACTTTCAATACATCATACTTGGCTAAAAATGAAATGAATGTAATAATATGAACAGTCAAAGTAGATATCCAATAAATACTGACACAATAGAATCACAGTTGACGATGATCGTTTGACTTCACCAAATATCCCTTGCTTACATTGCTGAACGATGTTATTCCACTCTGAAGGATTCGTTGCTGCCAAATAAGTGTTGTAGAAGAGACAACGCAAACAAACAATCAGATACTTCTGAGATGACTCTGTGATCTGGCTCAATACTTGCTTTGGCTCAATCATTCAATAAGTTCGTACGTATTGATTAGGATAATCAAATAACTGATCCAATACCAAGTAAGACAAATCAGGATTACCTTTCCAAATTATCGAAATATTGGTCTACCTCATAAACCCATAATTAATGTACAGTTTTCTTCATTTCAAACATTCGCACCAGAATCGTTTTGATCATTACTTTAGAATCCTTTGGATATTTCTCCATTATTTGTTCCCAATACTTCTCAGATATAAGAACAGGAGATATTACAACCAGCTGGATCATCACCTCTATTAACGCGGGTTCAACAAGCAACGATAGAATTACCTTTCCAGAATCCGGAACCATTTGAATGATCGATACCAATGTGGTAATGTCATCTTTTGTTAATGCATGAAAAGCCGAAAATTGTGCAGGTAAAGATCCTAATAATGTTACTAATGACTGGAAATGAGCTGAGTTGTTACAGTCATGAACATAGTAGTGCATACCAGCCAATAACCAATTGGAGTATCTGTTTGCATTTTCACATGATACAGCATAGAAATCAGTGTTAAAATTCTTGGTATCTAATAACTTCCTGAGAAAGATATCAAAGTAATTGTTAAGAATGTATGAAGGAATAAAAAGGAATAAAAAGTGAAGTTTCTGATCATCCAATTGAAGATTGTTTACCACTAATCTATTGTTGAGGTAATGAGCAGCCAATGTCAGTTGAGGGTACTTGACACAAGAGAACATCTTATTTTCATACACATAGAGCAGGGACTTAAGAACCCTTACCCATAATTGTTGATCATCGGTTGCAACAACATAGTCGCAAAATAATGGGCAATTCTCGGAAATAGCCAAAAGTTTTCCCAATGGACAATTCTGAAGATAAAACAACACCATCTTTTGGATGGCCAAACAAATATCTCGAGATACTACTTCAATCAATTATTCAAGATACTTACAATTGCAATTCATAATTTGAATCAAACTTACTAATACATCCACTGATAACTGCTTTTTTCGTCCTGCCTCATAGGCCATTAGATATTGAAGGACATCTACATCAAGGATCTATATAAGATAGTACCTCCCTATTCATCAGCCATCCTTTTCATTATCTACCTTCCTCTCAATCTTCGCTAACACTATCTCTAAACTATCGAGTTCAGCATTTAAATCATAGTTTGCTATCATGACTGAATTATTTGTGATTTTTCATTGTTACCAATGGAAGATAATTACTACTTCCATATTTTGTATACGTTTCATTATCTTTTTCATATTATGGGATCAATAGAATTCTTATCACTGGAGTATCTTTTCTATATGTTGCTCACTCTATAATGAGTAACAAAGATACCATCTAGAGTTCATTTCAGTCCATCTAGAGACATAAGATGACTGTCAACACGAAGACTACCTCTCACAGTTATTGCACAAATCTGTTATCAACTCTTCTTGCAAACAAACACACTTACTGTAAGGTTGACTGAACCGGAACCTGCACTGGTCCCTGATTAGCTAAAACTCCCACACTCGAGGCCCCAGGGACAACAACTACCATAGTTCCTGGACCCATCCGAATCACAGGAAGGATTGTTGGACTCTCATTTTGCCTCCAAGGGAATTGGACGGCCATTGCTTCAGGGAAATCGGCTGGATCTGAATATTATCATTATCTACAACAAGAACCATTTAACGGAGGAATTGCCATGATGATGCAAGGAGCAGGATATAAAAGAGCCATTCCGCTATTCATTTGGTTACTAGATGAAAACGATGATGAAGAAGCAGCTGTCTTTAAGAGACCTGAATACTTCGTTCCCTGTGAATTCAAAGGTTTTCCATCTCCAGAAACAGTCCCTGACGAATTAGCATTCATAGAGTGATCGCTATTTAAAGGAGGAAACTCATCTACGCATTTCATGCACCTCCATCAGCTACACAACGAATAACCCTTTGCTACATACCGAAGTTGATTAGGTTGGACAAAGATTTCCTTTCCAATATTCTTTGGAGATGTAATTGTGAGTTGGACAAAACTTTGTACTTGAGTAACGATTGCTGAAACTACATCAGTCTACTTCTTAAGTTATAATTTTTCATCTGGTACCTCATATTGAAGGGTGACGAGATCATTAACCTCAATAGGCACAATCTGATTCTGTCGAACTGTTTAATTACATTTCGAGCAATATTGAATACTTTTCTTTTCTAATATCTTCACTATATTGCAGCTAACATCTTCAATGGTGTCTGTTCCTTCCAATCGAAGCCTAACACTGTCTAAATTGAGTTGTAATGCACGACCTCTCCTCCACTCATTCTATTCCTTAGTCTTACAGAGTTCGAATACATCAACCAGTATTTGAATGGTATCGTCCTTACTAACGACTTGCATCCATCTTTTATCAAAAGATGAGTAAACGTGATAAGGTGGATTACTCATCAAAAATGAATTGCTTAACAAACAACCGCTATGACACAACTACTCTCTCTACCACAAAGGAAGACACCTAAAGGATACTACACCTCTTTTTGTCCTCACTTCCCTCCTCCGCCTCCACAACCACTTCTTCGTCCTCTTTCGACTCGTGCGTATTGAACAGACTTTGAACACTCACATCCTTCACATCTTGACGTATATAGAACAGAATATAAGCATTGTTCGATTGAACATTCGCACTAGACAACAATCGCACTTGAGCATCGTTCATCAAATACCACTTCGAGTCTTGTGACTGGATGAAACTCACATAATGACCACTATCCATCGATCCAATATGATTGATCACTGCATACAAATCATATTTTGTGCATGTACTTCGATGATCGGGAATCGGCTATAAATGATCTTTGCTCTGAAATCCTTACATGATTTACGACATTCTTCTTGAAGTTCTCCCAATCTTGCTCTTGTTTTTGATATACTTCATTAATCTTCTTGGATGATGCCGACTGTTCAGTGGTTCTTGTCCGAAGACCCCCCAATAACTCCCAATATGTCAGATCTGCCTTACCCACATCAGGCTTATTTCGCACAATATACTCCTCCAAATCCAGATCAGTTAACGGATAATCAATATTGGATTGATGTTTCACCCAACCACCATGAACTTGCTTGAAGCGTGTGAGATGAATAATCAAGATTGGAGGAGGTCGATAAATCTGGAGGGAAAGATAATGATTGGTTATCACATGACACTACAATCAAAAGAAGGAAAAACACATACATGTTCACATCGAATACGCTGTTCATCTTGGAGAATTTCTGTTTGAATATATTTCTGAAGACATTCAGCAAGTAGAATATTCTGCTTCCCCGTAGAATCAACATCTTCGACAGAATTGTGAGTAATGCTGTTATCGTACATAATTTGATGGTAATGATCATTCAAATAACTAGAATCCCAATCAATTGCAATCTTTCTTGTTTGCGTCATACAATACAATGGAATATCATCAGGCATAATCACACACCCTGTACATCCTTGAAGCCAGTGACATACACTACAAGATGTCCCAGAATTATCCACCAATTTCAACACAAATCCGTATAACTGACTGATATGACTCTGAACCTCTTCTTCTTTCATATATCCCCATTGCATTTCATCTTCAATACCTTGTTTCCTACGATGAGTCTTCTTTGACCTGGTATGTTTGAAGTACTTTCCAGTAATGGTTTCAGTATCATCACTATCACTCATCAACATTGGATGTGACTCTGTAGATGAGGGAGTGGCTCCTGAAAGACACGAATGAGGAACAGAATCAGTATCAATGAAAGAAGCACATAATGGAGCTGAGATATGAACCGAGGTTGTACGTGTTAACTCAGGAGGAATAGCAGAGACTCTAGGCATCAGATTATGTGAGGATTGCATTGTATTGACAACAGTTTGCTAGACATGATTGCTACTCATTATACCTACAGCAATTGGATTGCTAATTGTCTTCTTGAAATGCTTTGCTATATAATTATACAATTGTCTGCCTGTAACAAACTCAGGTACCATTTCTATTGCCTGAGGTACTCCTACCATAACAGGTGAACAATAACCCAAAAAGAACTCTTCATTCTATTCATCATGTCTTCTTAACAGGCTTACAATTCCATTATAACGTTGAATGATGTAGATCTTACGAGGTTTCACATGACGACGACAGACACAATCCAATGTCACAAACTCTTCTCGTTCTGAAGGGAACAAACGAATTGAATACAAACCAGGAGCTCCTGCAGGACCCAGATAAATACCTTGCTGTAACTGCTGAGCACCATGTCTATTCATTAACGAACTACTGAGGAGTTACGCTTGATAGAAAATAAAATCGCCTGGAGACAACATATATGTCTCACTATCTACGAGGTCTGTAACCAGGAGTCGACGTGTCACATGATCTGAGCACAATACTTCAAAACACAGATCGGTAAGTATATCACTCACAACCCCTGTCAAGAGTTCTCCTGTTGATGAACGAAGACGCAATGAAACCTTCTGATCTCTTTTCAACTGACTTACCGTGTGAAGTTGATAATACTGAGAACAAGCGTGGGATCCCAAAAATTCTCCTTGCGGAGGTAGTACAAATACCACGAGACTTTCATTAGGATCGTGAGGTTCATATTCACTCAAACGGAACGAATCATCGTACTCCTGTACCACATTGCTGTTAACCATCACGCCCAACAACAACCGTCTATCAGCCAGATTGAATGAGGAGTCGAGGTCAACTAGAGCCTGATGGATGTCATGCAAAGATGAATCAACGGATACTCGAATAGAACACAGGATTGGAACTCGACCATTGGAATAACTGATAGTCAATGAAAGAGCTCGCATCTCAGTCTTTGGGACAGGAAGCTGAAGCATAGAAAAAGTCTCATATTTGGAACTATGATGACCACAAGCAGCACACTGTGAGAAGGATTTGAACTGACCACAAAAGAGAGCGGTGATAATCGTACATTGTCGGGCACAGTATAAATCCCAGTACCTTCGAGCCAATTCCTCTTCGGATAGATTCACATCACCCAATTCCACATATGGTTTCTTCAAGGTAAGATTCAAATCCTCACTTAGTCCCTAGTGTTTAATTCTATTCGTCTCTCTTACGTCCAGTATAATTTGAAGGACTTCCTGTGCATCATGTTGTCCAAACCCACGGTAATCTCGATGTAACTCCCATAACTGATTCTTGAACTTACGAGGTGCAATAACCCGTTGCTGAGTTTGCCATAGCCATTGCATCAATGAAGCAAATGCAGCAGCAAACTCTCCATGTAATCCTTCTGAACCCTCTGTATTGATATGATCAACATACTCACCAGAGAGGAAGTAATCTCGAAGAAGACGAGTGTGACAAAGACACTCCAAAGCGCTATTCATAAAACACGTATTCCCTAAATTCTCGAGACCCACTAGACCTTGTAGATCCGTACTACGATGCGAACGATGCACATTCGGCTCACCGAATGAGAATTTACCACTCTCATTCATCTGTTCAATGAGAATCATTGACTCTTCACATAATTCCAACTCCTCGAGAGTCTGTCGCTCATCCTTCAACAACACCACATCATCATAATTGTCCTCCAGCACCCACAAGCGACAACGACGAGGCTCATAATCCAGGATCTGACAGATTCGTTTCTTCACACGTTCTACTGTCTGCACTTTACTGGATAGGAGCTGGTCACAAGGTTTGGGGATTCCTTCGGCATTTAAGGTACAGATGTGAAGAAGGAGAGGATAGAGCTCGAGTTCCAACTTCTTGTTATAAGCCTTGATAACACGTCGACTAATAATTGGGCCCCCTCCATACCAGTGATAGAGTGCATCCCACAGTGGTTCTGTAATGATCATATACTCCTTCTTCTCTGTTAAATTCGCATGCAGACGCAACTGATCCCGTTCCAGAAGATTTGAGTTGTTAATGGAGCCAGGACGATGCGCATGGAGAACCCCACCCGCATCGTTACTGTTGATGTACTGAATCCAATTAGACCACCATGTTTTGGCAATCACAAAGAACAGTTCATTTGCCACCAAGTTATCAGGATCAAAATCTTTGTATAATCGTTTATATTCCCGTAATTCCTCTTCTCGAGATGCTACTGCGTTGAAGGGGGTACGTAGTTGGTGGGTGAGGAATGAATAGTGATTTGGATGTTGGGCCAACCAATTCAACAAATCATTTGTAGAAATCACGCGCTGACAGATGGGTTTGGTACTATGAATGTTCTCAAAGATGGCATCTACAAGTGCCACAACATTCTAGATGATCATATGCAACGACATACATACAGAGTGCTGTGAATTGTCATCTTGACTCAAACGTCTTCGGACATGAATTCTCATATCCTCCTCCTCTTCCTCTTCCTCTTCTGTACCAATATCAAAGCTATTATCAATCCCAAACATTAGTACTCCTGAGGAGAACAACTGAACCAAATCCGAATGAGTGAACTGATCATTTGCTTTTCGGGTACGCTGGAAAATATGGAGAGCGGCCCGCATTCGCTGATCCACAGGATCATGACAGAGGAGACACATGGCCGCTACGACCTCATCCACATTCATGCGCTGTTGATCCTTGGAAAACTCTAGGAAAATACTAGATATGAATGCATTTGTCTACACTTACCTTAACGACAACTCGTGAGAAAAGAACTTGGACATCTCTGATAACCATTGCGTCTTTGTAATGTATCCCTGATTAGCACTCCGTGAGAGAATCCCGTAAATCTCCATCAAAACAGAAATCGATACATCTCGCATCTGACCATAAATGAGATTACGACGAGTTGTGTAATACTGCTTCGATAACTTCGCATTTCCTGTTGTCTCATCATCGGCTAGCTGTTGGCGCAACTCGCAAGCTTGTTCGACTTGCATGCGAAAGAGATTCAGCCAATAGATGACCGGACAATTCGGATATTTAGAGCAGAAATCGAAAAAACGATCCCAGGAGACATATTCATCACCAGATGCCTTGGGATCAATTCCCATGCATTCGAGAAGTTTCGACTCACACCATTCCATGTCTTTTCCTGATTTTGATACAACACTCTGGAATAACTGCAGTACAGAACTGACTGTTACCTCAGGTGTCCTCCCTATCCGTTGTAACATACTATACACAAGTTGACATTTCTCTTCATGATTTCCGTTAATAATAATATATGCCATATAGTAAAATGAGTCTTCAGTAACGCAATTCTTAGAATCTGGATCCATACACTCAAACAATGAATCAATAATGAAAATTGGCATATTCGCAAAGCGTTTAAGCACATCCTCAAAGAAAACGCGTTTCGACACAGAATTCGAATCTTCGTTACTCAGTGCCAAATACCATGACTCGATATATCCCTTTTGGGTATTACTTAACTTCTGTAATATGTCAATCTTGGTTATTTGTTTCCCTTGATTATTACCCATAGTTGGTTCCTCTAGTAGAAGATATTACACACAGGACACACAATCTACAGCTTCTCCAGAATAAGAAGAAATCTATTGAGGGGAATCCGATAGTCACGGTTCTTTGTGGATAGTGACACAAAACAAACAACTCATTCATGTTTTCATCTCCATTCGCTAAAGTAACAAAATCAGTTCAACAGAGTCTCGAGTGATTCGCTGCGGACCGTACGGAATACCGAATTCTACATCTCAATTCAGTTCCATATTCATACCCGCAATTTCTCTGCTGTAAAAGAAACATACTCCTCATTCTTGATGTACTTTCGTAAGGCAGTTTTGATTTGATTCGAATCTTGTAACACTAATACTCACATGAACACATTCACCCCTACCCTGTTCACAATGGTCATTATCGACAAACAGTACTTGAGAAGGTAATGAGAGGAGATTGTCGCCAGCTACTGGCATATAAACCTTCTGATTGAGAACCATCTCTTTCTTCATATCAGGAATCTTCTCTGCATTGACAGCAACACCAGCGAATACACGTGAAATGCCATCACGACATAACACCGTATGATTTTCACAAAAGAGTTGTTGATGAAGAGTGAGAGGAGTGATCAAACTGTCAGAGAGCCCAAATACACACAAAGGGAGACCATCCGAAGAAAGCAGAGTACAGCATGGGAGAATACACTTTGTCAGAGGTCCTTTGATTGAAACGGAATTAGTCTTGGATTCAGCATTTACCGGCACATCGACCATCCCACGCTCACGATCGTAATACAGTTCAGTCGCTTTCACTACCTCCTACAACATTACTTGCAATTATCACTCTCACTTTGATGATATTCTCAATCGAAGCATTCCCACTTACGAGTACAGTCAGTGCACGGGAGTGAGGATCTTCACCGATTGCAGTGAAGGTTTGGGGCATTCCTCTAGCAATGATGAGTCCTAGTGGATGAGGTGTCTGTGGGTGGCGAAGAGGCATTCGATGAAGCAAGTTCTTCATAGCTAAGGCTGTTGCAGGATCGTTGGTGACACTGCGGATGCGGACCTCCAACAAACGGCCAGAGGACACAGCAGCGTCTTCAACATAGAGATTTGGTACCTGAGAAAGGAACTCCTTGATATTATCAGAGAGTTCCTCAAAATCCTTTGTACTCTCAGGTACATCACTTCCATAAAGATAGGACCGCTTGCAATAAGCATTCTTATTGTCGTCTGTAATACATTTCAGATGACTAAATAAGCAATCACGACTTGGGTTGCGGAAAGCGTTTCCCCACACAGTAAACCACTCACTTGCCAACGACCAGTTCAGCTCATAATCCTTACCCTCTTTTTCCCTGGGGAAGTTCTAGAAAGTGATATTCACCTAAAAATAAGTACAAGGAGATCTGTATCATGAAATGGCTCGAACTGGAAAATGTCCTTTGTTTTCATATTGGTTATGTGGTCATACTTATCAAAAGTAGGAACACACTCAATATTGATGACACGAGCAAAGGCACGACGTAGAATACGTACAGGTGATACCTTCGTCAAAAAGCTCATGCAGGAGATTCTCTCGAATGGAATTGTAGCCATTTGATTCTATGGCGCAATTCGGCAATCCATAGGGCATGCCCTATTCTTCGTTTTCTTCATCAAATCGCATATCTTAGTCACTATTTCTACAACATCTGTGAAGAATGACATGGTATCGACCGTTTGTTGTTGAGATCCTACTTCTATTCGCAGCCTGTTGTTCTCTGACTGTCACTTTTCGTGATTTTGTTCCCCAAACATATAGTCATGTTGAGTTAATATTGTGGTTTGATTTGTAGACGGATTGGCTATGTGATTCTTGTCTATCTGTCAACCAACACGAAGATTTCGGTAATTCGACACTAGGTGCAGATTATTTGGCTGTCTCGCCGTTTTTAGGAGAAGATCACACTCCAGTGTATTGTGAAGAAGGAACAGCAAGGGATTCGTCATGTGGACGTAGAGGTACGATCCATAGTATGTCATCTTTCAATTCTTGGTAATACTGATGGGGGATTCTCAAGTGAAGGTTTCACACATTGAATGGAACAAATAGAGAGTGTACAACTTCGATCGATGGGTTTTTCAACGGGAAGTTATCGATCTCTGGAGAGTTACTTGAGAATGCTTTTACCCAATGTCCTCCGTCCTCTGTTTTTGGATGGAGCAGTCACGAGTCGTTGATCAACCACAAGTTATGGTGGACTGCTGCTCTGGAAGAAAACATCACCATTAGTCAAGATCAGGTCTTGACAGTAACGTTGGAATTTGCATTTCTGATTATTTCTAGATCGGATAGTGATGTGTTTGTATATTTGGATGATATGCTTCTTCTTGAGTTATCAGGAACACGCGAGACTCCAGAAACCAGCAAGATTGATTTAAGCACTATAAACTTTGTGAATGCAATGTCTGATAGCGGAATATTTCTTACTTTTAGTTACCCATTACGTATATTTGTAGCAAGTAGACGTGCGTTTCCTCTTATTCTGACAATTTCCACAGACTTTGAGAAACTGTGCCATACAAGCCACTTTGTTACGGTATTTCAGTTAAATGACAAATATCAGAATGATGGTCAACTCTTGTAGATTTGAAGTACTGATGTTACTAATAGACCATATGATGATGTCTTGTCTTATCATTATGTCTACAACAGAAGGAATTCCATATCATTTGATTATCGTATTCATACTGAATCTTCATGGTCAATTCACTATTCATTTGATTACATTACTCTTGCTGCTCCTTTTCGGATTCTTCTTATGGGATCTGGTCCTAATTATTCGGACTAGTTGTTATATCTGATATTCTTCAATATTAGTTTCAATCATCCCTTCCTCTCCATTACATTTGTTCAAACTCCATTGCCTACTATTCGAATATCAAGTCATTATCAACAGGTTGAAACCTTGTTAGGGATTTATCGAGGCACATTGGAGGAAAGTCCTATCTATTGTAGAGATGGCTACATTCGTTATGAATCACACTTGAATCTTCTCCGTTTTGTAACTTATCATGAGGACGGTACTGAAGATACGTTTCTCACAATTCCACATTTCGTGATGTCTCAATATCTTGAAGTTCAAATGTTCTTTCTCTTCCTTCTCCTAATCTCTAGGTTCTCTTTGATGTTGGAGATCCTTTATGAGGCCTCTATCACCTATCTTGATCCTCTATTGATTATCAGATCATTTGAATTCCAACTTCCTGCTATCTCTCAACAGTATACCTATGTGGTAACTTCAACAGATGAAGCTACTGCTTGTACCATTGGTTTTTTGTTTCAATGATAGATCTAACAATAGTTCAGACCCAGATTCATATGCGTGATTCATGTAATGCTCCTCTTCCTATCAATACGAATGATATTCCTCCCATTCGTATCTATCGTTGTTACAACTCGTCCAGTTGTGTTGAACAGCTTTGTGTAGTGGAACTTCAGATGATTGGGGATTATAGTGTGGTAACTGTCACACATCGAGCATTAGTGGTATAGATTGAGGAAGGATTGAACAATAGACTGGAACATATTATTGGAAGGTCGAAATCGACGATTTTTCTGGAGTGACTATTATCACCACTTCTCCATCAGTTATAGTTCACCCGTTACCTCTGTACTTGTTCCTATTGTGTATTTGAATAGATGTACTCGATATACCAGTATTCGATTGTCACCATCTCAATCTCTTCATGATAACGAGTTGATAATCACATCCAATCAAACCTTCTCCACAATTCTTGATACTCGAGATCATGCTAATAATAGGATTGATCTAACACAACTCTCTCTTTCGATCCTCATGGTTAATCTTCGTACAAATGTTTCTGTTTTACAAGAAGTGGATGTGATGGATCCTAATATGATTCTTCAATTGGAGACTGGATATGAGGTGTATCATCGAATCTCCATTGAAGGAGTGTATGAGATTCGATTTATTATTGAATGCAGTTCAGTAAATCATCTTCCTTGTATATGACTTTAGTTCATTCTTCCTCAACACATTAAGGTTCTACCAAGTAGTCCTGATCTTCAGTACTGTTCCAGTGTTGGTAATTTGCTGTCATCAAATCTATTTGTCAATTCCACATATTCACTTAATATTATCCTTCGTGATGGATCTAAGAATCTCTTCATTCAACGTATATCTCTTCTTATCCTATCATTCTAGCTATCTATCAGGCATCGGCTATCATTGATCATGATCTTGTTCTGACAGACTTTCAATGGACTTGGAACAACACCATGTTCCATTGCGAGTAGCTATTCAATGAGGTATTGACTCTAGTCTCTCCTGTCCTTATTCATCGTTTAGATCGCTCACCATCTTTATCACCTATGCCCAGGATCCAGTACCAATCTTTCATAAGTCTCTCTTCTTCCGATCTCCTCCTTCAGCTCCTTCACTTCTATGTACGTAATTCGTCTCACTTCCGATCGAAGATCCATTCTCATCGTCTCAATACATTGGTCAAGCCGCATCCATGTTAGTAGATCCTGAAAGTGAAGTGACAGTGGATGGAGAGCCAATTCGATTCCTCTCATTTGGTCATCCTCTCTATCAACTTGCTACACTAACACTGCATGACACACAATACCACAATCTCACAATTCGAATGTCAAATGGGACCGTATTAACTGAATCGATTCATGGGGAATGTGATAGTCGTTCAGTTTCACTTGCCGAGTATATTTGGATGAGGGCCAACGAAGTAACTACCTTCTATCTTCTAATCGTATCAAATGAACATATTCCCTGCCAATTTTCTGTATTTCCCGCAGTTTTACAACTCCATAGCACGCATCAATCACTATTCTGTTCATTATCATTCAATCCAATCACTCTTCAGGAAAAGGAGTATAATTATCAATGTTCACTGGACATCCAACCTGATGAGTATTCTCTCTCACTTCAGATTCATGGGAGATGGATATTAGAGCCTGTGACTATAATGATTGGTACTCCTCTTCCTTTCCCACATGGTAAGGCTGATTGATAATTGTTCCGTAAAGATTCTCTGCAAGTATCAGGAGAAGGTCTTTCAGGAGGTTTGTTTGGTGAGTGGTTGGAGTTTCAAATTCTGAATGCGAATGTTTCAAATATTCAGTTTACACTATGGTCAACCACAACGAATTATGATGGCATGTTGAGATACAATAGGGAGATGACCTTTAGAGAAGTTATCACTGAACATAATGAGGATGGAATGACTATTCAGTATAAAGTTGAGCCAGTGATGAGTATGCAAATGTATGAAGGAAGAATTCTTCTCAATTTGGTCATTATGAATCGTACAAGAATACTTAGTATTGGACCAATTGAGATAATTGAGAATGAACGTCGTTGCACTCGATTTCAGACACTTGATGGATTTACTGAGTTTGAGAATAATACTCTTGGTCTTGGAATTCAATTACTACAAGAGGTCACAATTAAAGATAGAACATTTCTCTATCCTTGTCAGTTACAACATAATCCCATTATTACAGTTCAAGCGATTAGTGATCATTCTATTGAATACTATCCTATAAGCTATCCTCTCTCTTCTTCCTACTATCTCTATCATATCCCATCGATTCATGCAGGTAGTTACAATCTTCGTCTCTTTCTCAATGGGACCTTCCTCACAACTCTTCACTGCACAGTCCGATCCTCCTTACATATGTCAACAATCACTCAACTCTCCCCTCAGTGGTACGTGAATGAGGAAGCAATCGTTCGTTTCACCGTTCTGGATAGTAACTGTCAACCATTTACAGATATCACTTCTACAGAGGTTCAAATCTTGGTATTAAATGAAGGCACTCCTTTGGATTTCATGCATTCATTCTATCAAGATCAGATGGAGATTCGATTCATTCCAGATCAATGTTCAAAGAATAGCACTTTTATCATGATTTGTATTGATGATTGCTTAACACAATCATTGAATGTTGGTACTCAAGGTCTTTCCCATGCGTAGACATGAATGTAATGATTAACAATAGATCACTTGTGACAGAACAACAAGGAGACTCTGATGGATTCTACTCTCCTCGTATGCTAACAGAGTATTGGTTTCTGATTCAGTTTCCAGAATGTGAAGTCATTGAGAATCGATTACGTACGAATGATGGTAAGGATTGATCATAGTGAATGTCACAGTGACATATATTGCTGACAGAGAGTATACATTTGTCATGGTGAGATCTGGAAAGGATTCTTATTTCTAGAATGATACTTGGATTCAAGAACTCTCTCCAATTACATACCGAGTCCGTCTTCCTGTACTGTGCAATACTTCATCCTTCTGTCCCACTCAAGATCGGTTCACATTAATCATAACTGTCAATTCAGATGTATTTGAATATGAAGGTCATATCAACTGTCACTCAGATCAGGATATTGAATCGTTCTCAATGCTGTACTCTGGTAATGCTGTTGGTGAAGTCATGTATCTCGAGATCAAAGTATGGGGACCCCAACAACATGTCTGTGAATCATCTCACGGAAATCTACTCATAACCTATCAAATGCCTTCTGGTAAGGTAGAGACTCTGGATATGATTCGAGATCTCAGTGAAACGAATGTCTTTTTGTAAGGTCTCTCAAATGTAATGAGTTTTAGCTCACGACTACTAATCCTGGAGAAGGGAGATTATCGTTTCTATCATTCGGCTATGTCATTCAGTATACCAATGAGAGTGTATATCCCATCACGAACTAAGTCATCCTTCTATTGTAATGATTCAGTTCTATTCTAATATACAGTGACTGATAGCGAAGGGAATCTAGTTGATTATGTAAATAAAGAGGTTCAATTGGAATCTACAGGGATCTTATATGTGCATGTTCAGTTATTTGACACTTATAATTATCAAGTATGTCAATGAAAAAAATGAAATTGTAGGTGGATGCAGGAGAAGTGATGAATGGTTTGAGACTCACTGTCATTGGCTATTCTATTGACGGGCCTGTTCAATTACTCTGTTTCTCTCATTTCTAGACTGTTTTCTTTAAATTGACTCCTACTCTAAATGGTTCTCTGCCAGTTTTCACATATATCCCATTTTCTTCAGGTCTCTTCTATCTCTACATCAACTATCCTGATAAATACGCTGATCAGAGTGGTCGTGACGATCATAGCTTCGTTGCTATTGAAAACTACTGTATGGTGAATGTGGATTCGCACACATTTCGGTTGGATGGAGAGAATGACTATAATATGGAATGTGAGTCCAGGAAGTATTGTGTGTTTTCTGAGTCCTGTGTTGATTCGTGGGAAGATTGTCCTGGGGCATGTCATGCAGATGCTCCAATTAAATGTGCAGATGGTTCATGTGTCACAGATATCAAGAATTGTCCATGTCCTTCGCAACTTCCATATGCCTGTATGTTTGTTCTCTGATGTGACAGATAGGTTATGATCTGTGGGGTGTTGATAAAAAGTATTATCAAGAACCCATGTGTTATGTGTCTGCTTCCCTATGTCAGTATGCTCAGAGATGTCCTCCGCATGCTCCTTATCAATGTGCTGACTACACATGTCAGACTTCATTGGATTTGTGCAGTAATGTGATTCTATGTCCACCAAGTATGTTTGATGTTCAGTGATCTCATCTAGCCCATGTCAAGATTCGGAATCACTGTGTCTGGAACATCACAGATTACATTATCAAGAATTCAAACACTATCTATACTGTTGGGGGGAATCTCACATTGTGCCCTGATTTCCTTCATAGGGTGGTCAACCCTGAAGATTGCCCAAGTACCATTTCATGTTCTCCTGGATATATACTGTGTGATGATAATACATGCCGACCCAGTAGCATTGGCTGTCCCATCACCAAGGTGTGTGATCAACTTACATGTCCCAATGGCATGTGTGTGAATGATTACTCGAAGTGTCCTTCCAATATTGTATGTGGTAAGGGAATGCGACTGTGTAGTGATCATCAATGTCACAGTCGTGAAGAGGTATGTCCTTCCTATCCAGATTATGTGAATTGGCTATCACTAGAAGCAGGCAAGAAGATCTGTCGAGGTGAAGGAATTGTCGAAGTGAATCAGTTCTGTCCAAACCATGTAGGCAAGAAGAAGAATCTTTTAGTTAGATTATCTGTCCCTTGAATCAAGTGAAGTGTCCTGATAATACATGTCGTCCTTCATTAGCTGAGTGTCCTCAAGCGTTATTGTGTCCTTCAGACATGGTACTTTGTTCTCTTGTTAAATCACATCTAGGTGGCTTGTCCTTCTGGAGGCTGTGTCACAGATATCATTCTTTGTCCTTTACTGCCAGCCTGTCCATCATCGGCTCCGATTCTCTGTCCTGGTGGTCATTGTGTGTCGTCTGTTGATCAATGTCCTGATCTTCCTCCATGTCCGTCCTATGCTCCCTTCCGATGTCCCATGGGAAATTGCGCAGAACGATCCACAATTTGTGTCCCCCAACCGAAATGCCCCAAATCCCTTCCTTATACCTGTAGTGATGGAAGTTGTGCTGAGGCAGTGGATCTCTGTCCATCTCTGACTCCTTGTCCACAAGGTATGTACATGTGTCACAATGGTCAATGTGTGACTAGTGGTAATCTATGTCCTATGCCCGTATCCTGTCCAGAGTATTCTGTTCGATGTTTGGATGGTAGTTGTCGTAGTACCAAAAACATTACTCTTCAGCGACAAACCCTCTTTGGCTCAGCACCTGACTATGAGTACTGTGTAGCCAGAAAGATTCAGGACAATCAGGTACAGGACTAATGTACTTCTAATTCACAGGTATCTCCTTGTCAGTGTGCTAATTCTGACTACTACTACTGTGGAGACACATGCTCATTGAATTGTCCTCTCTGGCTTCTTCATTATCAGACTTGCATCGAGGGTTACCAGCAGAGTCTTACTGCAGACTGTGAGAATGAATATGAATTCTATCCTTGCCCCGCAACTCTGCTAAATGAAATTCAGTTTGTTAAAACATTCCGAATGTGTCCTACAAGTCGACCTATTCTCTGTCCGAGCGGTTCCTGTGTGAAACATGCGAAGGATTGTCAATTGGAGAGTGAGTGTGGTTATGGCCAAGTTCAGTGTTCTGACGGTACTTGTGCTGATTCATTGAGTGTGTGCGGAACCCAAGTTACATGTCCAGCCTCACGCCCATTCTTGTGTGAAGACCTGAGTTGTAGAGCCAATGAAATGGATTGTATCACATTGGAGCAGTGTCCTGAAGAAACTCCCTTCCGTTGTCCTGATACAAGTTGTGTGAGTGAACGATCGGAATGCCGTACAGGCCGTCACTGTGATAGTGAAACGCCGATTCTCTGTGATGATGGAGAGTGTTACCCAGATACGGAGGATGTGTGTGAACACGTCACGATTGAAGATTGTCCTCAAGGACGTGTTCGTTGTTGGGATAACACTTGTCGTGTATCAGAGTCTTTGTGCCCAGAACGTTCATGTCCTCCTTCTCTTCCTTACATGTGTCAAAATGGTAGGTGTGTGAGTGAGGAATCGAATTGTCCTGCTATCTGTGAAGATACAACTCTGTGTCTTCTCCCTCCTCAATTGGGTGTTGATGTTCCTTCGTACATTGTACGTTGTTGTGATGGATTGAGTCGTGATGAATGTTGTGGTTTCCCTCAGACAAATGAACATTGTCCTTCTGGTCAAATTCGTTGTGGTGATGGAGTCTGCAGAGAGCTAGGTCATTGCGTGAATGGTGATAATTGTCCTCCTGATTACCCCTATCGCTGCAGTGACAACGAATGTGTTTCGGATCCTGTGGCGTGTATGACCAAAACTGAGTGTGGAGATGGATGGTTACGATGTCCTTCTGGGAGATGTGTACCCTCTTATGGGGATTGTAAGCTATCATTGAATCGATATGGATTCTGTGACTCTGATAAACCTGTGGTTTGTGCTGATGGTACTTGTGCGAAGACTTTGAAAGAGGTAGGAAGAAAAGAGCTGAATGACCAACTAGTGTGATGTAGTTGGACGTTGTCCAGAGTTACTTCCTTATCGTTGTGATGATAATGCCTGTGTGCCTTCAGCAGATTTGTGTAGTAATCGAAATACGTGTGTGAATGATAATGAACATCGTTGTAGATATGGACGAAACATAGGAATGTGTTATGATAATGATGATTGTGCTGATGACAGTACTTGTCCAAAGGATACTCCTGTTTTGTATTGTTGTATGTTGAAGAATGATTGATAGATGTCCAAATGGTGAATGTGTAAATTTCATTTCTCAATGTCGATTACAGAAATACCTTTGTGATGATGGTTAACAATGAGATGTCTTCTGAAATCTAGAGAAACCAATTCGGTGTTGGAACAATGAATGTGTTGCTTCTTTGAATGAATGTCCAATGACAACGGGTTGTCCTTCAGATACTCCTTATCGCTGTATCACAGGAGAATGTGTTCAAGTATTTCTTTGTATTTCATCATCATTCAGAATCCATCACAATGTATCTCTCATGTCTGTAATGACTCTTCCCTTCTCTGTTCTAACGGGTTCTGTACTTCATCTCTGGATCAGTGCTTCACAACACGGTTGTGCCGATTTTCAGAACCTCAACGTTGTCGTAGTGGTGATTGTCGAGCTCATAATGTCCATACAAGTCTATCACTCTGTCCGTAAGTATCCTCGTTCACTTTCATTGGAAGGATTTCCTTATTCTGCCCCTCGTTCACTCCCTATTTATGTTCAGATCTCTCTTGTGCAGTTCATCCTTTCTATTGTCCAATGGCTCTGGACTGTCCTGAAGGATACTCACTCTGTCGTGATGGCACCTGTACTTCAGGTTCTTGTCTATATATGGATACTTGTCCACCTTCACGACCTGTCCGATGTAAGGATGGGTCGTGTGTGCTGTCGCCTGAGGATTGCGAGCAGGATCGGGAATGTTTGTTAGAGAATGAATGTGGGAATTGAGGAGTGGTATGAAAATCAGATCAGTGCTTTGATGGATCATGTGTGCATCGATTCGAAGACTGTCCCTCGATGGAATGTGACATTCCACTTATCAAGTGCTGGACAGGAGAATGTCTTATGGCAAATGCTTGTCCACCTCTGCCTTCATGTCCGTCAACAGCTCCTGTTCGCTGTGTTGATGGTCGGTGTGTGAAATCAGCTACTGTCTGTTCAACAACATCACTGCCTTCTTGTCCTCTTGGCACTTATCTTTGTCCCACAGGTACTTGTCAAAGAGAGTGTCCCGCTGTATCAGGATGCTCAGTGAATGAAGCGATGTGTGCTAATGGAGAGTGTGTGCCTCTTCTTGATTCAGATCTCACAGGGTTGACCAATTATACAGATCGATGCTTCTCTTCTACACGTGCTGGAAGTAAGTTAACTCTGTTTGGATTGTCTGTAGATGGAATTAGTGGTTCTATTGAGACATTAGATGAGATCATATCACTGACAATCTCTCCATTTTTTGATCATGAATTCACTATGATTGTGAAGGAACGAAAAACCCGATTGCGAGTGGACGTACCATCAGGATTACTATTGAGTTGAGAAATTGAGAGAAATTGAGATGTAGAAGAAGAAGAAAGTCTGTTAGATTTGGTTCCATTCAGTAGGAGTGAATTGAAAGAAACGATCAGAGGATTAACTTATTCTGTTTCTGAGATGTTCATTTTCTCAGCTTTTTCTGTCAAGATTCGAATTCCATCAGTTTTGACAGTTTCAGATCCTGTCACATATCTGGATCGTGTCTTTTTGATTCCCCTCACGGTTATGTTCAGTGGAGAAGACACAAATATAACTGTGAGTGAATGGTGTTTGGGTCAGTATTCTGATGGAAGCTGGAGTTGTGTTAGTGAGATTCAGCTATCTAGTAATGGAGAGTATGTGAGTACAGTACCAAGTACAGGAAGTTATGCAGTAATGTATCGAATTCCCGTAGAAGTGAAGTCTGAGATTAGTGCATATCAGCGAAGTCAGGTAAAGATGAGGTAATGAATGAGACGTAGTTGATAGCTACTTTGTTGGTTATTATAGTGTATTGTGTGATCCTGATTCCTATGGTCTATTGCTTCTGGAGACTGTCTCGATACAAGCGGAAACTGTTAATGGCAAAGAAGATGCTTCAAACGAATGTGAGTGAGGATCAAGTGACTAAGGATTAGAGAGAGCTGACTCAGCAACAAGTACGGTGGTTCTCAAATCCAATGGCTATGAAACAGTTTGTATATTTCTTTGCAGGAGACGAAAACAAGGGAAGGAAGGAACAACAGTTGATTCGGAAACAAGAAGAAGAGATTCAACAATTAGAAGAAGAGATTCAACAAGCTCGAGTAATGAAAGGGGGTATTGATGATGGATAGATGTATCTTGCAGCACATAGAATGAAAGATGATAGTTATCACTGTTTGTAACAAACAAATATAGTCATCAAAGTCAAACGAGGACGAAGATGATGATGAATCATTGTTTTTGTGTTGCTCAAAGTACATGATATTGATCAAAAGAGTGGCAGCTAACAAAAGGATACGCTCATGAAGCGTAGAATCAGGAGGGAATGTGACTGTGAATGTATCAGCATTGGTAAACTACACATCACAATGTTCTATTTCTCTCACCAGTGAACGTGCCCAAGTATCCCACTTTCGCTTAATTGTTCCTGTAGTCCCTGTACGATGATTCGTAACGTTATAGACAATCTCATTGCAAGGACTCATAGGCAAGAAACAGAACTCACCAGGCTGACAGCAAGAGCCTTGAATGGACATACATTCCACCTCCTTATCATCAGTGATGGAAAAGTTGTGGTCGCAACAATTGAAAATATTCTTCACACGACCACAAGACTGTTCGTTTGCATCGAGAATGTGAATCTCTGGTGTGTTCAAGCAGAAGACTATTCATGAGGAGGATTCGAAACAACTACATTGACAGGTGAAAGGACGATGCATCTTCACCAACAGGTTATTGTCAGGTCCAAACAGATTCATCGTAAACTCACGGTTATTTCCCCACATCGCTCGACTGCAGCAATCCGAGTCTTCTATAGCCTAGAGTCGAGATAGGAAAGAGTTGGTACATTCATGAAAGGAGTTTGGTTCATTGGAATCTCATCATCCTCACTGTTGACCAGGAAGATGGCAAACTGTTTGTTGGAGTCAATGTCCGTAAAGATTTGCCAGAAATCGACATTCTCGATCACACGCACCGCAGGGACTAGAAATTACTTTTGAGGAACTCTCCAACACTTCATAAGGTAATCTAAATGGGACGTCACTTGGGGTTGCATCGGAGGAGGTGCTATCTGTTGCATAGGAGCAGGTACCACCTGTTGAATAGGAGCCGAGGCTACAGGTTGAACAGGAACGGACATTGGGGCAGCAACGGGCATAGCCATGGGCACAGCAGTCTGAGAGGTATAGGTTGTTTCCATGTTGCTCATCAGGGGAGCACTCACGCCTGAAGTTTGGTCAACGTTATAGACGAGATTCATAGTATAGAAAAGAAATAACTCTCAATGGCATGCCATGGAACCGAATACTCAATTAGAGAATAGACTGGATTTTGGGAATTCCTATTGACCTTATCAATCTTCGTAAAACCAAAGTGTTGCAGTTTAGAATACGATATGAGGGTTCTTTTAGTTTCTTTATTGCTTTGTTGTGTTTTCTGCTATCCAGTTGCAAGTAGTCATTTCTGTACGTGAATTATTTGGTAGCTTGTGGGGATTATGATATGCCACCAGATGACTGTTATGCTTTCGCGTGCAATGAAGCAACAAACGATACTTGTCTGAATCTGCCGACTTCTTCTCTTCCTCCGTACTTTACGAGTACTGATTCATCACTTGCTTCACATGTAGCTTTCAGAGCATCTATTGCTTTTATGGAAAATTACGAGTTTCGTTTAAGGGTTGTCATCTATGCGTACTATAGCTGTATGATGCCTATTTTTAATATAGATGCCTAGTAGAAGTGATTATTATGTTTTATTAATAGTGTTTACAAGCCCTTACTTCGTAATTCTACTGTATATACAAATGGAACCTATATTGATTCTGAATTCCGCATTCTCAATATGACACCGCTTCGTGATGATCTAGAATACAACCTGGATTTAGACTGTAAAATCAAGCTATCTGAAAACGAAACATTTGAAGTTCTCAACATGGATCCAGAAAAGCAGATGTGTATGGTAGATGTGAATGGAGCTCCGGTTGATTTATTTGGGATTATCCGTCAATTGATTGGCTATATATCTCCTTCCCTTGATGTGATGTGGATTGGTTCTAGTGGAAGTGATGGTTGATGTATAGATGAAGATAATATTACTTTATCGAATGAGAGCCTGGATCTTTTATCATCAAGATTTCCAACGAGTTTGAATATGACTCGAATTGCTGATACAGGCTGTTCATCAGTGTGGTGAAGTGCAACACAGTTTCGTGTGAGTTTTTCTACGAGATTGTTATTTTGAGTATGAAATCACTGTGATGTATGAATTATGTGACCTATTTCTTGTTTGTTGTTTCCCTGTTTCTCCATTTCTTTTAGTCATTGTCTCTTTTTCTAGAGTTGGTTAATGGTTGTTATAACTGACAGCCTACATAAGTTAGCCAGACTCAACTATTTTAAACATTCTCCCGATGTAGTTGTTGTAGGAGGTAGATGTGAAAAAAGAAAATTATGAAAAGGAAATGGCTTTGTTGGGAGATGTATCTGTAAAATAGCTGCACAAAGTGGGCTAGTTCCTGTGAGCATTTCGGTTGACCCTTGTCCTCCTGTGTATAGTGAGGAAGATAAGCACAACTATGACTGGGTTACACGTGTAATTACTTTCTATTTCTATGACATAGACACATTGGCGAGAAGGAGATGCAACAAAACCATCTACTTGGGACCCACATATTGTAGATGCTGGTTGCACGGTATTGGTAGAGAGAGGATGTGATTGTAGGCAATGGTATATACAACCAAACCTGTTTATCGTAGTAAGCAGCGGTTATGGGAATGCAATTTTGAGGGAGCCCTTCAGAGTATTGAGATGGCGCGTGTATGGATGTGATTTGAATTTCAACTAGAAAATGCATGCTAATCGATTTGTGTACATTTCGACGAACTTTATGCCTCCTCTTGCTACTCAGGCCGAGCGTGAGACGAAGAAACGAGCGGAAGAGGCGTTGATGGAGTATAGCAAAGTTGGATTGGATGAGAGTGGTGATTAGTAGATGTCTTTGTCAACAGATTCACCAATTGGACTGAGTATCCTAAAACCAGGATGGATTTATGGAGGTGATCGCATTTCTAGTTCTGTAATTGGATTACTATGTCATTTTCTCTTTGATTGGGACTGTAAGAAACAGGCAGGAATAGGACATGAGTTTGACAATTAGCCGCCACGTAATGTGAGTTCGATCAGTGTCCAGACTCTGGCAATGGCAGCTATCTGTCAAGCACTTGACCCAGGCCTTTCGTAACATAGCAATAACTGTATTATTCCTAGAAATACTCTCAAACTCTATAATCATCAGATGCAGATTTACAATGATCCAAAAGCTCGACATTGGTTGGAAAATATGGCAGAATGTATGGTAAGAATCTTCCTGGGGTGTAAAGAATAGTACAATCGTAAACACGCCTCTTGTACAGCCTATGATTATGAAGCATTCTAATTCGCGCAATTCTTTTTGAAATCTGTTTGCTAACGATCCAACACTTTTATCACACTAAGCGGATTCAACTTTATCTACAGTCGGTCTTTCTTGAGACGTAGTTGGTGAAGCACTTCGTTCACGTCGATGGTGATGACTTCTGTGGCTACGATCTCGACTATCACTACGACTACGACTGCTGCTGCTACGACTGCTGCTACGACTACGACTGCTACTACGACTAGGACTTCGATCCCGACGACTGCGATGTCTTCGGTGCTCGCGACTGTCACTCCGACTATAGCTGCGACGATGATGTCGCTCATAACTGCGGCTCCGACTGCGGCGACTACGATAACGACTACGACTTGGACTACGGCTGGGACTGCGATCCGAATCGTCTTCAGGTACATTCACACGTGGAGGAGGAGGATTGCGACGACCATCTCCTCGTGGTCCCATATCTCGTTCTCTCTCTTCACGAGTGTATCCCCATCTAGCAATGAGTCTAGAAATACTCACTTACCGTCCTTGAGGGAAACAACGATAGAACACCGCTTGAGAAGGGGTCATCAAATGCATGAAGTTACAATAACCACCACGCGTGCATTGACCTTCTTCATGTTGACGGCATCTACAGATAAGAAGAATGAAGGATAATAACCGTGCTTCACGGAAATCTGTGACAGGAGAATACTCCACTGCCAGCGGTCTTCCTGCATAGTAACGACCTGACAAACCTTTGAGGGCTTTCTCAGCGTCTTCTTCATCCTCAAACTTGACATACACATTGCCCAACATATGGTCGCAGATATTGTCGCACACATGAAGTTCTTCAATTTTGCCATAAGAAGAAGACAACTCATCGTACACTTCTTCATAGAATTCATCAAATTGCTTCTGCTATCCATAAAACGAACCACAAACAAGTACAATCATATCAGGAGTCGTTGCATTACTCGATCCTAGAGGTGCAACCTTCGGATTGTGGTACATCTGTTTAATCAGGATTGTCTGACTAAATGTCGGTCTGTTGTGCTTTCGGGTGCAGCGATCTCCGTGCCTGCATGCTCCGATCTTGAAATAGAACGGACAGTTTACACTAACGTTAAAAAACTCCAGATATAATTACCGATCCTCTTCCGTTCCATAGACACGTACTAAGTGATCAGCCATAAAATATACAAATTCAAAGACTGAACAAATCAAATTTGGTCGAAGAGACGCTTTTCATCGTTATCCGAGTGCTTCGAGAATTCCATGAAATAACCGTTTTCGCGCCTTAGGTGAATGCTTTCACAACCTTGTTCTTTTCGTTCACAGATCTGTAACTGACGTTTGATTACCGTTATGGTTCTTTCTGGAAACACAATTGATGTATAGAGAGGTGATGAAACGAAGAATACACAGAGAAGGAAACGGGAATTGGTTTCAGAGTGAACTATGCAATTTAGAACTAATGAATAGTGAGTCCTCTACTCTATCGAAACTAGGGAAAACCGATAAAACCACATCAACTGTGAGAACAATAAATGGAAAAGCGATTTCGGGATCGCTACTATCCAAATTGAAGGAACAGATCGCAGAGAAAGAGAAAGAACGGTATAAGTAATAAATTCCATGTAAAAGCTAGATTAGAATTGAAGGCTGATCGAGAGAAACGAAAAGAAGCGATGCCGGTGAAACATTCAGTGTTCGATTGTATTTATTTGATCATATCTAGTGTTCGCAAAACAGTAACTAAGCCAGTGGATCCATCTTTACAGGAGAGTGCATCAGTCTCTCAACGTGATAATGACACCTATATTTCCTTGAAACAGGCTCTACAGAATCGCCTGTATGATGTACTACTTAATTGGAATCTTTTCTGCGATGCGTATTCGTTCTCATTTTCTTTCACGTAGACAACCTCTTCCGATACTTCCTCCATCATTTCACAATGTTGAAGAGTATATTCGTCTCTATCTTGGCTTTGTTCTTCAAGAAGTGCAAGCTCAAGCTATTAAAAGTTTAAATCCGTATTATTCGATCATTTGAATTAATTAAAGGAGAAATCGCCGTCGTTGCTCGATCTCGTGGTGTCGTTATGATGCTCTCGAGAATGAGTTTTTCCTCTTTTTAGATTCAACTACACCAATTCAAACAGTTATTAACAGTTATTGTATTGTTGTTCCCTATCTTCAACAAGATGCCGAATCTACCGAATCCGCTGAATTTTCCTTTGAGAATGGTAAACCTTGTTTTCACCTTCCATTCTTTTTCGGAATCATGAATACTCAGGTATACGTGCTGATTCTCATTGATGCAACAGACTGGTTCGGCTTCAGCTCCTATTAAAGTACGTGCTGACGTATTTCAACTTGTTTCTCATTTTCCTTCTCTCTTTACATCTCTCGATCACAACACACCAGTGTCAGAATGAATTTCTTCATTCATATTTAGTGTATGTTCGCTCTATCCCTTAGTCCAGCTAAGTACTTCACTACGTGAATGGGTATCTCTCCTCCTTCTTCACTACTGTGTTTATGAACCCTCAGACTCTCGTTCTCTCACATGGAGTCGTTCTTCTCTTCCTGATGAGATTATTGTAACCAATGCACCTCAGTCATCACGATCTCATCGAGATACCAGTCCTTCTCTTGGGTTCATCCAGCAGTTCAACTCCTCTTCTCGATCGAATCCATGCGAGGCTCTTCAGAACCGTTCTGTGAATGAGGATTTCCTTCAATTTATCTATCCTACTGAATTCGCAGATTATCGTTTGCCTCTCAATCCTCTCCTTGAAGAGGTTGTGAACATTCGGCCAGGTCTCTATCGATGTGTTTATGCAGGTGAAGATCCTTCCTTTCTCCAAGATATGAATAATAACCCAGACAGTATATATGTGAATGGCACATCGCCTGGATCTCCTCTCACTGGTCAAATACCATGGTCTTGCTGTTCACCCATCTTCATCACTCATCTCAGAGACACATACAATAGAAGTCAACTCTTTGCAATCGAATCTGCGCTATACAACACAAAATCACTTCCAGTTTCTCATTTTACACTAATTCAGGGACCTCCAGGAACCGGAAAAACCCGTACTCTACTGTTACTACTGAATGTCTTGCAAAACAAACAATTCGATGCCTATTACGAGCAATTACGTTCGTATGTCAATAATATGCTGTTTTCCAGCAAGTCCACTTTTCTGGCTTCTCTTGATGGACTTAACAAAGCTCGAATTCAAATGAAAGAGAGACTTGTGAAGCCGCGAATCCTTGTTTGCACACCGTCAAATGCTGCCGTGAATACGATCATTGATGGAATCATGTTTCATGGATTCACTGATAATGCTGGAAAGCGATACAACCCATCGATTCTACGATTGGGATCTGGGACATCCCGTGATCACTGGTCTATATCACTAGATTACATTGTGGAAGTAGATTTAATAGGAAAGAATGAGCAGTAGGATTTGAAGAATGAGGAGGCAAAAGAAGCGAAGAAGGAGTCATTAAAAGAGAACTTACGAGATATCAGTGTACAAATAGATCGTCTCTTTATCACAGTGATGATAGAAACAGAACTTGATATATAGTTGAAACGTCTTGCAGCCCAATATAGCAATCAAGAATTACAGTTATCCAAAGAGTAAGAATAAATGATTGAGTTGATGATAGGTACTTTAACTGTATTTCTCAGTTAATTATGCTATTTGAAGAGAAAGATCGTTTGTTATCATTTAGTTTTATTTATAACAGCGATCCTAACAATGTAAAAGACATTCAAGGATATCTCGTCAATAATTATGATATTATTCTTACTACACTTTCAAGTAGTGGTTTGGCTGCATTTGATTCAGATTATGTGAATCGAAAGTGACATTGATCATGTGCTCTAATTCTCTAGTTTTTCGACTCTAGTTATTGATGAAGCGTGTCAAGCAACAGAAGTATCCACATTAATTCCGTTATTGTTGAATCCAGAAAAAGTCGGTATTTCATTGATGAATGAAATCTAGTGTGTGTTGATTGGAGATCCAAAGCAACTTCCTGCTACGGTTATTAGCGAGAATACTCAGAACAATTACAATCTCAGTCTGTTCGAGCGTCTGACTAAGAATTTTCATTTTTCCTATCTTCTTAACACTCAGTACAGGTAATTATGGGATCTGTCTGAGACTGCTAGATGTCATCCCAAGATCATTGCCTTCCCCAATATATGTTTCTATGAAGGAAAATTACAAAATGGAGAGAATGTCCAAGGAGATTCCTATAGCCATCAGTTTTATGAAAGTGACTTTTTCCACGTTTGTGTTTTCCCGCCACTTGATGTTTAGCCAGTTGTTTTTTATAATTTGTGTGGTGAAGGAATTCAGGAACACAAAGATGAATTAACCAAATCGTATAGCAATATATACGAAGTTCGGTTTGTACTCAATCTCTATGATGCATTCTTACGGATATATCCACATTACAAGGCTATTTCTGTTGTTGTACTCACTCCCTACAATGAGCAAAAGTCTCTCGTATTTTTGTCATTCATCAAATCATCCGTAGTTTGAATCAATGATTGCCTCACATCCCAATGAGATCATTCGTCGACTGCAAGTATTTACAGTGGATGCTTTCCAGGGCAAAGAAGTGGATATTGTCTTCTATTCGACAGTACGAACTGGAACTGCCTATGGTGTTGGGTTCGTTTCGGATATTCGTCGAATGAATGTGAGTTTCACTCGTCCTCGATTCGGTCTGTATGTGATTGGCCAAGAAACGAAATTGCGCACAAGCAAGTATTGGAATCAGTTTATTGAATACACGAGGTCCGGATGGAAGGGAGAGGTGATATATAGAATAAATAATCGAATCATCAACATTACCGATGTAGATATGAATCTGGAACATGCTATTAAGGAGAATATCCGTTTGAAGTGTGACGATAATCTGTATTTAGAGTATCAGTCAAAGCATAAGAAACTGGCATTGTCATTGTTTGAATCAGTGGAAGATGCTTATGCTACAAAGGAAGGTCGATATTCTCCTGAAGTTATGATTCCTCCGATGAATAGGTGTAGATGTTTGTTTGAAGACAATGCAAGCCTGATCACTTTTAAACAAACACATAATAAAACAATAAACACACAACTCAGAATCTTTTGTGCTGACCATTAAAACCTCCACGGTTCCCTCCGAATGAGCCACCACGATTACCACTGAATGAACCTCCACGATTGCCTCCGAATGAACCTCCACGGCCACCTCCACGATTACCACCACGTCCTCCACGACCACCAGATCCACCACGACCTCCACGCGCTCCTCCTCTCGCTCCTCCTCGACCTCCAGCAGGCTTCTGTGTTCTATGTGAATCACAATAACGAACAGAAAACATACTCGGTGAAACGAGAAAGAGGAAGTAATTTCATTGGATTAATGTATACCTTGTCACCACTCTTAAATGAGGAGGGTTTCACACCTAGACAATGAGAAATTCACACATCGTAACAAACCTTCGTCACACTTCATGGAGAAATGAACATCAGAGATTGCTCCAAGGATTTCATCGACTTTTCCAATCTTTGTTTTATTCTCCAGATACAGAGGAGCGTTGAAATACGGAATCTACGAGATCATCCACATCTGAACAAAAATCACCATCTCGTTGGTTGACTTACAAAGAACATCACCCTCACTCTCATGCATCACATATCCCATCTCTATAACTCAGAATTGGAAACAAAGAACCAACCAACAACGCGTTCTGGAGGGCCTTCATCAAAGTCTCTTCTCCCTCCATTAAAGCCTCCTCGACCTCCACGGCCACCACCGCGTCCACCTCGATAACTCATTTTGTCCGTATGTAGTAAGAATGGTATAGATGAACCTCTTGAAACTACCGTTCAAATTGAAAGAAAACCGCGGTTCACATCTTTTCTCGCCATTCTAATTCATTTGAACGCTCTATTATCGATTCTTTGCTACAACAAAAAAAAAGATCAGAATCCTAAACCGAAAGCATTTCCTACAGCAGACGTGCGCGTTTTCGTCTCACTAGCACGTCTCTTCACAGCATCAATGTATTGCTGGAGTGGAGGAACAGTTACACTTTTCTTTTGACGAATGCAATTGGATACCCATGCTCTTTCAGCGATCTCGCAACTGTCACGAATATCACGACCACTCATTCCCTCTGACATTGAAGCCAGTTGTTCTAACTCCGAATCCGATAGTTGTTTGGCATATCGACTAAAGATCTGTTTTCGTGCTTCCGCATCAGGTAGACCAAAATGGAGCTGAAGGTCAAATCTACTCAAAAGTGCAGCATCCAAATCTTGTTTCCGATTAGTGGCACAGATAAGAATACTTCGTTTTGTGTTCACGCTATCCTTGTTGAGATTACTGTTGTCGAATCCTTCCAGGAATCGAAGCATCACAGATAACAATCGTCGTGTCACTTCATTCATTTGGTCATTATCTCGACTTGTAACGACTGCATCAATCTATGGTCAATATAACTTATCATTTTCACCTCATCAATAAAGATAATACAGTTATCAATCTCATTGCAGAGTTGGAGAATGGCATTCAAACGTTTCTCACTTTCACCATAGTACTTGTTAACAATACTCTCAAGAGGAATATGTCTACATTACATTCAACTGATTCGCATTACACTAAGATGATATTGCTCTCTTGAGCAATGATACGAGCAATACTTGTCTTTCCTGTTCCTGGAGGTCCTTCAAACAGTAACGAACGAGGTAAAGGACAAGTATAGCTGCAATTCAGAAAAACCTCAATCAATCACTTTTTGCGTGTCTTTCTAGCAATCTCCCGATACTTCTCTGGATACTTAATGGAGAGGATAATCGTATCTTTAATGTCCTTTCAATTAGAAGGTAAAACTACGAGTACTTGTTTGATCTGATCATATCCAGCAATCTGATCCCAGATATCTTCGTTTTCATCTGTTTGCGACCCTGATAGAGTAGATGGTGTATATACACCAACTCCCATGGATTCTAGTCGACTGATTATTTCCTGAGTAATCAGTTTTATAATAAGCTTACAGCTGTTCGTGAATTTTCGGCCTCAATCGAAGTAGCATCGCTATGAGTCATGATTACTCAATACACTCACTATTGACATTTCATACAATACTCAAAGATATGAGAAATGATATCATTGTCACGTTTGCTAAAGCTGTTGTCGGCAAAACTAGACTCAAAGAAAAGTGATTCCACATACAAGGAAATACGACCCTCACGTCCATCAAAGAGAATTTCAATAGATCGTTTTCCATCTCCATATCTATCCATAATATCTACTACAGAATACTACATAAGAGAAATGGACGCATAACTATTGTCTTGCGTCACTTCTTCAATGGATACTTCACCATCCTCCTATCATCATAATCATTCCAGATATCTACGTGAAGCATAGTTATCAATTCAGACAGAAGAGAGAAGACATTTACATAACTGGAGAAGCTAAATGACACCATAAGAACACCGTTATCATTATGATACGATATCTAAATAATGGGAACATACGACAGCAATACGGGAAAGGAACGAACACTTGGATAGTTCTTGCGAATTGCTTCTAATCGTCCTTTCAACTCTCTCATTTCCTTTGCATCTCGAGGATCGTTCACATATCCCATAAAACCAGCGAATGTTAGTCCGCCAAGAGTAAACGAAGCTCCCTTAAAGAAGGCTCTAGCCCTTCCCTTGTTGCTGATTTCCTTTACAGCAACCTTCGCTTCGTTGGCTGCCCGTGAGATTGCAAACGTACGACAACTGAGTGACGCTGCTCGAGAGAATCCTTTTTGGAAAACAGGGCGGAACACGTTTCCATGTACAGTAGCACCGACACCTCGTGTAATTCCAGTGATGAATCGCTGCATCAAAGTGATTGTGATTATCGAACAGATCCAGAATCCACTTCTATTTACATTATAGTTCCTAACAAACACTTCTGATAACAGAAAAGTAAGAAAATTCACTTAACTTTTAAATCCGAGTGTTTGCTCTCATCCTCTCTTCACAACCTTTCCAAATATTTGCAAGATACTCCATATTCGATTGGTATTGCAAAACTCCCTATTCTTCACTCAACTCCACTTCAACTACATCCATTTGTACTACAAGATCAGCCAATTCTTGAGACAATCGATCAATGGAATTGGTAACTCGTTTGATCAGAACCTCTTGTCGTTGTTCTTGAGGATCTGCAACATGAATCAATTTCCTCTAGTTCATACCCTGCATGAAATGAGTGACAAAATTCTAACCACTAACGATTCAATGAATCAACAAACAGATAACATTAAAAGAACATTACTTTGCATAGGCACTAACATACTCTACATTGCCATTCTTATCTACACGAGTCTTCTTGATCTGTTTCAACTGCTTCTTGCTCATCTTCTTCAATTTATTGGTATCCCGAATCTAGAAATCGCCTCTACTCCACAATTCTACCGTTTGCACCTTCATAGACTTGATCTCATTCTGCTCTCTGCGAGCCCTTCGTTCCTCAATCTGTTGGCGTCTTTGCTACATACTTAATTTCAAATGATCAATATGTACCCGCTTTTCTTCAATACGCCTTTCGGTAATACTTTTCTCCAACTCTTTTGTTCGTTGAAGCCGTTTTCTCCTTTCTTCCTTTTCTTGCCAAGAAGTTTTGATTTGAAGTGCACCATTCGTTGCAAACAAGGAGAATCTATTTGTTATACTTCTATTCGATTCTTTACTTTTGTTCGTGCTTCTTTCGCCAAACTTTTCCTGCTGCACCAATTCCTTGAGGAATCACTGTTTTCTTCTCCTTCTTTTCCACACTTTCCGTCTTGATTTGATCGTTTTGGATTCCTTCAGCTGAATTGTCGCTCATTTGGATGGCTATTACGCACAATTCTGAGAATGACCGAAATTGGGTCTTGATTTGTCTTTTTTAGATCGAATAATGGGGTTGAATTTTGTCAATTTGTGGATGATTCCTCTTGTGTTTCTCTTGAGGACGAGTAGCTGTTATTACTTGCGTGTTATATTGATAATAGTCTTGTACAACAATGCCTTGAATGACACATTACTTCTATCCTTGTTTTGTCACTATTAACCGAAAGAAACGAACACTGTTGAATAGTTTGTTTATATCAGAGGGGTTTAAAGTGGAGTGCGTAACAAGGTGTAGTTCCACTTATCTTCACTGTTCTGCAAAGCAGATAGGAAAAACCAGTCTCATCACTAAATAGAAACCTTTTAAAGAAGGATCGATTATTCTGTTGTCGTTGGTGCTATATACCCCCTCTTACTACCCATAATGAAAAATATTGTTTTCGTTCACATTGAATTATCTTACTCAAATCGTTTAGTTAAACAAACAAGAATGTTATTCTATCAGTGACATATGGATCTTCCTTAAAACAGAACGAGATACAGTTACATCCATTCTTGACTGGAATGGAGTAGACGCGAATGGAAGTCTTGTAGCGATCGACGAAGGAAGTGTGAGAGATGCAACAACATGAGATGGTTTAGGGGATCCAAGATGAAGAGGTGGTCGTTTTACTGCAATCACATCAGCTAACTTCGAAAAATACTGAATGGATTCCTAGACTGATATACCCAACAAACTTCTACTTGTTTCTCTCGGAAATTAGAAGCAAACACACTCGCCAGATCCACTATCGAAGTATTCGCTGCTTCTTGCAGGAGCGATGATCTACAGTCAAGGCAATCCTTCATAGTTACGATACACATCCTTCTAATAATGAAGGAGATTCTGAAGACGAATCATGAATTTGTGGGAATTGACGAAGTTGTGTGCGAACCTGGTCAGCAAAAGCACGCTGGAGATTCCTATTATCACACCCTCTCTTCAGTCCTACCGTTTCATTAGACGAACCTTCTCATTGCTTACATCTTCCCTTGATCGCTGTTCAGGACGCGATCGAAGCTCAATCAGCTCCTTCTTCAGTTGCGTACTCTCACGTAATAAGGCCTTAGCTTCATTACGTTTCTTTTCCAATGCCTCTCGAAGTTGCATCTCATCGTCGCCAGTGGTATTCATACGTAACTCCAAGGCCTCCTTCTTCTGAACCAACTGCTCGAGAAGCAATGTTCGGGCATGTGTCAGATCCATCACCTCTCTTTGCAGCACAGAAGCATGATCTTCAGCCTCCTTCACAGTTCGTTCCAGCATTTCTTGTCGTTCCTTCATTGCCTGACTTGAGCTTGTTTCCAGTTTCTCTCGCAATGACTCTGCTTGGGGAGCAAGAGGAGCAACAGGACTATCTGATTTCTCACCTGCTGGATTCACAATCCCTGTTACAAAGAAATCACTAGTTGTCACAATTCGGATGTTTTTCTGTAAGTGCAGAATTCGAGACAATATATTCTTTTGGGAAGATGGAGCCGCAACCGTTTCTTCAATGAATTTCTGGATACTGGCCTCATGATGATCAAAGACAATAGAACACAAGAGAGATTTCTGAGGACGAGCAAGCGTTGTAATATGTTTAAAGACATCCATACACTCTTCTCGTAATCTCTTCACAGAGTTCCATAATGCATGATTATCCAAACAAGTTAACGATGAAGAAGACAAGACATTTGTATCTCCTTCAACATGGATTGAAGGTGTACCTAAATAACCATCAGCTTCAATCCGTTGACAAAGTGAATCTACCTTCTCTGAGAGAGATTGAATACCAATGAATGTATCCTGAAGAGTTGTACAAAGAGAACGAATGCCTTCAAGGAGTGATTGCTGAGATGAAGTCTCAAGTGCATCTTGCTGTATAATTTCTTTCTCATTTACTCGGAGGAGACATATTAGTAAGAGTAATTGGAATTCCATTTCCATACAGTCATAACGAGTAATCAGTATGTTATGATTACGACGCCAGACAAGGTCTCCCTTTCCTCCTTCTGTCCGAAGAAACCCTTGGAATACAGCAAGAGAAGTGACTTGTTCTCGAGTAATAGACCAGACTTCCGTCTTTACGACTCCACGAGAAGAATCAATCACATGATAGAGGAACTGAAGAAGAGTTTCAACAGGAGTATGAGAGTCACTTAAGAGTTGATTGAAGGTGGATGGAGAGATACGGGGATTGGAGAGAATCTGCAGATACTGCTGGACAACCGAGAGTGTCTGTACGACATAAAGAATACACTTAGAATAGGATGATACAAGTGGAAGAGATAATGACAGTGAATTTGATTGGAGAAGAGAGTGATTGCGATGAAGTACTTCGGAAGCGAGATCCCGAAGTAGAATTAGATTCGAATAATCAACGAGTTGGGTAGTAAAGAAGTGAGCGATAGAAGGAAGACATTTCTGCACCACTTCGAATTGAAATGCCAATTGCTGTTTCTATCTATGAGACTTGTTACAGGGAAATACTTCTGCTTGAATAACACCCAATGAGATTTGATTCTGAGTTAGTTCTTCAGTTAGCATTTGAATTCGTTGGGATTGCTATAGATCATCAATATTCATCAATTTGACATCTTCACTAGTTACTGGAGTTGGATATTCCGGCTTTCGCAACTAGATTTCTCAATCGTGATCAAATCACTACCTGATAGGCATATTCTTGTTCTAATCGTTCCTTCTCTTGGAGAACAGACTGAAAAGCAAGAGCGATATTCTGTAACATATGTTCCTTTTCATCCAACTGCTGTTTGTTTCCTTCAATAACTGTACTGTATTCACGAATCAGATCTTCGTCTAATTGTAGTAATTCCTATATATTACTTTCCTCCCATTCATTGACTCTCGTTTTCTCAGTCTCTTGTTTCAGTGTCTCAATTAATTTTGCATCATCTTCCGACATTATTGGTGTTGCTGCTAATTGCGCCTATAACTCAGTGAACGTCAAACGAATATCACTTTTAGAGAGTCAATTTCGGTTCTGTACTGTGCGCACAGCTGACTCAGTTCAGATCGTTCTCCATTCTCAATAGAATGGAGTCGAGTACTCAACTCCTGAACTTCCTTTTCCAAAGATTGTCGATCCTGTTCACTCTTTGAGTACAATTTTACAATAACTTCCTTCAATTGCTGATTCTCACTTTGAAGCTGAATCAATTTTGCTTCATCTTTGGATTCTGACGAAGAGTTATTCAAGAGTTCATAGAGCCTTCTATCTCTCAGATTCATCAAATACATATACATATTCTCTCCTAAAACAGATTCAATTTCTCTTTCCAGACCTGCTATTCTCTTTTCACATGAAGATAACTCCGTCTGCATTTGAGATTGCTGGATTACAGCTGCATCTCGTTCATCTCGTACCTACATTGATTACTTATCCCACATATCTACAAAATCTAGCTTCTTCTTAAGAAAGGAATTCTCCTCTTGAAGAATCGATAATTCCCCTGACATTGGGCTTCTTTAGATGTGTAACAAGCACTGAGAGGAGAATGGGAAGTAATACGAATGTGATTCTGACTCCGATGACAAGAGGAATACCACAAATCCAGGCTATTTTGATGATTGGATCAACAGTTCTTTTCTCTTCATTTCCTTAACAACATTTATTCGTTCGGCAAAGTCAAACAAACATACTCTATAAATCGATTGAATTACTGTTGTGCTATCACTTCTGTGATCACAGGATAACGGGGAACACCCTTCTCACCATTTGCATTGGGGAGGATCCACTATCCATTAGTTCACAAGCCAACCCTCACTTTTTCCCAATTTACTTTGGGACGAACCGTATGTCGTGTCTTATCGACTTCAGCAAAAGAACTGTCAGCCAATACCTCCATAAGGAAGGAAGCATCAACTTCAAAACTCTGAATAGCGGGAATAAAAAGAAGCAGAGGAACAGGAAAATAACCTTCCACATCCATATAAGGACGAAGGAAGGTATCAAACGAAAGATACTTCTCTGAGAAAACAAACTCACTAATCTTTATTACAAGCAACCGCAAATACAGTTTAGGAAGCAATGAGGTTCGGATCATTCGCTTTCCAAGTTCTGAAGAGAAATCAGTGTAACTACACAATAATCCGGTTTTATTGCATCTTACAAGACTCCATTAAGAACATATCCACCATCTACCGCTTTGGCACCATAAGGGAGACGATGTTCTACAAGTAACCAAAAGAATGAACTTTCAACGTTTTCTTTTACCTCTCTTATTTGAGTTTCTACCAATAATCAACAAATACAACGATTCCACCTACCTTGGTTCTTCTTCCACGATTGTTGCAGGAACCAATACATATGTAGATTTTTGTTCCTACCAGGATCAGATCTATCTATTGAACAACTTACAGTCTTCTTTCCTTCTTCACTCATCTTTTTTCTGTCTTTTATTCTACTTATCTCTAACGATATCTTTTTGAGAAGATTTTTTTGTGCTATTTCATGTCTTCCGACAAGAATAAGTCGTCTAGTGTCGATGAAGAGTTGAGAAGAATGGCAATTGAAGTGAACATCGGGAATTGGAGATAATGACTAGAGCCTTATGAAAGAATCTTCCAAGCGACATGAATTGGCTGAGCTTATTGGGTCTGAAGCGTATGCTGCTGTATTCAATGGCTTAAGATTTGATGATTAGAATCGATATTGTCCGGGAAAGACGGATCAGGGATTCGTTCGACGGCAGTTGATGCAGTACTTTTCTTTCTCTCTGATTTAATCATAGTGTATTAGGACATAACAAACGATGGGTATTGTTGTAGTTACAATCCATAATATGTAGGAGGAAGAGAAGTGTTGGGCAATAAAGAAGAATATGGAAAAACTGGATAGAGAGTTAGACTAAGTTTGTGTTGTCATTCGTAGACAATCACGGAAACGACCTTCTCCTGTGGCAGATGACAAATACAAGGCCGAAAAAGAATATTGGATGGCGAAGAAGGAGAAGAAGTTTGCTGAAGCGGAGGAGAAGCCAGATAGTCTTTTATTTCCTACGATTGCTAGCTGTACATCAAGTGATGAAGAGAAGGAAGTGAAAGTGAAGCATAAGCATCGACATCGTCATCACCATCACAAACATAAATCATGTCCTATTTGTTTAAGAAACAGATAAGAATACAGAAACTATGTAACAATCTCACCACCCTCATCTTTAACAATGATCGTGTGTTCAAACTGAGCACAACGACCGTTATCCTTTGTCGCCACCGTCCATCCATCTGGCCACACAAATGTCTCACCACTTCCTTCTACAAGCATGGGTTCAATGGTGAAGACCTGATCTACGAATTATTACAACGCTATTTCCCTACTCTTCACCATCTTTCCACCATAGTTGTTCTTAAAATGGAGAATGTACGGCAACATATGCATATATCGGCCAATTCCATGACCACAATAATCCCGCACTCTATTCCGTAACCATGCCAAAAAATAGGTACACTCCAAATCCGTTACGAGTAGCAACCTCTTCAATCACACGGCCAATCTCGAAATAATCCACTCCAGGTTTGCATATCTTGATAGCCTCCTCCATAGCCTCTTTGGTCGTTGCAATCAATTTCTTTCCCTTTTCATCCACATTTCCACAAGCGAACGTCCGACATGTGTCGCCATGCCAGCCACGCACATACATCACCAAATCCACCTTCACAATATCACCATCGACAAGTTCGGTGCTGTCGGGAATAGAATGACATACAACCTCGTTTACACTGATAGCCATACTCTTCGGAAAACCACCATATCCAAGACAACTAGGATAGAATCCCAGACTCATTGCATATTCGTGAGCCTATAATAATTACCAATCATCAGTACTACCGTTTTGTCAATATAATCCAGTGTTACTCCAGGCTTTACAAGAGTTCCAGCAAACTCACACACCTTCCGAGCGATTCTTCCAGCGCTACGCATTGCTTCAATTTCCTAAAATTCAATAAACGGAAAGATCCCTACATAATCGTTTAGAACAGAAATCTCTGTTTGAGTAGGTTCATCTTTTCCAGTACGCACGTAACTGGGAACTATCATCTCAGGTGGGTATGTATTCATTGGGGATACAACTCCCTTTGTGATCAAACGACGACTGGATGTAGAAAGCAATCTGGATAATGGCTTCACGATACTAGCACGGTTGATCAAACCCAACATGACTAAAAGAACTCTTATTGTGAATGGTTTCTCTGTTTCCACATTTGAAGAAATGGGATATTCTCAATTTAGCGAGTGATATACATTAATAGCATATATATGGAGTCTTTATATGTGTTACCATCCTATCTCTTAAGAAATAAATAAACAATTACAACATCCTATAAAAGCTATTTCGAATCACTATAATTAAGGATCATATAATCATAATGGGCCCTTTATCCTTTTCTGGACAAGTAATCTGCCATTTGTTGTTAGAATGTTCAGTGCTTCCAGAAACGTGTTCCAGCGTGTCTCCCGGATGGCCATGAGAAG
>JABLTK010056498.1_pt1 | contig 46035 bp, 31 predicted proteins | sample 7160131 | NCBI WGS metagenome assembly JABLTK01 (sample SAMN14651221, study PRJNA627086) | human gut metagenome | isolation source: feces | host: Homo sapiens
CTGAAAATCATACCGATGGCTGACGACCATGTCTTTTCATTCCTAGATGTATTCAGCTTTCAATTTGCGAAAGAAATTTTACGTTACCCAACCCGCATTCCTCGCATAGTCAACACAAGCCCAGCAGCCAGAGAGGATTGAGCAATGCTTGAGCTTTGCATAATGCCGAACATGCAAAATGCGATTAATCAAGAAACCCCACTCGGAGCATTTTAAGTATTCACAACTATTTCCTTCTCTTTCCGGGGAACTTTGCAAACAATCCTGTCAACATCACCCTTGTTGATGGAAAGCACCAACAGCAAAGCGCGTAAACGATAACGCATGCAATTATTCCTAAAAATACGGGCATGCCTATTCTTAACGCAAACGCACCAGCAACAAACATCGCAACTGAACAAAGGAAAATCGGCGCCAATTTTGCGAGCATTCTGCCAACAGGAAACCTGATGAAGAACTTAAGGATAGAAACATCAATAGCAATAGCCACCAATCGTAGTGTCGAACTGCATATTGCAAAAGATGCAAAATCGAGCGTCGCGGCGTAATACGTAGCAGGAGCCATAATCAGAAGATAGGCAACCTGTGATGCAAAGGAAAGCCTGGGCCTACCCTTCGCGCGGAAAACCTCACTCGCGTAATAGCCGATTGGTATCACGACCGCACCGCTAAGCGCCCATAGGCCGAACATCATTGATGCCTCAGACCATTGCGGACCCAGCACAAGGCAGGTCACAAAGTCTCGATATAGGAAAATACCGAATCCGAGCGGGACAACAAAGAGCGCAACCTTTTCTTGCATTCGGAAGAAGGCGTCCTGGAACGCACGTTCGTCCGATTGCCTGCGCGACAGCTCTGCAAAGAGAACAGGAGTCGTCGCACTCGTAATGATGCCCATGCCGGTATTAACCATGGAAATCGAGGTTTTATAAAGCCCGAGATAATACGAGCTGAGCAAAGACCCCACGATGAACGTACCCATCCATGCGGTGAGCCAGATCGAGAACTGCTCAAGAAGCGTCCAAGCGCTGAACGAAATCATCTCCTTGAGCTCTGCCAGAGAGTAAAAGAAAGACGGCTTCCAGTCGGATTTTACAGTAAGGACCGTCGCATTGACAAAGTTGCCCGCGATGGCGCCGATGACAAGAGACCAGAAATCAAGGCCAAAAAGCGCTAGAGGCACGGTAACGACGAGAGGCACCAGGGCCACGACAACACGTACAGCAAATAACTCCTTAAACGCGAACGTGCGATGAAACAAGGCCAGCTGGATGCTGCTAAGGGCGGTAACGGGGAGCGAGATACAGGCAACGACGAGAACAATGCCAAGCCCATCGCTTCCCACAAGTGCGGCAAGCGGTTCATTGAGCGCCCCAACGAGCGCCCATAGCACCAGTGAGACAAAGAGGTTCGTGAGGAACGCGACGTTGGCGCTTCGGAAAAGACTTCTCTTGTCCTTGAACTCGTGCTGAATGAGATATTTTTGGAAACCTGCATCTGAAAGCATATCAGCGAAGCTTGTTACCATGGTAACGGTTGCCACCACGCCAAATGCCTCCGGCGCTAGAATATGCGCAAGTGCAATTTGGGTAAGGGGCGCTACAAGCTTGACGGCCGCTTCGGTGACAAGAGACCACTTTGTAGCCGATGAGGCCTTTTCGCTTAATTCGTCTGTCATCTTTCTGCAATCATCGATTGTCATACGCAAGGCCAAGGTCAATCCATGACCCCAGCATCGTAGCCGTGTGCTCGTCCATACGGCCGAAGCCAGCATCACTAAAGAACGTGAGCTCTCCGAATAGTAGCCTATCGCCCAAGATGTACCAATCCGCCCTTGCCTGTGGGAACCCTTTGGTCAGAAGAGAGCTAAGTCTAAGCATCTCGTCTAAGCAGGCAGGTTTTTCAATAGCATTTTTAGATTTAGGAATATCTGCCCATTCAATCTCAGGCAGTGGGTCCCAATTCGGAGTGAAGTAGTCACAGGTATGCTCTGCAGATCGACCCAAATGTACCTCTATTAGTCTCGGGACCCCACCGAAGCAACTAACTTTGTAATCAGGTATGTCCCCCGTTGCACCAGAATCAAGATATTCCTCAGCAAATACGCAAGGCTCTACATCTTTATATGGCCACTCGCGAGTTCGCCAGTAGTAATTTATCTTCAAGTGTGATGAAAGCTTCTTCTGAGCAGCTTCAAGATCAAATTCTGCTCGGTTGCGACAAATTGCAACACCGCCGCAATCGTGATTCGTCTTCAGCACAAATTGATCGGGCAGGTTCGATATATCGATATCCTCGGCGTTATCCCATCTCGCATACGTCTTTGCAACATGTTCTCCGCCAATACGACCTGCAACCCATTGCTTGACGCGAAACTTGTCCACCAACTTATTGTAGAGAGGGTTACGATCGTGAATTTTTAGCCACTGCAGTTTCTCGTTATACGTTTTTGGGTCATCCAAGTCGGGCCAAACACCAACTGTTCCGCGAAACATAAGCCTCAGGTGAAGCCAATCGGGAATTAGCCTAAACACAGCTCGATTAGCGAAATGCTCATATAGGCAAAAAGGGTTCCCAAAAACTTTACTTAGCTTATTACCCATTGGATGCATTCTCCCTTTCAATTGCTCCCTCATGGGTCGCAACTCTGTAAGTTGAATAGACGAGAGCTAGGAATATATATGTATCAACGCCTACGAAAGCAACGTTTCCGTACTCGGCGATGAAAGCGATCAAAATAAAGGAGATACCAAACACACTCTCTTTGCGATGATTTCGAAAACTTTTACCAAAAGATCGCAACATAGCGACGTAGAAGCCATAGTAAAGAGAAAAGCCAGCAATTCCCAAATCGGCAAGAAGCTCGAGCTGGTTGCAATGACAGTAGGCCTGATGCCAATAGTTGATAGCCTGCATTTGCGTCAAAAAACCGTTAAAACCATACCCAAATAACGGTCTATTTGCCCACATTGAGAAAGCGTATTCTCGGTACCATTGACGTTCGGCGGCGCTTCCGTCGACTCCATTATTGAGCAATCGTTCTATTCGGTAGCCTAGAACGTCATAAAATGCAGGCACCGTCATTACCAGCTGATAGAGCGAATACACAGCCGCCAAAGCAATCAACGCCGCGGCAAGTCCTTTGAATCCCCTATGAGAAAATATCTCGATTAACAGAATCCCTAGGACAATAATCAAGAAAGCTTTACGGGAACCGGAAAATAGAGCAATTGTCACGAATGCTATAACGCCAGCTATCGCCAAAGGACTCTTTTTGTAATGCAGCAAAAACAAGCAGAACAGCGCCAAGTAAGCATTGTTCATACCAACGGTATTTTGATTCAGGCCTAGAGCTTCACCCACGCGCTCGGAACCCCAAGCCGACGAAGGAGTCCTCATGTAGAGGACAACGGCAGCATAAAGCCCAGCGGCGACAAGAAGCTTCACCATCATGAGAAGATCGTCTTTGTCCCTGATTCGGTATGTGATGAATGTAACGAGGATAATAGCCTGAATCGCATTGGTAATGTAATTACCCTGCAGCGTATTCTTCACCGACTCGCTCCAGAATACGGAAGCAATCGCAAACGCCCAGAAGCAAATCAGCCAAACAGCCATGCCGCTAAACAAAGGGCGCTTCTTTCGTTTTTTAATATCGGAAAGGATATCGAAGAAGAAGAAGCAAACCACGTACAGAACGAATGAGCCACGCAATAGATAGCCATCAAAACCGGCATTGGTACGATGGGCGAAAAATGCACACAGATACACAAAAAGGCATACATCGCTTAGGTGGAGCCGCCAAACTCCGCCACGAGTAACCAATTTTTCACGTCCCTCTAAAATCGTCACAGTCTATGCCTCAATATAATCAAGCCACTTCTTGCAAATGACATCGGCCGAATAAGCGCTACGCACTTCCGTTGCGCATGATGCTAGCCTACGACGCAGATTGGCATCGTGCGCCAGCTCACACATCGCATCACAAAGAGCTTGCCGATCCCCAGCAGGAACAAGTAAGCCTCTATCTCCGTGCTTAGTGATGAGCCTCGCGCCGCCACCGAGGCAATCGGTTGCTATGCAAGGAATGCCCATAGCCATTGCCTCAAGTAGAGAGTTCTGAAGACCCTCGTAATCCGACGATGACACACAGAACTCCGCACCGGTTATTGCCTTATGCACATCATCGCAGTAACCCTTCAAGACTATCGCGCCCGTCGGAAGCAATCTTTTAGCCTGTTTGCACAGCTGGTCCTTCAGAGGTCCTTCTCCATAAATCTCGAGCGTGTAATCACTGTGACCTTTCCTGAAAAAATCAGCGAAGGCATTCAGGAGAAGCGCGAAATTCTTCTGCTTATCAAGTCTACCAATCGCCACGATACGTCGACTCGAGCAGGCATCCAAAGGGCCGGGAAGACCTTCGATAATCGGATTAGGTATCACAGCGGCCTTCTTACGAACCGTCTCGCTGAAGCAGTCGCATGCGTCAGCTGTCTGAAAAACAACTTTTTCGCAGTTTGCATACAGCTTGTCTATCTTCCGCAGCTGCCCAGCGGAGTAAATGGATGGAGGCCAATTTCTCTCTGACACCACAAGCGAGTGATTCCTATATGCCCTTAACGCAATCAGATACTTTACCGGTCCACCAAGAGCAACAACGATATCAGGCTTCTCAGAGCGTAGAATCCCGCTTACAGCAATCAAACGACGCATCTTCCCAAGCGCATCCGCTTTCCCAGTGTTAAGGCAAATGGCTTTCAAGCCCTCGCCAATTTCATAGGAAGTGTCCTTGCCGTCAATTGCCACGATGGATGTATCGAGCCCACATGCGGCAAAATAATTCGCAAGAAGCACCGTCATACGCTCCGCCCCGCCACCTCCAAAGCGACGGGTCATAAACATGATTTTCTTGCCTTTGAGCTTCACGCCACCACCGTTCATCGGCCGCCTAGGAGCGCCACGAAGGGGATTCGTCCATGTTTCAAAGCTTCTTGGTCTCATGCGCTCATCGGCCTCCTTGATACAACACGCACCCGCATTCGTCTAGTACGCATGTGGTATCGCCCTTAACTACCACAGCATTCGCGCCAATTGCGCATCCGAATACGACGCCTTCCCCATCCTGCAAGTTCACCGATATACACGAATTGTTTATTTGGCAGATGCACAACTTATGCAGGCGCGAAAACAGCTTGTAGCGAATGCAATAGAGCCAGCGAGGCCAATGACACTTACTCATCGCGTTGAAAGCGTTCACTAGCGCCCCTTACAGCTTGTAGACGTTCTCGCCTTCGCCGCACACGTTGCGCGGATCAATCAAGATGCGACCGCCAAAGGCCTCAGGCTTGCCCTTGATCTGGGAGTGGCCCACCATCACAATCACCATCTCCAGGCCGTCCAGGAATTCCTCCATGGAGTGCACCTGGTTTGGAACCTCGTCGCGCTCGACCCACGGGTCGTACACCTTCACTGCGCCGCCGCACAGGTGCTCCTCCATGGACTCGAGCATCTGCAACGTGGGGCTCTCGCGCACGTCATCAACGTCCTCCTTGTAGGTCAGGCCGTAGATGCCTACCTTGGAGGCGTCGGTGATGCCGTGCTCGGCCATGGCCTCGTGGGCGCGGTGCAACACGTACTCGGGCATGCCGGCGTTGGTCTGCAGGGCAAGGCGGATGAAGTTGGCTGTCTCGGGGTAGTCACCGACGAGGAACCACGGGTCCACGGGGATGCAGTGGCCGCCCACGCCAGGGCCGGGCTGCAGGATATTCACGCGCGGGTGCTTGTTGGAGATGCGAATGACCTCCGCCACGTCCATTCCGCCGATGCGACAAATCTTGGCCAGCTCGTTGGAGAAGGCGATGTTGATCGCGCGGAAGGTGTTCTCAACGACCTTGGTCATCTCTGCAGTGCGAATGTCGGTCACACTAATCTCGCCCTGGCAGAAGCTTGCATAAATATTGGCTACGGCCTCGCCCACCTCCGGATCATCCGCGCCAACCGTACGATTGTTGTGCAACAGCTCGTAGACCATGTTTCCGGGGATGATGCGCTCCGGGGCGTGCACAAGTTTGATATCCTCACGCTCGACCTCAACGAGCAACGGGCGTACGAAGCGATCCACCGTGTTGGGCGAGATGGTCGACTCAATCACCAGGACGGCGCCCTTCGGGGCCACCTCGAGAACGGTCTTGCAGGCGGCCACCACGTAGCAGGGGTCAATCTTCTTGTCCAACTTGTCGTAGGGAGTGGGCACGCTCACGATGTAGGTGTCGCACACCTGGTACTCGGTCGTGAACTTGATGCCAGATTTCAACGCGTCGGCGAACAGCTCGTCAAGCCCCTCCTCCTTGAAGGTGGTGTGGCCTGCGTTCAGAGTGGCCACGAGCTCCTCGTTGTAGTCGGTGCCCACGACCTCCACGCCGTGCGTGGCCATCATGAGCGCGGTAGGCAGTCCGATGTAGCCGAGACCGATGACGTTAACCATTTTTTAGTTCCTTTCTTTAGATTGGGCTAAACGGTTTTAATATTTTTATTCCGCCAACTCTGAGACAATCATGTCCACATAGCGATCGATGTAAAAGCGGTCAGCAGAGATCAGAGCCGCTCCCTTCATCGAATTAAGCTGTTTTGGGGAGGATGCCAAACTAGATATGGCGCCAATCAGTTCATCGACCATGTCGCCGCCAATCAGCACACCGTCAACGCCGTCGTTGATTAATTCGCTGTTGTACCCGCGATTAGACGCAATCGTAGGTACCGCAGCGAGTTTCGTTTCGACAATGACTCCCGGCACACCCTCGTTAGGGCACATCGTCGGAAATAGATGAATATCATATTGATTGAGCTCCGAGACAACATCTCCAGTAACCGAGTCGAACAATCCCCGGTACTCGACATTGCGAAGGTTCTCAACTTGCCGCATAAACTTCTCTTCATATGAAGCATCAATAGGCCCATAAAAAGAGAAAGAGCAATCAGGCAGCTTCTTAGCCGCCTCAATAGCGAGCTGTGCGCCTTTTTCTTCGCTAATCAGAGAGAAGTACACTAGACGCATCCCCCCCGCCGCTTTGCGCACATGGCAAGGCATGGCAGGACGTCTCCGGCAATTCGGATACACCGCCACATTCCGCATGCCCGCCCGTTCAAATGCCTTGCGCATTCCCTCCGTTTCAACAAAAACGCGCTTGTAACACCCGAGCCGCCTTGCATAGGCTTCGTTGTCGGGCACCATACCGCCCATAACGAAGAGCAATGATCTACTCATCTTCGACCTGTTGAAGCGGTACAAAAAATCGGTTATGCGTCTGCGCCAATCAGAACTAACGCCGATGATGAGGACGCCATCCCGTCCTACAACCGCCTTGACAAATGAAGCCATAGCCGCTAAATCGTGTTTTTTCACATCCATGAGATTGAGCTTGTCGAGCGGCACCTTTTCGGACACCACCTCAAACAACAATGCGTTCTTGACAGTGACGCCACCGTAGGGTGGTGGGAAGCTGCCGATGTACAATGGCTTAGTCATCATATCGCCTTCCAAAAGCTATCGACACGCTCGCCTTTTCAAGTCCAACAATTCCGACTTCAGTAATTGCGCTCTGTACGCCAAATCCTGCGGAGTAGACAGATTTGCTCATCGTTTCAAGACAGGAATCACATGTTTTAATTGAAACGAGCTCAGGCAGCAGAAGATGAAAGTGTTGCACAATCTCTGCGTCAGGCCTGTCTGTCGAATCCTCAACCGTCAACAGCCCCCCGCACATCTCAATCCTGCGGCGGTGCAAAAGCCCTTTGTAGTTACGGAAGCTCGCGACGATGCGAGTGCCGTCGCACTCCTCGACGCGAACGGCGCTCACGCCACGCGCGACACGGTGCTCAGCCCAGCATTCCATCTGCTCATCACCGTCGATGGTCGCCGTGTTATGCGCTGCCGTGCTGCGGAAGTAGGGCCTCAGTTCGCTCTGGTAGGCGTAAGTGCCCGAGTTCACGATTGTGGGCTTGCCCGCAACCGAGAGCTCGAAGCTCAGAAGGTCACAGTGAGCGTGGCCCAGCATATAGGACGGGCCGGGCTCCCCCGCAAAGAAGATCAAGGCAGCGTCGCCGTCGTAGAGCTTATAGAAGCCGGACTCAGGGAAGACAGTCTTGGCGTCGTCAGGCTCGTAGCCGTAGACGTCGCGGCAGGCGCGGGCGAGCGGTCCGCATTCCTTGGCAACCCCATCGGCCGAGTCGTTGAAGAAGGGAGTCTTGCCCATGCCACGCTCGATAGAGGCCATGGCATCGAGCATCTGCCGCGCCTTGGAGGCTACCTTTGTCGGGGCGGCCTTGCCTACAGAGCGGTACGCAAGCTCCACGCGCAGAAGGCCCTCCAGAATGAGTTTGTGGTACATCATGGAACGCTCGTAGTGCACTCCATCGGGCAGCACCTGCTCGTCGAGCTGCGTAAGATAGTCGCACTCGACCCGCGCCAGCACATCGTCCTCACCGAACAGCAGCGCGCAGACGACGAGCGTCTTCAGGTTCTCCAGATAGTGGTTCGCCAGCAGATGCCTCTCCTGGTTGGCCAACAGGTGGCGGTACTGACGGTACATGCTCCTGGCGAGAGCCCCCATGAACACTTTGTCACACGTAAGCGCCTCGCCGAAAAGATCGATGCAGATAAGCCAGTTGACAAGGCGCAACGAAATCGTATACGGGTGCCACGCGTCCCCTCGCGGGTATTTACACGCAGCCATCCACGTCAACGCCAGGCGCTTAAACAAGTCAAGGTCCTCGCGAGATCCACCCGCCGCGTAGCGAGCAGCCAGCGGCACGCAGTACTCGAAATAATGCAGGTTGAAGTTCCAAAGATGCGAAGCCTCAGAGACTGCCCACCTGGTAAGGTCCACCTTGTGCGTCTCGTTGATCAGCAGGAACTCGTCGTGGGCAAGCGCGTCAAGATCGAAGCGTGACGCATAGGCATAGCCTGCGTCGAGCGCGCCGCAGGCTATGCCCAGGGGGAATAGGCTCACATCGGAGGGCGCCTCGGACACGCTTTTCGGCCGTCGCAAACGAGCGACGACCATAGACGGCTTCATCCGCGCCACAGTACGGGTATACAGCAGCGCTTTGTCCAGCGTCGACATCCCCATGCCTATCGACTCCGCCCAAAGCGGTCGAGCAAGGTCGCGGCAAAGGCACGAGCCGCCTTCTGGCGGGAATGCCCAGAAAGCATGTTCTGTGCAGCAGTCACCTTCTCCTCAGCGCTGAAACCACGGACAAGCAGCCCATCAAAGGCACGCAGTAGTCCCTCGAAGTCCTCTGGTGCAGCATGCGCGCCCAAGCCCGTCTCCTCGAGCAGGTCGACCGAGTCGCCCTGGGCGGCAAGGAGCACGGGGCACCCACAGGAGATGCACTCATAGAGCTTGGTTGGTATGCTGTCCCTGAGCCGAGAGCTCACGAGGGGGACGAACGACAGCGTGGAGTGCCTGAGCACCGTGTAGACACCACGGGCGTCAACGCTACCGCAGAACTCCACGTTAGAGAGCCCCTCGGAGGCGGCGCGCTCCTCGAGCGCTCTCCTGTCGGCACCCGCTCCGAAGAGCAGGAAACGGATTCCGGGGCGCTTGGCGGCGATGTCGAGCAGCGTGTCTAGCCCTTGCGCCAGGCCGATGTTGCCGACGTAGCAGCAGATGGGGCCGCGCCCGAGCTCAAAGCGCTCGACAACGGCGGGGTCCTCGTCGTTGCGGACGAAGGCCTCGTCGATGCCGTTGGGCACAAGCTCAACTGGGGTGCCGGCGGGGACGCGGCTCTTCAGCTTCTCCGCCTTGCCAGCGGACACAGTGGACACGATGTCGGCGGCCTTGAAGCCGCGCTTGGCTATGTGGGCGAAGAAGCGCCCATAGGGGCTTCCGGGGGTGAACGAGCCCATCTCGTAGGCCACGTCTGGCCACACATCGCGCACGTCCAAAACAAGCTTGGCCCCCTTGCGCTTCGCAATCTTGATGGCGGAGGTTGTCAGGAGCAGCGGCGGGGTGGTACAGACCACAACGTCGAAGTCGCCCATACCCTCGGCGGCTTTAACGGAGGCGCGCTGGCCCCCGAAGTTGTTCCGCAGGCGGTTCACGAGCGTCTTCTCCTGCAGGGGGAAGGTCTCGAAGAAGGTCACGTAATCGGGCTTCGCGTAGCCCTCGGACGAGTTGAGCAGGCTGTCGCTCGAAGCAAGAACTTGCACATCGATGCCGGCCTCGCGCATCGCGTCGACAAGAACGCATGCGCGGTTGGCGCATGCGGAGCGGCTGGGGCGGAAGCTGTCGGTCAGAAACAAGAGCCTCGTCACCTAGCCCCCTCCCCCGTGCTCACAACGCCGAGCGTTTTCAGGATAATCTTCAGATCCATAGCAATCGATCGGTGCTCGATATACTCCAGATCAAGCACCACTTTCTCTTTTGGAAGCAAGTCGTAACCACCCGTCACCTGGGCCAAGCCGGAGAGGCCCGGGGTCACCATGGTGCGATAATGCCAGCCGTGGATACGCTTCTCGAACTCTGCGCAGAATGCCGGGCGTTCCGGACGCGGTCCGATAAGTGACATATCACCCTTAAGCACGTTCCAGAACTGAGGAATCTCGTCTATACGGGTCTTTCGCATAACCTTTCCGAAGGGCGTCACGCGCGGATCATCGCCCTGAGCCCACTGGGCGCCACGCTTTTCAGCATCAACGTACATAGAACGGAATTTATAGACATTAAAAATCTTGCCATTCTTCCCTACACGCCTCTGCGCGTAGATAACGGGACCTGGAGATTCTATTTTAATTTTAAGGGCTATCACTCCCATGGGAATAGCAAGAAGAATTAGGGCGCATCCACAAGATACTATGTCGAAAGCACGTTTTGCAAAACGGTAGCCAATTCCGCCCGCAATCGTTGGCTCAGAAAGCTCAATTACATCATCGCCTGGCAGCAATTTCGCCAGCACTTCATCTGGAATACCATTTTCGGTAAGCTTAGGTTCATACTTGCCAGTTGCGTCAACCCTTGCGGCTTCGCGACGATCTTCATGGCTATAACCGTCCCGATCGAGCCCGACACTCCTTGGCTTTATCGAGTCGCGTCCCTCCGCGCAGATATCGCTATATGTCGCTTCGCCCGATTGCATATCCAAATAAATCCCTTTGCTGAAATTACGTCCCCGTTACCTGGGGTTCCTCCCGCCAGTTTCCTCTTCTTCACCCAATTGCAGCTGTCGATTCGTTCTCGCCCCTACCCTTTTACGGGGCTTTTGGAAACAATCTCCAACCCAAGCCGTATCGTTTTCACCCTGCCAAGCATACGTATCTCAAGTTCGGCCGTTCTGCGATGCCTGTCAATTCGCTTAATCTCGGCCTCATGGCCCATAAGCGGCCCGCGCAGCACTATTACTTTGCCACCCTCCATAATGCCCTCGCTCATTTCAACCACGCGGCGCTCATCGCCCGCGAAAGCATTGAGCCAAGCCATCTCGTCACCGTTCAGGGGAATGAATACTTCGTTGTTGCCAAGCAGTTTGGTAAAGGCCGGAACACGGCGTAGCTGCAGCGAGAGCTTCTCAACATCACTCGTCTCTACGTACAGGTAGCCGGGAGTCAAACGCTCCGTGCGCTTATGCCATTCGCCCTTCCAGCGACGCATCGCCTCAAAGCGCGGCACGAATATCTCGCCAATCACGCTTTCGTCGACGAAACGCCGAATGAGCTCTTCGACTTTGGCTTCTTGGCCGCTTCCGACTTGAATGGCATATATATGCATGGCGCTTTCCTTGTCTCTGAGCAAACCGATTGCATCGCAATGCAGCGAAATCGCCTCACATCGCACCACCGCATCGCAGCGCATTGTGCGCGATCGCCCCGCACACCACCCACACCGGGATTGGTTTCGGGGCATAGCTTCGCTACCGCGAATGCGGCCCAACAACGAACTATTCATTTCCCGAACAACGACGCAACGCGCTCAAAGCGACGATTGCACGCTTGATAGGGTGTATACGTTACGGCCCATAATTGAGCGCAAAAAAGGCCAATGACTATTGGCCTATTTGTAACGCCATTCGGTGCAACCCCTTTGCAAAAAAAAAGGGGGGGGGCACACCGTCTTGTATAATTTTGCCTATTACCCACATCTACGTAAAGCAATTTGTAGGTTAAAGTTACAATTTAACGTCGATTCTTCACCGATACAACTGCTGGCAGCACCTTCTGAGCATTGGTTTGCTGCACAACATGCGACTTGTTTTGAATGTTGCGCAACTTTTTGACGTGGGTACCGCATTTGTATCGAGCGATCGTCGTGCGCACGCCAAAAGCCCGATGCCGGAAGAGTGCTTTTAGCACTATATCGCACGAAAGAAGCACTGCACACGAGCCATAATAAGCTCAATGGACTGCTTATGCCGCCTATTTCACGTGGGCGCCGCGACAACGATACGCAGCTTTCGCCTTCGCCAAATAATGGTAATGCTCAACACGGTGCGCATCGCTTGCGATATAGCGATATAGCGTGGCGTCGAACAACTTCTTCGCGGGTTTCTTTTCTTTACCAAAACGCCCGCCGGCAACGAAATCGGCCGACGCCTGCAGCTTGCAGCCCATGCGCACCAAGCGCTCAGCAATGCTCACGTCTTGCTGAATGGCCTTGTATCGCTCGGGATGCGCGATAATCACGTCATAGCCCATGCCCTGCAGCTCGTAAATCGTACGCTCGTATTCCTCGAAATCGCGCGCCGAGCAGTGGCTCGAAAGCTCCAGCAAAAACTCGTTGCTGCCATCGAAATGCAGGTATTCCGCCCATTGCATGCCCAATTCCATAAGCTTGCGGTGGTTCACCTCGAATCCCATTTGCAACGGGAAGCCATTCGCATGCGCCACAAGCAATTCGTACGCATCCCACATAGCGTCATAGTCGAAATACGGGTCACGACAATGCGGCGTACACACGATGCTCGTAACGCCAGCCTGCTTGGCAGCTTCGAGCATTGCCAAGCTCTCGTCCAAATCACGCGCGCCATCGTCGACGCCCGGCAAAATATGGCAGTGGATATCGCGCATGGGCGCTTCCTTTCGTGGTTGAGGTTGGTGCCCTATTGTAGCCTTTGACAACGGCTCGTTCGGCCAGAATGTAAAAGCGCCCGCAACTTCGGCAGTCGCGGGCGTCGCAGTCAAGGGGCACAGGCCGCAAACAACAGGCCAGGTGCAAAAGTATCGTTAGAACGTATCGGACGGGCCCTTAGCCGCATGGCTTCGGGCGCCGCGCTTGCTCGGCATTACGGCCGGGCTCGCTGCCACTTCTGCAGCAGCGTCGTGCTCTTTCACGCGCTTCCCTTCTTTGTTGTAGTATGCGTAGTAATACTCGCTCGTTTCTGTCTCGCAATAGTTCATCACAGCGCCAATCACGTTTGCATCGGCCTTGCGCAGCTGCTCATAGGCATTCGCAATTTCATCGCGACGAGCATAATTCTCGCGAACGACGAGCGCCGTAGCGTCAACGAGCGTCGAAAGCACCGCAGCGTCAACGAACGTTCCAACGGGAGGCGTGTCATACACCACGAAATCGTAATCGTGCGAAAGCCTGTCAACCAAACCCGCAAAACGCTTCGACGCCAAAATGTCGACAGGGTTCGGAATATGGGGTTCGCTGTCCAAGAAATCAAAACCCTGCGACGTAGACACAATGGCCGCGCGCAAAGGCATTTGCTCAGAAAGCACCGCATACAGGCCACCGCGCGTATGAACGCCCAGCATGTCCGCCAAGCTACGGCAGCGCATGTCAACCTCGACGAGCAATACACGCTTGCCACTTTGAGCAATAGCCGCAGCAAGCTGCATAGAAACTGTCGATTTTCCCTCATTCGGCACAGAAGACGTTAGAACGAGCGAACGAATAGGATTGTCGACGCTGGCAAAGCGAATATTGGCAAAAAGCGTTTTGGCGGCGTTTTGCACTACGAGCCGATCGGCGGCTTTTTTCTTCTTCCCCATCGTTTACTCCTTCATGGCCGGAATGCGGCCGATAACCGGAATGCCCAGCATTTCTTCGACCTCTTCGGCACTGCGCACGCGCGTATTCAGCATGTCTTTAAGCACGACGATCGCAATAGCCACGAACAAGCCCGCCAAGAACGCCACCGCGGTGTACATAACTCTATTCGGGCCGCTCGGCGCTTCGGGGGTTTCAGCTTCGTCGATAACGTTCACGCCTTGCACGTCCATGACTTCTTGCGCCACAGCGGAAACGTCTTTCGCGAGCTGGTTGGCAATAATGGCGCAGCTCGGGGCATCTTCGCCCGTTACCGAAACCGAAATAACGCGCGTGGTGGTTTGGCTCGTAACGCTGATTTTGTAATCGTCCAGGCTCTTCATCTTCAGCGCGTTGGCGGTATCTTTCGTCACGCGATCACTGTCGATAAGCTGCGCTACGTCGTTAGTGACCATCTGCGATGCAGAAAGGTCGGTAGACATCGACGAGCTTTTCGAATCGCCCTTCACCAACACATACATGCTCGTGGTGGCCGTGTACGTGTTCGGCAGGAACATAAAGCTCGCAACGCCCATCGCGAGTGCGCACACCAGGGGGAGCGCAATCACCAAGCGCAGATGCTTTCGCAAAAGCTGCAAGAGCTCAAGCAGGGTCATGGTTGGTTTGCCTTTCTCGTTTGGCGAATAACGCCGTAGTTGCTACTGTGCAGAAGCCACATCGTCCGTGGTAAGACCGGCATTTGCGACCAAGGCTTCATAGCTCCTTGGCGCGGGCGAATTGCTCGCAGCACCCAATTTTAAGTTGCTCAACTGGGCTTGTGGGATTTCAGCCGTAGTGTCGTTGGGGTCGAGGCCCGCATCGACACGACACATCATATCGCGCCATTCGTTGAACATGGGGCACACGTAGCTCACGCCGCCCTCGTTAAACGAATAACTCGGGCACACAGCCGAATATAAGGTGAGGTCACTCGCCTGGAACTGCTGCGCCATAGCGATAATGTCGGTTACCGACAAATCAGTGCTAATGCTCGATGCGAGCGAGCTCACAAGGCCCGGCAGCTGAGCCGGGGACGATGCAAGCACCTGCTTGATGATCGCCTGCACCACCAAGCGCTGGGCTTGGGCGCGACCAAAGTCGCCGCCCGAAACGTTATGGCGCTCACGTGCGAACGTAAGCGCCTGCTCGCCGTTCAAACGCTGGTTTCCCGCCTGGAACGACACACCTCTATCGGTCGTAAAGCTCTCGGGAACGTTTACCCAAATGCCGCCGAGCTCATCGACCACACGCTCGAGCTCTTCGAAATGCACTTCGCAATAATGCGTAATGGGCACGCCCGCAAAGGTCGAAACGGCATCGATTGCGCCCGATGCGCCGCCAAATGTATACGCCGCGTTGATCTTCTGCCTTCCCTGCCCCTCAATGGTCACCATGGTGTCACGAGGGATGGAGATAAGGTCGACCTGACCGTTGTCGGGGTCAATACGCGCAAGCATGGTCACGTCGCTTCGACTGGCGGTTTCGCCTTCATCGCGCGAGTCGCTGCCCAAAATAAGCATGTAGAACGCCGAGCTGTTTTCGGCGGCCGATTCGTTCACGCTCGCCGGCTGTAGGGCTTCTTTAATCTCGGCTTCTTCTTGCTTGTCGTCGAAGCCCATAGACGTGTTGAGCGAGCTTACATACGCGGCAAGCGCGATGCCGCTGCCCACAATAAGCGCGAACAGCACCGCAAACACGATAAGCGCAATGCGACGGCCCTTGTGACGCTTCTTGCGCACGCGGCGCAAACCATCGTCGGCCTCGGGAGCATAGGCGGCGAAGTCATTATCGAAATCGCTGCCCACTCCTGCGCGAAAGCCATTGTGGAATTGGTTCGCGCTGGGCACGCGCTGCTGGTACGCCGCGCCCGCGGGACGATAGGCACCCTGGCTTTCTTCTTGCTGCCGCCCAGGCTGCTGGTTTTGCTGCCGGGAAAACGGGGTGGAGCTTTGGGGGCTATATCCCCTGTTCTGCGAGTTTGGTTCGCTCGATTGCTGGGTGATAAACGAGCGAACCGATTCGGGAACCCGGCTGCCCGAATCTTGTGGCTTGGCGTGAGATCCCCTTCGAGGAGGCATAGGCGCGCCACCGTTGCTGTAATAGTCTGGCATAAGCAGTTTTCTTTCGTTGCATCGAAACGCTAACACGCACCCACTCGGGCGCAAGCTCTCATATTCTATCGATGCATATGCTACCCGCGCAACAATATACCGGGCTTGTTCATAAAAAGGTCGCTTTCCACGTGGCGCCCTTCAGATAATATGCCTGATAAACTGCGAGTTTGTTGCGCAACTTTTCCCACGTGAGAAATGAGAGGGGCACCCCATGCGATGAAATCCAGAAATGCAGCCGATTCGTGAATGCGAGCAAGGTAAAGATTCTGCAAAAGACGATAGGCTCCCATTGCGCAATGCGGGCACAAGACGTCCTATCATGCGACACATCGTCGCATGAGGGATGCGGCAACCACCAAGCAAAGGCATCAAAATGGGCGCGCCGGCAAAGCGGCCGGCACACCACAGGCGTCCCAGGCCGCCGCCCTACTCCACAGTGCCGTAGGTGTAGCCCCAGCCATGGCCGGCAATCGAGGAGTTCATCTGCTGGCACAAAGCGATGCGCGTATACGCGCCCGGCGGCAGCAGCTCCACGATTTCGCGCATGTCGGCACACACATCGAACGTTTCCGCCGCCAGAATCACATCAAGCCGCTCAACGATGGGCGTGTTCTTGAAGAGGTAATCCACAACGCGCTGCATTTCGCCATACGAATCGCTTCTCTCAAGCAAAGCCATGCAGTGGTTTCCTTTCTTTTATATCTTCAACCTGTTGCCACCTGTTAAATGCTCGCAGCGTTTAACAGGTGGCGTGGCACTTGACGAGCCGAACCAGTGGTGATCAAACCCGTTAAACGCTGCGAGCATTTAACAGGTCGGGCGCCGCCGCTGTCGCCAAAGCCATGACAACCGTTGCGGCCGCCGCTGCGCGACCGTTGCCGCCCGCGTCCCCGATGTGCTAAATGCTCGCAGCGTTTAACACATCCCTTGTTGCTCGACGCATTGTGACGGCCTCGGCTTAATGTGCTAAACGCTGCGAGCATTTAGCACATCCCTGGCACATCCCGACAGGCCTGTCGACAAACAATTAGCGAATGCTGTCGGCGCCGAAAACGCCTGCGGCCAAAGCGCCCGTGTATGCAGGAGTCGCCTCGCCGCACGCGCGCAGGAACTGAGCGCCCGCCGCGCGCAGAGCCACAGCTGCATCAGCCATGAAATCGGGCAGCGCATAGGGGTTCTCGGGAATGGGTGCGCCAAGCGATGCGCGGCGCTTCTCGGCAGCGGTTGCCTGGTGCACGCTCACCTGCACCAAAATAGGCTTCGGCGTGGCGGCGGCGATTTCGCGCACCACTTCCGCAATCGCCTCGGGCGCAGCAGCGCTGCGAATGCCAATCACGTCGGCCTTCGCGAGCACCTCGATCGCTTCAGCGAGCGGCTTTCCGTCGAACTCGCCTTTCTCATTCACGTCAACCGACACAAACACCGGACCCGTATACGCGCGGCGCACGCCTTCGATGCCGCACTGAACATCGGCCGCGCTGCGCAATCCGTTCAAGAAAATCGCATCGAAGCCCGCGCCTTCACTTTCAGCAAGAGACCCCATGGCTTCCTTGCCGCCCTCGACAAGCGCTCGCGCCGCGCCTTCATATTGCGCCGCGCACTGCTTCATCGACATCGCCGACGTGGCATCGAGCGGAAGCCCGCACGGGCCAACTTCGCACAGCACATGCTGCGGCGCATTCGCGCGCGCATGGGAAATAGCCGCCTGCGCAAGTTCTTGAGCGCGATCTTCCATGCGCTTGTGCGCCAGGCGCGCCTCGCAAATATCGGTCTCGGCAACCAAGCACTGCGCACCCGCCATCGATTCAAGGCGCAGCGCATCTCGCATAGTTTCCGGCTCAACCAAGCTCATATATTCAGCTTCGGTTTCCATGTCGACGCCTTGGTTCGCGAGCGCGAACGCGAGCGGGGCGGAAAGCACGAGCATGTCTTTGTGAAAACGCAATTCGATATAGGCCATAAAAGTCCCTTTCGGATGTGGCGAACGCGGCGCGAAACACGGCAAAAGCGCGCGCGGCGCGGCTAATGCAATGCCCTGAGTATAGTTGCAACGCGGCGAACGGAGCGCCTGCAAGGGCCGCTTTCCCGAAAAGTGGCGCAAGCGCGCTTCACAAGTCAAAAAGCGGCTCAAAATGATGCTGCGGCAAACGGTCGTTTTGCAGCGGCGAACGGCGAAGCTTTTTAATGACGCTTCAAAAGCCCTTCACAAACGTATACACATTTTTAGATTATGTCTAATTCACCCTCATTATGTGAGGTGTTGCTTTATGGCTTCCATCAGGCCTTTTACATCTTGTCGAGCACAGGTGCCCTGCGTACACAAGTCGTTCAAAACCGTCTCACAACTTCTTGAAAACCCGTACCTATACTTTTGCCTTGCAAACGCGGGGTCCCCTTCCCAGTTTGCCTGCTACCCCAAAGCAGTACGTACCGGTGCACCTCCCAAGATCAAGCACCGTACACCCCCTCCTTGTGTGAGGCCCGGTTCCCCTCCGGGCCTCAAGTTCTCTCTTAGGCCCGCTCGTCCGAACGGGCCTTTTCCTTTTCCTGGGGGTGGGCCGAGGTGAGCCTTTGCAACGAGCGCCCACCATAATGGTGCGCAAACGCCGATCGCAATCGCACAACGGTGCCGTTGCAGAAAATCGCACGCATCGCAGTGCACGCGTCGCAGCGCGCGCAGCCACACCGAATCGGTTTTGTAGCGCAAAGGCACACCCGCAAATCGCCAAAAAGACGCCCATACGGCTTCATTATCCCAACTACGCGTTGCTGACCTGCGGTTTTTAGAAACAATGGGCATTTTTGCTAATCAAATTCTCAATGCTGTGGCGCGCATTCGCGCATGGAAACAGTCGCGATTCGTGCATATATGCAATTTCATCGCTTTCTTGCCACGCATTATTTATTCTGTCCCTTTTTTCGACGGCATTCGGTTTCTTGAATATTTCCTATAGGCGCTGCTTATATATTTCACTCGTAAAAAAGAATATATAGGCGTGGCTTATGGAATTTCTCGGAACGTAAGCTCAAAACTGTCCCGTTCCACAAACCATACACTTCATGGTCACAACTTCTCAAATAGCGACCTGTATACTTTTGCCCTGCAAGCGAAAGGCTCCCCTCCTTTACTTGCCTGCTTCCCCAAAGCAGATTTTGAACCGACGCGATCTGAAGCGTCGTTCATCCCCTCCTTGTGTGAGGCTCGGCTCCCCTCCGAGCCTCAATTTATCTCTACAGCCCGCTCAACCGAGCGGGCTTTTTTATTGCCCTCGTTCCACGCGCGAAACCGCGCTCAGGTTTCGCGCACGACCATGGCGCGTCTTCGCACGCACAGAGCTCGTCGCCGCGCCGCCGCATTCGCGCACTTTCACCGTTTCCCTTTGGTTTTCGCGCCGCACGCAACCTCGCACCCCAAGAGCCTATAATGGACGGCACCTGACCGTCGCAGCGTGCGGCGGCGCATTCGAGAAAGGTTTCGCCATGCTCGACGAGCTCCACGTGCAAAATGTCGCCCTTATTCGCGAAGCGACGTTCGCGCCCGCGCAGGGCCTCACGGTGGTCACGGGCGAAACGGGCGCCGGCAAAACCGCGCTGCTTTCGGCGATCAAGCTGCTTGTGGGCGAGCGCGCCGACGCCTCTACCGTGCGTGAGGGCGCGCAGGGCGCCGTGGTCGAGGGCCGCTTCTTCTTGTCAGCCGATGCCGACAACGCCGACGACGGCCATATCGCATGCCGCAAAGTTTCCGCCGACGGGCGCAGCCGCGTGAGCATCGACGGCTCCATGTCCACCGTGCGCCAGCTTGCCGAGCAGCTGGGCGCCACCGTCGATTTATGCGGCCAGCACGAGCACCAACACCTCTTAAAGCCCGCAAACCACGCCGCCATGCTCGACGCATGGGCGGGCGATGCGGCTGCAAGCGCAAAAGCGGCCTACATCGAAGCTTTCAACGCCGAACAGGCTGCAGCAGCAGAACTTGCCCGCGTTCGCGAAGCCTCGCAGGCCTCCGCCGCGCAGCTCGAAGAGGCGCGCTTCACGCTCGCCCGCATCGACGAGGTAAACCCCACGCTCGACGAATACGACGAGCTTATGGCGGAACTCCCCAGAATTGAAAACGCCGAAGCGCTCGCCCAGGCAAGCGACGGCGCATATTGGGGCCTTTCAGGCGACGGAGGAGCAATCGAGGCCGTGAATTCGGCTATCGCCTCGCTGGAATCGCTCACGGCGGCCGACGCCGCGCTCGAACCCCTGGTTTCGTCGCTCACCGACGTGTCCTATATTCTTGAAGACGCCTCGCGCGATTTGCGCGAGTACCGCGACGGCATCGATCACGACCCGCATGCCCTTGAACGCCTGCAAGAACGCGCAAGCACCCTGCAAGGCCTTATGCGCGCCTTCGGGCCGCGCATGGAAGACGTTATCGAGCGTCGCGATGCTGCCGCCAAGCTCATCGAGTCGGTCGACGATTCCTCGCGCATGATCGCCCAGGCCGAAATCGCCCACGCCGCCGCCGAAGCGAAGCTCGTCGAAGTCGCCAAAGCGTTCGACGACGCGCGTAACGCAGCCGCCCCGAAATTCGGCGAGCAAGTGAACGCACAAATGGCCCGTTTGGAGATGGGCGGCGCCGAGCTCATCGTGCACGTCGACCCCCTTGAGCGAGCGCAATGGACGCGCGCAGGGGCCTCGAAGGTCGAATTCATGTATCGGGCTGGCACAGGCATGACGCCGCGTCCGCTTGCACGCATTGCTTCGGGCGGCGAGGTGAGCCGCGTGATGCTCGCGTGCAAAGTCGTGCTGGGCGAGGCCGACGCGCGCGACACGCTCGTGTTCGACGAAGTCGATGCCGGCGTAGGCGGCTCGGTCGCGGTGGCGCTGGCCGCCGTGCTGGCCGATTTGGCGAAAACGCACCAGGTGATCGTGGTGACCCACCTCGCCCAGGTGGCCGTGCGCGGTGAGCGCCATTTCATGGTGAAGAAAACCGCGGGGGCGGCCCCCAAGGAAGGCGAAGACGCAAACGCCGCCGAGGCCGCGATTCCCGAAACCACGCTCTGCGAGCTTGGCGAAGACGAACGCGTTCGCGAAATCGCCCGCATGCTTTCGGGCGACGCAAGCGAGGCCTCGCTTGCCCACGCAAAGGAAATGCTCAAAAACGCGCGATAGCGGTTGAACGCCCGAGTCAGCGCGCGTCATTGGGCGAATGGACCCCTCGTCGAACGAATTCAGCTTTCATTGGGCAAACGCAGCGCTGCCAAGGGAGCGCGAACCGTCTGGAGAGCGAAATTCTAATCAGACAACAGCAAAGCCCGCCTGGAGCAAAAACATTGTTCTAGGCGGGCTTCATATTGCGAGCGATATATGGGAATGCAGCTTAAATCAAGCTCCCGCATTCCGCATGCGCTAGGACTCGTATTCCGCTTCCCCAAAAAAATACGTCATTCAACGGTCGCATTCTTTATATTCTTTTGTTAGCATTGGTTAAGTTTGTTTCCGACAACAAACTTAACCGTTATGAAAGGGCCGCAACGAGCGCCCTTGCAACCGACCGAAAGGCCAGCTGTGAAAAGAATCTTCTTCCTCGTTATCGCCTGGATAAGCCTCGCCCTTGGATGCATCGGCGTATTCGTTCCCCTGCTGCCCACAACGCCCCTCGTGCTTTTGGCGACGTTCCTGTTCGCGAAAAGCTCGCCGCGCCTGCATGCCTGGATTTGCAAAACCCGCGTGTATGGCGCGTATGTCAAACCGTTCAAAGAGCGCGGCGGCATCACACTTGCGCGTAAGCTTCAGATGCTCGGCCTTTCGTATGCCGTCATGGGTGTAAGCGCGTTTTTCATGCGCAACGTCATTGCATGGGTAGTTCTGGGCGTGATGGCCTTGTTCCTTGCGTGGCTTGTGGCCGTTCGCATTCCTACAATTTCCAACGAGGAAGCAGCCGCCGCCAACTACCCCACCGCAACAATGCGTCCGTCAGACGAAATTACGTCGATCTGAACGGGGATGCTCGACGCCACCGCACCAATGGCGCCAGCAGCACCAGCGCCATTCTGAGAACCCGCGATTGCCACTGCGCGGCGCACAGCCTGCTCAAGGCCGCCGCAGCACGGCACCTGCATGCGTGCGACGCGAACGCTTCGCACATTGTTCTCAGCGATAATCTGCGCAAGCTTCTCGGTATAGTCGACGCCATCGAGCTTCGGGCAGCCAATAAGGCACACGCGACCCTTCAGAAAGTCTTCGTGGAAGGCGCCATAGGCGAACGCCGTGCAATCGGCGGCCACAAGCAAATCGCAGCCTTGGAAATACGGAGCATTCACAGGCGCGAGCTTTATTTGCACAGGCCAGTTCGACAGGCGCGCAGGCACGTTCACCACCGTTGAAACGCCGCCCGCGGGCGCCGGAAACGGATTTTCGGACGAAGACGCATTCGAAGCGCTGCTCACGCCATGGGCAGGAGCAGCTTGGCCGCTTTCCGTCATCGCACCCGGCTCGGCTTCGCGCACAATCGTTTTCGCCATGGAGCCAGGACAGCCGCCCGCGGGCATGCTTGCATGAATCTCGGCCTGTGCACGACGCATTTTCTCGGCAATCACGGCTGCCTCATCGTAGGCCGCAGCCTCGCGCTCGATGAATTCGATGGCATTTTCGGGGCACGCAGGCAAGCAATCGCCCAGCCCATCGCAATAATCGTCGCGCAAAAGGCGCGCCTTGCCGTCCACCAGGCCAATCGCGCCCTCGTGGCATGCATGCACGCACAGGCCGCAACCCGTGCACTTCTCTTCGTCAATATGGATAACGCATCGTTTCATACGACCCCCTTCGTTATTTTCGCGAGCGCATAGTAGCACCGCATTCGACTGGTGGCAAGAATATGTTACCTATACGATATCAATTTGAGGAAAAATACGCTTACGGCATCAAGCGCAGCAGCGAAGCCAAGCACGCGCGAATTCATGGCGCTACCATAGCGCCATGAAGGAAGGCCACCTTTGCTGCCGACAACGACGAACCCCAGTCGACGACGGCCAGCCATCGTCCCGGCAAGAAAAACCCGTCGCACCGAACCACGCCTGAAACAATCGAGCCTTCATATAGGCGAGCCTCCCATAACAAAAGCAGGGCTCTAGCGATTCTTACTATCTGCGCCTAAGCGGCGCCGCGAGACGTATGATAGCTTCGAACGAAATTACCCACGCGAAGGGGCCACAATGGACGCAACGACCGTCACCCATGAAATCCAGCCCGTGTTCGATAGCCGCAGCCGCGTGCTGCTGTTGGGCACCATGCCCTCGCCCGCATCGCGCGAACAGGGCTTTTACTATGGGCACCCCCAGAATCGCTTCTGGCGCGTGCTCGCCGCGATTTTCGACGAGCCGGCGCCTCGAGCCATCGAGGAGAAGCGCGATATGCTGCTGCGCCACCACATTGCACTTTGGGACGTGCTCGCATCATGCGAAATCGAGGGCGCGAGCGATGCGAGCATTCGCGACGCGCAACCGAACGACCTTGCGCGCATCTTCGACGCAGCCGATATTCGCGCCGTATTCGCCACGGGAGCCAAGGCAGGCGAGCTCTATCGCAAGCTCATCGAGCCCACGTTGGGCGTGCCATGCACCACGCTGCCCTCGACGAGCCCCGCGAACGCAAAAATGAAGCTCGCCGACCTGGTCGACGCCTACAGCAAAGCGCTGCTGCCGCTTCTTGGCGAAACCGAGAAACACGTGCTGACCGTAGCCGATGTCGTGAAGCTCGAAAAGGAAATCGCCGACGGCGGCACGTCGCTTTCGACGCTCATGGAACGCGCCGGACGCGCACTGGCCAAAGTGGCGTTCGACGAAGCCCAAGCGACCGCTTCCCAACACAGCTCGAGCAATGCGGCACAGCGCCAAGCCGATGCAATCAGCCATAATCCCCACGACAATCAAAATGGCAGCACAGACCGCACTTCCAACGATAGTCATACCGCCGAAGTGAGCGACCCCTCTGACGAAAACCAAGCAGCGCCCCACATCGCGATTTTGTGCGGCTCGGGCAACAACGGCGGCGACGGATGGGTTGCTGCACGCGAGCTTGCACGCGCGGGCTGCGCAGTCGACCTTGTAACAAAACGCCCGGCACGCGAAATTTCAGCCGAACCCGCCCATGAGCAGGCGCTCTTAACGGAAGCGATTGCATCTGAACCAGCAAACACGCCGCGTGAGGGCTTGCACAAAACCGCAAGCTCGTCCCAAACTGCAGCCTCAGCCCTAACCGCGCCCCAAACCACCACCGCACAGCATGCCGAACCCGGAACAATCGCGATCCACGTATCACCGAGCCACAGCGAGCTCGCCTGCCTGCTTGCCGCAGCCGACGTGATTGTCGATGCCATTTTGGGCACCGGCTTTTCAGGCGACTCCGTGCTCGCGCCCTACGACGCATGGATTCGCCTCGCAAACGAGCAGCGCGCACGCGGCGCGCGCATCATTGCTGCCGACGTGCCGAGCGGCCTTTCGGCACAAACCGGCAAAGCGGCCGAACCCTGCCTGAAAGCGCACGAAACCGTGACCATGATCGCTTCCAAACCTGGCCTCGAAACGCCGTATGCTTTTGCCTTCTGCGGCACGGTGCACGTGGCGCCGCTTGCCTACATCGAGCCTATTCTCGAAAGCTGGAAGCAAAGAGAAACCATCGACAACGCTTCGGCCGGAAACGACGGCTTGATCGGTAGCAGTGTCGCAACAGACGCAAACGCCGCGCTCGATGCCCCAATCGCCAGCAGCCAGCACTCGCTCAAACACGACGCCTTCCGTCGCGCCGAAACCGAAGACGACGACGGCTACGACCCCTATTCCGACCGCCCGCCAACACCCGAACCGCTCTTCCAGGCTGACCCCTGGAATTAAGAAAAATCAAGGAGCAATGCGAGAACCAACGAAGAGCAAGCACCAGCAACGCACGAAAAGCGAATGCCGCCGGGTGCTCGTCCCCCGCTTTCCAGGCACCGCCGATGCAACCATTCGGCGCCCCGCCTTGCCCAATCCCGCCTTCCCCACCCGAAGCACTTCCCCAGCCTTTGGCACCACACCCACCTTTGTTCGCATTCCGCATCGCACAAAAAGAAAGCTCCCATATGGGAGCTTTCTTCATGAGTGCGCCAAATAAAGCGCGTTGTGCCTGACGATAGGCCTATTCGGCGTCGTACATGGCCTTCAGTTTCAGTAGGTGCTGGTAGCGATCCATTGCGGCCTGCTCGTTGCGCTCGAACAGCTCGCCCGCACGCTCGGGGAACTCGCGCGTGAGTCGGCTGTAGCGGGCCTCGTTCATCAGGAACTCGCGATAGCCGCCCGCGGGCTCCTTGCAGTCGAGCACGAACTTCTTGCCCGGTGCGCCCTCGGGGTTGAAGCGGAACAGGTTCCAGTAGCCGCAGTCGACAGCCTTCTTCATCTCGGACTGGCAGTTCACCATGCCGCCCTTGATGGAGTGCATCTCGCAGGGCGAGTAAGCGATAATCAGCGACGGGCCATGGTATGCCTCGGCCTCGGTGATGGCTTTGATGGTCTGGGCCGGCTTGGCGCCCATGGCGATTTGCGCCACGTACACATAGCCGTATGCCATCGCGATTTCGGCGAGCGACTTCTTCTTGACTTCCTTGCCGGCGGCAGCGAACTGCGCAACCTGGCCGATATTGGAAGCCTTGGAAGCCTGGCCGCCGGTGTTGGAGTACACCTCAGTGTCGAACACGAAGATGTTCACATCTTCGCCCGACGCGAGCACGTGGTCCAAACCGCCGTAACCGATGTCGTACGCCCAACCGTCGCCGCCGAAAATCCAGATGGACTTCTTCGACAGGTAAGCCTTGTTCTCGAGGATTTCCTTGGCGAGCTTGGCCGCTTCGCCCTCGCCGGCAGCGATGGCGGAAAGCTTCTCGGCGAGCACATCGGCGGTTTCGCGAGCGGCATGCTTGTCGCTGCGGGCCTCAAGCCACGCCTGGGCGGCGTCGGCAACGTCGGTCTCAACGCCAGTCGCGATGAGCTTCTCGGCGTCAGCTGCGAGCATGTTGTTCACGGCCTCGTAGCCAAGCAGCATACCCATGCCGTGCTCGGCGTTGTCCTCGAACAGAGAGTTCGACCACGCCGGGCCATGGCCCTGCTTGTTCACCGTGTAAGGCGATGTTCCCGCAGGTCCACCCCAAATCGAAGAACAACCCGTGGCGTTTGAGATGTACATATGGTCGCCGTAGAGCTGCGTGATAAGACGCGCGTACGACGTTTGCGCGCAACCGGCGCAGGCACCCGAGAACTCAAGCAGCGGCTGCTTGAACTGGCTGCCGCGCAGAGTCTGGTCCTCGATCTGCGGCTTGTCGGCAACCTTGGACACGCAGTAGTCGAAAATGCTCTGCTGGGCCATTTCGCCCTCGGCGCCCACCATGGAAAGTGCGCCGGAGGGGCAAGCGCCTACGCACACGCCGCAGCCCATGCAGTCGAGCGGGGAAATCGCGAGCGTGTACTTCAGGTCTTTCGCCTTGCCTTTCATGGGCAGAACTTCCAGACCAGCAGGCGCTGCGGCGACTTCTTCGTCGGTCAGGCCGAACGGGCGAATAGTGGCATGCGGACACACGAACGAGCAGCTGTTGCACTGGGTGCACTTCTCGGCATCCCACTTGGCAACGGTAACGGAAACGCCGCGCTTTTCGTAAGCGGAAGCGCCCTGCTCGAACTGGCCATCGGCGTGATTGGCGAACACCGAAACGGGCAGCGAGTCGCCAACCATGCGGCCAACAGGCTCCATGATTTCGCGAACCTGCTTCACGAGTTCGGGGCGGCCCTCGAGCTCGGTGGTGTCTTCCTTATCAGGGCAGGTGGCCCAATCGGCAGGAACGTCAATCTTCACGAATGCGGTGGCACCGGCATCGATGGCGCGGTGATTCATGTCAACGACGTCTTGACCCTTCTTCAAATACGACTTGGTAGCCGCATCCTTCATGTAGCCAATGGCCTCTTCCTGGGGGATGATATTCGCAAGAGCGAAGAACGCCGACTGCAGAATGGTGTTCGTGCGCTTGCCCATGCCAATCTCTACGGCCAGGTCAATAGCGTTGATGGTGTAGAGGTTGATGTCGTTTTGCGCAATGTAGCGCTTCGCGGCGGGGCTCAGGTGCTCGGCGAGCTCCTCGGGCGTCCATTGGCAGTTCACCATGAAGGTACCATGGGGCTTCACGTCGTACACGATCGGGAAGTCTTTCTGAATGTAGCTCGGGTTGTGGCATGCCACGAAGTCGGCCTTGTTGATGTAGTACGAGCTGCGAATGGGCTCGTCGCCGAAACGCAGGTGCGAAATGGTCACGCCGCCGGTTTTCTTGGAGTCGTACTGGAAGTACGCCTGCACGTATTTCTCGGTATGGTCGCCGATGATTTTGACGGAGTTCTTGTTCGCGCCAACCGTGCCGTCGCCGCCCAAGCCCCAGAACTTGCACTCGATGGTGCCGGGCGCCGCGGTGTTCGGCGAATTCGGGTCTTCAGGAAGCGAGAGGTTGGTCACGTCGTCGACAATGCCCACGGTGAACTCGCGGCGCGGAGCTTCCTTGGCGAGCTCGGTGAAAATGGCGAACACCGACGAGGGCGGCGTATCTTTGCTGCCCAGGCCATAACGGCCGCCAGTAACCAGAATGCCCGTGCGGCCTTCGCGGTTCAGGGCGTCGACCACGTCGAGGTACAAAGGCTCGCCCGTGGAGCCGGGCTCCTTCGTGCGGTCGAGCACGGCGATCTTCTTCACGGTTTCGGGCAGGCATTCGACGAATTTCTTCGTGACGAACGGTCGATACAGGCGAACCTTCACCAGACCGACCTTCTCGCCCTTGGCGTTCAGGTAGTCGATAACTTCCTCGGCCACGTCGCAAATGCTGCCCATGGCAACAATCACGCGCTCGGCGTCGGAAGCGCCGTAGTAGTTGAACAGGTCGTAGTTGGTGCCCAGCTTTTCGTTGACCTTCTTCATGTACTCTTCAACGACTGCGGGCAGCTCGTCGTAAGCCTTGTTGCAGGCCTCGCGGTTCTGGAAGAAGATGTCGCCATTCTCGTGGCTGCCGCGCATTGCGGGATGCTCGGGGTTCAAAGCATGGGCGCGGAAATCGCGAACGGCGTCGAAGTCGCACATCTCGGCCAAGTCGTCGAAGTCCCACACGGCAACCTTCTGCACCTCATGCGAAGTGCGGAAGCCGTCGAAGAAGTTGAGGAACGGAATGCGGCCCTTAATGGCGGAAAGGTGGGCGACGGCGGAAAGATCCATGACATCTTGCACATTGCCCTCGGCGAGCATGGCAAAGCCGGTCTGGCGGCAGGCCATAACGTCGGAGTGGTCGCCGAAAATGTTCAGCGCGTGGGTCGAAACGGTACGGGCGCTCACATGGAAAACGCTCGGCAGCATTTCGGCCGCGATTTTGTACATGTTCGGAATCATGAGGAGCAGGCCCTGCGAAGCGGTGTAGGTCGTGGTGAGCGCGCCCGCTGCCAGCGAACCGTGCACGGCACCGGCGGCGCCGCCTTCGGACTGCATCTCGCATACCTTCACGCGAGTGCCGAAGATGTTCTTCATGCCCTGCGCCGACCACTGGTCAACAAGGTCGGCCATGGGGCTCGACGGGGTGATGGGGTAAATGCCCGCCACCTCGGTGAACGCGTAAGACACCCATGCGGCGGCGTTGTTGCCGTCCATGGATTTGAGCTGTCTCGCCATAGGTTATCTCCTCTTCCGTGCACGACCTGCGAGCCGTACAACCCCCTACTTCCAGCCGCCCTTTTGGAAAAGGGCGCTGTGTCGTAATTTAGAACAGAGGTAATAGTATCAGCGCGGGCGAGACGCTATCGACGACTAAAGCGCAACGATACGTCGACGCGCGAACGCGTTCGGTGAACGGGATGCCTAGGCGAAATAGGGGTCGCGAGCGGTTGAATAGCGGCGGCGAGTGGAAATGTTACCGAATAAGTTGCCGTTCACCGACAGTCTGCTTGGCCGGACATGCATCTCCGGCAAGCGGTCTGTGCGGGCATGCAATTCCGCTTCGGTCAGTCCTGACTCGCACGGAAGCCACATTAAGTGGCTTCCGGCTCGTGCGGAATCTATCGGAACCGCATGCCCGCACAGACCGCACGTAGGCTCTTATTTGCCTAATTCCTCGCGAAGAACGGGAATGAGCGATTCGAACGTCGCATCGATGGTCTTCTTTTTCAACTCGCACTCCCAAATCACGTGCACGCGCCACCCCTGCTCTTGCAGCAAAGCGAGGTTTCGCTGGTCGCGCTCCACGTTACGCTCGAATTTCGGCACCCAGTATTCGAGATTCTTTTTCGGCGCAGGAGGGTTGCACTTTGGGCACCGGTGCCAGAAGCAGCCATTGATGAGCAGGCACACTTTCTTGCCCGGCCATGCCACATCGGGGCGACCGGGGGCTTTCCATTGCAGGCGATAGCCACCAAGCCCCGCTTCACGCAAACGCTCGCGCACAAGCAGCTCGGGCTTGGTGTCTTTGCTTTTGTTGCCTTGCATGCTCGCATGGGTGGCGGCGCTCACGTACGGGCGTTTTTCTGGAAGCGCCGCAAGCACGCAGCGCGCCTCGCGACAACTCTCGCGCGTAAGCGAGCGGTTGTCGCGCGCTACCGACACGTACCACAAGCCCTCGCGGCTCGCCTTCTTTACGCGATGCGCACCCACGGAAAGGCCCTCGGCGATGCGTTTCGCCTGAGCCCTCGTGCGCGGCGCGCTCGCACAGGCGCCGAACCGGCGTGCGCGCTGGCCCACGACCTGCGACGACGCGTTCAACGAAGCGCTCTTTCTGGCGCGCAAGACAGACTGTTTGCCGCGTGCAGCCGCCGTCTTTTTGTTGTCGTTGGCCATTAGTTGTCTTCCCGCAATGCAGCCCACGCAATTTGAATGCCCCGAAGCAGCTGCGGCACGTCGCTTCGCTCATATAGGTAATGCACTGTTTGAGGCGAGCCGTCTTCTGCGGGCGCTTCCACACGCACGAACGTCGCCTGAACGCGGCTAAAACCGTGCTCGAGCGCGGCGTAAGCGTAGCATTCCGCCTGAAGACGATGCTTTTCGATCAAATCGTCTGCATGCTCCTTGGGCGATCCACCCGTTTTGTAGTCCACGATATACGCGTCGCCCGCGCCCATCTCGTCGCACGCGAACAGGTCCATGGAGCCTTCCAGATAAGCGCATTCCCCGCCTGGCTCGGCCACGGGGAACGCCACGAAGAACGGCAACTCGGCACGCAACACACGATGGCTCGCCATGTTCGCGGCAACACCGCTTTCGCACCAGCGCTCGAGTGCGCGCTGCACGCGGTCGACGGTGGCAGGGGCACATCCCATGCGGCGCACGGCAGCATCGATCGCCTCGCGCGAAGGCATCTCGATCGCAGCGGGACGGTCTTCTTCGCTTCTCGCGACTGCACGTCGAGCCGCGCGCTGGGCAAGCACGTGGAATGCTGACCCCACGTCGGTCGCCTTGTCGGCGTCGGCGAGCAAACGCGCGCCAAGCTCTTCCCAAAACGCATCGTCGTCGCTTATCTCGGCCACAGTCTCGCCCGCCGTTGCATCGCCGGCGCTCGCAGCATGGGTCGAATTTGCCTGCGCAAGGGCGGAATAGCTCGTCACATTATCGCGGGCGGGCCTATACGCAACCTCATCGAGTTCGGGAGCAGTCATGGGCTCGAACACGCCAACGAGCGCGCGCGAAACGCATGCGTCGTGAGCCGTGCTGGCCATGTGGTCGCACGAAGCATCGTCCGCCTCGCGAATCTCCATGCTATTCGAATCGGAAGCGCACGTGATACCCGGCTGGGCCGAGCAATCGCCCACGCAGCCAGGCCCATCCGCGCCTGCGCCCGAAGCCTTGCACGCCACGTCGCCGCGGGGAGTTTCCGCACCGCCTTCGACCTGCGGCGCGTCGAATTCGCCTTCGTGCACGTCGTAGCGCGAAACGCGGGCAGGCGCGCTTCCGCCGAACGGCACCGCGCATTCCTTTTCGGGGATATCGCCTTCCCTGCCAAACAGCGCGTGTGCGATATCGCCATACACGCCCGACGAAGCGCCCGAGCCGCCTTCCTTATCGCGCTTGGTCGTCATGGCAACCACCAGGGCTTCCTTCGCACGAGTAAGGGCGACGTACAACAAGCGGCGGCGTTCCTGCAGCTCCTGCGTGCTTTCGTATTCAGCCATAGCCTCACGGCGCAAAGCGGCGCTCGACGCATTGGCCACAAACGAGGCATCGACTTCGCCTTCGTAATCGAGCAACGCCGCATAATCTTTCGATACGCACTTCTTCAGAAGCGACGCCGAAGCCGCCGAAGCGACCGAACGCTGCGGCGCAAGCGACACATAGGCGACACCATCGATGGTCTGCAGTGTGAACGCGCTCGAGCGTCCCGCGCCCGTCGCCATTTCGGCCACGGCCACAATGGGAAATTCCAGGCCCTTGCTCGCATGCACCGTCATAATGCGCACGAAATCGCCGCCCTCGGCCGAAAGCGCACCCGGAGCTTCCTTAGCTCGCTCGATATGCGCCGCCAAACGCGCCGCGCAATCGGCGGGGCCGCGTGCCCCCTGCGCCTCAAAGCCCTCGACCAGGCGAATGGCTTTGAACACGTTGCCGGCGACCGAGAGGCCTTCGGCTTCTTTGCGCTCAAGGCGCGTGAGCCAACCCGAGTCGCGCACGGCATTCATCATAATGCGCGACGTGGGCTGCACGCCCGCTTGTTCGGAGAGCGAATTAATCACGCGCACCGCGCAGGCAAGCTGCGGCGAGACGTTCGACATATCGCCCTCGGCAAGCTGCCTGAAGCCAATATCGAGGCTGCGGCGGCGATTGATGCCCGCAGCCTCGTCGAAGCACGTCGACAGCGCGACGAAATCGTCGGCCGAAAGCTCGAACATGTCGCTCGCGAGCAATTCGAAAAGCGACGCCGTCGCCTTGGGATTGGCGATGACCTCGGCCAGTCGCTGCACCACGCGCACCTCGGGCGCGCGCGAAAAAATAGAACCGCCCGCAATAACGCATGCGAAACCAGCTTCGCGCAGCGCGGCGGCGTAGGCGTCGGCGTTCGTCATGCGGCCCAGCAGAACCACCATGTCGCCCGCAGCATGGCCCGCTTCGCGCAGCTCGGCGAAGCGTTCTGCAATGCGGCGCGCCTCAAGGGCAACCACGTCAGATTTATCGATTCCACTTGCACCAGGGTATGTGGTGCACAGCACGTCAACGCGACCAGGGCCAGCCAAAAACGGGTGCTTCACCTTCGCCTCAATGCGCGACGGGGCAAGCGACATGAACGATTCGCCGAATACCTCGCGCTGCTCAAAAACGCGATCGACGAAGCTCAGAATGTCGGCATGGCTGCGGAAGTTGTCGGGCAGCACGATGGGCATGCTCGGATCGTTTTCGCGCACGTGCTGCACATGGCGGTCGTACACCGCGACGTCGGCGCCGCGGAAGCGGTAGATGCTTTGCTGGGCATCGCCCACCGTGCACAAACGCTCGCCGCGCGCGCCCGCCATGGTGCGCACCATATCGATTTGTAGCTGGTCGGTGTCTTGGAATTCGTCGACCATAATGAGTTTGAATTTGTCGGAAAACGCCTCGCGAACGTGCTCGTTTTCCTTCAATGCTCGCGCAGCCAAAATGAGCAGGTCATCGTTGTCGAGCGCCGCCATCTCGCGTTTCTTCGAGTTATACGCTGTGTAGACTTTACCGGCCAAACCAACAAGGTCGCTCAACAGCGGCTGCGCGAACGCGAAGCGGGCCTCCTGGCCAAGCTGCGCCGCCTCGCGCTGCATCTTTTTCGCGAGGGCCTTGTATTCTTTCGAGCCGAAATTCGCGGCAGGGAACGGGCACGCATCGGCAAGCCTCAGAAGCGCTTCGCCCGAAACCTCGCCCGAAGCGAGCAGTGCATTGGCCTTCTCGAGGAATTTGTCGGCTTTCTCGAGGAACGCGTCGGCCGATTTCTTCCCGGCGGAAGGTGTCGCGGCGTCGCGCGCGGCCGTCGCAAGCTCGAGCAACTCGCAAGCGATTACGCCAGCAGGGCGCGGCTGCGGCGGAAGGCATACGCATTCCATGCCGCGCGGGCTCGCGATTGCCGCGCGGGCGATTTCGCGAATCATGTCTTCAATGGACGTTTGGGCGAAGCCGCCATGCGAGCGCGCGGGGTATTCCGAAAACAGCGCATCGAGACCGCCCGGCGACCAGAATTCGTTTTGCCCCGCAAGCACTTCTTCCACCGCAGCGTTGAACAAGTCGGCGGCCGTCGCCTCATCGAGCACCGAAAACGCAGGGTCAATGCCCAGCTCTGTGGCATGCATGCGCAAGATGCGCGAGCACATGCCATGGATGGTTGAAATCCACGCGTCGTCGACCTTGAGCGCCTGGGCCGCCATACCTTCGGCAGCAAGCGTCGCCTTCACGCGCGATTTAATTTCTCCAGCGGCCTTATCGGTAAACGTGATGGCTAAAACCTGGTCGATGTCTTCCAAAAACGGAGCGCCATCAGCGCCCGACCCAGGCAGCAAGGCCCATGCGATGCGCTGGGTGAGCGTGAAGGTTTTTCCGCTGCCCGCACCCGCCGACACCGCCACAGGGGCATCGAGCGTTTTCACGCAACGCAGCTGGCCTTCTTTGAACGTCGAAAAATCCATCGCGCTACCCCCTCCTTTGCGGGCAGGTGATTTCCGGGCAGAATGAGCACGCCGAATCGCTCGAAGGCGAGGCCGGCACAACGCCCGCCAAAAGCTGGTCGAGCGCCTTGGCGACCCGTTCCTCGGTCGCGTCGAGCAAATCGCCGAACGCGGGGCCGAACTCCCCCTTGTACACACAGCGATCGGCCTTCAAACCGGGAACATGCAGCGGCTCTATGCTCTTGTCGAGCGCGCCCGACGCGGCAGGCGTGCGGCCGTAGCGAACATAAATCGCGCCCACCACGTCAAGCCCGAGCAGGCGACGAATCGCCTGTGCATAAATGAGCGCCTGCACCTTGCCGTGACGCATCGCGCCGCCTTGCTTTTCGCCTTCATACAAATCGTATTCGGGTGAAAGCGAGCTTTTGTAATCCACGATAATCGCGCGACCCCAGTCGTCCACGTCGATGCGGTCGATTGTGCCCATGAGCAAATGGTCCGCATACGCAACAGGGCTCGCCGCGGGAATGTCGTACTCAAAATGCGCGGGACGAAAGCCCGGCAGAAGTTGCGCCTCGGTTTCGAGGAAATCGACGAGCTTGCGCTTGAGGTCGACGACTTCGCGGCGCTCGAACTCGGTTGTGGCAACAAGACGGTTGCTCATCGGCTTCATGCCATACTGCGCGGCTTCATGGTCTTCGAGCACGCTTCGCATAAGTTCACGCGCGGCAGGCAGCGCGCCCTCTTCAACCTTCGGCCCAATGTTTTCCTGAAAACGCCCGTAGAAATCTTCGAGCACGCTATGGGAGAAGTCGCCCATCTCTTTCGCGCCGAACGTCTCGTCGAGCTCGTCAAGACGAAGGCGGCGCAGCGCGAACCACTTCTGGGGGCATTCCAAATAGCTTTCGATTTGCGATGCGGAAAAGCACGGCTCGCTCACCACAACGCCGCCCTTCCCGCGGCGCGGCAGCATGAGCGCGCTTCGATACGGCTCCGACACGCGGCCCATATTCGGCGTCTCAACGCGCGCGCATACCTCCTGGCGCGCGTCGCGCACGCTCGCGTTTTCATAGAGTGCTTCTTCGCCACGCTGCAACATGCCCACCTGAAGCGCTTCGGGCAGCGAAAACGGGTTATCGATATCGTCGGTGTTGGTGGTGTCAGCTCGATAGCAATCAACGAATTCCTGCACCACGGCAGCGGGATAGGTGGGCGCGGCGTTTTCGTCGTTCAAGCAGCGCTCGATGAGCACGCTTGCGCCAGCCGCACGCACGCAGCCCGAGAACGCCTCGCGGGCACGCAGGAGCGCCTCGGGGCCTCGGCCGATTCCAAGCGCATCAAGTATCTCGACCGCTATATCGTGCGTTTCCTTCAACGGATAGGCGGCGCTTGTCATGTCGGCGAGCACCACATGGTCGAACGAACGCGGCTCGCACGCAGCAAGCTGCGCCTGCGACATAATCACGACGCGCGGGCTGCCCTCTTCGGCTTGACGCGAAACGTTGACGCTCGAGCATTCGAGCGCCGCCACGCACGCGCTTTGCTCGGCGTCCATCGCGCAGGCTGCGCCAAATGCATCGCGCAGCGTTTCGATTGCCGAGAGCTGTTCTTTGGTATACGCCTCACGGCCCGCGCCAATTAAGCGAGCGGCGTCTTCAAATACGCCGGCGATCGTGACAGCCTCAGGCGATTCGACGAGGTCTTCGAAATACTCAAAAGCGCGGCTTTCTTCGCGAAGCAATGCGAGACATGCCTCTTTATCAATAAGGCGATTGCCGCGAATGGTAGCCGCGAAGTCGAACGCCGCACGCTTGCCCATGCGAGAAAACGGGTTCAACGCGAAATCGGCAGCGGCAGCAACATCGACGCAATCGGCGGAGCACAATGCGGCGGCGCACTCAAACGCGCGGCCAAAATCGGTCGCAGCGAATGGGATGCTCGCCCGACATGCCACCGAGATACCCAAAGAGCACAGCGCAGGCGCAATAGCCTCATAGAGCGCACGCGGGTCGCGAGAAGCAATGCCCACGGTTTCGCAGACGGGCACATTCGAAATAAACTCGGCGAGCAATGCGGGTTCAGCATATCGCCCCGAGGGAAACGCGAATCGAACCGCGATGCCTTCCGGAGCTCGCGCGATTTCGCCTGAAAATGCCGATTCTTCGCGCACAGTCGCGTTTTGGCTCACGAGGAATTCCCCAAGCGCACATGCGGGGCGAACATCCTGCAGAACGACTTCGCATTCAGGCAACAGAACCTGTTCTTCAGAAAGAACGCGCCATGCCCTTCCCTCATCGACAAGGCCCGCGCGCAACAAAATGCCCTCATACGCGCGCACGCAGTTTAAAAGAGCTTCGCAGCCAGCCGGGAGCACCTCAGCGGAAGCCGCCCCGGAAAGCGCGGCATCGAGTTCAACGGTGCCCAATCCGCCGTCAATCAAGCGCATTGCAAGGCGCCAGGTGCCCTGTGACGCCCACAATGCGTCACCCTGCGCCTCCAAGGCGGAAAAGAGCGCAACGCTTCTCTCAAAACGCGCAGCAATGCGGCGAGAGTCGCCGTAGGCTTCCCACAGCTCACCAAGCCAGGCGCGCGGCGTGGAATACGTTGTCGCGAATACTTCGGGATCGCAAGCGCGCGCCATACGTTTTCGGGCGGCAAGCGCGGCATCCATACTCGAGAACAGCACGATTTTTTCCATGGGATCCCTCCGCGCCTCGATACGAAAAAAGCCGCCCTGAACAGGCGGCTTTCAAATTTCGGTGGTGCCCCCAACGAGAATCGAACTCGTGTCTCAGCCTTGAAAGGGCCGCGTCCTAACCTCTAGACTATGGGGACGTGCTTTCCGCTTCGTTTGCGACAGCTCGGATATTATTACAAACTCCGGCGGCTCATGCAAGAACTTTTTTAAAAAAATTTCTGAAGCCGTGTGGAACGTGGCGATCGAAGCAACCCGAGGCGTTAAGCCGTAATGTCAGCAGTCTGAACATCCACAAGTTTCTGCAGGTCAGAAAGCGATGAGCAGATCTGGCACCCACGACGGCCGCCTGAATACATAATGGTATCGAATAGGATTGCGGTCTCATCGATGAACGTGGGGAATACCTTTTTCATGCCAAGCGGACTGCATCCGCCATGAATATATCCCGTCAAAGGAAGCAACTCTCGCGACTTGATCATCGCAATGCTCTTCTCCCCCGCCGCCGAGGCAGCCTTTTTAAGGTTCAGTTCCCCCTCGACAGGAACCATGAACACATAATGCTCGCCGCTCTTGCCAACGGTCACGAGCGTTTTGAACACCTGATCGGGATCCTGACCCAGAGCCGCAGCAACTTCCGCGCCCGAAACCGCAGCTTCGGCGTCGTAAAACAAAACTTCGTGCGGCAGCCCCGCCGCATCGAACATGCGCATGGCGTTGGTCTTATCCTGAGCCTTATCGTGCTTCGACATCGAGTCTCCTCTTGAAGCGTTTTTCGCACTCGTCGCTTTCAGCTCGGAATGCAGCTCCGCTTCGGTCAAGTCCTGACTCGCACGAACAGCGCATTAAGTGCTGTTCGGCTCGTGCGGAATCTATCGGATCTGCATTCCAAGCCGAAAGCGAAGAATCCAATTTACGCTGTACCTCTTTTTATAGGGCCTTTCGATATACGATTTCGGCAGATTCCACACGGTCAAAATCGCATGCCGAGAAACCTTACAAAAAAGAGCCGGGACGAATCCCGGCTCTTGGTGCCTTACCTCGCTGGACATATATATGTCAGCGAGCGGGTCTCTCGCGAGTGCGATTCGGGCGATGCCGAGGCGACGCGTACTTTTGGTACGCGAGCCGAAAGCAGAACCCGAAACGTGCCGCGAGAGACCCGCGCAGCGTCGGCATAATACGCGGTTCGTAGAACCGCGTAAAATTACTTCAGGGTAACGGCAGCGCCAGCACCCTCGAGCTGAGCCTTGACTTCCTCAGCCTTGTCCTTGGCAACGCCCTCGACGACAGCCTTGGGAGCACCCTCGACGACCTCCTTGGCCTCTTTCAGGCCAAGACCGGTGATCTCGCGGACAACCTTGATGACAGCGATCTTGTTGTCGCCGAAGCCCTCGAGGATAACGTCGAACTCAGTCTTCTCCTCAGCAGCAGCGCCGCCCTCAGCAGGAGCAGCAGCAACAGCGACGGGAGCAGCAGCGGAAACGCCGAAGGTCTCCTCGATGTCCTTAACGAGCTCGGAAGCCTCGAGCAGGGTCATTTCTTTCAGAGCCTCGATGATCTCTTCACGAGTAACAGCCATGATAGCTTTCCTTTCAAAGGGGCCATGCGCCCTTGCGCCTGGCCGGATTGTTGAATGTTATGCAGCGCGTTTTACGCTGCGGTTGCAATTAAGCAGCCTTCTGGTCGGCGACGGCCTTGGTGACCTGGGCCAGACCCTGGGGCACGCCATTGACGCAAACGGCGAGAGCCTTGGCAACACCGTTGATAGCGGCAGCGATGTGGGCGAGCAGTTCCTCGCGAGAGGGCAGAGAAGCGATAGCCTCGACCTCGGCGGCGGTAACGGCCTTGCCTTCCATCAAGCCACCCTTGATCTCCAGCTTGTCGTTGCCCTTAGCGAAGTTCTTGACGGCCTTCGCGGCAGCAGCAACGTCTTCACCAGCGAACACGAATGCGCTCGGGCCGTTGAGCATGTCGTCGAGCGTAGGCAGCTCGGCATCCTCGAGGGCGATGTGCACGAGGGTGTTCTTGTACACCTTCATGGAAGCACCAGCCTCGCGAACGGAACGACGGAGCTCCTGAACCTCCTTAACGGTCAGGCCGCAGTAATCGACGACCCAGACAGCGCCGGCGTTGCTGAGCTCCTCTTTGATAACGGCGAGAGTCTCTTGATTTTTGACGTTGGGCATGAGTACACCTCCTTCTTCTGAAAATCGGGTTCCGCCCCGTGGAGTGGAGCCGTTTCAGAAGAAACAAAACGGCCCCCGCGTCTCAAAACAGCAGGGGCCGTCAAAGCAAATCGCTCTTCAGAACCACCTCGGCGGGCCGCATGCGAACATGCGATTGAACCTTTCGGTGCCAGCTGTCTTGGGCAGCGGAACTAACGTGTAGTTGCGCATCTCTTAAACACGCAAAACGATATTCTACTAAACGAAAATGGCCCGTCAAGGATCAATTTCCTTAACGGGCCATCTTCAGAAATGCTTCACGAAATCGAGAAGCATCCAATCGAGCTAGGCGGTTTTCTGCTCGGCAGATGTATCGCTGCTCGCGGAAGAAGCGGCATCATCTTTTGCCACACCGTCGCTTGTCTTGGCTTCATCGCTCGCCTTGGCGGTGTCGGCCGAAGAGGCGCCAGCGGCATCGGCCGAGTTCGCCTTCGCGCTCTTCGCGGCTTCGATGGACTGCGCCGAGCACGTGGGGTCGCCCTCGACATACTTGAAGGTAACCGTATCGCCCTGCGCGTACTGAACGATTTCAATCATGCCGGGCAGCGCGAAATCGTAAATCTTGCTGTCGCCCTCGAGCGTCACGTAGAAGTGCGAATTGCCCTCGATCACCGCCGTGGCAATCGTCTTAATGACGCCCGTCGCCTCAAGTGCCGAATCGCTTACCGACGACGTATTCGCCACTGTTCCGTTTGCCGCAATGAGCGACAGGTACGACTTCTGCGTGTCAGCCACCGTGTCGCCAACCGCAACGTTCTGGTAGCTCTGGATGTCTACCATAGCGTACTTCTTCACCAGGCCCGCGTTGTCCTTCAGCGCCATGAAGTACGTCGGCGTATTGTTCACATTAATAAGAATGGGGAACGTCGCCTCGTAGCGCAGGTTCTGCACCTGGCCCTCGGCCGACTGCATGGCCGAGCTTTCCGTAGCGCCCGCGCACGAATAGAAGTGCGCCTCAGCAGTGCGCTGGTTCACCAGCACGAAGCCGACAATCGATTCGTCGCCCGTGGCAGACGTAACGCCCGTGTACAACCACACGTCATCGTCTTTGGCAATGTAGTTATAGCCCGCGCTGCCATCGGTGCCCGGAGTGGTTTGCACCACGCCGTTCTGGCCAAGCCAGCTGTTCAGCCAGCCATTGGTGTACTTGCCATGCCAGTTGTACTGCTGAATGATGAGGTTCGCGGGGTACACATGGTCGACCCACTGGGGCACATCTTCAACCGCCATATCTTGGCACTCGCCCGTCGCCGCGTTCACGAGCACGGCACGCGACACAGTCTCGCCGCCGAACAGGCCAATCGTGAAGTCGCGCACCGGGCAAATCCACCATGCGTTGCCATCGTCGTCAATCTCGAACGACTTCTCGCCGAACATATAGAAGGGGTACTTGAGCTGCACATAGCGGTCGATGTTGCGCGCCAAAGGCTCGCTTTCGGAATACTTGATCGCATGCTCGCTATCGAGGCGCACAACCTGGGCATCCTGCGAAGTCATGTCGACAATGACATATGCGGGAATGCCCTGCTCGCGATTCTGCAGCCACTTGAACAGGTCGGCGTAGCCAAGCGGGCTCACGCGCACCGGGTGGTTTTGGTAGTTGATCTGGCTATAGGTAGGCGCAATTTCGAACTGGCTTACCAGGTCGGACATGCTGCCCATGGTTCGGTTGCCCAAAAGCATGGCCGAATCGCGGTCGATAACGGGGATTTCGTCGTAGTTGACCTCTTGAATGTCCTGCGTGAACTCGTCGTCGGCAGGAACCAAAATGTTGGCGTACTTCTGAGCATTGCCCGGGAAGAACGACAGCGACAGCAGCGTGCCTACCGCGACAAGCGCGACAACGGCAACGGGAATCCACGCAAGCGTATCGAACGTTTTCGCCTTCGCCTTAGAGACACCCACTTTCGCCGATCCATGCTTGTACGCGTGCGCGCGGGCGCGGAAGAACAAAAACGACGGCAGCAGAATGAAAATGCCGATGAACATCCATGTGTCCATCGAGTGGATGTTGATGGGCGGATGGAACCACCAATATGCCACAGCGACCACGATAACCGCGATAATGGCGCAGGCAATCATCGCCTTTTTGCCCATGGTCGCGAATTTATCTTTCATTTTGTTGAACTCTTCGTTGGTGTTGAATTCAACCTGCGGTGCGCCCTGCCGCGAGCCGCCGCCTGAAAAACCGCCCCCTACACCAAACGGGTCGTCGCCGAAAATAGCGGCAAACGGGTTCTGGTTGCCAGCCATGAAATGCCTTTCTCATCGTATTCGGGCCTTCCTTTTTTCGCCCGAAAAATCAACACGCGCCTTTGCATACAAAAAGCGGCCGCACCGAAACCGGCACAGCCGCCTGAATGCAGTCTTGCATGGACGAATCAGGCGCGAAGCCCCACGTCAAGTTCTACGCAAGCTGGCGAAGCACGTATTGCAGAATTCCGCCATGAGCCATGTATGCGCCTTCGGTAGGTGTGTCCACCCTTACTATAGCGTGAAACTTCACCGTTTCGCCGTCCTGTTTTGAAGCTGAAACGTTCACCTCGCGCGGATTGGGCATGCTCGGCTCGCCGGTGCCGAAATCGACCGGCTCAATAACAAAGGTTTCCGTGCCATCGAGGCCCAGCGTTTCAGCATTTTCGCCCTCGTGGAACTGCAGCGGCAAAATACCCATGCCCACCAGGTTCGAACGATGAATGCGCTCGAAGCTTTCGGCAATAACGGCGCGTACGCCCAAAAGCAACGGCGCCTTCGCCGCCCAATCGCGCGACGATCCGCTGCCATACATCTTGCCCGCGAGCACCACCAAAGGCACGCCCGCCGCAGCATAGCTTTGCGACGCATCGAAAATCGACGTGATTTCGCCCGTCTCGAAGTCGCGCGTCCATCCGCCCGACTTGCCTTCCGCTAACAGGTTCTTCAGCTTGATGTTCGCGAAACCGCCGCGCGCCATAACCTCATGATTGCCGCGACGCGAACCGTAGGTGTTGAACATAACCGGATCGACCCCGCGCTCGGCCAAATACTTCGCGGCGGGCGAATCGGAAGCGATGCTGCCAGCAGGCGAAATATGGTCGGTCGTAATGAAGTCGCCCAAATTCGCAAGCACGCGCGCGCCAGAAATGGGCGCGAAGCCCTCGACAGCCTTGCCCATGCCGTCGAAATACGGAGCGCGGCGCACATAAGTGGAGCCTTCATCCCACGCAAAAATGTCACCTTCGGGAGCCTCGAGTTCCTGCCATGCCTGCGTGCCGCCATAAAGGCCTTCGGCGCCTGCATCAAACAATTCCGCCGTAACGAATTCGTCCATAAGCGCAGCGATTTCAGCGTCGCTCGGCCAAATGTCGCGCAGGAACACATCGTTGCCGTCGCCGTCGGTGCCAAGCGGCTGAGTCTCGAAATCGAAGTCCATGGTGCCTGCCATAGCGTAGGCGACAACCGATGCCGGCGCGCACAGGAAGTTCTGCGACACGTCAGGCGAAATGCGTCCGTCAAAGTTGCGATTGCCAGAAAGCACGCTCGTCAGCTCGATGTCGCCAGCGATCTCGCGCATCTCGGGCCACACGGGACCGGAATTGCCGATGCAGCTCATGCAGCCGAAACCGCATGTTGCGAAGCCGAGCTCAGCAAGGGGCTGCGCCAAGCCGGCGCGCTCGAGCATGAGCTGGGTCGCATGCGAACCCGGAGCCATAACGCGCTTCACCCAGGGCTTGGCAAGCAGGCCGCGCTCGCGGGCATGCTTGGCGACCAGGCCGCATGCGAGCATCATGGCGGGGTCGGTTGCGGTGGTGCAGCTCGTGACGGCTGCAATCGCGATAGCGCCATGGGCCAATTCGTATTCGGTGCCCATGAAATTCACCGCAACGCGCTTGTCCATATCGAGGTTGCGATCGGCGCAAATCGCGTTGAAGCGCGAGCGAGCATCGTTGCGAGCAAAGCGGTCATGCGGACGACTCGGGCCCGCGAGCGAGCATTCAACATCGCTCAAATTCAGCTCAAGTACCTCGGAGTACACGCGCGATGCGCCATCATTCCACATGCCCTGTGCCTTCGCATACGCCTCGACGAGCGCAACCTGTTCCTTATCGCGGCCCGTAAGCAGCAGATACTCAAGCGTGCGGTCGTCGACCGGGAACAGCGTGCACGTGCAGCCGTATTCGGGAGTCATGTTCGCGATGCAGGCGCGCTGCGTCGCCGAAAGCGTAGCCACACCATCACCGAAGCATTCGACGAACTTGCCTACCACGCCCTTCGCACGCAGCATCTGCGCGAACGTAAGCGCAGCGTCCATGGCCGATACGCCGTCGCGCAGCTCGCCTGTCAAATGAACGCCCACGACCTGCGGCACGAGCGTCGTGATGGGCTGGCCGAGCGCCGCAGCTTCAGCTTCAATGCCGCCCACGCCCCAAGAAAGCACGCCAATGCCATTTGCCGTGGTGGTATGGGAATCAGTTCCCACCACCGTGTCAAAGTACGCAAGCTCGCCGGCGTCGGTCGCCTTCGTCATAACGCCGCGCGCAAAACGCTCGACGTTGATCTGGTGGCAAATGCCCGATCCGGGAGGAACGATGCGCACATTCTGAAACGACGACTGGGCCCACTTCAAGAAGCGATAGCGCTCGCCGTTGCGCTTGAATTCCATATCCATGTTCTTCTCAAGAGCGTCGGCGCAGCAAGCCGCATCGGCAATAACCGAATGGTCGATCACCAAATCGAGCGGAATTTGCGGATTGATGCGCGCGGGGTCGGCACCCAAATCGCGCGCGGCTTCACGCATCACGGCCAAGTCAACGAACACTGGCACGCCGGTGAAATCTTGCAGCAAAACGCGAGCAGGCATGTATTCAATTTCGCCGCCCTGAACGCCCTGCGTGCCGGCATCAACAATGCGCTTCGCATAAAGCTCGCGCGCATCGGCATCGTCGACATTGCGCAGCACGTTTTCAAGCAGAATGCGCAACGAATGCGGCAGCGCCTCGGCCCTTTCAACATGCGACGTGTCGCATACCTCGAAATCGTTGTCCCCCACATGCAAGGTTTGCGTCTGAACGCTCATTGGCAACACACCCATTCATCAAACATCTTTGCCGCACATGCGCGGCCCCTTCGAAAACAAATGCGCGAGCCGCAATACGACCCGCGCACCATAAGGACTAACCTACAACGCGGCAATGAGCGCGTCGGTGAATTCCGTGCACGAGCAAGCCGGCTTCGAGCTGCCCGTGACCTTGCGAATGTCGCCCGTCAAATGCTCGCCTTCCGCATATACCTTGGCGATAGCGGCACGAATCTTCTGGGCAATCTCGGGCTCGCCAATGTAGTCGAGCATCATGGCTGCAGAAAGAATTTGCGCCGTGGGGTTGCAGATATTCTTGCCAGCAATGTCGGGCGCGCTACCATGAACGGCCTCGAACACAGCGTAGTCGTCGCCGATATTCGCACCCGGAGCAATGCCCAAGCCACCTACCAGGCCGGCGCACAAGTCACTCGCAATGTCGCCATACAGGTTCGGGAACACGATAACATCGAACTGGCTGGGGTCGGTAACCAAGTTCATGCAGAACGCGTCGATAATGCGGTCGTCGAACGCAATGCGTCCTTCGTAATCGGCCGCGACCTTGCGGGCTTCTTTTAAGAACAAACCATCGGAGAACTTCATGATGTTCGCCTTGTGCGCGGCAGTCACCTTTTCGCGGCCATGCTTTTCGGCGTAGTCGAACGCAAAGCGAACAATGCGGTCGGAGCCGGTAATCGAAATCGGTTTAATGGAAATGCCCGAATCGGGACGAATCACGCCCGCGCCCTCAGCAGCACAAAAATCGATGAGGCGCTTCGCTTCGGGCGTGCCTTCTTCGAATTCGATGCCGGCATAGAGGTCTTCAGAATTCTCGCGAACAATAACGAGGTCGACATCTTCGTAGCGCCCGCCCGCGCCGGGAATCGAGAGCACCGGGCGAAGATTCACGTACAAATCGAGCGATTTGCGAAGCGCGACATTCACGCTACGGAAGCCCGTGCCCACAGGGGTGGTAATAGGGCCTTTGATGGCGACTTTATTGCGCTTCACAGCCTCGATGGTCGATTCCGGCAGTGGAGAGCCGCCAGTCTTTTCCATAACCGCGGCGCCAGCTTCGGCAACTTCCCATTCGATATCGGCGCCAGCCGCCTCAACAACGCGTTGCATAGCGGCAGAAGTTTCGATTCCAATGCCATCACCCGGGATGAGCGTAATAGTATGCTTTGCCACGATGAACACCTTTCCATTATCGCGCGGCCGCAAAAACCTCGGCAGCGCATAATTTACGCTTCACAAGTCTCGCCATCATACCATGCCTTTGTTGCACGTCGATTAATTGCGCCGAGGCGTCGATGAGCGGCACGCGAAGCCAGACGGGGCACTTTGAATCGCCTCTCAAGAAAAGGCTCCAAAAACAAACGAGACACCCCGAAGAGTGTCTCACTGGCATTTATGAAAGGTTCTCAACGATTTGAGCAGCACGCTTCTTCAGCACGCCCCTGCCGCTTTTGGCGTCGAAAGCCATGCGGGATTTCAATTCCTCGGCGACCTCGTCGGCAAGCTTTCCTTCGGAAAACGCGATAACAGCGACGAGCATTTCCTGGAATTCAATATCGCCGTGATAGCACTGAATAGCTTCGTCGATAAGCGGCCAAACCTTCTGACTGCGGTTTTCGGTCGTAGAGCCCAGGCGACACAGGAATCGCATGGCGGCCAAATGGAGCGGGCCCGAATCTTCATCAAACAGCGCACTCTCGGCACCGGGGATTGCCTTGTCGCACAGACGAGATTCAACGCCAACGATGTTCGTAAGAATGTCGAGGCATTCCCAACGAGTCTGCGCTTCAGGACGATTAAGCGCATCAACAAACACGTTCGAAAACTCGGTCAATACCTCAGGCTTCATAGAAGCAGCAATCGAAAGCGTCGAAGCAGCTGCTTGCCTCTTGCGACGAGAAGAACCCTCAAGATCGGCAATGAGAGCATTCAGCGCCTCAGGGGTTTCGAGCGCAACTTGAGCGTAAAGGGCACGCTGTTCCTTAATAGAGGAATCGGCCATAGAGATATCAACTCTTTCCTGGTAATGGGATGGGCGCAATAACGCCAGAATGAATACGCTCATATGATACAGCGCAACTCACGTATCCCGAAAAACCACCCAACAAGAAACATAAACCTGTTAAATGCTCGTAGCGTTTAACAGGTTCCAGGAAAGGCGGGCGAGAGCAAGCCAGCCGGCCGCGACGCCCAAGAGCGATCGCGCCCCGCGGGCCTTCTTTTCCGTCCCCGGAAGCAAAAAAGAGGGGCCCGCCGTCTCC
>JABLTK010062946.1_pt1 | contig 45744 bp, 64 predicted proteins | sample 7160131 | NCBI WGS metagenome assembly JABLTK01 (sample SAMN14651221, study PRJNA627086) | human gut metagenome | isolation source: feces | host: Homo sapiens
CGGAGCTCGACTTCTTAAAACTAGTTAGCGGGGGTTTGGGGGCGGCCAGCCTCCCATAAAATAAATTAAATTATATACCGACTTTAAGTCGGCGACGCGCCATTTAAAAAATGGGACTTGATGTGTAAGCTTCGATTTTCTCTTGTTAGTCGCTCGTGTCGGCGGTCGCTGGTATGAGTCTTCTCAGTGTGGTTGGTTTGACTTTGCTTTTTTGAGTCTATCTTCTGACGCTGGGGACCAGATCGGAGCTCGACCACTTAATTTGATAAGGGATCTGGTGTGTGCGTTTCGGCCTTTACTTTTCTCGCTTGCTCTTGTCGGCGGTAGTTGGAGTGATCACTCTTTTTGTGGTATCTCTGACTGGCGTTGTCTTGGAGACTTTGGGTTTTACAGTTCTTCGGTCGGAGCTCGACCACTTGTATTATTGTGGGACTTGGTGTGTACGTTTCGATGTTTCCCTTTTAGTCGCTCGTGTCGGCGGTGGTTACGCCAATGCAGCTAGTGCTGGTTTGTGGTATTGGCATTGCAACGACGACTCTAGTATTGTGTGGGACGACATCGGAGCTCGACCACTTGTATTGTTGTGGGACTTGATGTGTGTGTTTCGGCTATTGCGTTGTTAGTTCGCTCTTGTCGGCGGTAAATGGAACGACGCACTTTATTGTGGTTTGTGGTATTGGAATTGTAATAATGACTCCAGTTTGGCTGCTACCACAGTCGGAGCTCGACTACTTAATTTAATAAAGGGATCTGGTGTGTGTGCTCCTTACTCTTGACTACTTCTCTTGTCGGCGGTCGCTGGCTCAATGGTAGTTATTGTGGTTTGTGGTGTTGGACGTTGAATAACACTTCGGCTGATTATAACGACAACATCGGAGCTCGACCACTTGTATAATTGGGACTTGGTGTGTGTGTTTCGGTTGTTTACCTTTCGAGTCTTGTCGGCGGTGCTTGGCCTGATATTTCTCGTTGTGGTTTGTGGTGTTGGAATTGTAACAACGACTCAGCTAATTCGAACATCAACAACGGAGCTCGACCACTTATATTATGTGGGACTTGGTGTGTGTAGTTCTGTTGTTCATACTTTCGGCTCGTGTCGGCGGTATGTTTTGGGACTTTTCTCGTTGTGGTTTGTGGTATTGGAACTGTAGCAATGACTCAGCTGTTACGAGTACCAACAACGGAGCTCGACTACTTACATTAAAGATCCTTACACATCATTTTCCTTAGCGCTTGCTAAAAATTAGTCGTTCTAGGCTGCTCTAGTAGGTTTATCTCTTGAAATATAGAATTTCTCGAAAAAGCGGTAGGCAAATATAAGAATTATAAGGACTAGATTTAATTATGAAAAGAAAAGGTAACATTTATGAAAAAATCACAGATTTAAACAATATTGAAACTGCTATTTACAGAGCTAGTAAAGGTAAAGGCAACCGTAAAAGTGTTGAAAAAATACTCGACTCTCCTACATATTATGCTATGCAAGTACAACAAGCTTTAATAAATAAAACTTATGTACCTAATAAATATGTAGAAATGAAAATAAGAGACGGTGCTAATAAGAAAGAAAGAATTATTTATAAGCCTCGCTTTTACCCAGACCAGGTAATACACTGGGCTTTAATGCTTCAATTAGAGCCAATTATTATGAAAGGTATGTATGAGTTCTGTTGTGCTTCTATAAAAGGTAGAGGTATTATGCGTGGTATGAGACATATTAAGAAAATATTAGTACAAGATAGAAAACATACTAAATATTGCTTAAAACTTGATGTTAAGAAGTTTTACCCGAGTATTGACAAACAAATATTGAAAAATAAATTTCGTAGAGTTCTAAAAGATAAAGACACACTAAATCTTATAGACTTAATTATTGATAGTAGCGAGTCTGGTATTCCTATTGGTAATTTTACTAGTCAATGGTTTGCGAATTTTTATTTACAAGATTTGGATCATTTTATAAAAGAACAATTAAAAGTAAAATACTATGTACGTTATATGGACGATATGGTATTATTTTCAAACAACAAAAAAGAATTAAGAAAAATCAAAATAGAAATAGACAATTTCTTGAGTAAAGAAAAGCTAACAATTAAAGAAAACTGGCAGCTTTTCAAGACTGAGTCTAGACCTCTTGATTTCTTAGGTTATCGTTTTTATAGAGGTTATACCACTTTAAGAAGAAGTAACTTTTTAAGAATTAAGAGGCGTGCTAAAAAAATGGCTAAGAAAGATCATATAACCTATCACGACGCAGCAGCCATGCTTAGTTATAGCGGGTGGCTTAAACACTGCGACTCGTATAATTATCAACAAAAGTATATCAAACCGTACGTTAATTATAAATTGTGTAAGGAGGTTATAAGAAATGAAAGTAAAAAAAGTAGAAAGCACAATAAGACCTAGTAACTTTAGAATTGGAGACATTAAGGGCAACCTAACAGAGGTTGTTTTTTTTGACGACATAGAAGAAGTTAAAAGAACTACTACAGACGGTACAGAAGAAACAATATATACTTATTATGAGTATGCTATAAAAATAATCAGTAGAGACGATTTAGAAGATTACATAAACGACAACTTAGATACTTGGAAGGAATTAGCTAAACAAAACTTTATCGCTTCTAAGGCTGCTGAAATTAGAGCTATCAGAGATAAACTGTTATCAGAAAGTGATAAACACGTACTCATTGATAGATTAGGTATAACTATACCAGATAACATTACGGCCACATCTTTATTAAGTGTTATCAAAGAATTATTTTCTTCTTTAGGAGATGTCTTAAACGGTCAATGGGCCACTTATCGTCAAGAATTAAGAGACATCACAAAACAAAAGAACTTTCCTTTTGAAGTAGAATTTCCTACTATTCCAGTGGAAGATGACGGATCTAAATAATGGAAAGCTCAACTATGATTTCTATAGGTTTAGTATTTACTATACTTGGTGGCTTAATTGGTTACGCCACTTTTTATATGAATAGTAAGAAAAACACTAAACAAGAGACTAAAGAGGAAGTGGCTACATCTACTAGACTAGATACAAAATTAGATATGATTAGTAAGAACATTGACGAGATAAGACTCGATAATAAAGAGTTTACAAAGTCAATGCAACAGATCGGAGAAAGACTTTCGGCTGTTGAGTCTTCTACTAAATCAGCACATCATAGAATAGATAACTTAGAAGAAATTATAAGAAAGTGAGGTGTGAAAAATGGAACTTGAAACAATAGTTGTATTGGTTACTGTGGTAGTAACCTTTTTATGTGGCTTAATTGCTAAAAAAGTAAGCTGGTTTAATAATCATTTAATACCTATACAAAATATCTTAATCGGCGTTATTGTAGCAATTATAGAGTTCATAATAACTAAAGATTTTAGCGTTGCTATCGCATTGAGTGGTTTAATAGCTGGTGGCGCTTACGACATAGGAAATAACTTAAAAAAAATAACTAATAATTAAGGAGGTCTGATTATGGACAAAGTTTTTGGTATTGATATTAGTACATATCAAGGAGGAATAAATCTAGCTACTGCTAAAGCAGAAGGAGTTAAATTTGCTTTATTAAGAGCTGGGTTTACTGGTTATGGTAACAGAGTTAGTAAGTCTGTTGATAACCAATTTGAAAATCATTATAGAAATGCTAAAGCAAATGGCTTAGGTGTAGGTGCTTATTGGTTTTCAAGAGCAACTACATACGAAAACGGAAAAGCAGAAGCTGAATATATGTATAATAACTGCTTAAAGGGAAAACAATTTGAGTACCCTATAGCTATTGATGTAGAAGATAGTTATTATCAAGCTAAAGCTGGAAAACAAGCCGTAACAAATGCTATTAAAGGTTTTTGTGAATACTTAGAAGCTAAAGGTTATTATGTTTGTATTTATGCTAATAGTAATTGGTTTAAAAATTATATGGACCTATCACAATTAACTAAATATGATAAATGGGTAGCTAACTGGGGAACATCTAGGCCTAGTAGCCCAGCTGGTGGTTTATGGCAATTTGGAGGAGAAACTAACCGTATTAGAACTAATAAAGTAGCTGGTATGACAGTAGACCAAAACTACGCTTTTTATGATTACCCAGCTATTATGAAACAAAAAGGTTTAAATGGCTTTAGTGCTAACGCAGATGTTAAGCCTCAAGATCCAGTAACACCAACACCACAACCAACACCAGCTCCTAGTAATGATACAATTTATGTAGTTAAAGCTGGAGATACATTAAGTGGTATTGCTTCTAAATATGGCACTACATATCAAACTTTAGCTGCTTACAATAATATAAGTAACCCTAATCTTATATACGTAGGTCAACAAATTAAAATACCTGGTAATGGAACAACTACTAATACAACTACAAATAACAGTAAAACATATACTGTTAAGAGTGGAGATACATTAAGCGGTATTGCTTCTAAATATGGTACTACTTGGCAAAAAATCTACAATGATAATAGATCTGTTATTGGTAGCAACCCTAATCTAATTAAACCAGGACAAGTATTAACTATAAAATAAATGATAAAATAAAAAGAAGGTTTCCGACATAATTGTCGGTTACCTTTCTTTTTTTTTGCTCTATTTTACTTGTGGCTTTTATTTATGATAAACTTATTGTGTCAATTCCTCTGTGCCAATATCCGTTAATAATGCTCTTCCTTTAGCGTCTGGCATTGTGTATCTTTGATTAAGGTATCTAAGCGCTGCTGCTAGTTCTCCATTTGGACCTCCGTATTGTGTTACTAAAAGGTTTGCTAATTTTGGATCTGATTTTTTAATATTTATAGGATATTGTAATTTTTTATCATATTTCCACATTATTTATTCCCCTCCCATGGCCATTTTTTTGTGTCCCATGCCCAAGGTATCGCACTTAAAGTATCACTTGATAAGTTTAGGGCACTGTACTTACTTTCATATTGTACTAATGCTTGTTTAGCAAGATTTGAATATTCTGTTCTTAATCTTATTGCTTCTTGATCTTCAGGATGAGTGTCTAAGTATAATGTTAATTCGTGTGCACAAAAATCATAAATTTGTAACATTAATAGTGTATATTCTTGTTCGTTTTGTGGATTTAATGCTGCCGGCTGATAGTTTTTGTAATTGTCATATAAATTGGTGAACAAATTTCCTCTTATGTAGGCTGTGTATGGATCTTGTTCAATTTGTGAGTTATCAACTTTTTTTTGTTGATAATTCATATCATTTAAATGATTATAGTATTCATTATAGTTATTCATTATTTTTTCCTCCTTTTTTATATTATGAACATCTATTTTTTGTGGTTATGTATATGCCTATAAATTGTTTAAAAACTATTGCAAATGTCTGTAAAAAATGGTAGAATATATACGTATTAATTTTTATGGCGGCATTGGTGAAGTGGTTAACACGCTAGTTTGTGGCACTAGTATGCGTGGGTTCGATTCCCACATGCCGCCCCATTTGGTTCATTAACATCCTTTTGGATGTTTTTTTGTTTTAAAAATTTTTGTGCATAAAAAAAGAAAGATTTTAACGTTTATCTTTCTAATACAAAGTATTTTTTCTTTCCTTTTCGTATTATATTGTATTTTTTATTATTATCAATTTTGTAGTTTTCATCGTTTATAGTTTCTCCATTTAAAGTAATGGCATTGTTATTTAGAAATTCCCTAGCTTCTCTTCTTGAGCTAGCAATGTTATTTTCAGTTAATATTTCAAGGATTGTTTTGCCTTTTTCTAGTTTAAATGTTGGTACTCCTTTAAATGCTTGTGATAGTTGTTCATCTGATAAATTTTTTATATCATTTTTAAATAGAGCTTCAGATATTTGTTTTGCATTTAAATATTCATTTTCTCCATGCAAATCAGTGATAAATTCTTGTGCTAACTTTTCTTGTGCTATTCTTAAGTGTGGCTGTTCTTTATGTTTTTCCATTATGTCGTCTATTTCTTGTTTGTTTAGGAAGGTATACACTTTTAAGTATTCTTCAACTTTTGTATCATCTGAGTTTATTAAGTATTGATATAGTTCATAACTAGATGTTTTATTTATATCTAACCATAATGCATTTCCTTCACTTTTGCCAAATTTATTACCATTTGCATCTAAGATAAGTGGCATTGTAAATCCATAAACTTCTTTACCTTCAATTTTTTTTATTAATTCTATACCAGTAGTAATGTTCCCCCATTGATCGCTTCCTGCAGCTTGTAGCATACAATTTTTTTCTCTGTATAGGTGTAAGAAATCATATCCTTGTAATAACGTATAAGAGAATTCAGCATATGTTATACCTGTTTCTAGCCTTCTACTGATGATGTCTTTTGCTAACATGTAATTGATGTTTATATATTTTCCAATGTCTCTTAAAAATTCTAAATATGTATAATTTTTCATCCAATCGTAATTATTAACAATTTCTGCTTTTCCTTCAAGTATTGTGCTTACTTGTTTTTTTATTCCCTCAAAGTTTTTTTGTAATTTTTCCTTTGAGATAATTTCTCTTTCTGCTGTTGGCCTTGGATCACCAATAAGTCCTGTGGCTCCCCCCACTAGAAGGATTGGATGATGACCTGCTTTTGCTAATCTTTTTGCTGTTATTAATGATGAATAGTGTCCAATGTGCAGACTATCAGCAGTTGGATCTGTACCCCAATAGAATGATATTTTTTCATTGTTTAGTTTTTCTTCTAAATCTTCTCCTGCTACATCTTTAATTAAACCTCTCCATTTTAATTCTTCATATAGTGTCATAATTTTTCCTCCTTAAAACAAAAATTCATAAACTAAAGGACGAAAAACCGTGGTACCACCTTAATTTATGAATTAACATACACTTTATACTATAACGCGTTACCGATTAAATTCATGGTATGTATTTCATATTATTCTGTTTATTAGTTTGCACCTACCACTAATTCTCTATGTTTTAACATAAATAATATTACTATTTACCAGTCAATATTTAATATGTATTTAATTTAACATATATGTTTATAAATGTCAAACATTTTTGCATAAAAAAAATCTTAGCAACGTCCTATTTGAAAACCCTTATTTTATAGGGATTTTTAGTGGTTTTGGGTGCTACGTGGGTGCTACTAGAGTGTTCTCACAAGTAGTCAGGAGATGTTGAAATGAACTGTAAAAATTATAGAACAAGAACAAAGAAATATAAAAAGTATGGATATTGTATTAAATATAAAAAAGAAGTATCACTATTCTGTAAGGAATGTGAAAACTTAGAATATAAAGAACAAAAAACTATGAAAAAGAGAACTGCTAAACAAACTAAAAGAGAAAAGAACCGCTTTAGTCTTTTTACCAGTAATCTTGATGTTTGTATAGTTTGTGGTAAACCTAAAGAGCATTTACACGAGGTGTTTTTTGGTGCAAATAGGCAAGCTTCTATCAAGTATGGGCTTGTTATACCTGTATGCTCAAAATATCATCGTATGATACATAATAACGCGATGTTACAAGATATGTGGCACGTTAGGGGGCAAGAAATATTTGAGACGGTTTATCCTGAGTTAGATTTCGTTTCTATTTTTGGACAAAATTACAAAAAATAGTTGACATACGCCCCCAGATGTGTTACTATGTATTTAAGGAGGGATCATGGCAGAAGCATTTAATCAGGCAAAATATAAAAAAGAATACAATAAAAAACATTATTCTGATTTAAAAATTAAAATTAAAAAAGAAGAAAAGGAAGAACTAGATAAACTACTTGACAAATATAGTTTATCAAAACCAGATTTTGTACGAAAAAGTATAGAACTGTTAAAAAAAGGAGAATTAATAAATATGGAAACTAAAAAAAATTATGATGTACTAGCAATCACATTTGAAAACCAAAGAGTTGAAGGTAGTGAGTTTGATACTCCACTTGTTGAACTTGACTATATTCCCAGTATCGAAGAAATCGAAAATGCTTACGGAGAAGGTTGGGAATTTGTTGATAAAATTATCATAAGCGACTTAACTAGCGAAGAAGCAGATGAAATCATTTACAAAGGTGGTTTCTGGAACGATGACCTAGAAACAAGCGAACAAGAAAATTAAAATAATTAATTGTTTTCCAATAAAAAAAGGCACAGGGTAACCTGTGCTCTTTTGTATTAGAAACTATTTGATTTATTTAATTTTTTTTATTTATTTAACATCGCAATGAACTGCATTTCCCATTGTTGGTACATTTGGATACATCTTTCTCCATTTGCTCCGCCCGTATCCGTTGCAATATGAATAGCTGGTGCCACTTAGTTTTATCCAGTAATCAACTATCTTTTTTCTGCCAGCCAAACTACTATAGGCTCTATTATAGCAATCAAACGCCTTACCCTTTGTGTGCTTAGAGCCTTTTATTCCACCAACTATAGAGTTTTCTTTTGCGCACCTTAGTCCACTTGTTACTGTTAATGCTCCGAACTTGTCTCTTAGTTTTTGAGTATTTTTCAAAAAAGCCACTGATAAATACTCAGGATAGCCTGTACAATATCCGTTGCACCCACATTTAAATTCTTCTAATTTAAAGTTTTTAGTCCATTTTTTAACTCTATAAGCATTGACTAAAAGAATGTCTGTGTCTTTGCCGTAAATTCCGTCTTTGTCGGCTTTTCTTGTAAAATACTTATTTTGCAAATCTTTGTAAGCTTTCTTTGTTAGTTTTCCTTCAATTCCGTCAAGTTTACCTTTGTATAATCCTAAGTATTTAAGATGAGCTTGTCTTTGATAAATAGTTAGCATAATTACTCCTCCTTTTTTTATTTTATTTTTTTATTCTTCTGACGCTTCAGGTAATCCACCAATTGAAGTTAATATTGACAGAATGCCTGATAATATAGTTGCCGAAACAACCATAGTCCAATTAACTTCGCTTAGCACTACTGATGTTCCTATCATAGCAATTGCTGATTGCGCCATTGTTCTTATTGCTCTTATTAGAGCACATATTAACCATTTCTTCATATCTATTCCTCCTTTGTTTTTATTTTTAAAAAAGCCTCTTTCAAGTCTTTGATAAACGAATTGCCATTTGATTTAAAATATTCATCGCACATTGCTAAAAAATGTTGTTTCTCATACTGAGTACAAAAACCTTTTTTTACGCATCGGTTATAATTATTCATAAGTAAGTCCTGCATAATTACCACATCATTCTTTTTCCCTTGTTCTAATTCGCTTTTGATTAACTTATACTGCCTTGCTATCCAAAGAAAAAAAGGTATAAGAATTGCATCTATAATGAACCAATACTCTTTTATTAATTCCATATTCTTCTCCTTTCTTAAATGCCTAACACATAACGCAAAACATAAGCACTGTTAACCCACTTTATACCGTTTTCAGTAACTGTTCGACTATTTTTGCTATATCCTGTTATTTTTTCATTTCCAACATACACATATTTCTTTCCAATGTCTCCGTTCCATCCATTAATCAAAAGTGTTCCGTGTCCAACCCCTGGATGCAACTCAACATACTTTTTTGGTATAAATTGAACATTTACTCCGTTGTTTTGAGCACTACCATCTTCATAATTAGTCCAGACAAGTAATATCCCGTGCTTTTGGTCACTCACCTTTTCGTTTAGTGTTATGGTGTGGTCTCCATTCATGTACATGCCACCCTGCCACAATATTTTAGTTTTAAACGGATCTATACCATTCAAAAAGAAAGAACCATTTATCTGTGTTCCTCCTAGTGTAGTATTATAAGCAGTTCCTGTTTTGGTCGAATCATTTAAAACTGCGTTTTTATCTGCTATAAATAATTCGTTAACTCTTAAGAAATCTTTGCACCAATCAAAAATTGGAATACCTTTAATTACTTTGAATGTATATGGCAAAGATGTTGATAAACTATCTGTGGCAATTACTTGTACTTCGTATGACTTTTGATAATCAAATAAATCTGGTATGACGCAATTCTCATTCTTAAATGAATTATTTTCTTTTGTCACTTCGATTGTTGCTCCATTTGTCCATTCTGTTGTACCTATTTCCCTATATTTATAAGAAACAGATAAGTTATTTAAATTGGTATTATTAGCATCAAAATAGCCATTAAAAAACGACCCATATATGCTTATGGTCGCACTATCCGATGTTGGAGATGTTCTTCCCCCAGATACTTGCACAGTTGGTATGAAATAGTCCACTACGTCTAAATCGGGCCAATACCTATTGAAGTACCCTCTTGAATCTGTGATATCAACATACACATTTTTCCATTCAGAATAAGTATATGGGCTTGTAGCATCTACACCGTTTGCTTTTTGGCTTACTAAGGTTGCTCCATTTTTAGCACTTGCTTCCCATGTTACCTTTGGAAGTGACTTATACTTGACAAATCTAGTTCGCGAATTAGTAAGTGCATATACATCATCGTTAGTATCAACGACTGAACCTGTTATTGTAGGTCTACATAGTTCTTCTTTTGCAGTTATTGTGAATGAGCAAGTGTTTGAACCGATATTAGAATTTCCGTTATATGTTTCTGCTTTTATTGAGCATGTCATTGTTTTTGCATTTGGTATCTTATTGTACCATGACTCTGGTATTTCAAAGGCAAATGAAGTACCACTTATTTTTGAAGCTCCACTTATAGCTACATAATTACTGTCAGTTGGTGATTTATAATATAAAGAAGTAGTGAAACTATCTTTATACTTGTTGATAGTAATTGTTGAAAAAGAACCTATGTTGCAATTAGTTGCATAAACTTTACTTGCTCTTGCTATTGTTGTTAATGCCTTTGTACCACTAGCAGAAACAGTTCCTAAGTTTGATGTACCTGTTGCACATGACCACGACCAAGAAACACTCTTCTTACCGTCGGAATTATGAGTGATGTTTGAAAATGTAAACGTTTTACTTACCTTACCCCCTTTTGATAATGACACACTTGCACTCTTTTTAACACCGTTGCATGTACAGTTTAACGTGGCACTTGAGAACCACGCTAATCCTTGCGTGTCACTGAATGTTATAGTGATTGCTAAGTCTGATTGGTTATTAGCTATATCAATTCCACTTTCTTTAAATGTCGTTGACTTTTTTACTGCAAATTTTTGTATATCTAATTTCATCATAATACAAACATGCCTCCTCCAGTTCCATAGTTTTCTATTCGTGAATTACCACAAACAAAATATTTGTTAACGGTTAAGTTTTCAGTTTTCACTATACTTTCGTTCAATTCTTCATCGTATCCTGCGAATAAAAGTGACTGATTATTCTCTGTTGATTTAACTTCTACTCCTAAATGATTGATAGTTGAACTGGTTGGAGCATTACTTTTTTCGTAGTGCATTCCATCTTCATCAAAAGTACCAGATGTTGTCGACACTTTTTTAACAGAGCCATCAACTAACTTTGTGTTAATTTCTGTTTTAGTATAGGTATCTGTTTGTATGGTTTGGACTTTTTGTTCTAGTTGAACTAAATCTGATGTTGGAACATATCCATCGAACTTTTCTAATAGTTCTTGTCTATTATTTTCTATTGTTGTATCTAGTGTATCTACTGTATCTACCAAAATTTCATAATCTTTTGTTGTTTGTTTAATTTCTGACAAATCAGATGAAATTAACTGCCTATTTCCATCAGCATCAACATAGTACTTATTCTCTTCCACAGTTGTATTTATTTCGTCAATTCCTTGTTCAATAGTTGTTACTTTGCCACTAACTATTGTTAAGTTCTGTTCAACTTTTTTAGCATAGGTATCATCCGTATACTTAGTTGCTATAATAAAGTCATTTTCTTCAAACGAACCTGTTTCTTTTGATACTTGACATATATAAAGTTCTTTATCTTTTAGCCAAAAGTCACCACTATCATAGGGTGGAGTTGGTTGTTCTACAAATACTCTTCTTTTACTATCTGCCGTATCTTTTGCTGTATTAGCAAGCGCTAATGCTTCACTTATATCTGAATCTGTTAATTTCATCCATGAGTATGTTGTATCTTCAAGAGTGAATCTATAAGCATAACCTGTATCTTTATCATAATAAAGGTCGCCTAAGTGATTGTTTTTTTCTTTTTCTTCTGTCCACTCTACTGCTGGATTATTTTTAAGAGTTGGAACTCCAGAAAAAAACCAAGTAGTAATGTTGCCATCTACTTGGTCTTGTATTTTTTCCAATTCCTTAGTGGTTGAATCAATATATCCATTTAATTCATTTTCAACCTTAATTAAATTGGTTTTGCTTTGTTCTATCGCTTGTTTCATTTGTTTATTATCTAGATTATACTGTCTTTTCAATTGTTCTATAGTGATTGCTCTAGAAATATCTCTTGTTACCAATATATCCTGCCTCCTTTGATTTTAAACCCCATTTCTTTAAGGACTGCTTGTTTTTCTTTTGTGCTTATTTTAAGTGAATTAACATAACTAATTATTTGACTATTATAATTATCAAATCCTTTATACCAGTTTTTTATTAGCATTGCTTTTTGAGTAGTGTTTAAGTCTAACCCATTTACATAATTAATTACTTTTGCTTTTCGTTTTTGTGCTGGCAACGCTTTTGCTTTTTTGCGTATATCATTTATATTTTTCTTATACTTTTTATAGGTATTATAATCAGTAATAGAAGTTATATATTTATATTGTGATGGATATTTTAAAGAATAGTCTACTTCTTCCTTGTTTAAATAATAATTAGTTACTGTTCCACCATTTTTGATATATTTATTGATTTTATTGTATTTTTTTGACATCGGTATACCAGTTATATCTAATCTCCCTTTGTTATAGGCATAATCCACTATATCTTTAATGACACTAGCTTTATCTTCGTCTGATAACTTGTTATATTGTTTGTTTTGCAACAGTTCTTCAACCGATGTTTCTACTATTTTGCCTGATATTTTTTGAAAATCGCTTCTTTGTTTTGAAGATAATATTATTTTGTTACCGTCACTATCTTTGTATGTGTATTCTGGAATTCTAGGGAAAATTGTTTTATCTGACGTTTCTTGATAAACTCTATATATTTCTTTTGCTGATTCACTTATATTCTCACTATTAACATTAGCAGGATTCAAAAAGACGTTGAAGAAACCGTTTTTTCCACCATATTTTTGAATTTCTCTACCTAAAGTATCAACAGTTGGTGCTAAAGTTTTGCTTGCTACAGGAAGTTTTGATATAACTTTATTTTTAGCAGTTGCTAATGGCTTATTCTTTTCGAATGTTGTTCGTTGTGTACCATCTGTTAAATCTGCAATTTGTTTTGAGAAAGTCGGTATTGCTCTTGCTGGTAAATCTAGTACTTGTTGTATTAATCCAGAAATTGCTCCATCAGTATTATTCAATACATCATTAATACTTTGCAAAAATGATTGTTCTAAAAGTATAGCTCCTGCAGTGTCGAGGTTACCAACTATACTTTCAGCTAATGCCTTTTCTTTGTTTTGTGAATTAACTATATTTGCAGTTATTGAAAACGGTGATGCTATTGGTTGCGCCCAATCATACGTAAAGGACTTGTCTCCAATTTTTATTGAATATGAGCTAACACCAAGTGTATTTTTTAAGAAGCTAGCAACATCTTTGTCATCATCACTTTCGCCACTTGATATACCCGCTTTTGCCAATGCAATTCCTAAGACATACAACATTGTACCTGCTGTTGCTTTACCTAATGTTTGAACAAATTCATGTTGCATTTGTGCAGTGTATTGGCCATTTGATAATGACTTTCTTAAGTTATTACCTTTAGTAAGTGCATTAACTACTCCGACTGGTGAATAGTCTACTATTGCTTTTGTTAAGTTTGCTGGTGTTTTTGCAAACGGAATCAACACATCGCCAAGCCCAAAATTTTCAGTACCTATAAAATTATTTAAATCTTTTCTTGCACTTAGGACAAAATTTGTGAACTTATTATTATCTTGCCATGTCCTAGATAATGCTTCTTGTGTTGCTATATCTATCATATCTTGCGTAACTTCTGTTGTGTTATTTAAAACTAGTTGATTATTAATTGAATTAGTAAATGATGCTTCGTAAAACATTCTGTCACCAGCATCTAGCATAAATGATAAAAGGTTGTCCACTTTATTTAAAGTATTACCTATTTTTTTATTATCATTGAAAGATTTTCCTTGTCCTATTTCAAATCTATTGCCTTCCATATTTCTAGTATTTATTCCTTTTTTGAAGTCATTATACGATTGATACATTCCTGTCTTCATTCCTTTTAAATATACTTTTGTATTTGTTGTTCCAGTTGTTCTGACACCAGTTCTTTTTGAAACTGCTTTATCTATTTTTGATGCGAATAAATCACTAAATGTGTTTACTGGTGCTATTAATGCATTACCTACGACATTTCTCACTTGAGTTTTTGGATTAAAAAGCATTGATATTCTCATCCACGCTTTTATACCTGCTCCTCTTTCTGGAGGTAATTTATCAGTCATTAGTTTTTGTATTTCAGCAAGTTTTACTCTTTTTTCGTATCCGTCTTCCATTTTAGATACTTCTTGCATAGTTTCTACTATGAACTGAGTTTCTTGTGGTGTTAATGCAAACTTGTTTTTATTAGCGTCTATCCATTCCTTTGTCTTATTTTTAACCATTTTTTCATAGGCTTCAGTTAATTCACTTTGAGCATATTTTACCATACCTTCAGGAGTCAATCTATTCATAATGTTAAATGCTTGAACTGTTTGACCTGCTTCTGTACCAATTTCACGAAGTTTCTTCGCGACTTGTACCATACCATCATAATCTTTGTTATTTTCATATTGTTTCATCAAAATCCAGCCTTCTGCTACATCAACAGAGTTAGCATTTCTGCTTTTTTTATTAAGCCAGTTCATTGTTTCGTTTGCACCATTTTTATCTAATCTTTCAAGTGCTTTTGAAAGTGATTCTTCATTTGTTACTTCTTCATAATAAGCAATATCTTTTTCAGCACCTAATAATTCTCTTGCTTCTTCACTCAACATTTTTGTTTTTTCAGTAACGTTTTTATAAAAAGAACTTTTTCCTTTTCCAGTTGATACATTTTTTATTGGTAATTTAGGTGTAGTATTCGCATCTTGTTTTGCTAGTTTTGATATTTCATTAGGGTTCATAACTTTCAAACTTTGTTTTAATTCACTTATTTGCTCTGATATTGATTTTACTTCTTGTTTAATAGGCTCTATTGCGTTTTTAACCTCATTTTCAGTTGTTTTTACTTTTTGGAGTTTATTTGTACTGTTTTTCTTCAAATTAGACATCTTTGTACGTGTGCCATATGTTTTATAGTTGTCATCTAAAAACTTTTGCCATAGTGGTTTTTCTTCAATAGAGTTTTTTTCTACTTTTGCATTATGATTATTAGAAACAGAACTTCTGTTCTTACTGATAATATAATCTGATATATCTAATTCTTTATTACTATTTAATTTTATTTTGACATCGGCATTATCGCTAAATATATCATCTAAAATAAGTTTTTCTGCTGGTATTTTGAATTCTAGCTTAGTTTGTCCTCTGCCTTCAGATTGTTGTGTATTTTTTGATGTACTAAAATAAACATACGGCTCTTTAGTAATCATTTTTCCACTTTGCATTATTTTTTTTGCATTTTCATTAGTAGTTTGATGATATAGTGTTACATAGCCATTTTTATCAACTTTTGCGCCGACTGATTTAATTTCTTCTATCAAATCCTGAGCATCTAATAATTCATCACCAGATATCCTTTGTTCTAAAGAAAAAGAACTATTTTCTAGTTCCTGTGTATCATTTTTAGTATCTTGCATAAAATATTTAGTAGATGATGTATTACTATTGACTTTTGTGTTTGATTGTGGTATATTATCTGTAGTTGAAGTGTTGAAGTTCCCAGATTGGATGGGAAGTTTAGCACTTCTTTTTTTGTTGTAAACTTCGATTAAATTACCACTTTTAACCATATTATCGAAATAATTAGGGTTATTTTTTCCATAAGTAGTTTTTATTCTATTGATGTCAAGTTCTATTTTGTTGTATTGACCTTTTTTGTTAATTTCAATCGGAACTATAATGTTATTATTAGAACCATCTTTTACTTGGGTTAAAACAATAAAATTATCTTTAGAATAGTTTCCCTTATCTGTGTATCGATATACTGCAATAGGATTATCTAATGAATCTATTGCATTCATATATGTATCAATTCCTAAACCATGATAATGCTTACCTTTTATACTATACCCCTTGCTTTGGGCCTCAGCACTTGTTAAAATATTTTCTCTTAAATGCCCTTTCCTTACTAACATTGGAAGATTTTTAACTCCAAGTTGTACCAATTGTGCAGGAGTAAAATCTCTTAATTTAACCATCGAATTAATATCAGTATTAGGATTGTTAAGGGTATCTTTTACTTCATTCATAGCATTTTCACTCAAATGAAACTTTTCGCTTCCAATTAAATTATCAGCTGATTGTTCTGCAGTTATATTACTATATGCCTCTCTCCACTTTGATTCTAAATCTTGTACAAAGTTCTTATATCTCCCACTTGATGTAAGTTGATTTAATATTCTTTTTAATGATTCATATATTGTTTGAATTATGTTTCTAGATTGTGGTGTATTTTCTATAGTTAAGCTATTAATAAACTCTTGATTTCCCAGTAGTTGTCCTGATATGTCTGCTAGTACTTCATCTGATACATCGTTGGTTTTATAAGTGTTTTTCAAGTCTTGTAAAGCGTTATTAAACTCTTTGTTTTTACTTGCAAAGTTCATGACTAAGTTTCTCATTTCATTTGTTTCTATAGCATGTGTTACTTCGTGTACAATTAAGAACTCTGCTATTCTATCTGAATCAGGGTTTAATTTAATGTCAACTTTCCCATTATCATTTGTAGTTATTTTTCCTGCTACTGTCTGACCATATGATGTTTTGATGGTTGGGTCTAAAGTTACATTGTAGTCTTTTTCTGCAATAATTTTTTCTATAATTTTTTCTACTTCTTTTGTTTGCTTTTTTTGTTCCCAATATTTTCTAGAACTTTCTCTGAAGTTCTTTATTTTTGGGTTTACTTCTTCTAATTTATTTTTTAATTTACTTATCTCAGCATCATATTTTTCTTGTGTTATATAACCACTGTTTAATTTGTTGTCTAATATTTCCTTTTCTGCTTGTGTTTCTATAATAGGGTCAGTTATATCGTTATCATTGTCTTCTTTGAATGTTTTTAATTCATTGTTTATATTTTCTATTTCTTGATTGTAATCTGCTTCAGTTATTTCATTATTTTGATATTGTTGTTCTAAGGTTTGATACTTTTTGTCTATTTCTTCTAATTGATTTAGTTTTAATCTGTCAATTATTTCTTCTTTTTTATCTTCTAATTTCTTTTCATTAACTGTTTTCTTATTATTTATAGCACTTACTGTTCCTTTTGTAAGAACATTTAATGCCAATGTCGATAAAGTCGTTACTAATGCTGTATCACTCCAATCTTTTAACGAGTAATTTGCATCTGGGTCTACAGTTCCTTTATCAACTACCGTGCCAGCAATGTCTGAAATAGTTTCTTCCAGCACTTCTCCTGCAACTTCGTAGCCACTTTGCGCTAGCTTTTTTGCTACTTCATTTTTCGCCAATTTTAAAACTTTTTTTTCTACTAAGTCATCTAAGCTACCTTTCCCAAAAATATTCAACCCACCAGTTAATTTTTCAGTTGCTACTTCTATTGAACCTTTCAAATCCCCAATTTTTACCGCTGTATTCAAGTTTGCCCCTTTATTAAGTGCATCTTGAGTTGCTGTTCCTTTTGCACTGACACCCATCGTTGCCAGCCCAATATTGGGATTTTTTGTGGCTATTGTAGTCAGTATTGAGGGTGCCATTCTACCTATTGCTCCAGTTACCTCCCCTGCAATTTGGGTTCCTTTTCCGTATAGTCGTTGCTCTTGGTCTAAGTCTTTCTTAGCGTTTTGGTATATTTTATTATCTAGTGCATTTCCGATGTTTAGAATTTTTTCAGATGCATTCTTTGGTAATGCTTTGCCATACAATTGAACTGTTTTGTCCACTACGCTATTATTAGTTGGCATTGTATCCAGAGCAAAACCCACAAGTTTTTCCGATGTTGTTTTTTCTGGATTTAGGATGTTATCTCTTGTTGATCTAATCATCTTTTGAACCATATTATCAGTTATATTAGTCGGATTTAATCTACTTGCAGAACTGCCAATATCTAATATGTTGCTTAGAACTGTTTTTTTTTCGCCTTTTTTTAAGTTATTTGCAGTTTCTGTACTAAGAGCATTAGTGATACCTGTTATTCCGCCCATCGTTTCATTTATAAATCTTTTACCTATGTATTTTAACCTATTAGGTTTAGGTTCTATTTTTTCGAACATTGTTTCTTTTGGGTCGGATACTCTCATTCCTTTTACCGAGTCTTTTAAATCTTTTTCTCTATAATATTTTCTGTCATTTAATTCTAATTGTTCTCTTAAATCATCTAATGCTGTTCTTTGCTTCTTTTTTGCACTCATAACAGTTAGTCACCTCCTATTTGAAAAATGTTTTGAAACTAGAATATTTATTTTCTTTTTTTGTGGTTGGGGTTGTTTTAGTTTTCTTCGCCACTTTTTTTACCTTTGTACTATAACCTTTCGTTGTTGCGTATTTTTTAGTAAGTGGCTTTGTGATTCCTACTTTAAATGTGGCTAAGATTTTGCCTTGGTCATCTTTAGAAAGCTTGCTAACTGCAGAAACTAAATCTTTTTGAGTAATATACCCATTTTTTGCTACTATTGATGCCAATTTGTTTGATACTTGTCTTCCCTTTTCTGATAATGACTTTGCACTATAACTAGCATAATACTTAGTATTAGCATTTCCTGTACTATTAGAATTTTTTGAGTTTTTTGCATTGTTTGTTACTTTTTGTCCACTACTAGTATCAGTTAATGCATACCCACCACTAGAACTTCCGCTTCTGCGTGAACGTGAAGAATAATAAGCTTTTTTAGCTTCTTTTAACGCTAATTGATATTCTTGTTCTTTTAATTTCTTTTGAGTATTTAATTGTTGATTTTTATATTTCATTTCAGTATTAAATTGATTCATTTCATTTTGTCTATCTAAATAATCATTGTTAACGCTTGAATATTGTTTGTCTAGGTTAGCATAATCTTTTGTTAACTGAAGTTTATTGTTGTCATTAGCTATTAACATATTATTGTTCATTTCTACTCCTGTTGTATACAAATCAATTTTGTCTTTTAACATTTCTAAAGCATTTTGAGCAATTATTGACTGGCCTGTTATTTTGGCTTGAGCAATTTGATTGTTATATTCTTGAATTACATCTTGCAAACTTGCATCAGATCCATTCATTCTATTCCTAACACTGTTTAACGCCCCAATTCGTGTTGTCTCATCAACATTATTTGTGTAGTTAGTGTAATTCTTCATTATTGCTTGTTTTTCGGCTTCTTGTTCCCTTTTTGCCTGTTCAGAAACATTTTGTAATTCACTAACATTCTTATTAATTTCTTGATTTATAGTGTCTTTTGAATTCTTCATATAATCATCTATTTGATTGCCTTGATTATCAACCAAATCTGTTTGTTCATTAATTATTTGATTATATACTCCATTTGCCTCTTTTATTGCCTGATTTCTTTTATTTATAATTTCTTCATTACTCATAATTGCCTCCTAACCATATTTCTTTCTTATTGCCAATTCTTTTTTAACATAATCATTTGTTATTTTGTCTTGTTTCTTTTGATAAGCTAGTTGTTTTTCAAATTGTCTCTTGCTTTCCGCTCTGTCTTTTTCTGCATTTATTTGGTCTACTATTTGCATGTACATACTATCAAATGTATTATTGAGGTTTTGTTTACTTTGTAGTTGTTCCACCATCAAGTTAGACTTTCTTTGAATATTATCTATTTGTGATTCCAACTTCATTTTTGCAACTTCTAATGAATAACTTGCCTTTTTGGAACTATTTTCCATTCTTGCTTGAGATATTTGATTGTTTAATTCTTGCATTATTTGATTGGTGTTTGTTCTTGCTTCTCCTAATGATTTTTGTTGCGTTTCAAACTTTGTTAAATTTTTCATCGATATTGCACCACCAGAGATACCTTGCATTGCTCTTTGTTCTGCTTCTACTCCATATTTGTTAGTGCTATTTATATATGTTTTATTTATATCTTTTTGTGTTTTATCTAAGTTGCTTTGTGCCTTTTGTTTTTGCTGATTTATTTTGTTTATATCTAAATCTGTCTGTGCATCTAACATTTCACTATTTTTCTTTAAGTACTCATCTGCATATGTATTATTTTTTTCCATAATAGTGTTATTGTTGGCCATTGCTTGTTCATAAACTCTATTTGACTCTGCTAAAGCATTATTTCTTGCTTTTTCATTGTTTTTTACTCTTGTATTTGTTCCATATAACATTGCATATTCCTCCTATCTTTTTATATATCCACCAATGAATACTTCCATTGTTGCTTTGGTAATTGAAAAAGGGTTTGTGGAACTAAAAATCATTTGTAGTTGTCGCCACTTTTTTTGTTTTATTTTTAAAACTATATATCCTTTTTCATCAGAAAAAGAACCTACTTCAATCGGTTCTTCTAAATCTTTTCTTACTTCAACTTTAATAACTGCATTTTTTGGCTCTACTTCTAATATTGAACCACCTTTATTAGTGGTTTTTCTATATGCCTCATATCCAAAACTATCTTTTGGTGTTGCCCATTTAGAATAAATATTTTCTGTATCGTCTTTCACTCCAGATAGTAAGTATATATCTCCATTTTTATTTGCTAAATATAATTTGTTATTATTTTCTTTCATGTAAGTTATATTAAATGGCAATTCCCAATAAAACCATTCATACTCAGTATTTGTGTCTTGAAACGTCATTCTTGAATCTGCTAAAAATATCTTACTATCTATAAGAATTAGTAAATATCCTTGATACTCAGTCATTTCTGCTTGTTTATAGCTTAGATTTGACAGCATTTTCTTGTCAATCATTGTAGAACGATGTGTAAGTAGTCTTTCTTGAGTTATTTCTCCAGTTACTGCTTCTAATCCACTATTTGATAAGAATACTACATCATCTCTAAAGTTAATCGCTTTTGAAATGCATCCAGTATTTATATTTGATTCTACTGCTGGATATACCTTTCCCGCTTCATAATCTAGGGTTGGTGTATGTGATATGATACTTGCTCCATCTTGGCTTGGTTCTTTGATTACTAGTAGTTCATTATATCCGTTAACTAATGCTTTTACCTTTGACATACTGCCTTCTGGAGTCCAATTATCACTAGCAAAGTATCTTGGGTCTTCTAATTCACTCCAAAAAAGAGCGTTTGGATAATCCTGATTACCACTTATAAATATTCTATTATCATAAATTGTTGATAAAGTGCTTTTAAATATCTTGTCTTTTTCCTTTGCTATTGTTTTTGAAAAAGTTATTGAAACATTATTTCCATTGTCTACTTGTTTTGATGGTGGTGTATTGAATGTTACTTTTCCTTCTTTTCTATCAACCTTGAATCCAACTTCTTCAAGTATAGTAACTCCGTCTACTACTGCTACTACTGATGCACTATCTAAATCTTGTGCATCGAGATAAAACTCTGTGCTTTTTCCGTCTCCAATGAATTCATTTGTTCTTTTTGATTGAATCATATTGTAAGCATTAAGTCTTTCTCCGCCACCTTTCGGAGAACTTAGTGTTGTTGTCACAGGTATTGTCCCTACTACTTCTTTAGCATTTGTTCCATCATATTCTATATAATTTATTCCATCTTTTATAAATAAAATGTTATTAAATATAAATGCTGTACTCTTTTTTGGATTCATTCCTATATATATTTCTTTCAAATCATTTTCTGATGGTTCTTCTGGAAAGTTGTTCCATTTTGCCAATTTCGTACCATAATGTACTAATACTTGTGTAATATTGTTTATTTCATAAAAAAAGAGACCAAATACTTCTAAACCTAAAGATGCTAGTTTAGTCATACCTGGTCGCGTTTCTATTCCTTTGGTTGATGAATTATAATTTTTCCACATGTTGATACTATCAGGGCTCCTATAGGTTTGTACTGTTTCATTATAGAAATCTACACCTCTAAAGTTCTGATAAATACTTGCCTTAGTTTTTATATCATTAGTCGGTAATGTTGCCATATGATCACAACTCCTCTACAAATCTTATTTCGCCAGTTGTTTTAGCATCTGAAAGCATTTGTTTTAATTCTTGATATTTATATTCATACACACTATAATTTGATGCTAAATCTGCTTTTAAAATAGCACTTGCTACACCATACACTAAGCATTCTAGTGCATCCCTTGTAAGTTCCATAACATGTGAATTTTCTGTGTTATAATCTATTTTTTCAGGAAACTTATTATAATAAATGTTTACTTTTCCATTATAATCATTGTCTAGAATAATTTTATTGTTCAAAACTTCAAAATCACATTCTCTAATCTTATCGATTTTATAAACATTATCAATAGATATTTCGTGTCCATCTTTTTCTGTATCAACTTCTTTTAACGCTGGTATAGATTTTATTTGTGCTAGTTCTACTTGAATATTATCGATAGAATGATTTAATTTAATATCTATATCACTATCTTTTGTTAATTTTTGTGCTGTTTCACTATCATATTCTTCAATCAGTGATAGTACTTGTGTTTTTATCTCCTCTAACGTCATCTTGTCTTCCTCCCTCATACACTTCTTTCATTGCTTTTACATCTTCTTCTATTTCACTTAATGTAGTCATTTCGTATTGCGGGATTATATATCCACAATTTTCATCCCAAATTAATATCATTCCCTCTACTAAGTTTTGTTTTATGGTGCTTGTTTCTTTTGTTTTTATTTCCTTTTTTTCGCCATTTATTAGCATTGTAATAGTTCTTGTATCTCTTATTTTTGTTGTTAATACCAAATCTTTTAATGTTTGATGTATTTTTTTATCATCTGTTTTTTCATCGAATGTTAAACTTTTAGTTATCTTTCTACCAAAAAATTGTTTTAATCTTGGTTTTAATGTGTAATATTCTACGTTTTCTTTTGTTTCTTTGTTTTCCATATTTATTCCTCCTAGGTCGTGTTTGTAGGAATTGCACCTACTTTATGCTATTAACACGAAAAAAAGAGAGATTTCTCTCTCAATATTAAAGGCTTGTTTTAATGCAAACTACTTCTTCTGGTCTAACTAGTAAACCACCGAACACGTAAAGACCTTTTTGTGCTGTTTCGAATCCGTCTTGAACTTCATAGTTTTTAACTTTTTCGATTTGTTCAGCAAATGCAACTGCTTTATTTGTTCTAAGGAAGTTCAATACTTTTCCGTAACCACTAACTTCATAGTAATCTCCAATTGATGCTTTAGCTGGGCTTGTTACTTCTGTATAAACATAAGCACTAGATTCTCCAGTTCTTGTATAGTAAGTTTTACCTTCAACTATATCGGTATCACTTGTTTTTGCGTAAGTAGGGTCTAATTTTGGCAATAAGTTTTCAATTGAAATTAAAGCATTACCATATTTACCAACAAATCCTTTCTTAGCCATCGCTACGTTGTCTGTATATAGTTCTAACAAGTTTGGTCTTACTTTTGTAAAGTAAGTAGGATGTAATTCACCATAATAAGTTTCATTGATTTTACAGTTATTTCCATATAGAACTGCAAATGCATCTTCAATCTTATCAACTGCATTTTGTTTTGTTACTGATGTACCATCAATCACACTTACTTTTCCTGCGTCTACTCCACCTTTTACTAAACTAGCAACGTATTTATCTCCTTCTTCGGTTAATGCAATAGCACCTTCTTCACAAATTGCTTCAAGTGCTCCATCAACTGTTTGTGCTTTAATTACGTGGTCAATACCAACGTTAAAGTAAAACATTTGATCCATTTCGAATTCTTGCTTTGTACAACTTGCCTTATCTCTTTTAATAGATGTCCAAGGTGTATATTTTCTAATAGTTGGTTTGTCTGCATTTAAGATTATTACTTTTTTTGCATTATGTGTATCCTTTTTATATTTAAAATCACTATGACTTCTTAATGAAGTAATAGTTCGTAGGGCTCTTTCGTACCCTTGATGCCAAATAGTTTGAATTGCATCATTCATATTTTATCATTCCTTTCTTATTTCCATTTTTTTTGTGATGCCATTACTTTTTCCCAAACTCCTGGTTTTTTCCATTCACTTGGACTTAAACCAACAACCTCTTCTGGTGTATAGAATTCTTTTTCTTGCTTGTTGCTTTCACTTTCCATACTTCCAATTTTTTCTGGTGTTTCGGTTTGAGTTAATTTACGATAAAGATTCACTTTTTCAACCAAATCCATATCGTTTGAGAACTTTTTCTCATATTTTTGAAACTCTTTGTCTTCTAGAATGGAAGCATCAATACCATTCTTTTTTAAATCGTCTAATTGTTTATTGCGTTCTAGAGTTTCATACAACTTCTTGTATATGTACTTTTCTTTAGAATCAAGATTTTCTACTCCTAAATCTTTCATTCTATTTAGTTCATCTACAATGTCTTCTTCTCCTAAACTGATTATCTTTTGTGCTTCCGCAGTGCCTAGGATTTCATATTCTTCTTCAGATAATCCCTTAGGTTGTTCTTCAGGTATTTCTATACCTTCTTCTGTGTAGTAATCGGTCATTCTTTGATTTAATTCTTCAATATCATCAGTACCAAAAGTAGCACTTAATATTTGTCTAGTTCGAGCATACTTTTCCATTTCTTTAGCAAAGTCTTTTTCTAAGCTTCTCTTTTGCCTATCTAATCTTGCTTTCATTGCATTATCGAACTCTTCTTGTGTCATATTAACTGACTTGATGTCCTCTACTACATCTTCTGAGGTTTCTTCTGTTTCAACTTCATTTTCTAAAGTTTCTTGTTCTTCCTCATTTTCGTTAGTTAGTTCTAACATTTCTTTTTCTTCCATTTTTTCCTCCCATTTAAAGTCCGTCGACTATAATTTCCATACATTTAATGTCGATATGTTAGACGAAAATAAAAGAACTACATTGTTGCAGTTCCTTGATTTCCTATTTCATCAATAAGTTGTTGACCTTCCATGTCAATATTATTGATATTTTCATTTTCTTGAATGTAACCATTCATTTCGTTTTGCATTTGAATTGCTTGTTTTTCTATTTGTTGTATTTTCGCTTGTTCTTCTTCACGATGTTCTAACAATTCTTCAAGTTTTGCCTTAGGCATTGCACTATCCCATGGTAACAATTTAACATATTCTTCAAATGTTATTAACTTATTTGATAATAGGTTTTCTAGGCTCATTTCATATGCTAATTTGTCGTATGCAGATTTTGGTGTTACATCAACCTTTACATTAGTCTTTAACTTTTCTAATACTGTTCCATTAATTTTATAAGGTTTCTTTTGTTTTTCTGTTTTTGTTTCGCCATTTTCTCTAGGTACTTCTACTTCAACTTCTTCAAGTATAGTCATACCATCTGTTTTGTTATATGTTTTCCATTGATCTATGTAGATTCTACCTAAGTCTTCTACAAACATTTTAATGTGCATTAGTTGTTCATTTAATGTTTGTTGTGCTACGTTTTGTAAAGCAAGTATTGCTCTACCAGATGCTTGTTCTGGATTTACATCTCCAGTTGCTATATCTCCTGCCCCTGCTAATTCTCTTGTATTTGTTATTAATTCATTTCCAATCAAATCAGCATCGTTAGACATTGGTGCTGGTTGCAAAAAACCTATATACTTTTTAACATCATCTACTAGCATATCTCTTATTTTTATAGTTTGCCCTATTTTATCTATTGATTTGGGATTGACAATCTTTTCGATATTAACAACTCTTTGTGGATAAGAGAAATATTTTGATGAGATTAAACGTCTCATAAGATTCCTGTTTATCTCTATCTGGTTAGGTATTAAGTATTTAACTTCTCCCATACCTCTAGCAGAACCCTCTAACTCTTCCCATATCATATGTGCTACAGGATATAGTGTTAGTCCACTATCATGCTCTTTTTTTATTACAACATGCTTAGCAGATACTTTTGTATATACTTTGTCATGTTTTTTAGTAAGTTTGGTTATTATTAAAACTTTATTATCAACTTCTTCTTTAGCACTATCTCCTGCCTCAGTACTTGTTAAATTGTCTGGGGTTATGTTTTTTATTTCTTCATCTGATAATTTATTTTCTTTCGCCAATTCAATTACTTTTTCAATAGGCATTCTTTTAGCTATTAAAATATATGGTTGTTTTTGAATATCAACTTGATTTTCATCTCCATAGTAAATATTATTTTTGCTTATTATTTCTATTTGTGGTTCATTATTTTTATCATTGTTTACATAAACCACACCTTCTGAGTTTATACATGATTGTTTTACTATTCTTCTAAGTTTGTAATCCATGTAATCCTTTTCCCATAATCTTGCTACATGTTTATTTAGTTTGTCGCATACTTTTTCTGCTTCTTTTTGGAATACTTCATCTTCCCAATTTTCTGCAGAATAGTTAACGACTAATAGATTAGTCAATAAGTTACCTACTTTATATTTAACTATTGGTTTAATCACATTGTAAGTAACTGGCGCTATACTTCCTGACTTTAATCCATCCCACTGGTCTTCGTTATAGAAGCGGAAGTTTCTATCTGTGTCAGCATATAAACCTCTTTTTTCATTATAATTCTTACCTTTTTCATATAACTTCCATTCATCTGTTGTTATTTCTAATTCTTCTCTAGTTTCCTTTGTTATTTCATTCATACATCAATCTGTCCTTTCCCAGTGCCATCGTAAACTTCGATATTGTGCAAAACTTTTGATATCTCATCGTCTTCATCCTCTGCATATGATTCAGAAGTTTCGTCATTTTTATTTGTGATAGCATTGACTATTTTCTTTGTAATTGGTGTAACTGATTCTTCTTTTTTTATTACTCTTTGTCCTGTGCTAAATCCAATTGAATAAAAAAGCAATAAAAAAACACCAAATATTATGTACATTAGTGCTTCCATTTTATTTACTCCTTTTTCTTCTTGGTTTTTTTGCTGGTATTGTTTTTATTTCTTCTTTATGTCTTTCTCTGTATACTTTCTTTTTCATTTATATCCCTCCTATATCGCTAGTGGCGTGTCTCCATAGTCATAACCACCACTATCATATTCTATCTTTACATCACTAAAAAAGTCCTCAACTGGGCTCTTTTTTTCTTTCTTTGGGGTTGTCGGTACATTGCTAATACAAAAGTACCTCAACGCATCATTTATGTGAGTTATTTCATGTGGTTCTGTTGCTACATCATTAGGTTTCTTATCGTCATGTTGCAATTGTGGTAAATACTTGATTAGTGTTGTACAATTACTAAAAATCTTCAGCTTAGATGTAGTATATTCTTCACCTGTTTGCTCATTTTTTGTTTTAAATGGTTTTATCCATTCTTTTACATTAAGCCAGCCACTTTCTCTATTGTTAGAGCACTTGTCTAACCTTATCCCATTTTCGTAGAACACCTCTGCAGTACTTTTGCCTGTGTCTCTATTCCTATTCCATAAATCTGGTGGTGCTAATATATATTTATATTGCATATTCATGTAACTTTTAAGTAGTTTACATGCTTCTGATACTATCAAATTACTTTTATGTATTTCGTTGTATACATAAGCATTATTGGCTCTATCAACTGCAATAAAAAGGACTGCGAACTTATCTAGCCCATAGTCCAGTACTATATATCTATTCCAATCAGATGGAATTACAAATGGTTCTATTACATGAACATCTCTTCTAAACTCTGGGAAGAATTGTCCATCGAAAACATCCCAATTACCATAAAGCATTGCTTTTTTTCTGTCTTCTGGTAAGTTTTCCAACACTCTTACATAATTAGGATCGTTTTCCATTATGTATTTATTTTCAAATACCACTGCTGGTATAAAAATGTAATCATCAGGGTTTTCAGTTCCTATATACTCTTTATCAATGAACAATCTCTTAACCCATGCATGGCCTACACCGCCTGGATTACATGTGAAGTACATTCTAGGAACAAATGGTTCTTTCATGTTTCCACTCATACGATTAGATTCTGTTAATGATTGAAACTGAAACTCTGTAAAGTGTGTTGCTTCCTCAAGAACGATTACTTCATATGCTTGCCCTTGGAATTGTAAAACATCTTTTTCTGTATCACAATAACCAAGTACTATCCTTGACCCATTAGGAAACATAAACTCTTTAGAAGATTCTTTATATATTGCAATTTTTCTCAACAGTTTTTGCAATTGAAGAATGTGATTTTCTCTAAGTTCTTTTAAAGTTCTTCTTAACAAGAGTATTTGTATACCAGAATAATTAAGCGCTAGTAAAATCATCTTTATTCTTGAAACATGACTTTTACCTCCGCCACGCGCCCCACCATAGCAAATATACTTATTTGTTGCTTTACAAAACTCTATTTGTTTAGGATACAGTTCTCCAACATGAAATGTCATTTGCTTAAGTCCTTTATTTCTTGACTCATTTCAACTTTGATTGTTTCATTGTTAGTGCTCTCTCCTGATGCTAACCTCATTTTGTCATATAAAGTTCCAAGTGATGTTGTTATCTCTGATAAACTATTTATTTCTAGTTTGCTTATCTTTCTTGTTATGTATAATTTTTCTTTTCCAGATAATTCTTTACCATCATCATCTTTAGCATTATATACCATATCCATCAGCATATCTAGTTCTTTTTGTCTGACAATAGCAGTATCATATCGTCTTTCTAACAAAAATAATGCTTTGTCAATTATTCTATTTGCCTTGCTTTGAAATAGCTCTTTTTTTTCTTCGCAAACTCTCTCATACTCTTCAGGATTAGTTTGCTTTTGTTTATCAACTATGTTCTTTACACTATTAGCGCATATACCAACTTCTCTGGCAGTTTCACTATAGTTATTTGTAAGCGCATAACTTGCTACTACTTCTGCTATTTTTTCATTGTCTATCTTCTTGCCTCTTGCCATACACTCACATCCTTTCTAAATACTGATATTTGATTAATCTCTTTCCTTTACTTGTCTTATCATGCTTATGTTCTTCTTCAAACATAGATAACATTTTACTTATTATCTGTAATTGTTCTATGGTAGGTTTATCCCTTTGTTCATTTATTATTTTTAGTATCTTGTTTATTGCAATGTAGGTATCTAAGTCTTTGTACTCTATTATGTGTAGATACTCATGTGCATATGGATTTAATACTGCCCCATTTTCTATTGTTTCTTTTCCTCCGTGTTCTCTTTTTTCTATATGATGATATGTTGCAGTTTTATCTAACTTAAATCCCATAAAACAAAACTTGTCTAGATTGTATATCTTTATCATTTGTTTTGTTATTGGTTTCACTCTACCACCTCTTATTACAACCTATGCAAAACCCACCAAATCGCTTGTACTGGTTGTCCGATTTCCTCTTTTCTCCCATAATAAAAAACAACCTGTTATGGTTGCTTTATTTGATGACATGCAGTCTTGCAAAACATTGGCATTTAAAGGGTTGCTTAACCTCTAGCATATCATTAAATTGGTGCTTGTCTTATCTCCACACGGGATGATAAGCTCCAATGTTTATAAGCACCATATCAAGTAAATAAGTCCGAACTATTAAGTGACAAGCAATCTTATAGATACTTACGATTATCGTATTGCATTATTGCGCAAGTTGCAGTTTTATTTATTTACTCAATATGCTACTCATAAAGAATAGCACCAATTCACATAGCCATTTAATCTCAACGAAAAGACTAAATTTTTTATGTTTCATGTAGACGACTTCGTTCGTTGTCTAGGGTATTAGTCGTTTTCCCCACCTCTTATACTTATAGAAATCTTACCTCCACACGGGATAATAAGCACATTATAAGCACCATAGAATAGATAAGCACCTCGAGATATGCCTTTTCACTTGTTGCTATCGGATTTGAACCAACACCTTTTATCGTTCAACGATAAATATTCTAACCTATTAAACTAACACAACAAATATATACCTATTCTATGCTACCTATAAAGATAGCACGAAAGTTTGGTGACTTTTTACAGTACTTATTAGTACCACAGAACAGATATACTCACATAGCGTTGCACACTTAATATACGCTCCACGCTTCAAAAGTGCTGTCGACTTGCTAACCTCTGTCTGTTGCGTATCCATTCTATGCTACCAATAGGTAGCACTTAGTACTTGGAGATACAAAGTTTTGTCTATTTTTTAAGGAGTTTTTTTGTGTGGTTTTTTATTTTTCCACAATATCATTTTAACAAAAATATAATGTCATGTAGTGTCATTTTAATCATTTGCTTTAAAATTGTAAATTGGTTTAATTATTTTTACAATATCAATAGTATCCCCAATACAATCAATTATTTCTTGCATTGGTTTATATACAAATGGTGCTTCATCAATAGTGTTTTCATTTACTGATGTTGTATAAATATCTTTCATACTTTCTTTATATTCATCTAAATTAAAAGTTTCTTTTGCTTTCATTCTAGACATTATTCTACCTGCTCCGTGTGGTGCTGACTGATTCCAATCATCATTACCTTTTCCTACACCGATAATACAACCGTCCCTCATATTCATTGGTATTAATACTATTTCACCTTTTTTAGCAGATATAGCCCCTTTACGAACTATGTTATCTTCAAATGATATGTAATTATGTATTGTTTCGAAATTATTACTCAAAAATGACAAAGCACAATCTAGATGTTTCATAATTTCAATAGCTATAATTTTTCTGTTTAAACTAGCAAATTCTTGGCATATTCTCATATCATGTAAATAATTTTCTCTTAATTGCCCCTCTAAATAACATAAATCTTTTGGTAATTTTGTTTTACCATCGTATTTTTTGGATATTTCAATTAATTTATCTTGTATTTCTTTATCTCTATATTGTTCTTTATATTCTTTTATGATATTCTGCTTTTCTACTTTCATTTCTTCTTCGTATGAACAATATTTTATAGCTTTTTCTTGATATATTTCAGCTACTTGTTTTCCTAAGTTTCTTGAACCTGTATGAATTACTAAATATTTATTATCTTCATCAACATCAATTTCAATAAAGTGATTTCCACCACCTAGTGTTCCAATGCTTCTTTCTAATCGCTTTGTATCTTTCAATTCTCTATAACAATTCAAATCTTGTAATTTTGAAAAAGTATATTTTCTTTCATTATGAACTTCAAAACCACTAGGAACATATTCTCTAATGATTTTATCTAATCTTTCTAAGTCCAAATCAATATTTCCTAATTTTACGCACAACATTCCACAACCAATATCAACACCAACAATATTTGGTATTACCTTATTACCTAAATTACCAGTAAATCCTATCACGCAGCCTTTACCTGCATGAACATCTGGCATAATACGAACTTTGCTATTTTTAAATGCTTCTTGGTTTAACAACTCATCTATTTGATTTATTGCTTCTTGTTCTATATTGTCAGTAAATATTTTCAAACCCTTCATATATCTCTTTTCCCTTTCCACTTTTTGTAAATTCTTTGACATTGTTCTTTAGAATAAAATACCTTTTGTGCTATTTGATTCCAAGTGTAACTCTCTAAGCATTGCTCTTTATAATAAACAATTAATTGTTCAACCTCTCTGTACTTGTTTAATCTGTGTAGTTCTTTTTCTATGTAATCTTCAAGATTCTTTTTCTTACCATATAATATGTCTAATTCTTTATCAATTGGTTCTATCTCTACAACAAAACTATAAAACTTATCTACTCTTTTTCCTCCACTTACTCTTTCACTTGTTATGTTTGTTGTTTTTGGTAATACTTTGCTTAGTTCTAGTTCTTTTTCTTTTAGCCAGTACTCTATTTTATTGTCTATTTGTTCTAATTTATTATTTGCTTCCTTTATTGTCATACAAACACCTACTTTTCTATTCTCCTCTATCAAAATGTTCTTGTAATTTTCCATTTTTCATTCTTACGTACTTTGTAATTATGTTCTTGTAATTTACTACAAACCCCTCTACATTTCTTTTAGTTCTGTTAGTGTATGTTTCATAAATACTATCCAAATATTCTTTTGTTGGTAAAACTAAAAGTTCAATTACTTCTGGAACTATACCTATAAACTTTGGTATTTCTTGATTCACAAATGGATATATAAATGAATTATGATCATAAATTAAATTGTATAAGTTGAACTCATCATCTATATTAGCTTTAGCAAACATATAAAATCTTTTGTCAAACTCATCTATTGAATATTTTATTTGCCCCATACCTAACCATTCACCACAAATAGCGGAATTATTTATTAACTGTTCTTGCAAATAATCTTTGTTATCTAATAGCCATTGATATAAACCCTTATATAAAATATCTTTAGCCTCTTCTAATTCTGATATCTTAAAAATATTTTTTCTTTGTGCTATATACAATTCATCATCTTTTTTAAAGAAGACTAAATTACTTCCATCTAATTTTTCAGTAATGTAAACTTTATCTCCTGTACAACTAATCCTTTTTGTTTTTGGATATATTTCTTTTTTTATCATCTTTTTCTCTCCTCCTCAACTCTTAAATATTCATTTATTATATTAACTAATTCTTTTAATTGTCTTTTATCTGATTCACTTATTAAGTCCATAACCTTATGGTAAATCTGTATATCTATCATAAATTAATCTCCTATCTTATATGCCATTTGTTCCATTTGCTCATGTGTTACTATTGATTTGATTTCATCATCGTATATCATAATCCATTTTCCTGTTTTTTCGTTTTCTTGATAATCGCAATAAATTGCTCTATCTTTTCTTCCATGATAAGTTCCACCAATACCTGTAACTTTATAACCATTAACATAATCTCCAACTTCCAAAATATCAATTATGTTATAGCTGGCTTTTATAATTTTATCTTCATCATAATAATTTTTAGCACAACTAATATGTTTACATTCGCAAATAGGGCTAGCACAATGACCGTTATAATCAATTGTTACTTTATCTATAATTCCATCTTTAGTTCGTACATACATATTTTCCTTAAGTTCTAATTTCATTTTTTACCTCCTAATTTTCAATTTTGTAAGTATTTTCAACAGTTATTAAATATCTAGGAATATGGTCTATTGTTGTTTGTTCATGATAAATACTTATGTTTTTCATTAAAAATGTTATATATTCATCCTTTTTCTTCATTAATTCATATTTGAAACTTTCAACCTTTTTGCATATCATTTTGTCAACTTCTTGTTCTGCATAATCTTTTAGTTGACATTTTAGTGTTTCAATTATATTTATATCTTTCATTATTTATCATCTCCTATATTTATACATTTATTTTCAAATTTTTTATAAGCATCAAAATATATTTCATTTTTATTTGAATTATAAGTTATTTCATAATACATACCATCTAATAATGTTGTACTTAATAATGCTTTACTATGTCCTAATTCATAAGCATACCAAACTACAAATACATCAAATTCAGGTATGTCATCACTTTTATCTAAATGCTCATTAGCATATTTTTTTACTAATTTTTTTGCTTTAATTATAAATTCACTACTTTTCATCTTTATTTCCTCCTATTATTTTTCCTTTTTCATTTCTTTCAAAACAATTTCTCAATATAATTTTCTAATATGTCTTGAATTTCATATTTTAAATCAGTTTTTGATAATTCACTAAATATATCTTTAACTTTATCTTCAATTATATTTTTGTTTTCATCAACATATTTTTCTAAAATGTCATAAGCAAGACTATTGCTTTCGTTAAATTCTCCTTTTTTTCTCAAAATATCATAACTAGATATTTCATTTAATTTTTCTTTGACTTTTTCTTTTATAATATTTCGACTATTTGGGACTTCTTCTTCGATTTTTCCCCATAATTCGTAATAACTAATATTTGTTAATATTCTAGTAAATTCTTTTTCATTGCAAAAATGTTTTCTCGCTTCTTTTCTTAACTCATCAATAACTATTTCTTTTATTTCTTCCTTGCTTAAATAATCTTTAAAATTTATATTCATCTTACTCATCCTTTTCCAATTTTTCAATTTGTTTCTTTAATTGTTCTTTTTCAAACATAGCAGTTTCATAATCTGCTACTGCATTCAAATATTTTTGTTTTAATTCTTGATTTTCTTCTATCAAATTCATTGTGTTATCGACCTCTGCTTGACATAATCCCGCTTTATAACTTTCTTGTATTAAATCTAATATTATAGGTACTAGTTCATCATCTTTTGCTAATAATGTTTTCTCACATATATATTTTATGTTTAAATCTTTTTCGTTCATTTACTCATCACTCTCTACTTTCTCTACTAAATCTGCTTTTATTAAGTCGTATAATAAATCTATATCTATAAATCCAGAATCTTTAACTAGCAATGGTATAGTTCCTGTATGATTTTCAATATTTCTGCTAAACCAATAAACCCATAATATCTTTTTTGCTTTTCTAGGTATTAATCTGAAAAAACCAACTAAATTTTCGTATTTTGTACTATATAAATAATCAATCGTAGTTTCACCAGTATTGCGATTTTTTAGTACATACATAGGCTTTAAACCAAACTTTTCTAAATCTTTTAAATCTACATTATCTTTAATCTTTAACATTACTTAAACCCCCTAAATCATTTGCTACTTTGTTAATAAATAGTCCTATACCAAATAAAAGCATTTTTTCACATTCCCATTTATCAGGACAACCTTTTATTTTTTTCATATCATCAGCACTAATTCTAAACAATTTACCATTGTTTCCATTAACTTCAAATCCCCATATTTCTTCAATTTCTCCACATTCGCATTCTTTCGCATCATATTCATAACCATAGTAGAAACCATAGTTTGTTGTTGTTAATACTGCATAATCATCATTTATTGCTATATATATCATTTACTCATCACTTCCTTTTTCTAGTTCTTGCATTTTATCTAAAATCATATTGCATACGATTAGTTCGGCTTGTGTAAATGTTTTCCCATATCTTTTACCATATGATTTTTCAAATTCCTTTAATTTTGTTTCTCTTATATATTCTTTTAGCTTATTCCAATTATCTTTTAAATTTTTATTTTTTTGTTGTAAAATTTCTTCTATCATTTCTTCAATAGCATTACATCTGGTTTCGAATTCATCTAAAGTTGAACATATTTGTGGCTTCAAAAATTCATTTTTATCAAATTTAATCATTCTGACACCTCTTTATCTTCTAATATTTGTAATAATTTTTTACCAACTTCATCATCTTTTAACCAATAAATTATTCCCGTTGGAAATTCTCCCAATTGTGCTTTTTTTATATATTCAATAGCCTTATCAATAACCTCTTTTAATTGTTTGTTTTCTAAATATACCTTTTTAAAATAATTATCAGCACTGTCTAACTCATCTAATAATCTTTTTATATATTTTCTTTGCTCTAAATTCAATGCTCCCCACTCTCCATATCTTGTATTATTAAGTTGTGGGCATTCAATTGCCTTTCTTATTCTTTCTCTATAATTCATTCTAACACCTCTTTATCTTCTAAATATATTCTTCAAATTCTACACCAAGTGTTTCAAGAATGTGGTTAAGTTCTCTATATTCAGTATCCTCTTCAATAAAATGATATCTTCTAAATTCAGATAATTCTTTTATGGCCTTATAAATCATTTCTTTTTGCTTTTTACTTTCTTCTTTCCAATTAATCATTTCATTAAATAATTCTTCAAATTCATCTTTAGGTATTAAATAATGGTCTGAACCTTGTATATAATATTCGTTATAATCTTCCATTTTCATTCTGACACCTCTTTTAACATTTCATATACTCTATAAGTAAAATGTTCTGTATCTATTTCATCATAGCCAACTCCGTCTGTTGTATCACAGCTTCTTACATAGTCATAAACAAAATTATCTTTTAAAATACTCATTGCTTTATCAATAACCTCTTTTTGCCTTTTACATTGTTGTTCTAAATCTTCATTACTTTTTAACATAAACTCTATTGCTTCAATTTCTTGTTCATTTATTGTTGTTTCATTATGTGTTTTATAATGTCCGATTAAATAAGCAAATGTTCTTAATGCTAATTCTTTATCCATATTCTTATTTTTCCTCATCTTTAAACTTCTCTTTGTAGTTTTTCAAATAATAATTGATTTCTTTAATCATTTCTTCTTTAAACTTATTTTCACATTCTTCTTTAGATAAAAAGTTACTATTGCTATTAGATATATTATACATATAACTACTAGTTTTATTGGTTGTGATTATTGAATATAAACCATTTCTACCTTTAAATAAATAGTTATAGATATTTTCTCTAACTTCACCCATTTTAGAGCACCAACTACCATTTTCTTTTAATTCACATAATCTTTTGAATATCTTATCATCAGTCAATGCTTTTTCAACAAACTCTGGTGTTTTTTTATTGTCTTTTAGTATTTTGTTCCAATTATAAGTACCCTGAATACTATAAGAATACCAATAATTAGGTTTATCGCTTAAATATATGCAATTCATGTTTTCTTCGTTTGTGTCATCACTTTCTAATTCTTTTTCTAATTCTTCTATTTTTTTATTTGCAAGATATAATTCCTCTTGTGTTTTGTAAAGTTCATTTAATATATACTCTTCATTTGTTTTAAACTTTGTCATCTTAGTCCCTCCTTTAAATTGTTAATTTCATCTATTAATTCATTGATTTTTTTTATTATTTCAATATCTGCTTGACTTGGGGTAAACCAACTTTCAACATTGCATTCCATTTTTTCTATCTTCTTTGGCTCTTCTATTATTTCAACTTCATTATTTAAACCATCTTTATTAATTGCTATAAATTCCATTAAACATTTATCATAATTATTTATATAATCTTGTGTGGTACCATCTTTACAGTATTTCCAAATACTACTCATAAATTTTATATTTTTTGGTACTTCTTCGCCATTTGCTATCTTATTTAATAAATCTATTATTTTCATTTCAACATCTCCTTTAATTCCAATCATTATCAGTCATGTTTTTTAATCTTTCTATTATATAGTCTATTTCAATCTTTTTTAAATTTATTAAATGATTTAAACTGTCGCCTTTATGCCAATTAAGGAATAGTGTATAATTTTGATATTTTTTTGGTTTTAAATATAAATAACACATACCATTTTTTTCTTCTTCAAATTGTATATCTAAATTAAATCTTAAAACAATTTCTCTTTTTAAATTTCTCTTAAATAATTCATTAAAATAATTATTTAGAATTTTTGTTATCATTATTTCAACATCTCCTTTAATTCTTTTATCTTCTTTCTCAATTCAGTATTTTTTTTTAGTAGTTCTCTTTTATCTTCTTTTAATGTTTCTCTCTCGTTGATTACTTCTTTCAACTCTTTTAATAAGTTTTTTTCAGTGATTTCAGTTTTTAGTTTTAATGTATTATACTTAATAAACCATTTGACCTCTTTCATTGCTTTCATTTTTCCTTTAACTTTTCCTCCAATTCTTGTATCTTTATTTTAACTTTCATTTTGTCATTAAATAATTTTCTTTTCAATGCTACATTTTTTTCTTCGATAGCATTTAATTTCTTTAAATTGTTCCGTTGTCTAACAAGTTCTTTTCTAGCATCACATTTATTCATCTTACAACTCCCTTATCTCTAATTCAGGATATTTATATTCAAATAATTTTTTCTTAACCTTATATACTTCTGTCCTGTACCCTTTGGTATCCTCAACTATGGTTCTTTGTTGGTTTACATCATAATATTTAAAATCAGCAACATAAGTCATTTTTCTATATGTTTTACCATTCTTTTTAAAACTAGGAATTAAGAGAAAAGCAGGTTGTAATTCTAAGTCCTTTATACATCCTGCTCTTTCCAGTAGTTTTAGTTCACTATATCGCTTGCCCTCTTTTTTTGAGTCAAACTTGTGACCGTCTATTATTATTTTTTGATTGTGATATTTCATTTTGACTCCCAACTATTAAGCAATGCATTTATTTCTTCTTCTGATTTTGTGTTTATTCCTAAGTTTTGACATTCCTGAACTACATAGTCTATAAAACTAGCCATTTGTTTTGTGTTGTATGAAGAAGTTCCATAATATGCTATGACGTCTGTTAGTCCTGGTATATTAGTTTCTGATGTTTCACATACCCAACCCAAGCCTTTATCTTGCCACACCTTTTTAAAGGTAGGTACTGCACTTGTTGTCATTGTGATTATTTGATATATACCTTTATGCTTAATAAAATCTCTGTAAATATCTTCTTTAGTTTGTCCTACTGCATCTGCTATGTTACCTAGTAGAACCCAACAGTAAGAGTTTGCATTTAAGCTTCTTTTTTCTTTGTGTTCTTTTATATCAAATGTTTTATCTTTATCTTGATTGTATAACCAACCTATAATGTCAAGCGCTCTTGCATTGTCCATAAGTTTCCTCTAAAATGGAAGGTCAGGATTTCCCATTTGGATTTGTTCGCCAAACTCTTCAAATGGGTTGCTATTGTCGTTCATTGCTTGATTAAACACTTGGCAATTAGTTTGATTTTGAAAAGATGCTTGTTGAGGTTGTTCTTTCTTCTTTTCTAGAAATTGTACTGATTCTGCAATTACTTCTGTAACGTATCTTTTTTGCCCGTTTTGGTCATCAAAGGTTCTTGTTTGAATTCTACCTTCAACTGCTAGTCGGTCTCCTTGTTTGATGTATTTATTAACGTTTTCTGCTTGTTTTCCCCAAACTACAATTGATATAAAATCTGCACCTTTTTGCCCATCACTTGCAACTGGTCTATTTATCGCTAAGGTAAATGTTGCTACTGCTTTTTGGGTTTGTGTATATCTTAATTCAGGGTTTCTAGTTAATCTACCAATTAAACATGCTTTATTCATAATCCTAACTCCTTTAATGTGTATTTCTTATCTTCTTCCATGCCTTTATACATAGTTCCTTTTTTAAAAAATGGTAAATCTACATCATCTTTTGGTAAACTAATAGATATAAATTCTCCTGAATAAGAACCTATTTTAATTATATACTTAATCTTATTTCTAAAAGGTCTTATTACATTTGATAAGTACTCTTTTTCTGCATTATCAAGTATTTCTTTTTCTACTATATAGCCATTTTCAACTTCTATTGTTCCAGTGAAGTCGTTTGGTAGTTTTTTAAAGAACTTTGTTCTATTGACTAAAACTAATTCTTCTTCTAACCCTGACCAATAACTACAACTAGGAAAAGCAACACAAATCTCTTTATATCCATCAAATGCAATTATTGTTCCTATTTCATCATAGCCAACGGCACCTTTGCCATATTTAAACATTTTAACATTTTCATTTAATTTTACTTTGTCTCCTACTTTTAATTTCATTTTCAATCTCCTCCCTTATATAAAATCTTCATCACTAATGCCGTATTGTTCTGCTACTGGTATTGGTCTATAATTTTCTCTTACATCATTTTCTAAATCTTCTAATTTTTCGCCCAAACTATTAATTTCACTTAACAAATCTTCTACTATACACATTACATTTTCTAATGGTAGTAAATTGTTTTCTATTTCATAGTTTGTAATTGTTTTTTCTTCAATTTCTTTGAATATTTTCAATTCTTTTTCATCTAATAAATAATAGAACATATCATAATTCTCCTTTTTCATATTCTTCTATTTTTGGTATTTGTCCTTTTGTTAAACATTCACTTAAATATTTGAGTCTCGGCAAATACACCTTTTCTATAAACTCATCATCATACTGTATTTCAAATATTTCTAATCTTTTTTTATCAATTGCTCTACAATAGTTTTTATAATCTTCTTCTAATAGCCCATAAGCATCAATTTCTGCTTCTCTTTTTTTATCAGCATACATTTGCACTTGAACTTGATTTATATAATCTTTATGTTTGGTTAAATCAAAGCCTTTTTCGTATTTATAAGTTTTGACTTCGTGTATTCGTCTGTCCGTGTTTCCATCCAGATTAACTCTCAACTTATATTTTTCTATTATGATTTGCTTATCTTTTTCTAAGTCATCGATTTCCAGACTATCTAAGATTTTATGTTCAAAATTTGTGCCAGCCATTGTATACTCGTTGCTAAAGTTCGTTGTAAGTATTCCTAGCTTTTGCAACCACCACTTTTGAAATGTTTTTGTACTCCAATTTCCAACAATATATTTAGTATCACTAGCACCAAAGTAACCACTCCTATCTTTATTTGATATCAATGTTACTCAACTCTTTTTCAAATGTAGACAATGTATCAAAATAACTAAATAGTGCTTTTACCTCTTCTTCAGTTTTGTTTAACTTACTTGCTATCTCTTTTGTAGTTAATCCAAGTTTTAATTTTTGTGTATAAACAATTTGACATCTTTCTTTTATTTTGAAAATATCATGTTTATTTAAATCATCTTCCCACGTATCTTTTTCATTTTTTGTCTCTTCTTTTAACCACAAATCAAAACCTAACCCTGTTCTAATTGCAACACCTTTAACAAATAATCTTGTTTGACAATTCCATAGTCTTTGTTGTGTCATGGAATTGTCCTTTACTGGATTTGCTCCATTAGTTACTGGTCCTCTTTGAATAAACTCTAAATCATCAATGACTATTTTCACTGCAGTTTCATACACTCTATTAGTGTTTCCTTTAGAGTCAACATACGTTTGTTCCGACATGAATAAACTACTTCCAGTGGACTCATTAACTATAGGCTCAAAGTAAACTACTTCAGCGCCATTTTCATGTAATAAATCTACAACCTTTGCCCAATTTAGATACTCTGCTCCATCTCTTTTTTCAACCCATTTACTGACATCAACCTTTCGCAAGTCTGAATATTTTTTTAATCCCATTTTCTAATCTTCCTCCTTAAAAATCTTTCCATATTTTTTCAAAACTACAACTATCACTGCTACCACACTCATTAATGCAACTCTTATCATTACGAATGATTTCATTGTTTCTCCAACTTCACTTGCCATAACTAAGAATGAAAGCACTACAATTGTGATTAGTGTATATTCAACCCAACTCTTTAATCTCATATTTTACCTCCATAGTAGTTGTAATAATCTTGTTCGTTTATTTCTCTTTCTTTTTCTACTTTCTCAGTTGCTCTTAAATCTTGACGCTCATTTTGTATTTTTCGTCGTGCTCTAGACACACTTTCGAAAACGCTTATGTTTTTCGCCTTTCTGAACTCACTATTTTGAAACACTTTGTAGAATTGTACATCTCTTACCCACTTTGATATCAAATATTCCGAATAAAGCAACATGTCACTATTTCTTGTCGCTGGCGAAGATTCCAATATTTTGGTTATTTCCAATTCTAGTGTTTTTTGACTAACCATAATTACCTAACAACTCCTTTAATTCATCTTCTTCTGCTTGAGTTATTTTCTCTTTTTCAACTTTTTTATCAAACCATTCTGGACCTTTCTCTTTCAGTTTTTTGTTTTGTATTTTTGCTTGTTCAACAGTAGTGATGTTTTCCATCTTCCAATTTTCCAAAATTACCTCAACATACTTCAAGTTATTAACACCGTTTAACACTGCAACTGCTACCGCGTATCTTGTAAGTTCATTATCTGTCCAAGTTTTTATCTTTTCCATTTCGATAGGACTTAATGTTCTTCCAAAATTAGATTCTACATATTCATAAATATTTAATTTATTATTTACATATACATTAACATCTACATCTACATCTGATGTTGTTTTGCTTTCGCTTTGTATTTTACTTTCGATTTCGGTTTTAGTTTCGGTTTTTTTAGGTCTACCACCTTTGCTACCATTAACTACCTTTGATTTGTATGATATTATTGGTTTTGAGATGTTCAACCAGATAATTTCTTCATAACTATTTGGTTCAAAATTAGGTTTTTTATCTTTGTAATAAAAGTCCATTAATTTCCCTAAAAAATTATCTCTTTTTTCTACTGGTTGTATCGTATCAATTAACCGAAACATTTCATTATAAATAGTAAAGTTTTTTATTTCATTCACTTTGTCCTCCTAATTGATTTATTTCATTTTTTATGCTATAATCTAGGTGTAATTTTTATTACACAGGACTTTTTCGTGATTGGCCTAGTCCTTTTTTTGTGCAATCAATTTGCATCACCCCTTTCATAACTTCCTAGAACCTTTAAAACAGGTTCTTTTCCTATATACTCTTCTAAAAGTTTTCTTGATATATGATAAGTCCATTCACTTGATATTTGCACTGCAGTTCCATAAGGTAGTCTTTGCTGTTGCAAACCTATTCTTATAAACTGTGGTGAAACATCTAATATTTGTGAGGCTTCTTTTACTGAAACTCTATCATTTATTTGTTCCATATTCTTCCTCCTTGTCTGTAGTGGTTTTTATTTTTTTATTTTATTTGTTTTTGTAAGACAAATAGTCTTGTTTTAGTGCATATAAAAATTCATCAATATCTGTTTCGGATGCTTCTAAAATGTTTAATAATTTAAACACTAACGTAAAATCATTATGCAACAAATCATTTTCTAAAGCATTGTACGTTTGACGAGTTATACCCATTTTTTCGGCTACATTCTCTTGGCTTAATAGTTTTTTACCTCTAAAGCCTTTAATAATATTTGTTGAATTCACTTTTTTATCCCTCCTAACTAAACCCATTATACAAGACCATTTGTCTTGTGTCAATACTTTTTTGACTTTTTGTCTTATTTTTTTTGACAAGTTGTCTTTTATATGTTATAATGTGTATGTCGGAAGGAGGATAGAAATGAAAAATAATTTTCCACGTAATTTGAAGTTTTTAAGAAACAGAGAAAATATGACACAAGATGAATTAGCAAAGAAGATGGGTAAAGATTATTCAACTATTGGTAAATGGGAATTGGGTCAAAGAAATCCAATGATGGCAGATATATTAAAACTATCTGACATATTTAATATATCAGTACAAGACATAGTAGAAAAGGACTTAAGAATAAAAGATGAAGATACATATGATGAAACAAACGTCCTCTTTGACAAATATAAGGATGTATTAACAGATGATGATAAAGAAACAATTAAATTTATCATCGAAAAAAGAAAAAGAGAAATAGATAAGGAGTTAGGAAAATAAGTATGCTAGTAAAGGTACTTATTCAAAGAAGGAGTAAGTATGAACCTATTATGTTTATTAAAAAAAGAAATAACTCAACAAGAGTTATTAAATTATTATAATGCTAATATAACTTACGAATATTTGCCTAAAGGCATTAATGGTTTCGTTTTTAAATATGACAATATATATAACATTTATGTAAATATAAGTTTATCTAATTACAAAAAGAAAAAGACTATACTACATGAATTAGCACATATTGAACTACATCAAATAGATATTCACAAAGATTTATTTGCTATGTATATTGAAAAGTTTGAAGATGAGGCAAACAGATATGTTAAGTTTTTATTAGAAAGTTTGGAGGAAAAAGTTTTATGAGTTTTATTATTATTTTTATTATTATATTTTTAACATTTTTAATTTCAACTTTTGCTTTACTTCAGATAATCGGAATTCTTTTGTTTAAATTGCCTAAAAAAGAATTTAATTGTATAGTTGGATTAATTTTATGGTCTGGCATTTTAGTCGGATATTATCTGATTATTAATAAATGGTTTGCTGATTACTTTTATGTATATCTAGTAGTTTCAATTATATCATTTGTTATTTCTTTATCTAATATCAATAATTTAAAAGCTGAATCACAACAAAACACAAATGAAAATAGTTGGCAAAAGTTTTTAGATGATAATTTTGAACCACGTGGCACACGTACAAAGATGTCTGATTTAAAAACTACTGAAGAAGATGAAATAGAACAAGAAGAAAATGTAGAAACTGAAACATCTTTTGGTGTTATAAAGCCAAAGAAATAAAAAAAGACCCGTGCTGGAACACGGAGTCATGGTACATAAAAATAAATTAGTCCCACTACAGACAATTCTTTTTATGTACTTACATTTTATCATATTTAATTTAAAATTACAATAAAGGAGATGTAAGTTATGAAATTACCTAATAATTATGGAAGTATATATAAAAAAGGCGGAAATAGAAGAAAACCATATGCCGTAGTAGTTACTACTGGTTGGACAGATGAAGGAAAACAAAAAAGGAAAGTTTTAGGATATGTTACAAGTCCTGCGCAAGGATTAAAGTTGCTTGCTGAATATCATAATAATCCATATAACTTGAATATTAAAAATATTAGTTTTTCTGATATTTGGAAGGACGTTGAAGTAGAACTTGAAAAAATGGTAGAACAAGGAACAATGTCATCTAGTAACTTAGATAGCTTGAAGTTTGCATTTTATAACCATTGTCAATCAATTCACAATGAAAAAATGTTAGATTTAAAGTTTAAAACAATGCAAAATATGATTGACAATGCTAAAAATAAAAACAATGGTAATGAACTTGGTGTCAGTGCAAAAGGATTTATTAAAACCGTATGCGTTAAAGTTTTTAATTATGCAATTATTGAATATGAATTGCCTTTATTAAAAAATACTGCGGTTAACTTAAAATGTGGGGTTAAAAAGAAATCACAAAAGCATATTCCTTTTAATGAACAAGAACTATCTACATTATGGGGAATGCAACATTTAGATATTATCAAAGTTCTTCTAATATATTGTTACACTGGTGTCAGACCTAATGAATTGTTCATAACTAAAAAATGTGATATTTTTATTGATAAGGAATACTTTATAACTGGTTCAAAAACTGAGGCTGGTAAAAATAGAATTATTCCTATTCATCCAAAAATAAATCATTTAATAAAATACTTTTATGATCATGATTGCGATTATCCTTTTACCATAATATATAGCAACTTTAATTATGCTAAAGTTAAACGTGAATTTTCAAAATTAATGGACGAATTACAAATGAATCATACACCATATGATGGTAGACATACTTTTATTACTATGATGAAAAAGGCTGGTGCTAATGATTATATTCTTAAAAGAATAGTCGGTCATAGTATAAAAGATATAACAGAGAATGTATATACACATAGAGAAGTATCAGACTTAATTAATGAAGTCAAAAAAATAAAATAATTGTGGGTGCTACGTGGGTGCTACGGACACGAAATCATAGGGTTTGATAAGGTTTCAAAAATCATAAAACCCTTGATATATAAGGAAATCAAGGGTTTAAAACAAAAAAAATCTTAGCAACGTCCTATTTTCGCAAGATACTATCTTCGGCGCTGAAGAGCTTAACTTCTGGGTTCGGGATGGGACCAGGTGTACCTTCTTCGCTATCGTCACTAAGATATTATTCAGATAAATTATTCTCTGAAAACTAAGATAATGTATGTCATCAAATTTATTTTAAAATATTCTTTATAATAACAATTATGATTAAATCCTCGATCTATTAGTATCAGTCAGCTCAACATATCACTATGCTTCCACCTCTGACCTATCAACCAGATAGTCTTTCTGGGATCTTACTTCATAAAGAATGGGAAAACTCATCTCGGAGGAGGCTTCCCGCTTAGATGCTTTCAGCGGTTATCCTTTCCATACATAGCTACTCTGCACTGCAACTGGCGTTACAACAGATACACCAGAGGTATGTTCATCCCGGTCCTCTCGTACTAAGGACAAC
>JABLTK010107707.1_pt1 | contig 45341 bp, 39 predicted proteins | sample 7160131 | NCBI WGS metagenome assembly JABLTK01 (sample SAMN14651221, study PRJNA627086) | human gut metagenome | isolation source: feces | host: Homo sapiens
AGGAGTTCCCGAGTGGCCAAAGGGGACAGACTGTAAATCTGCTGCTTCTAGCTTCGGTGGTTCGAATCCACCCTCCTCCACCAGAAAAAAGGACTTTGCATTTTGCAAAGTCCTTTTTCAATGAAACGAATCCCTTCGGTATGTGAAATTGCCCTGCGGGCAGTGAAATGCGCTGCGTCTCCAAATCACCCATGGTTCTGCGCCATCACGCCGACCAACGCGTGCGGCACATAGGGCTCTTCAAGGTATGCAATCTCATCAGCGGTGAGCCTCAATTCAACGGCGTTCACAAGCCCCGTGATGTGCGAAAGATTCGTTGCGCCGCAGATGGGCGACGCAACCTTCGTCAGCAGCCACGCGAGCGCGATCTCCGTCATGGTACAGCCGCGCTTCTCGGCCAGCTCCGCCACACGGTCAATGATCACACCGTCGGTCTCGGCGGTCTTGTCGTACTTAAATTTCGCGTAATTGTCTTCCTCAAGGCGCTTGGAGCTCTCACCAGGATGCCTCGAGAGCCGCCCTGCGGCGAGTGCACTGTATGGCGTCATCGCAATGTTCTCCGCCTTGCAGAATGGCGCCATTTCGCGCTCCTCCTCGCGGAAAATGAGATTATAATGCCCTTGAACGGACACAAACTCCGCCATGCCGTGCATACGGGCGTAGTAATTCGCCTGCGCCAGCTGCCACGCATAGCAGTTCGAGATGCCGATGGCGCGGACCTTGCCGGCCTTCACCGCGTCGTTCAGCCCCTCCATAATCTCCTCAATGGGCGTGCGATAATCCCACATGTGGCAGATGTACAGATCAACGTAGTCCATACCGAGACGCTTCAGGCTTGCATCGAGGCAGTTTTTCACGTGCTGCTGCCCCGTCACGTCGTTTGCAATCTCCTCGTCGGTGCGCGGCTCAAATTTCGTCGCCAGCACCACGTCCTCGCGGCGGGCAAAATCGCGCAGCACACGGCCGACAAACATCTCGCTCGTGCCGCCTTGGTAGCTCATCGCCGTGTCAAAAAAGTTGATGCCGTTCTCGAGCGCCGCTTTGATGATCTCGTTGGAGCTTTCCTCATCCAGCGTCCAGCGGTGCTGCCCCGCGGCCGCTTCGCCAAAGCCCATGCAGCCAAGGCAAATGCGCGAAACATTCAGGTCAGAGTTGCCGAGTTTTACGTATTCCATGTGTCTTCCCCTTTTCTATAAAAATTCGTGATTTCTTGCTTTCAGTATACTAAACCATCAAAAGAATGTCCAATACTTATTTTTTATCCTTCTCCATGCCGGAAATGTATTTCTTCGCAAAATCGAGGAACGCGTTCGTCAGCGGTGAGAGCACACGGTTCTTTTTCCAAACGAGCACCGTCGCGGCGCGGATCGGCGGCTGCAGCGGCACGAATTTCAGGCCGTTATGCTGCAGGTCGAGCTTCAGCGTGAACAGCACGCCGTTTTCGCGGCGAATGACCGAGGCCATGTTGTATTGCAAATCGCCGTGCGCGATAATGTTGAGCCGGTCCGCGCTGTCGCCGAACCAGTTCACAATCTCACTGCGGATCTGGTCCCGGCGCGAAAACACCGCCGGGTACGGCACAATGTCCTGTGGCGTCAAATACGGCTTCTGCGCCAGCGGCGAATCCGACCGCACCAGCGCGTTCCACGTTTCCGGCACCGGGAAGTGCAGAAAATCATACTTGCTGATTTCCACCGGCTCCAACAGCAAGCCGATGTCCAACGTGCCACGTTCAATGCGCTCCTTAATGTTATCGGAGTTGCCGCTATAAATGCTGTACGTCACGTTCGGGTGCTCGGCGCGAAACGCCGCCAGAATGCCGGAAAGATGGCAGGAGCCGTGGTACTCGCCGCTGCCGATGGAAATTTCACCGGTCAGCATTGCCTCCTGCTTTAATTCCCGCTTCGTCATTTCGGAAAGCGTCACGATTTCCTCTGCGCGGCGGCGGAATAACATACCCTCCTCCGTCAACGTGACGCTGTGGTTGTTGCGGCTGAACAGCTTCACGCCAAGCTCCTGCTCCAGCCCCATCAGCTGGCGGGAAAGTGTGGGCTGTGTGATATGTAAAAGCTGCGCCGCCTTCGTGATGTTCTCCTCACGCACAACAGCCAGAAAATACTGCAAGACTCGTATATCCATAGATCTGAAAGCAGCCTCCTAAACCTCGGGCGGCAAACGCGCACCCTTTATATTTCGTATTATAGCACGCCTGTCATGCCCATTTCAATACAGCGCATTGTTCAAGTTGTGCAGACAAATCTTGTGCAACTTCAATAAAGTTTTGCGCCTTATGTAAATCTTCTGTTCAGTTTTAAAATCAAATCTTACAAATCTCTTTATAAATGCAAAAAAGCTGCAAAAGCCCTTGTAAATCCAGAAAAGTTGCGCTAAAATAGTAATCCGCGCTGGGGTATTTCTTATTTATATGAGCGTGCTCATGTACGCATATACGCACATGATTTGGATTTTTATGATTTCGTAATTTTTTGAAACGGTTTTACCGGATCACGGTATGCGGCCGCGGTCCACAGGAGGTGCATTTATCTGCAAGTATTCAGAGCACTGAAAAAGGGATTTTTAGAGCTTACCCCAAACGAAAAGGTCTTGCTTGTTTTAACGGCTTCCATTTTCCTCACCGTCTATGCCGAGATGCTGGCGCTGCTTTTATTGCCGTTTTACATTGCCGCCACGAAGCAGAGCTTCGTTTTCTTCCGCCGTAAACAGGATTTATTTTTTCTTTCGGCTTTCTGGGTGCTCTCCCTGCTCGTCACGATTTTCTCAGGCGGCACCGTAACGGATATTCTGCTCGGCGTTTTTATGGTGTTCGCATTCATCGCCGTCATTTTCGTCACCTATACGATGACCCAGCGCGCGTTCCGCCTCATTTTATCTTTTGTCTGCCTCATGAGCCCCTATTGCCTCCTTGTCGCGCTCGTTCAGCGCGCGCTCGGCATGGAGTGGGTTTACGGTGCGCGGTATAACTCCATCTTTACAAACCCCAATTACTATGCGTTTTATATTTCGCTCGTCGTGCTCTTCTGCATCTACAACATCGTAAAAAGCGAAGATACGCCGCTGCGCGGTTTATACGCTGCCCTGATTCCGTTGAATCTTATCGCGCTTGAGCTCACCGAGTGCCGCACTACTTTCATGGTGCTGCTCATCGTCTGCCCTGTCATGCTGTGGTTCTGTGGCAAGAAGAAGTGGCTTTCCGTGTACCTTTTCACCATGCTCGGCATTTTGCTCACACTCGTTCTGTTCGGTGAATCGCTCGATTTCCTCCCACGCATCGATCTCATCCGCCACGATTTTGCAAAACGCATGAGCATCTGGTCGGGCGCCATCGGCAGTATTATGGACGCCCCGTGGTTCGGCCGCGGCTACAATACATACGCACGCATCCATGACCTCTACGGCTCATACAGCATCGCAAAGCATTCGCACAACCTGCTTTTGGAGCTCCTCATGGACTTCGGATTTGTGGGTACGGCGGTCTTACTCGGTTACTTTGCCATCAATGTCGGCAAGATTATCCGCCTGCACCGCAGCCACAAGTGCCACCAGCGCTACGCCCTCACGGTCTCCGTCATCGTTTGCGTTCTGCTGCACGGGCTTTTGGATATCTCCATGCTGTGGCCGCAAACCGGCCTGCTCGTCATTTACATCGTCGGCTTCAGCACCGAGTACGACAAGCAGCACATCTTCGGCACAGACCGCCGCCACGAGATTTTTGCGCTGCACGCAAGATCCATTCAGGCAAAAGAACCCATCTTGTAAAAAATTCTGTTATCCTTTACAAAAAGGCTGCCAAAATTTCGGCGGTCTTTTTCTTTTGTGTCTCTTTTCGGATAACGCGATTTTTGTTATAATAAAAGAGTTTTGGACAATACCGCATAACTCCTCCGCGGTACTGCCCCTTCAATTTTTCAGCAAAGGAAGATCTATTTTATGGGCGGTTTTTTCGGCGCAGCATCGCAGACTGACTGCGTTTTCGACCTTTTTTTCGGTATTGATTACCACTCCCACCTCGGCACACGCCGCGCGGGCATGGCGGTTTACAGCCCGGAGACCGGCTTTGACAAGGCCATTCACAACATTGAAAACGCTCCGTTCCGCACGAAGTTTACAACGGAATCGCAATCTATGCACGGCACGCTCGGCATCGGCTGCATCTCCGATTATGAGGCACAGCCGATTTTGGTGCGTTCGCATCACGGCACCTTCGCCATTACGACCATCGGCAAGATCAATAACGCCAATGAGATCGTAGAGGACATCATCGGGCGCGGCACGCATTTCTTTGAGATGCAAAACGGCGAAGTGAACCCCACAGAGCTCGTCGCCGCCATCATCGACCAGAAAGAGAATTTCATCGACGGTATTCGCTACGCGCAGGAGGTCGTCAACGGTTCTTTGAGTATGCTCGTCCTGACGCCGCGCGGCATTTACGCGGCACGCGATAAACTCGGCCGCACCCCTGTCGTGCTCGGCCAAAAGGAAGACGGCTACTGCGCAAGCTTTGAAAGCTTCGCGTATTTAAACCTCGGCTACCACGACCTGCGCGAACTCGGCCCGGGCGAAGTTGTCGTGTTCGACGCCGACCATGTGCAAACGCTCGTCGCCCCCGGCAAAAAAATGAAGATCTGCACGTTCCTGTGGGTCTACTACGGCTACCCGTCCTCCAGCTACGAGGGCATCTCCGTCGAGAGCATGCGCTATAACTGCGGCCGCGCGCTCGCCCGCCGCGATAACGTCCACCCCGATATTGTCGCCGGCGTACCGGATTCCGGCATCGCGCACGCCATCGGCTATGCCAACGAGTCCGGCGTACCGTTCTCCCGCCCGTTCATCAAATACACGCCCACATGGCCGCGCTCCTTCATGCCGACGCACCAGAGCAAGCGCGACCTCATCGCCAAAATGAAACTCATCCCGGTGCATGACCTCATCGAGGGCAAGAGCCTCCTGCTCATCGATGACTCCATCGTGCGCGGCACGCAGCTGCGCGAAACGACCGAGTTCCTCTACGCAAGCGGCGCAAAAGAAGTGCACATTCGCCCCGCCTGCCCGCCGCTGCTCTTCGGCTGCAAATACTTAAACTTCTCCCGCTCCACGTCCGAAATGGAGCTCATCACCCGCCGCGTCATTAAAGAGCTTGAGGGCTGCGACCCCGACCGCGCCACGCTTGAAGAATATGCCGACCCGGACAGCGAGAAGTACCGGAAGATGGTGGAGAAGATCGGCGAAAAGCTGCACTTCACCTCCCTTCACTACCACCGTCTCGACGATATGATGGAGTCCGTCGGCATCGACGCAGACTGCCTTTGCACCTACTGCTGGAACGGCAAAGAGTAATGTAAAAAGCATGGCAAAAGTATTTTTGATCTGCGGCAAAATCTGCAGCGGCAAGGGCTTTTACACCCGGCAGCTCAAGGAAAAAGAACACGCTGTGGTGCTCTCCTGCGATGAGATTGAAAATGACCTCTTCCACCATGACCTCGGCGACCGCCGCGATGCGATCAGCGCGGACATCAAAGCGTATCTCCACAAAAAAGCCGTGGACATCGCCCGCGCGGGCTGCAATGTCATTTTAGACTGGGGCTTCTGGAGCCGCGAAGAGCGCACAGATGTTTCTGCCTACTACAAAAATGCCGGCATCGACTTCGAGTGGCACTACATCGACATTTCCGATGCAGACTGGGCGAAAAACATGGAAGCGCGCAACGCTGCCGTTGCCGCCGGTGAAACGACCGACTACGCCGTAGACAGCGGCCTACTGCAAAAAGTTCTCACGCTTTTTGAGACCCCCATACCCGATGAGATCGACGTGTGGTTTACAAACCGCAGATAATTTTGCACAGTAAAAAAGGACGACAGTTAAGCGCAACTGCCGTCCTTTTTCTATGCTCTGATTGGTTTTACACTTCGCCGTTAAACAGCTTTTCCGCGTAGCGCACACTGCCCATCGCATCTTTGGAGTAGAAATCCGCGCCAATCTCCTTAGCGTACTCGGGGTTCAGCACCGCGCCGCCCACCATGACCTTGCAGTCATGCGCTTTGCGCAGCTGGCGGATCGTCTCCGCCATGCTCTCCACCGTCGTCGTCATCAGGGCAGAAAGCCCCACAAGGCGCACGTTTTTCTCGATCGCCGTCTGCACAATGATCTCCGGCGGCACGTCCTTACCGAGGTCGAGTACGTCAAAGCCGTAGTTTTCAAGCAGCACCTTCACAATGTTCTTGCCGATATCGTGAATGTCGCCCTTCACGGTCGCAAGGATGATGGTACCCTTCTTTTCCTCCTGAATGCCCTTTTTCGCAAGATTCTGCTTGATGCGCTCAAACGCTTCCTTCGCTGCGTCTGCGCTCATGAGAAGCTGCGGCAGGAACACCGTATTTTTCTCAAAGCCCTGCCCCACTTCGTCGAGCGCCGGGATAAGCTCACCGTTGATGATTTCCAACGGCGGCGTCATTTTCAGCATCTCGTCCGTCAGCTGTCCCGCCTGCTCGCGCAGGCCTTTCACGATGGCGCGGTGCAGCGAAACGCTTTCGGCAGACCCGCCTGCGCTCTGCTGCGCGGCGCCCGTGCGCACGTCCGGTGCCGCCGTGGTGTTCGCATACGCTTCGATATACGCCTTGCAGCCCACGTCTATGCCCATCAGCGCGCAGAACGAGCGGTACGCCTTCATCAGCTCGTCGCTCAGCGGGTTGATGATACCGGAGCTTAATCCGCGCTGCATCGCCATCGCGAAGAACGTGGAGGTCACCAGCTCGCGGCGCGGCAGACCGAACGAAATATTGGAGACGCCGAGCACCGTGTGCACGCCGAGCTTGTGGCGGATGGTGTCAAGCGCATCGAGTGTGATAATCGCGTTATCCGCGCCCGTGCTCACCGTCATTGCAAGCGTGTCAATAATCACGTCGCTGCGGTCGATGCCGTAGCTTTCCGCCGTTTTCAAAATCTTCTCCGCAATCGCCACACGCTCCGCAGCAGAAGCCGGGATGCCCTTTTCGTCGAGCGTCAAGGCAACCACCGCAGCACCGTACTTTTTCACAAGCGGCAGTACCGTGTGCAGCGATTCCTCTTTGCCGTTCACGGAGTTCACAAGCGGCTTGCCGTTATAAATACGCAGCGCACGCTCCATGGCCTCCACGTTCGAGGTATCGATCTGCAAAGGCGTGTTCGTCACGCTCTGCAAGTTGATGATGGCCCTTTCCATCACCGCGGGCTCGTCAAGCTCCGGCAGGCCCACGTTCACGTCCAGAATGTCCGCGCCGTGTTCCGTCTGCGCAATGCCCTCACGGCACAGATATTCCAAATCGCCTTCGCGCAAAGCCTGCTTTAAGCGCGGCTTGCCCGTCGGGTTGATGCGCTCGCCAATCAAAATCGGCCGCGCACCGAACGTCACCGTATGCGTGTACGAGGACACCACCGTCTTCTTTTCAATGTGACGCTCCTTCACCGGCTTGTTTTTCAGGCGTTCTGCAAGCAGTCGGATATGCTCCGGCGTCGTGCCGCAGCAGCCGCCGAGAATCGCCGCGCCTTTCTCCGCAAAGCGCTCCATGTACGCGTAAAATTCCTCCGGCCCCACGGGGTACGAGGTCTCGCCGTTCACGGAAACCGGCAGACCGGCGTTCGGGTTGATGACAATGGGCAAATTCGTCAGCGTCAGCATTTCATCGACAAAGCTTTCCATCTGCTCCGGACCGAGGCTGCAGTTGATGCCCACCGCGTCCGCGCCGAGGCTCTCCGCCAGCAGCAGCGCCGCCGGGATGTTGCTGCCCGTCAAGAGCTTTCCCGTGCTGTCAAACGTAAACGTTACAATGACCGGCAGGTCACAGTTTTCCTTTGCCGCCAGCAGCGCCGCCTTCGCTTCGTAGGCATCGCTCATCGTCTCAATGATCACGAGGTCGGCGTTGTCCCTGCCCGCGATAATTTCCTCTTTAAAAAGCTCGTACGCGTCATCAAACGCCAAATCACCGAACGGCTTCAAAAGCTTGCCGGAGGGGCCGATGTCGAGCGCCACCGCCGCCTTGCCGCCGCTCGCCGTGTGTGCAAGCTTCAACGCCTGTGAGACGACCTCCTGCACGGTGTGGCCCGTCTTTTCCAGTTTTAAACGGTTCGCGCCGAACATGTTCGCCGTCAAAATATCGCAGCCCGCGTTCACGTAGTCGGACTGAATTTTCAAAAGCACCTCGGGGTGTGTCAGGTTCCAAAGCTCCGGCAGCTCGCCGCCCATAAGGCCGTTCGCCTGCAAAAGTGTGCCCATGCCGCCGTCCACAATGACAACAGATTTTCCGAATCGTTCTATAACAGGATGCATAAATTTTCTCCCTTTCTCTGCGCGTCAGATTTCGCGGAACTCGCAGTCGGTGTTCGCGCAGCCGCGGCACTTTACGTATGTGCACGTCGGCGCGTCCGTCACGCCGATGACCGCCGTCACGGATTTAAACGGCACCATCAGCATGGTGTCCGTCAGCGTCAGCCCAATGCGCTTTGCACATTCCAGCCGCGCAAAGATCTCTTTTTGGCTTTCGAGCGCAAAGTCGCCGTACCCCGGCGAATAGCGCGGCTTCAAAAATAAGCCCGTTGCGGCTTCCTTTTCCGCGATCTGCGCCTGCATTTCGTCACAGTAGTCTTCAATGAGCGCATTCGCAACGGAATGCGCCACCGTGCCGCGCGCCATATTGAGCGCAGATAACCGCCGTATCATCATATCGGCCTGCAAACCCAGCGTCGCCGCAAACAAATACGCCGCCTTGCAGCCGCGTAAATGGCGTGAAAGCTTTATGCTCTCGATGCGCCAGCCGTCCAACTCCACCGCGTTCTCAAGTACTTTTATGTCGTATCTTTTATATACGCATTTCGGCGTGAGCGTGCGCAGCATCTCGCTGCCGATCTCGCGAATCATCTCATCGGTGTCCGCATCGGCCGGCTTCCCGCGAAAGCCAAGGTAGCGCAGCGCCTCTTTCTCATTCAGCTTCATAGCCGTCAATGATCTTTGAAAGGTTCGTCATGATGCTGCCCGCAATGTCCGGGCGGTTCATCGTGTAGATATGAATGTGCGTCACGTCATTCGCGATGAGGTCGATGATCTGCTCGGTCGCGTACGCAATGCCCGCCTGCTTCATCGCCTCCGGGTTGTTCGCAAAACGGTCGACGATCGCCTTAAAGCGCGTCGGCATAGAAGAACTCGAAAGGCTCATAATGCGCTTGATCTGCTTCGCGTTCGTCACCGGCATAATGCCCGCAATGACCGGCACGCGAATGTCGTGGCGCAGGAGCTTGAACATATAATTATAAAGAATGTTGTTGTCAAAGAACATCTGCGTCGTTAAAAACTCGCAGCCGCTTTCCACCTTGCGGCGCACGCCGTCAATGTCCGCGTCGCTGTTGTACGATTCCGGGTGTCCCTCCGGGTAACATGCGCCGCCGATGCAGAAATCCGCACCCTCGCGGCGAATGGCATTGATGAGGTCGCTCGCGTGCGGGAACGTCTGCGGCGCCGTGTCACCCTCCGGAATATCGCCGCGCAGCGCCAGAATATTCTCAATGCCGCTCGCCTTAAACGCATTGATGGACGCTCTGAGGTTCTCTTCGTCCTGCCCCACACACGTCAAATGTGCCAGCGCCGTAACGCCGCTTTTCTGCACCTCTTCTGCAATGGACAGTGTGTTTTTGGAGTTGGAGCCGCCCGCGCCGTAGGTCACGCTCATAAAAGAGGGTTTATATGCCGCGATCTCATGCACCACCTGCTGTGTGTTTTCCAATGGTTTGCCCGGCTTCGGCGGGAACATCTCGCAAGAAACCGTCACCTTATTGGTCTTCAAAATATCGGAAATTCTCATAAGTCATCACTTTCTGTATCGGTTTCGTATTTTCATGGATATACCGTTAAAGTATAGCATAAAAATGCAGGAAACGCAATTTGAAAATGCAGAGTTTCGCTGTTTTTTCCGCTTACGGTTCCGGCCGCATCAGTGGGAACATCACCGTGTCGCGGATATTCCTCGTGCCGAGCAAAACCTGCAAAACGCGGTCAATGCCCATGCCCCAGCCGGAAATGGGCGGCATGCCGTATTCCATCGCCGTCAAATAGTCGTCATCCATCACCATAGCTTCCTCGTCGCCGTCCGCGTGGCTCTGCGCCTGAATTTGCAGTCTGCGGCGCTGCTCATTGGGGTCCACAAGCTCCGAGTACGCGTTGATGATCTCTGCGCCGTTGATGACAAGCTGAAAGCGGTCCGTAATCTCCGGATCATCATCATTCGCGCGCGCCAGCGGCGACAAGTCCGTCGGATGCGCAATGAGAAACATCGGCGCGATCATCTTCGGGCGGCTCACCTTCTTGTATAATAAATCGATGAGGTTTCCGCGCCCAAGCTTCTTCGGGTCGTCGGTGGAGTTTAATTCAATGTGCCGGCTTTCAATTTCCTGCAATAAAGCCTCCGCCGTCTTAAACTCGTCAATGTCAATGCCGCAGTCCTTTAAAATGAGCTCGCGGAACGTCACCACCGCCCATTCCGCGCCGAAATCGATCTCGGTGCCGTTAATGGAGATGACCGCGCTGCCCCGAATCTTCGTGATGACCGTTTGCAGCATGTCCTGCAAAAAGCGCATGTTGTCGCGGTAGTTATAGTACGCGCAGTAGCCCTCCAGCATCGTAAAATCCTGCAAATGCGTCGTGTCCATGCCCTCATTCCGAAAGCACCGCGCAAACTCAAACACCTTCGTAAACCCACCCACAATGGCACGCTTCAAATACGTCTCCGGCGCAATGCGCAGATAAACGTCCATGTCAAGCGCATTGTGGTGCGCAACAAACGGCCGCGCCGTCGCGCCGGACGGATGATCGATGAGCACCGGCGTTTCAATTTCGATGTAGCCGTTGTCCTCCAAATACCGCCGAATCTCCCGCACAAGCTGCGACTTGAAAAGGAACCGCCTGCGCGTCTCCCCGTTCATGCACAAATCGAGGTACCGCCTGCGCCAACAAAGCTCCGTGTCCTGAATACTGTGAAACTTCTCCGGCAGCGGACGGAACGCCTTGCCTAAAAACGTGATGCACTTCGCGCGCAGCGTCTTTTCGCCCACCTTTGTCGTGAACATCTCGCCCTCCGCGCCCATAAAGTCGCCTACGTCAAAGCCCCTCTTGAAAAAGTCATACGTGTCCTCGCCAACTTCGTCGCGCATCACGGCAATTTGCAGCTTGCCCTCCACATCGGAGAGCGTCACAAACGAGAGCTTCCCCATGCGTCGAATGGCCGTCACACGCCCTGCAACACACACGTCCTGCACCCCGTCCGGCAGCTTTGCCGCCTCGCACAGTTCATGCGTCCGCGCATAGCGCTCCGGGTACGGGCTTACGCGCTCCCGTACATAATGGAACTTTGCCTTTCTTGCTTCCAATAACGTGTTTTCGCTCATTTTCTACACCCTTTCGTGCTGTTATTTTCATCGGGCGGGAAATTTAGAGCGTAAAAAATCCCGTCCCTGTTTCCAAGGACGGGATACAATAACCCGTGGTACCACCTTAGTTTGCCCGCGCCTCACGACGCACGCCTTTGCAAGTACAGACTTCGCCGCAGGAAAAGTACGGAAAACATCGATACTCCTGTGCTGTAACGGGCACGCCCGGCATAGTCTCAGCGCAAAAACGCAGTCGATATGCAGCTCCAAGGCTTTGTTCGGTGATCCGTTCCTGCACCCCATCGCAGCTTACGGGGCTCTCTGTGCCATTCCCGGATCCCTACTGTCACTCTTCATCGCTTGTTAAAACGGAGTATAGCACACGGTTTTCAAAAAGTAAAGAGAAAATTTTCATCCCTGCGCATTTTCCTCGCTTTGCACGTTGTGCGGGCTTGTTTTCGCGCCTGCCTTGTGCTAAAATAAATGAGAAAAGTCGCGGAACAGCCGCGGCGGTTGTATTGATCTCATTTTCTCTTGGGAGGGCTTTATTATGTCAGAACCTTTACGTGCCATGATGATCGGCGCACACCCGGACGATGTCGATATCTGCACCTGCGGCATCACAAAGCGCTTGGTTTCAAAGGGCTGCATTGTCCGCTTTGTCTCCATGACGACCGGCAACGCAGGCCACCAGACCATGCGCGGCGAAGAGCTCATCAAAACGCGCGCGGCAGAAGCGCAAAAAAGCGCTGCCTACCTCGGCGCCACCTATGAAATTCTGCCGTTCGACGACGGCCGCCTGACCCCGTCGCTCGAAGCGCGCGAAACGCTCATGCGCACCATCCGCAATTTTAAGCCGGACGTCATCTTCACGAACCGCGCGTGCGATTATCACCCCGACCACCGCGCTACGGGCCAGCTCGTGCAGGACTGCTCGTACCTCATGGGCGTGCCCGCCATTTGCCCGGATACCCCCGTGCTGCGCAAAACGCCGACCATTCTTTACTGGGCAGACGGCTTCACCGACCCCAAACCGTTCCGCTCCGATTTCGCCCGCCCGGCGGATGACGACCGCGAAACGCTGTTTCACGTCGAGTGCTGCCACGCCTCCCAGTTCCTCGATTGGCTTCCGTGGGCAGATGACCACGTGGATCTCGCCGGTAAAACGCACGAGGAGCGCGTAGAGTACCTGCGCAGTACGTTCAACTGGGACCGCGGCGACGTGGACGAGGACGTGCTTGCGTGCCTCACCCACCAGTACGGCGCAGAATTTGCAAAAACCGTTCGCTTTGCCGAAAGTTGGCAGGTGAGCGAATACGGCGCGCCTGTTTCCGATGCGCTCAAAGAGCTGCTCATCGGTCTCGACTGAGCCGAATATTTCCGCGGTTCACCCCGCAAATCAAAGACCAAAGGATAGAAAAATGAAAATTTTAGCCATTGAAAGCTCCTGCGATGAGACCGCCGCAGCCGTTGTAGAAAACGGCCGCCGCGTGCTTTCCAGCGTCGTCGCAACGCAGGTAGAAGAACACAAGTTATACGGCGGCGTCGTGCCGGAGATCGCCTCGCGCCGCCACAGCGAAGCCATTGTAGGCGTCGTGCGTGAAGCACTCGAGCGCGCAGAGCTCACCGTAAACGACCTCGATGCCATCGGCGTCACCTACGCGCCGGGGCTCATCGGTGCGCTGCTCGTCGGCGTAAATTTCGCGAAAGGCCTCTCTCTTTCTGCAAATTTACCGCTCATCCCGGTGCACCACCTGCGCAGCCACATCGCGTCAAACTACATCACGAACCCGGAACTCGAGCCTCCGTTCCTGTGCCTTGTCGTCTCCGGCGGTCACACGCACATCATCGAAGTGACGGACTACACAAAGCTCCGCATCCTCGGAAAAACGCGTGACGATGCCGCGGGCGAAGCGTTCGATAAGGCCGCGCGCGCCATGGGCATGCCCTATCCCGGCGGCATCGCCATGGATAAACTCGCAGAGACCGGCAACGACAAAGCGTTCAAGCTCCCGCGCCCGACCGTAGACGGCGCCCCGCTCGATTTCAGCTTCTCCGGCCTCAAGACCGCCGTCATCAACATTCTGCATAATGCCGAGCAAAAGGGCCAGACCGTCAACATCGCCGATCTTTCGGCCTCTTACCGCAAGGCCGTTGTCGATTGCCTCGTGCGCAACTTCCTGCACGCCGCAGACGAGACCGGCCATAAAAAGCTCGTCATCGCGGGCGGCGTCTCCGCAAACGCGCTCCTGCGCCGCCGCCTCACGGAAGAATGCAAGCGTACCAGCCGCACGCTCTATATGCCCGACCTCTCTCTCACCGGCGACAACGCCGCCATGGTCGGCGCACAAGCCTACTACGAATATCTCGCCGGCCATACCGCCGGCATGGAGCTGAACGCCTGCGCCCAGCGCTCCATCGACTTAGGCTGAGTTTTCAATGTGCTTCAAAAGCGCTTTCGCGTCGATAAGGTAGCACGTCGCGTCGCCGATCTTCCCCGTGACAATCTCATTTTTCTCGGGGTCCAGAATCTCCTTCACGCGGCGGTACGTCGTCTCCCAGCCTTTAAAATCGTGGCCGTACATGTACTTTTCCTCGCCGTTCACAACGTAGCGGATCTTCTCCTTCGTCAAGACGTAGTCCGTGCCGAAGCGCTCCTCCACGCCGTGCATAAACGTGCAGCAGTCGAGCACCTCGCCGATGAACAGCAGCCGCCCGCTTATTTCCGGCAGCTTCATAAACGGCGAGTTCTTTCCCACCGGGGTGATGTCCTCCCCATGTAATGCTGTCAACTCAACCGCACGCTTGCCGCGCGCACAAACGGAGTGCGTCGGGTGCACGCTGCGCACCACGCCCGGCATTTTCCAAAACGTGCGCGGCAAAAGCCCGATGCACGGCACGGTTTTGTCCGCGTCAAACACCGGGTGCTCCGGCGTGACGTTCTCATACGTCAGCGCAGGCAGCAAAAGCGTGCCGTCATCGCCAAGCGCCGCCTGCAACGTGTCGAGCACCGTCTCCGGCGTCTCCTTTGTCCCCAACGCCTTCATCGATGCGTGCACCAAAATCGTCTCACCCTCTTTGATCCCCAGCGCTTTCATATCCGCCAAAAGCTTCTTCGCATCATTCATTTGAGTTTTCCTCCCCATAAAACAATCCCCAAACAGCGCTTACTCAGGCTTTTTTATTTCACCGAATCAATCGTCCCGCCGCCCAAAACGCGGTCGCCGTCGTACAGCACGACGGACTGCCCACAGGTGATGGCGCGCTGCGGCTCGTCAAAGACGACCTTCAGGCTGTCCGGTCCCGTCTGCGTCACGGTCGCCCACTGCTCGGGCTGGCGGTAGCGCACCTTCGCCTTAATGTGCATCGACTCCTTGATTTCCGCGACGGAAATCAAATTAATGCCGCTCGCTGTGAGCTCCTTTTTGAAAAGCTCGCTTTCCGGGCTTAGCGTCACGGTGTTCTTCTCAATATCCACCGATTTCACATACAGCGGCGCCGGCAGCGCGAGCCCCAGACCCTTGCGCTGGCCGATCGTGTAGCGGATCACGCCGCGGTGTTGCCCCAGCACGTTGCCATCCGTGTCCACAAAATCCCCGGGCGGGTACGTTTTGCCCGTGTACTGCTCGATGAAATCGGCATATGAGCCGTTCTGCACAAAGCAGATGTCCTGACTGTCGTGCTTTCTCGCATTGATGAAATTGTGCGCCTCCGCAAGTGCGCGCACTTCACACTTCTCCATGCCGCCGAGCGGGAACTGCACGTGCTTTAGCTGCTCCTGTGTCAGCGACCACAGCACATAACTCTGGTCTTTATTGTGGTCAACAGCCTTTTTCAGGAGATACCGCCCCGTATTTTCGTCAAAATCGATTTGCGCGTAATGCCCCGTGACAACATAATCATAATTCAGCTCAACCATGCGCTGAAACAGCTTATCAAACTTCAAATAGCGGTTGCAATCGATGCACGGGTTCGGCGTCACACCCGTTTCATAAGAGTGCACAAACTTGTCGATAACATCCGTTTTGAAGCGGTCGGCAAAATTAAACACATAGTACGGCATGTCAAGCGCATACGCCACACTGCGCGCGTCCTCTACATCATCAAGCGAACAGCAGGTATGCTCGCGGCGCAGACCGACGTCCTCATTCTGGTACAGCTTCATGGTCGCGCCCATGCAGGTGTAGCCCTTTTCTTTCATAAGCAGCGCCGCCACACTGGAATCCACGCCGCCGCTCATGGCTATGATCGCTTTTTTACACATAGTTTCGGTAAAACCCTTTCGTTATCGTTTCACATCGCCGCGCGCGGTGACGATCTCATAGCCCGCCGACTTCACGCGCTGCTCCAGACACCCGCGGCACTGCGCGGCCTCTTCCCCTGTACAGATCTTGTTCTCGTACAGCTCATAAAGCTTTCGCACACGCACCGGCGAAAGGTTCGGCATCACAACGTTTCCACCTGCCTTCAGCCCCAGCTCGCGCCCCTGTGGGTGGATGGTGCCAAGTGCCGTCGTAGACGGCAAAAGCGCATACGGAAACAACAAACGCAATATTGAGAGAAGCCGCAGTGTCAGCTCGAGCGAGCCGCTCTTTTCGTTTGCAAACGGCGTCTGCGCGTGCGTGATATACGGCCCGATGCCGATCATGTCCGGCTGCAGCTTCTGCAAAAAGCGCAGGTCAGAAATAAGATTCTCCGTCGTTTGATACGGCGAACCCACCATAAAGCCGGAACCTACCTGGTACCCGATGTCCTTTAGATCAAAAAGACATGCTTGCCGGTGTAAAGCGCTCAATTCATTCGGGTGCAGCTTGCCGTAATGCTCGGGATCGGCCGTCTCGTGACGCAAAAGATAGCGGTTTGCGCCCGCATCAAAATACTTCTGGTAGCTTTCGCGGCTCTTTTCGCCGATGGAAAGCGTGATGGCGCAGTCCGGGTGCTGCGCATGGATGGCCGCGACAATCTCGCAGATGAGGTCATCCGTGTAAAACGGGTCCTCGCCGCCCTGCAAAACGAACGTGCGAAAGCCGAGGTCGTACCCCTCCGCGCAGCAGGAGAGAATCTCCTCTTTCGTCAAACGGTAGCGCGTCGCGTTTCGGTTATCCCGACGGATGCCACAATAGTAACAGTTATTTTTGCAGTAATTCGTAAACTCAATGAGTCCGCGCACGTACACGTCCGTGCCGTAGTGCGCGCGGCGCACCTCGTCCGCGGCCTTTTGCAGCGCCGCGTCATAGGCGTCCGTCTCCAAAATCGTCTTAAATTCCGCATCGCTGAGGTTACGCTGCTCGCGCAGACGGTCGACCAAAGCGTTAATTTCATTTGCGGTCATGAAATTCCGCCTTTCTTTATTCGGTGTCGCTCACTCCGCCTGCGGCTTTTCCAGCGTGCGCATCGCAAGGATCGTGTCGGAAATGAGGTCGTCGAGCGTCCAGCCCAGCATATCTGCACCGCGCTGAATGACCTCACGGGAGCAGCCCGCGGCAAAGTTGAGCGCCTTGTATTTTTTCTTTACGGATTTAAGCTCCAAGTCGAGCGTGCTTTTCGACGGACGCATCAGCGCCACCGCGCCGATGAGTCCCGTCAGCTCGTCCACGGCGTACAGCACCTTTTCCATCTCGTGCTCGGGCGCAATGTCCACCGTCAGCAAATAGCCGTGGCTCGCCGTTGCGTGGATAAGGCGTTCGCTTTGCATCCCTCCGCAAAAGAAGTAAAAGCATACGGTTTTACTATGCTTTGATTTTACACACGAAGCGTCGCTTTGTCAAGGAAATTAAGCGAAGTTGCGCCATACGCCGAAAATGAGCGCCGAGAGAAACCACGCCGCCCACAGCGCAATGGAAAAGCGCTTAAAAAGCAGCGGCGGTTTGCTCTTTGCATACCGCACCGCTTCCAAAACGCCCCAAAGGAGCGCAAACGGCAAAAAGAACAGCATAAAGGGGTTCAGCGCCCACGCACCGGCAAAGTCCAATTGCAAAAGCGCTGCGATCATCCGTGTCGTTCCGCAGGAAGGACATAGCACGCCGAAAACCTTGCGGACGAGGCACGGCGGACGAAGAATATACAAAACGACAAGCACAGCCGCAGCACCGAAAACCGCTGCCAAGGCCCGCTTAATCCGTCTTTGTCTCTCCCCGCTCATATCTCGCTCTCCTTTTAAACTTAACATTTCTATTGTACTGCAAAAGCAGAATACCGTCAAGCGCTGCAAGTTTGTTTATCTTTTGCACACTTTATGTAAAAAGTGTTTGCATTTTCGAAAAAACTTCTTGCAATTTCTGTGTTTTGTGATATAATCAAACTTACAGTAAACTTTAATGTGTTGTACGAAACGGCACAACTATTCTCGGGAGGAATTCAAAATGAACACTGGTTATCTTGGCGATACGACCCCAAAGCTCGGTTTCGGTCTCATGCGTCTGCCGATGATCGGCGACGAGATCGATATGGAGCAGACGAAAGCCATGGTCGATACTTTCATGGCAAAAGGCTTTACGTATTTTGACACCGCATACGTATACATCAACGGCAAAAGTGAGGTCGCAGCGCGCGAAGCCATCGTGAAGCGCTACCCGCGTGACAGCTTCACGCTCGCTACAAAGCTACCCCTTTGGGACAACATAGAGACGGAAGCCGACATGCAGCGCATTTTCGATGAATCTATGGAACGCGCAGGTGTCGAGTATTTCGATTACTACCTGCTGCACGCCATGGACAAAGCGAAGTTCGAGAAAGCCGACCGCATCGGCGCGTGGGACTTCCTTTTCAAGATGAAAGCACAGGGCAAAATCAAGCACTGCGGATTCTCGTTCCACGACAGCGCGGAAGTGCTCGACGAAGCGCTCACCAAGCACCCGGAAGCCGAATTCGTACAGCTCCAGCTCAACTACATCGACTGGGAAAACGATAACGTGCAGTCCAGAAAGTGCTACGAGGTCGCCGTCAAGCACAATAAACCCATCATCGTTATGGAGCCGGTCAAGGGCGGTTCCCTCGCAAGCATGAACAACGAAATTCAGGGCATCATGAAGGCACAGAATCCTGATCTTTCCATCCCGTCTTGGGCTGTCCGTTTCTGCGCAGGTCTCGATAACATCCTCACCGTGCTCTCCGGTATGAGCACCAAAGCGCAGCTTGACGATAACGTCTCCTACATGGAGCACTTTGAGCCGCTCAGTGACAAGGAGCACGAGGTGCTGAAAACCGTCGTCGAAAAACTCAACGCCATCCCCACCATTCCATGTACCGGCTGCCGGTACTGCGTAGACGACTGTCCCATGCAGATCCACATCCCGGACATTTTCCGCGCCGTAAACCACCAGAAGCAGTTCGGCTCCGAGGATAATGTCGATCGCAGCGGCTACGAATCTGCAACACGCGAAGGCGGCAAGGCAAGCGAATGTCTCCATTGCGGTTCCTGCGAAGCGCACTGCCCGCAGCACATCCACATCATCGAAGAGCTCGAAGATGCCGCAAAGCGGTTTGAAGGCTGAGTAAAATCCACAACATAAAATCGACCGGGAAGCACAGCGCGTGTTTCCCGGTCTTTTTCCGTTTATTTTTCCTGCACGGCAATGATGACCTTCATCGTCGTCTCGCGGTTCGCGTCAATGTATTTATACGCGTCAAGGTACTGCGCAAACGGGAAAATTTTCGAGATAAGCGGCTTTAACTGCACTTTGCCTGCTTCCACCAGCTCTATCGCGCCCACGTAGTCCTCGTGGCGGTACATCATCGTGCTCTTAATGTCAAGCTCGTGGTCGTTCGCCACGGCCAGATCAACAGTCGCCATATCGGCAAATACTGCCACAAGTACAATCACGCTGCCCTTGCGCGCATACTGAATGGCCTGCCCCATCGTCACATTGTTGCCCGCGCAGTCATAAATGACGTCCGCCTTGTCCGGGCCAAATGCTTCAATAAGCGCCTCGCCGAAGTTCTTCCCCTTCGTGTTCACGCAAACATCCACGCCGCATTCCTTGGCTTTCTCCAAACGGTAATCGCTCACGTCGGTGATCATCACCTTCGCCGCGCCAAGGCCTTTTGCCGCCTGCGCCACAAGGTTGCCGATCGGCCCCGCACCGAGCACCGCAATGTTCATGCCGGTCACGTTGCCCATCTGCCGCACGGCATGCACCGCCACTGCAAGCGGCTCCAGCATCGCGCCCTCTTCAAAGCTCATGCTTTTAGGGATTGGTGTCACTTTCTTTGCGTCCACCGCAAAAAATTCGGAAGCCGTGCCCGTCGTCTGGAAGCCCATGACTTTCAGCTCCTCGCACAGATTGTACTTGCCGTGTCGGCACGGATAGCACTTGCCGCAGTACACCTGCGGCTCAATCGTCACTTTCTGCCCGACGGTAAGCCCTTCGACATTCGCACCGCACTTTACAATTTCACCCGAGACCTCATGCCCCTGCGTCACGGGGTATTTCGTGAACGGATGCTTGCCGTGGTACACGTGGATGTCCGATCCGCAAACGCCGATGTCCATAATTTTCACCAGCACCTGCCCGTCCCCGATTTCCGGCACAGGAATTTCCCGGAAAATGATCTTGCCCGGCTCTGTCATAACTTGCTGAAGCATATGCTTTCCTCCCAACTACTTTAGTAATTTTCGTATCTGCACTTCCGTCGCCGGAAGCAGGTTTTTAAGGTGTGCAATCATTTTTTCTTCGGAGTACTTCGGTTCGCTCTTATACGCAGACGTCACATAATCGTACCCGAATAAACGCTCCGGCGTCGTGTACTGCGCCACCGCCCAGCCGTAGGGCCTGCCGTTTTTATCCTTTAGGCGGATAAAATCCGAAACGCACAAATACGTCTGCATTTGCAGCCGCGTGATGCACGTTTCAAAGCCCGTGTTGCCGCCTTTGCGGTAATCGAGCTTCTTTTTGAGGAATTTTGAAAGAATTTCGCCCTCCGCATTGACTGTATTATACAGCTCCTCGTCCTTGTGGAACACCAGTCCGTCATCGCAGCGCGCGTCAAAATCATAGCCGTCACGGCGGAAATTTACAAGCTCCGGCAGCCATTCCCGGCTGACAAACCCCGCTTTTTTCCGGAAAAGCTTGCCGTACGCGCAGCGCTTCGTCTGCGCCGCCGGGCCTTTCCACTCCCAAGGTCCGTCGCGGTCTTCAGCGAACCAATACGCCGGCGCGCACATCTCCTCCACCGAAAAGCCCGGAATGTCATTCGGAAAAAACGGCAGAAAACCGTAGTATTCCACCGCTTGCAAAAGGTCTTCCATGCTCTCCAATTTCCGTTTCATTTTCCACGCCCTCTTTTCTTTATATCGCTTCCAGTATAGCGTGTTTTCGCCACAAAATCAAGATATATTATTTAATTTTAGGTGCATATAAACAAAAGCAGCCTGCATTTTCTGCAAGCTATCTTGTGGTTTTATTTAGAAAGAGATGCGATTAGCCGTTCCTTATATCCGAAACGAGCTTCACGATTATAACGACCATGCCCACACCGCCCATCGCAATGCCGATATCGGCCTTTTTCAGCGACGGTGCGTCTGGATCTCTGAACGTGCATCACGGGTCTTGTACAAGCAAGGACGGCGCGTTCAGCTTTGCGAACACCGTGCCCGGCGTATTTGAAAACGCCAAAAACGCCGACGGCTTTGTGGAGATCACGCCGTTAAAGCCAAGCCACCGCGTGCGGATACAGGCGAATATCTGCGAAGACTGCCGCACGATAGTTTTTGACTATTAAGCTTTGCCTAAGCCCGAAAAGGAAACCGAAAAAGACGAAATACGAGAGAACCTAAAAACAGCGAGGTGCTGTGGGGGTTCCCATGCACTTCGCTGTTTTGTTTGATTTTCAGCCGGGATCAGCCCCTATTGGAGAAGCGTTCCACAGCTTTTGTGAAGTTTTCGATGGTTTTATCTGCGTCGCCGTGCTTGATGCTGTCGCGCACGCCGTGCTTGATGTGCCCCTCTAATACGACCTTACCGCAGCCGTGCAAAGCGGATTTTGCGGGAAATGGCTTACAGCTTTAAAAGTGGGATAGACGCTCTGCACGTTTCGATCAATTCGCGGTCGGCAAGCGCAGGAATCGCGCCTTTTTTCGTCGCGCAGACGGAGCCTGCGGCGTTTGCAAAATCGGCAGCATCGCGCAGCTCGGCTTCGTTGATCTCGGAAACGGGCTTGCCGGTCTCCATGAGCTTTGTGAGAAACGCGCCGAAGAAGCTGTCGCCGGAGCCGGTGGTATCGACGACTTTTGTATCGTAGGTGTTGAGCGTTAAGGTTGTTTTCGGGGTGCAGACAACGCAGCCCTTTGCACCGCGCGTGATGACCGCCGCCTGCACGCCGAGCTTAAAGAACTCCTTTGCGCCCGCTTCGATCTCGGTGCAGCCGGTGAGCATTTCGAGCTCCTCATCGGACGCTTTGACGACATCGGCAAGCGGCAGCAGACTCTTCATGGCGTGGATGCCGGCTTCGGCATTTGGCCACAGCGGTGCGCGCCAGTTCGGGTCGTAGGCGGTGATAGCACCGTGCTCGCGGGCGTAGGAAACAATCTGCGGCACAGCCGTGCGACCGGGTTCTGCGGTGAGCAGAAGCGAGCCGAAGCACAGCACCTTGGCGTTTGCGAGTGCATCCTTATTGACCTCATCGAACGTGATCTGCGTATCGGCACCGGGGTTACGGTAAAAGCTGAAATCGCGATCACCGGATTCGGACAGCTGCACGAACGCGAGCGACGTTGCGGTATCGTTTGAGAAATGGAGGTTTTCGACATCGACATTTTGCTTAACGAGCGTATCACGCAGGAACGTGCCGAACATGTCCTGCCCCACCTTGCCGATGAAGCCTGCGGATACACCGAGGCGCGCAGCCTGCACGGCGACGTTTGCCGGTGCGCCGCCGGGGTTCTGCTCAAAAATCGGGATGCCGGCCGGCGTTTTGCCTGCGGGGGTAAAATCGATCAGAAGTTCACCGAGTGCGTAAAAATCTGCCATGAAAAACAGCTCCTTAATTACAGAATATTTTCATCAATGCACTTTAAGACAAATTCGCTGAACAGGGAATTTGACCATGCGAACCACGGGCGCGTGAACTTAGAGGGGTTGTCCTTATGGAAACCCTCGTGCATGAAGCCCTTGCCGTCATCGGTCGTTTTTAACATGTGGAGAAGCGCTTTGCATTCCTCCGGGTCACGGCTTGTGAGTCCCTGCATGGAAAGTGCGATATGCCAGATGTACTCCGGCGGGGTGTGCGGGCTGCCGACACCCTTGGCCGCGGTGCCCTCGTAATAATACGGGTTTTCTTTGCTCAAAACAAAGGCACGGGTGTTTTTATAAATTTCGTCGTCGGCGCTGCAGTAGCCGAGGTACGGGATGGACATGAGGCTCGGGACGTTGGCGTCATCCATGAAGACGTAGTTGCCAAGGCCGTCGGTCTCATAGGCGTACATTTTGCCGAACTTCGGGTGCTCGACGACGCCGTATTTTTCGATGCCGTCTCGGATCTCGGACGCGAGCTTTTCGGCACGGGCGGCGACTTCCTCGTCCTTATAGATCTCACGCATGATCTCCGCGGTGTAGCCGAGGGTTACGACGGCGAACATGTTGGACGGGATGAGATAGCCGTAGACGCAGGCGTCATCGCTGGGACGGAAGCCCGACCAGGTCATGCCCGTAACGGCGACCGGCGCGCCGTGGCCGTCGTGCGTAAGGGTATCGGTGGGCGGGCAGTTGATGCGGCGGAAATAGTACGGGGACTTGCTGTGATTCTGCTCGACAGTGAAAAGGTCGAGGATGCGCAGGGTGCTCTTTTTGTACTGGTCGTTAAACTGGCCCGTGCGGCCGGTCTCTTTCCAGAGAAGGTACGCGAGCTGCACCGGGTAGCAGAGCGAATCGATCTCATACTTGCGCTCCCAGACCCACGGGGTCTCGAAATCGGTATCGTCGGACTCGCCGCCGGCGGTCTGACCGAGCGTTTCCGCAGCGTATTTCGGCCAGCACATGCCGTTCGCTTCCTGATTGAACGCGTTTGCGTAGGGGTCGATATCAATGCACTTGAACTGGCGGTTCACGAGGCCCTCAATGCAATCGGCAACCTCCGCGTCGTGCTTTGCGACGGGCAGATAGTGGCGAACCTGCGCGGTGGAATCACGCAGCCACATAGCGGGGATATCGCCGGTGATGACGAAGGTATCTTTTTCGCCGATGGTTTTGACGGTGGTATCCATGGTGTTGGGGTAGCAATTTTTAAAGAGCTCCGAGAGCTTCGCGTCATTTGCGAGCTTTTTCTCGCAGATGCGCTTGACTTCCAAATCAATGGCTTTCATGGGATGATTCCTTTCGGTATTTTATAAATGAGGTATCGGTAAGCGGAACGTAAACGTTTCGCCCGCCTTTTCAAAGGCGGCGGGGTCTTGGGTCAGCGCCCTAAGTCGCTTTCCGCAGAAAGCGAAATCCTTTTGCCTGCTCCAAGATCAGGAGGGTAGCCGAAACAGTCCAGTGGACTGTTTCGGTGTAGGAGACCCTATCAAGGGGTCCCCTGAAAAGGCGAAGCCTTTTCAAAAAGGTCGATCAAAGACTTTATTCGTTCGCGATTACGGAAAATCGGTGATTAAAGACTCTGCAAAAACTCCGCTGCGAGGTCGAACCACTTGCCGACGTGCGGCAGGAACTGGGCATCGCTGTTCGAGGTGACTTCGTTGCAAAGCGACAGGCCGTGGCCGCCCTCCGGGAACATGTGGAACTCCGTTTTGATGCCGTTTTTCTGCAAGGCGCTGACGAGCATCAGGGCGTTTTCGACCGGGACGCAGTCATCCGGCTGGGTGTGCCAGACGAACGTGGGCGGGGTATCTTTCGTGACGAAGTTTTCGAGCGACTGATTCGCTTTTTCGAGCTCGTACTGCTCACCGAGAAGGTTCTTGATGGAATCGTGGTGGGCGAACGAGCCGGACGTGATGACCGGATATGAGAGGATCTGGCCGTTCGGCGCAGAAGCTCGGACGGGCAGTTCATAGCCTCCGCAACGAACGGGCGGCTCCAGAAATTGCCGTAGCTTGCGGCTAAATGGCCGCCGGCGGAAAAACCGATGGTGAAAACCTTTTCGGGGTCACAGCCGTACTTTACGCCTTCTTCGCGGACGTATTTCACGGCGGTGGCGACTTCCAGAAGGGCAGTCGGAAAGCGCGCCGGGGCAACGGAATAGCGCACGACAACGGCGTTCATGCCGATGGCATTGAAGCGCATGGCGATGGGCTCGGCTTCACGGTCGGATGTAAAGGCGTACGCGCCGCCCGGGCAGACGATGACGGTGGGACGCTTTTCGATGGGAACCTCTTTTGAAAGATCCAGAAAATACGTATACATGGCTGCGTAATCCGCAGAGCCCGGCACGTGCAGTTCGATTTTTTCATGTATCATAAAGACAACTCCTTTGGCCGCAAAATTGCAGGATAAACCATACTGTCTTTAGTATATCAGCTGTTGACGGGCGGCGCAAGGCGATTTTGTGAAAATTTGGGTATTATCACGCTTTTTAGAATAATGTTGGGTAAAAAAGAAAGCCGCTGCCCGGTTTGGGTGCGGCTCTCAGCTAAACGAACTTACTTCGTTTTCTTTGCGGTTTTGGTGGTTTTTGCGGCTGCCTTTGTGGTTTTGGCGACGGGCTTGGCTTCGGCTTTAACTTCTGCCTTGACTTCCGGCTTGGCTTCGGCTTTCACCTCCGCCTTAGCTTTCTCTTTTGCAGCCGGCTTTGCGGCTTTTGCGGCGCACTTTGCCGGGGCTTTCTTTTCCTTTTCTACCTCAGTGAGCACCCAGTTCTGGTTATCGCCCTTCACGAACTCCCAAAGCTGTGCCGGTGCGCCGTCTGCATCGCTGATGTCCTTGATGTCGATGACCTTGCCGGACGCGACATGCGTGATGCGGCGGCAGCCCTTGACGGTAGTGGTCAGCTTCCAGAGCTGGGAAGCGTTGCCCTGTGCCTCTGCGAGAACGAGTGCGGTGCCGTTTTCTGCCTCACCCGGAACGGTGAGCACGAGACCGCTGGCCTTATGAACGAGCTGCACGGACGTGCCCTCTGCCGGGACGGCGCACCAGACCTGCGTTTCGCCGCCGTTTGCGGTCATCTGCACGGCAGAGCCGCCGCAGGAAGCGAGAACCTTACCGCTTCTATGGTTTGTGATAACGTATTTCTTTTCTGTCTTTTCTGCCATGAATGATCTCTCCTTTATGAATAAACCTATGCTTTTCGTATATCATTTTCTGATTTTCTATGTACGATAATTAAGTATAATCATAAATTCCTGCAAAGTCAAATCGGCCACAAGGGCTTTTATCTGCGGGTTTTACAATGAGGATTTTGCTGTTTACGGCAGATTTTGACGGGTTTTTATCTCTCTATCGTGAAAAGTGTCAAAAATTCGGATAGATTTCAGGATAGACTTGAAAATTGAATTGACTTTTTCCATAAAATGTTAATTTGTTTTTTGCGGATATTCTACAAGCAAAAGGAAAGAATTCACAAAATCGTAAGAGAAATTTACGTTTTATATCCTTGCATTCGGGTGGTGTATCGTGTATTCTTATATTTAGATAAGAAAAAGGAGATCGTAACGGGATGGATAGCTTAGACCGTAGACAGGGGCTTTCTTCGGAGCAGGTAGCGCAGCGCGTGCGCGACGGGCTTTCAAACGCCGATGAGGGCATTAAGACCAAAACCGAAAAGCAGATCATTTTAGAAAACACGTTCACATTTTTTAACATTTTGAACTTTGTACTGGCGCTGTTCGTTTTGCTGGTGGGTTCGTTTAAGAACCTTTTATTTTTGGGCGTTATCTTTTCTAATATTATTATCGGTTCGTTTCAGGGCATAAGAGCGAAACGGACGATTGACAAGCTCTCCCTCATTTCCGCACCGAAGGCTTCTGTGCTGCGCGACGGAAAACTGCAGACGATACCCGTGAGCGGGATTGTGATGAACGATGTGCTGCACCTTTCGACCGGGCAGCAGATCTGCGCCGACGCCATCGTTTTGGAGGGCGAAGCGGAAGTGAATGAATCGCTCATCACGGGCGAAAGCGATCCGGTCTTGAAGCGCGCAGGTGACGAACTGCTTTCCGGCAGCTTCATCGTTTCCGGCAGCTGTTACGCCGAAGTGGAGCACGTAGGCCGCGAAAACTACGCAAACCGCATCGCAAACGGCGCGAAGTATGTGAAGCGCACGAACTCCGAAATTCTCCATTCCCTCGATTTCATTGTAAAGACGCTCGGCTTTACGCTGGTGCCGATTGGCATTTTGCTTTTCTGCAAGCAGTTTTTTTTGCTGCATGACACGATCCGCGAAGCCGTTGTGAGCACGGTCGCCGCGATCCTCGGTATGATCCCGGAGGGGCTCATTTTGCTGACAAGCGTGGTGTTTGCCGTGAGCGTACTGCGGCTTTCACGCTACAAGACGTTGGTGCAGGACCTGTACTGCACCGAATCGTTGGCACGCGTAGATGTGCTATGCTTAGACAAAACAGGTACGATCACCGAGGGCACGATGCAGGTGGACGAGCTGCACCCGCTGACGGGCTACACCGAAGAGGACATGACGGCTCCGCTGAAGGCGCTTGTGCAGGTTTTGACGGACGACAACCCGACGTACAACGCGGTGAAAGCATACTTTCCCGGCGGATCGGACTGGAAAGCTGCGGCGACGGTGCCGTTCTCCTCTGCGAGGAAGTGGAGCGGCGCGTATTTCGGCGAGCGCGGCACGTATGTGATGGGCGCGGGCGAATTCATTTTGGGCGAACGCTTCGGTGCGCTGCGTGAACACACGGAGGAATATGCGGCGCGCGGCGAACGCGTTTTGCTGCTGGCGCACTCCGCAAAGCCTTTCCTTGAAAACAAGGTGCTGCCGGACGACATTGAGCCGGTGGGCTTCATTTTAATCAGTGATAAGATCCGCACGGAAGCACCGCAAACGCTGCGCTATTTTGCAGAGCAGGGCGTGACGCTGAAGGTCATCTCCGGTGACAACGCCGTGACGGTCTCTAACATTGCACAGAAGGCCGGCCTGCCCCACGCGGAAAACTACTGCGATGCGACAACGCTGCACACCGACGAGGAGATTGCGGGGGCAATTGAGCAATACAGTGTGTTTGGCCGCGTGACGCCGCAGCAGAAACTGAAATTTGTGCAGGCGTTAAAAGACCACGGCCACACGGTGGCGATGACGGGCGACGGTGTGAACGACGTTCTGGCGCTGAAAGAGGCCGATTGCAGCATTGCGATGGCTTCCGGCAGCGACGCGGCGCGCACGGTCTCGAACCTCGTTTTGCTCGACTCCAACTTTGCTTCCATGCCGCAGGTGGTAAAGGAAGGCAGGCGCTCCATCAACAATTTGCAACGCTCTGCATCGCTGTTTTTACAGAAGACGATCTATTCGACGGTGCTGGGTGTGCTGTTCATTTTTCTTTCTGCTTCCTACCCGTTTGAGCCGATTCAGCTGACGTTTATCAGTTCGATTACGATCGGTATTCCATCGTTTATTCTGGCGCTGGAGCCGAACAACGAGCGTATAAGCGGCAGCTTTTTAGCGAACGTTTTGAAGAAATCGTTCCCCTCTGCCCTGACGATGATTCTTGGCGTTTTGTTTTTGACGCTGTTTAAGGGGCCGCTGAATTTGACGAACCCGCAGGTCTCGACACTTTCGGTCATTGTGGCGTTTGCCGTTGGGTTTATGCTGATGTTCAAGCTTTGCCTGCCGTTCAACGCGCTGCGCGGGGCGCTGTTCGGCACGATGGTGGCGGCGTTCTTTGTGGGATACATCGGCTGCATGGACCTGGTTTCCATGGTGCCGCTGACCGCCCCGATGCTGTTTATTTTGATCCCGCTGCTCATTGTGTCGATCGTCTTTATGATGCAGACAAACCATTTTATGGAGCATTTTGCAGAGCGCCACACGCGGCGTTTGCTGCAAAGCAGGTTCTTCCAGAATCACCGCAGAAAGCGGCGTGAGGCGGCGCACAAAGACCGCCACGCCGCCCGCAGAACGCGCCGCCGCACAGAGCAGCCAAGCAGGGTGCGAGACGGTAAAAGAGCTTAATTTAGTTGAGATAATATGAAAATACCCCGGCAGGCGGTTTGGATGGCTTGCCGGGGTGTTCTTATGCACTTGTTAATTTTACAGGATGCAATATTTTGCCATGTAGTCTTCCATGGCGGGGAGGATATTGTTGTATTTTTCGGACTGCTTTAAGTACTCGTGGATGTCCTCGACGGTGACGATAGCGTGGACCTTGATGCCGAACTCCTCGTTGACCTCCATGATGGCGGTTTTGCCGGGAACCTTGCCTACCTCGCAGCGGTTGACGGAGATGAACATATCGTTGACTTTCACATTGCCGCAGCCGTAGAGGATCGGCATGGTCTCGCGCACGGCGGTGCCAGCGGTGATGACGTCTTCGATGATAATAATTTTATCGCCGTCCTTCGGCTTGTAGCCGACGAGGCTGCCGCCTTCGCCGTGGTCTTTCTCTTCCTTGCGGTTGAAGAAGTAGGGCTTCGAGATGCCATACTCGTTATAGAGGGACGCAGCGGCGGCTGTGGCAAGCGGAATACCCTTGTACGCCGGGCCGAACATGGCGGAGAAATCTTCGCCGACGGTCTCCTTGATGAGCGATGCGTAGAACTTGCCGAGCTTTGCGATCTGCTCGCCGGTCTTATAGTTGCCGGTATTGACGAAGTACGGCGTATTGCGGCCGCTCTTCGTGACGAAGGAGCCGAAACGCAGCACGTCTGCGGACATCATGAACTCGATAAACGCCTTTTTGCTTTCTGTCAGCATAAAAACCATCCTTTATTTCCGTCATGGGTCGGAATTTATTTTTATCAGTATAGCATAGATTTATGTTTTCGTCAAAATTTTTTACGCGAACTTACGCTGCCGGAGAAAGTCCGTTTTCCGCCGACCACGTATAGACAGAATACGTATTACCGTCTGTTGTAACGGCGACGGTGCCGTCTGTATCGGTGCGCAGGATCTTGCAGTTGCGTTCGGAAAGGCTTTCGAGCGTTTCGTGGTGCGGGTGACCGTATTTATTATCCTGCCCGCAGGAAATGACGGCGACGGCGGGGTTCACGGCGCGGAGAAAATCCATGGAGGACGATGTGGACGAGCCGTGGTGACCGCACTTTAAAACGTTTGAAGTGATGTCCGTTTCGCGTGCTAAGATATTCTCTTCAACCTCGGTTTCGGCGTCGCCGGTGAGCATAAAGGAGATATTGCCGTAGGTGAAGCGCAGAACAGCGGAATAGTTGTTGAGGTTATCGAATATCTCGTCCTTTTCCGGAGATAGGACGGCAAAATTGGCGTTTTCGGGCGCGGAGATTTTTGTATCGGTGGAGATCTGCTCGGTTTGGACGTTTTTGTCGAGCAGGGCATCGAGCATATTTTCGTATGTAGCGGTGGTGGGCGTTTGGTCGTCGGGCAAAAGGGGCATGTAGAACGTGCCGATGGTGTAATCCTCGATAATCTGCTTCATGGAGCCGATGTGGTCAGCGTGCGGGTGCGTGGCGACAACGGCATCGAGCGATGTGATGCCGAGCGCCTGAAGGTCGCTTTCGATAGTCTCTCCCGCTTCGCGGGTGCCGGCATCAATGAGCATGTTGTAATCGGTGCCGATTTGAATTAAAATGCTATCCCCCTGCCCGACATCTAAAAAGTAGACGGCGCAGTCGGCGGCGTCGGTGCTTTGAGTGGGCTGTGCGGGGGCGCTTGAGTCTGTGTTCGGTGCACCGGTGAGATACGTTTCAAGCTCCGGGAAATAATAGACAAGCACCGCCGCGAGCACAAGGACGGCGCTGATGACGGCGGAAAGCGTTTTTTTGTTCCGGGGTTGGCGGCAACGGGCTGCGCCGGTTCTTTTTTGTGGCATGAGTCTCTCCTTTTTGTTTACATAATTTGTTTTACGCGATACAAAAAAGCTGCCGCAGTTTTTACTTGCAGCAGCTTATTTTGCAAATCCTACTCTTTACTTACCTTGCGTTTCGTCCTTGTAAAGGTTAAAGCGGAACAGCTTGGATTCATCCGCTTCATTATCGCAGACCACAAAGGCTTCTGCGATCTTTCCGCCTTCAATCAGAGACGTAAGACCGATGAGCTGACACAGCTTGCTTTTCAGGTTCAGCTTATCACCGTCGCGCGTCATCAGATACACATTGCCCTCGCAGCTATCCAGTACAGACAGGAAGCCCGGAACATCGATGTCGTGAAGTTCAATCATCTTGGACATCAGTCATCTCTCCTTCGATATGAGATTTAGTCTCATTATGGTTTGCCGATAGGGTCCTATGTGGAAAACCATAATATCCTATGATGGCTTTATTCTATCACAACAGCAGAAAATACACAAGGGCTAAACGGAAAAAAGGTGTGTTGCATTCAGGTTAAATTTTCAGTGAATTTGTTAAACTTTGAGAAAGTTTATGAATCTTTCCAATCATTCGCCGGAGGCACCGTAGTTCGCGAGCACGCGGGCGCTGGGATCGTTGACGTCGCAGCCCTCCCACGCTTTGTTCGGCATCCAGAAGTCCTTGACCATTTCCGCCTGACCGGGATAGTATTTTTCAAAAATTTCACGGTAGAGAAGAGATTCTTTCGTAAACGGCGTTGCGAACGGATATTTTGCGGCGCGGAGCTTCATTTCGTCATCGGTATACTTTGTTTCGGCGTAGGCCTTGAGGTAATCGACCATAGAGTGACCGACGGCATCGGAGAACGCGGCTTTTTCGCGGTATAAAATCGGCAGCGGGAGGTAATCGCCCTCGAACGCGTGGCGCAGGAGGTATTTGCCTTTTTTGTACTTGTTGAGCTTCATCTCGGGATCGACGGACATAACGTATTTGACGAAATCGAGATCACCGAACGGGACGCGGGCTTCGAGCGAGTTGGCGGAGATGCAGCGGTCGGCACGGAGCACGTCGTACATATGAAGCTCCCGCACGCGCTTTTGGGCTTCCGTTTGGAACGCAGCGGCGCTGGGGGCGAAATCTGTATATTTGTAGCCGAAGAGCTCATCGGAAATTTCACCGGTGAGCAGCACGCGGACATCGGTCTGCTCGTGAATGGCTTTGCAGACGAGGTACATGCCCATGCTGGCGCGGATGGTGGTGATGTCATACGTGCCAAGCAGCGCAATGACGGTTTCGAGATTTTCGATAACATCGTCCTTTGTGATGATGACCTCGGTGTGGTCGTTGTGAATGTAATCGGCAACTTCGCGGGCGTATTTTAAATCGATAGCGTCTTCACTCATGCCGATGGCGAACGTGCGAATGGGCTTCTTTAAAAGCTTTGCCGCGACGGAGCAGACGAGGGAACTATCAAGCCCACCGCTGAGAAGAAAGCCGAGCGGGGCATCGGCATCGAGCCGCTTTTCGATGCCGGCAACGAGCTTATCATGGATGTTTTTACAGACAGTCTCGAGATCATCGTGGCAAACTTCTTCGACTTCGGCGATGTCGCAGTAGCAGGTGAATTTGCCGTCCTTATAGTAGTGGCCCGGCGGGAACGGCATAACGCGATGGCACAGGCCGACGAGGTTTTTCGGCTCGCTGGCAAACATAATGTGACCGCTTTCGCTATACCCGTAGTAGAGCGGGCGGATGCCGATGGGGTCGCGCGCAGCGATGAAGCTATCGGTCTCGGCATCGTAAATAATCAGGGCGAACTCGGCGTCAAGCTTTTTGAACATCTCGGTGCCCTCTTCTTTGTAGAGAGGGAGTAAAATTTCGCAGTCGGAATCACTTTTGAAGGTGTAGCCTTTTCTCCGGAGCTCCTCTTTAACGGAACGGAAGCCATAGAGCTCGCCGTTGCAGACGACGGCGGAACCGTCCAGCTCAAACGGCTGCATGCCTTCTTCTGTAAGGCCCATGATGGCGAGGCGGTGGAAAAAGAGCCAACCTGCGGGCGTTTCCAGTGTGCGGGACATATCCGGCCCGCGGGAAACGGTTTTATCAAAGCCCTTTCGTAAATCTTCCAAACGAATGTCTTTTGCTGTGTAACCCATAATCGAACACATATCGGTTCCCTCCAAATAAAATAATTTCAGTCCAAACGCAAATAAAAAAACAGCCGTTTGTCCCAATTTCTTAGGACGAATAGCTGTTGTATCCGCGGTGCCACCTAAATTATCTTATAAAGAAGATCACCTTTACTGTCTCTAACAAGACAGGCACGGCTTAACGCGCCGCCACACGTCGCACCTACTGAGATATGCGCATCTTTTCGGCTTGAGGCTCCGAAGTGTTATTCGCCGGTGTGCTTACGCGGGGTTCACACTCTCCCCCGCTCACTGTGCAAAGCGGTCTGCCGGGTACTTCTCTTCATCTGTGCCCTTGAATTATTATGCTAAGTTTATACCACCAAAATTTCATTTTGTCAACACTTTTTTGGAAAAATTTTTGATTTTACACGAAATTTGCAATTTTCCAGTTTACAGCTTGCAGTTTGTAAGCGGTTTTTAGCCATACTAAAACGTATTTGTCAAAAATCAAAAAGCTCTTTTCATTTTACGGGAGTTGTATTATAATAAGCTTGGATAAAATGCAAAACGAAACAGGAGGTCTTTTCCATGTTTGCCTATAAAACTTTGAAAAGCGGCACTGACATTCGCGGTGTTGCAAGTGAAGGCGGCGGCGCGCCGATTAACCTGACCGATGAGGTCGTGGAGCGCATTGCGGCCGGTTTTCTCGTTTGGTGCGAAAAGCACCTGGATAAGTGCGCCGAGGGGCTGAAAATTGCCGTCGGCCATGACTCCCGCATTTCCGCAGACCGTATTGCGGCGGCGCTGTTCCGCGCGTTTACGACGTACGGTGCTTCTGTTTACGACTGCGGCCTTGCCTCTACCCCGTCGATGTTCATGGCGGTTTTGGAGCTGCCGTGCGACTGCTCGGTGCAGATTACGGCGAGCCACCACCCGTTCTTCCGCAACGGACTGAAGTTCTTCACGCCTGCGGGCGGCCTGGACAGCCCGGATATTTCCGAGATTTTGGAATATGCACAGAACGGCGCTGCGCCGAAGGAGACCGACAACGGCACGCTGGTGCCGGTGGACTATATGTCGAAATATGCAGATAATCTGCGCGAGATGATCCGCAAGGGCGTGAACGCGGAAGATTATGCGCACCCGCTTGCGGGCTTTAAGATCGTTGTGGACGCCGGCAACGGCGCGGGCGGTTTTTACGCAAACAACGTGCTGAAGCCGCTTGGTGCGGACATTACAGGCAGCCAGTTTTTGGAACCGGACGGCCGCTTCCCGAACCACATTCCAAACCCGGAGAACGAGGAGGCCATGGCGAGCGTTTGCGCGGCGACCGTGAAGGCCGGTGCGGACCTTGGCGTAATTTTTGACACGGACGTAGACCGCGGCGGCGCTGTGGACAGCCGCGGCGAGGAGATCAACCGCAACCGTCTTGTGGCGATTGCTTCCGCCATTGCGCTGGAGGGCAACCTGGGCGGCACCATTGTGACGGACTCCATTACGTCCGACGGACTCAAGACCTACATTGAGCAGACGCTCGGCGGCAAGCATCACCGCTTTAAGCGCGGTTACAAGAATGTCATCAACGAAGCGGTACGCCTGAATAACGAGGGCGTGAACTGCCCGCTGGCGATTGAGACGAGCGGCCATGCGGCGCTGCGCGAGAACTACTTCCTTGACGACGGTGCCTATCTGGTGACGAAGATTATCATTAAGGCGGCACAGCTGCGCCGCGAGGGCAAATCGCTCGATAGTCTCATCGCCGATCTGAAGGAAGCCAAGGAAGAAAAAGAGTTGCGCTTCCCCATTACAGCGGAGGATTTCCGCCCCTATGGTGAGAGCACCATTGCGGCGCTTGAAAGCTACGCGAAAGCGCACAACTGGGACATTGCGCCGGACAACCGCGAAGGCATCCGCATTTCGTTCCCGGAAAACGACGGCGACGGCTGGTTCCTGCTGCGCATGAGCGTACACGACCCCATTCTACCGCTGAATATCGAAAGCAATTCCGTCGGCGGCGTACGCGTGCTGGCCGAAAAGCTGCTGAAGTTCTTTGACGAAGTGAAGCCGGAAAATGTGGACTATGCGGCGCTGAAGGGATTTTTGGAAAAGTAAGCTGAAATTGAATATTTAAATAAAAGGAACTCCCGACTGCTGCGGTTCATCATTTGCGGCGGTCGGGAGTTTTCGTCAAAACTCGATGATATGGAGTTTTTGGGCGACTTCTTTGGCTTCGCCGCGGCGTTTGACACCGAGCTTTTGGAGGATGTGGATGACATGCGTTTTGACGGTGGCGACCTTGACACCGAGGATGTCGGCGATCTCCTGGTTGCTGCGGTTGCCGCACAGGAGCCGGAGCACCTGCGTTTCTGCGGGCGAAAGCGGTTCTGAGAGTCGCGGCATGGGACGCAAGAAATTCGGGTACAAAACAGCCTGACGGCGCGTTTCCTGTAAAAGGAGTGAAAAGAAGGACTCGTCCTTTTTGTAGCCGGTAAACGTCAGCATGGGCATTACGGCGGCGCCAAACTGCGCAATGGGCATAACGAAGCGGTACTCATGGGCGGCATCAAGTGCCTGCATCCACTCCTCCTGCCACCGGGCGTTATTTTGCCGCTGATAGCAAACGGCCGTTAGGATGCGGATATATATGCGGTCCATCACACGACCGCAGCGCTCACAGAACGGGATAAGTGAGGCCAATGTGAGCAGCGCCGCATTTTCTTCTCCGAGCGCGATCTCAACCATGGCACGCGTTATATACTGGTAGCGCCACATGGTACGGATGCGCGGCGTGATCTGGGGGGCAGATGTACGGTACCACTGCTCTGCCTTTTCCATTTCACCGGTGCGCAGCCATATACGGCAGCGCATGGCATCGATATTCGGCAGGAAACGCTTGTTGTCCTCCTCAAACTCTGTTCGCAGACTGTCTAAAGAAGAAAGCGCCATGATGGCGTTGCCCTGCTTCGTTTGGGCGCGCGCCATGAGACCGATGATGGCGAACGTCATATCCGGCGTACCGTGACGCTCGATCTCGGGCAACTGGGCTACAAGCGTCATGAGCCACGGAAGGTTATCCTCCCCTTTTTCAAATTTGCTTTCACAAAGGGCGCAATCGGCAAAACCGATGCCGTCTTTGCCGAGAATAGCCTCCATCGGCTTGCGGATGGTTTTGTAGAGCAGTTCATCGTGCTTGGACCACGAACAGAAATCTTTGCCGCCGTTCATAAGACTTGGCAGCATGCTGGTGACAGAAAACGTGGGTGTTTGCAAGCTTTTATCCGTTAGAATTTTGAAATAGTTGCCGATGTTCTCTGCGATGCCTTTGCTGCTGCGCTGCGGGAGGGAGATATCGAGATATGCAAGCTTGCCGCGCACCTCTTTGTAGGCGGTGTCGGTCTTTTTGAGTGGGGCTGCATACTCCTGCAGGGCGGAATACCACATTTCGGAGGCTTCGTAATCCATGCAGAGGGACGTGAGCATGCTCATACCGCACATGAGCGATGGCGAGCGGAGAATCTCCTCTTTCGGGATAGCATAGTAATACTTTTCCATCTCATAGTAATGTCCCACACCGGGGTGCTGCTCTGCGTTGCGGATGAGCATTTCCGAGACACGGCGGTGGTCTTTGCAGCGCAAATAGCACTCGAGCGCATGCTCGTAATCTTCGTGCAGCTCATAGTAAAGCCCGGCGCGGCTGTACACTGCGGCCTGCTCCTGCGGCGTATAGACTTGGCGGAGTTCCCACATGAGAAACTGTTGGAAAAAGCTCCAGAAGCGGTATTTCTGTGCATCGGCATTTAAAAGCATGGTGGTATCGTGCCGAACGATGGAAATAAGCTCGTTGATGTGGCTGTCGCCGGAAATCATCTGGGCAAGCTCGGCGTCGAATGTATCGAACGGGGCGATGTTAAGCAGCATACGGCGCAGCGGCATTGAAAAGCGGTTGAAGATGTTATCCTCAAAATAGTGATAGATTTCCTGCTGCACAATGCCGACGATCTCCGGCGTATAGGGCTGACCGTTTTGCATCAGGCGCGAAAGCGCCGTTAGGGCCAGCGGGTAGCCGAGAGAATCGCGGATGATGACGTTGATCTCTGCTTCCGTTGGTGTGCAGCCATTCTTTTCCAGAAAAACACGCACGGTATCGCGGTCAAACAGCAGATCTCTGGCCTCGATGAGCTGTAAAAGCCCCGTAAAGCGGAACGGCATGAGCCAGCCGGGCAGCACGCCGCGGCTTAAAATGACGAAGTGCAGCTCCGGATTTTCGCGGATCCATGCGCAGAGCGTTTGCTGATCTTCCGGGTCTTTGAGCGCGGGCAGGGAATCGATCACAATCGCATCTACATTTTTCGGCACGGGCTCGTGCAGGAATTCCGGGTCTTCTGCCGAAAACACGCAGGTTTTGTGATGGCTGAGCAAGGCGGTGGCGGCTGTAGACTTGCCGAAGCCGCACGGCGCGCTGAAAAAAATAACGCGGCACTGATCCCAACCCTGTAAGAATTGCTCGCGTAGCGATGGCTTGATGACGACTTCATTCATGTGCTCTACTCCCCTTTTATGGTTTATAACCACAATATATCATATTCCGCGCGAAATGTAATCCATCTAAAGATGGATTTTTGAAAAAAATTTGGTTTTGTCTAGGAGAAAAGGTGGAAAGGCAGTACGATTTTGCGGAAATGAAAAAAGCCTCTCGGACACCGGCACGTGCATGCGGCGTTCGAGGGGCAATTTTGTTGTATTTTGTACAACTGTATTTCATACAGCTTTTATGCGGCTTTTTCCTGAAGCTCCTGCTTTTTTCTCTGCGTCTTCGACGAGACGGCTCTTGGAGAGGTCGGCGTGGCGATAATAGAGCAGTGTGAGGGTGCTGCACACGAGCCAACCGGCAGGGTAGCCTAAGGCGATGGGAATGATGGTGTTGGAGATGAAGTTCGCCATGATAAAGAGGTAAATCTGGCGGAAGACGACGAACGAGCTCAACATGATAATCATCGGTGCGCGGGAATTGCCTGCACCGCGCAGCACGCCGGAGTAGACCTGGTTGACGCAGCAGAACACGTAGAACGGCGAGCAATAACGCAGCAGCATGGAACCGTATGCGACAACCTCTGCTTTACCGTTGAAGAACGAGACGAGCTGCGGCGCGAAGATGAGCAACGGGATTGTCAGAATGACGGTTGCGACGACGGACATGAGGAACGCCGTGCGTGCGCCCTTCTTGGCGCGGCCGACCTGATCGATGCCGAGGTTCTGGCCGACGAACGTGGTAGACGCGAGCGCGAGAGACTGCATCGGCAGGAAGAGAAGCTGGTCAATCTTACTGTACGCCGTCCAGCCGGACATACAGTCTGCGCCGAAGTAGTTAACATAAGACTGTACAAATACGTTCGAGAACGCGGTGATCGCCATTTGGATGGCGGCCGGGATGCCGACGCGCACAATCTTCGCGAGCATTTCTTTATCGAGCTTCAAGTATTTGAGCTCGACCTTGATGCAGGAATCCGTGCGGAACAGCGTAATCATCGTAAGCATGGCGGAGACGCCCTGCGAGATGATGGTCGCATACGCAACACCCTTAACGCCCATGCCGAGCGACAGCACGAAGACGAGATCGAGAATGATGTTGAGCACGGCGGAGACGACGAGGAAATAGAACGGGCGCTTGGAATCACCCACGGCACGCAGAATGCCCGCGCCCATGTTGTAGAGCATAAGACCGATGACGCCCGCGAAGTAGATGGTGAGGTACGCGGAGGACTCCGGCATGACCTCTGCCGGGGTCTTCATGAAATCGAGCACGAAGGGAATCATAGCGATGCCGATGATTGTAAAGAGCACAGCCAAAATGAGCGTCATGACGATAGAGGTGTGGACGGTATCGCGCACCTTATCATACCGCTTTGCGCCATAATACTGTGAAATGACGACGCCGGCACCGCTGGAAAGCCCTAAGAATATGCCGATGAGCATGTTGATAACGGGACCGACCGTGCCGACCGCCGAGAAAGCCTCGTTGCTGACGTAGTTGCCGACAACCCACGTATCGACCGTGTTGTAGAGCTGCTGGAAAATGTTGCCGATGAGAAGCGGAAACGCGAATGTGATGAGGTGGCGGAAGATGCTGCCCTGCGTCATATCCACATCGCGCTTAGTTTTCTGCTTCAGGATGCTGAGTTTAGACATAATAATATCACCTGCAACTGATTATACACGCTCTGTTTGAGATAATCAACTAAAATCTTAAAAATGTGGAATATCTTTTACCTCGATACGCACAATAAACCCGGTTAAACAGAAAGGGTGGTCGTATGAAAAAGAAAACACCGCAGCAATATGACGCGATGGTGCAGAAGGCTTCTCCGCACTCCCCCGTACTGAAAAACTGCCTGTTTGCGTTTTTATCTGGCGGGGCCATCTGCACGCTGGGGCAGGCGCTTGCGAACACGTTCATGCTGCTGGGGCTCGATTTAAAAGACGCGCGGACGTGCGTTTCCATCTCGCTCATTTTCATTTCCGCCGCGCTGACAGCCTGCGGCGTATACGACAACATGGCGAAATATGCCGGGGCAGGCACGTTGGTGCCGATTACGGGGTTTGCGAACTCAATGGTCTCCCCTGCGCTGGAATTTAAAAGCGAGGGCTTTGTGACGGGCCTCGGCGCGAAGCTGTTCACGGTGGCGGGGCCGGTACTGGTGTTCGGCATTTCGGCTTCGGTTTTGTACGGGATCGTGCTGTATATCATCGGGCTGTTTTAAGGAGGGCTTATGAAAAGACTCGGACGTTACACGCTTCTGTTTGAGCACCGCCCGGCGATTTTGGGCCACGCGGCGGTGTGCGGAAAAAAAGAAGCCGCGGGCCCGCTGGCGCGCGACTTTGACCAGACGTTTCTCGATTCTTATTTGAATCAGGAAAGCTGGGAAAAAGCGGAAAGCATGCTGCAAACAGAAGCCGCGAACCTTGCGATACGCAAGGCGGGGCTTCAAAAGCAGGACATTAACATGGTATTTGCGGGAGATCTGCTGAACCAGTGTATTTCGAGCACGTTTGGTCTGCGCGGAATGAACATTCCGTTCCTTGGGCAATACGGGGCGTGCTCCACGATGGCGCAAACGCTCATCATGGCCTCCATCATGGTGGAATGCGGCGCGGCGAACTACACCTGCGCGGTGACCTCCTCCCACTTCTGCACCGCGGAGCGGCAATTCCGCACGCCGCTGGAATACGGCAGCCAGCGCGCGCCGACTGCGCAGTGGACGGCGACAGCTTCGGGCAGCGCGGTGCTCGGTATGAGCGGCGACATTCAAGTGCGGCACGCGACCGTGGGGCGCATCACCGACCTTGGTGTGACCGACATGACGAACATGGGCGCGGCGATGGCACCCGCTGCGGCGCAGACTTTGCTGGATTTTTTTAACGATACGGCGACAAAGCCTGAGGACTACGACCGCATTTACACAGGCGACCTCGGGGCGGTTGGCACAAAATTATTATACGAACTGCTGCGCGAAAACGGGATCGTTCTGCGCAACCACGAGGACTGCGGGCTGATTTTATTTGACCGCGAGGCGCAGGACGTGCACGCGGGCGGCTCCGGCTGCGGATGCTCAGCCGGTGTATTATGCGGGCATATTTTGAACCGCATGGATCGCGGAGAGCTGAAAAATATTCTCTTTATGGCGACCGGCGCGCTGATGTCCACAACCTCTTCGCAGCAGGGCGAGAGCATACCGGGCATCGCGCATTTGGTGCATGTGGGGAGGGGATAACAGCGATATGACAGCTATGTATGTTGCGCAATCAGAAGAATAACTACCTCAAAATCCCATAACAATATTGCTATTTAATAGTTGTACTCTTAAAGGCAAAAAATTTGCAAAAAACGTAGTTTAATAAAACCACGACAATAACTAACGCAAGTTTTGCAATAACAATACCGTCAATCACAGTATCCCAAATTCTCAAAACCTCAAAACGATTCAACCGCAATATTTTTTCAGCAATAAATATCCCAAATTCTTCAACTATAAATGAACCTATCCTTGTGGCTAAAAAAGATGGAATTTCTTTTTTCAAAACCATAAAAGACCAACTTTTACTTTCGAACACAAATAACTTATTCACAACGAAAGCAAAAAGCACTGCTTCAATAAAAGCTATACTATTAGCATAAAGACCATCTTTGCCTCTAAATAAGGTATTATACCAAAGCAAAAAAACTGAATAATTAACTACAGTTGTCAATATTCCAAATACTATATACAATACTGCCTCTTTATTTAGCAACTTTTCATTTTTCTGTATTACCCCTCAATTAAGCTTAATAAACAACCAACGCAGCAAGCATGCCTAACCCCAAATACCATAAGTATCTAGTTCCTTTGTCTTTCAATTCTTGCAGTATACAAGATGGAATAATAATTGATAACATAAAAGTACCTCTTAGCTTCAATTCAAAACCATCCCGTATAATGCTTAATCTTCTTTTCTATAAAGTCGATATCCATGGTACGGATGTCTTTCTCTCTCTGGTGGCAGTTGCATATAGTCGCCGTAGGTATCTCTTAATACGCTGTCATAGTCCTTTGGAACTTTAACTTGAATTCCTTCAAAGGGAAGAGTTGTATACTCTAAAAACCATTCTTTCGGGCACTGGCGAACCTCTACATCCCATATAATACAAGTGACGTATTTGCTTTTATCAAAAGGATAAACTTCCCTTAATGCTTCCATTTTATCAAGGAAGTACTTTGGCTTTTTGAAATGTGAATACAAATATATAGGCAACCGAATTGGTGTGAGCAGCTTATTGCTTTTAGATGGAATAGGAGTTTTACTAAATGCGCACCCAAGTAAAGCCATCAAATGTTTTTTCTTCTTCAGAATACTCTTCCAACGTTTATCATTGTTATTACCTGCACCATCGTGCGGATAAATATCAATAAACATCCCCTGCCCTGCATCTGGCACGTTGTCATTTCGTACCATTCGATACCGGGTATCGCAAAAGCGTCCAATCGTATAAGGGTAATCCGGCGTGTTGTGGCGATCAAAAAACCTGAAAGGAGTAAGTTCCCCTTCATGTTTATTACAATACTCTCTAAACTTTTCGTAATCTGGACGAAGCATAATAACATCCAAGTCATCATCCCAAGGAATAAATCCATGGTGTCTCACCGCGCCTATGAGTGAACCGTATGCCAAGAAATACTGTACTCCTATCTGATCACAAACGGAAATGAATCTTTTTAATACTTCCAACGTGCCCTCATGAATTTCAGCTAGCGTCAACTCTCTCTTAGTCATTTTGATTTTTCTCCTTAAATAGCCGCTTAAGCAGTAATAATCCCATCGGGATAACTACAACCGCACATGCAAGATATCGAATAATAATGGAAGATATGAAAACTAAGTTTAAAGCTGCCATGCACAGCAGCAAAACTACTATAAAACAAACAACCTTAAAAGGCAAAATAGATATTCCAGAAAGTTTCCGAGCAATAATAAAATGAAGCACAGCATAACATATATATGCCACAAGTGTTGTATACGCAGCTGCTATAAATCCATATTTCATAATAAAAATATAGTTTAAAACAATATCGACCACACCAGCAGCAGCCGTTCCAATCATAATATACATTGTTTTCTCACAAAAATACTCAACTGGAACAACCACATTATATATAAATACAGCAAAAGCACTTAAAATAAGCGGAATGGCAACATATTTACCCGATTCGTACTGTGTACCACCCAATATCCATACCAATTCCGGGCTAAGCGCCATTAACCCAATAGCAAGTATGGCAAAAAAAATGGTTAACTGCACTGCTCGTTTTTGAATCTCAGCAATCTTTTTCTCAGCATACGCTTCGTAAAACCATGTAGTCCATGCCGTAGATACAGAATCGATAATAATTGTTAAAATTAAACTGATATTCGCAACAACACTATAAATACCCGCCGCCGCATCACTTACCATAGACCGAATCATAATACGATCAAACTGGCCTAAAAGAACTTGTGACAAACCATGCGGAACCAATGGCAAACTATACCGAACAGCATATTCCCAGAATCTGCGTTCAAATTTTGGTTTAGCCCTATGATAAAGCGTGCCCAATAGTACCAGTGCCAGCAACAACATTGTTACCGAAACACCGATGATACGGCCTAAATCTTTTTGATTTTGGAATATAGTGTGAATTAAAACTAAGGAAACCAACAGGTTTCCAACTGTATTAGCAAAGGCTGCAAACAAATACCCTTTATAGTTATAATCCAAGCTAATCCTACAATTATAAAGATTTAGCACCGACGAGCCAAAACTCATGAACACCAGCAAATAAAGACAAACAACCGGCAGCCCAAGTAAGCTTGATAACGGGCCTGAAAATAGTGTTGCTACGATAAGACCAATAGCCATATTCATCCACAAAATCAAGCTAACAGACGAAGTATACTCGTCTACTTCCCCAGAAAATGTGTATTTAGCATTTTTAACACTGCTATGTATGGCTAAACTTAGAATTACAAAAAGAATGGAATCATACGCTACAAAAGCACTGTATACACCGAGCTCATCCGGAGTCATTATTCTGCTGAAAAGTGGAACAGAAAGGAAATTTATGCCCTTTATAAGTATATTTCCAATCGTATAACCAATACCCGCAGAAACCGCACTTCTGCTTTCTTTTTCTTTACTCATAAATATTACTTAAAACTGAAAGGTATCTTTCAGTCCCAGCCACTTCTGGTCCTTATCACTCAGATTCAGTGCCGTGCCATCTTCCAACGTGTAGCCATCTGCACTTGCGCTGCCTTTGTACTCACCTTTCAACTCCGGCCATTCAACACCGATTTCCGGGTCATTCCATGCGAGACCGCCTTCATCGTTTGGATGATAGAAATCATCGCATTTATAGCAGAATTCCGCTGTATCGGTCAAAACCAGAAAGCCATGTGCAAAGCCTTTCGGAATGAGGAACTGCTTTTTATTGTCTTCCGTGAGCAATACGCCGTACCACTTGCCGTAGGTTTTGGAATCTGCACGCAAATCAACGGCTACATCAAATACACTTCCTTTGATCGCGCGCACAAGTTTAGTTTGGGGATACTGTTTTTGAAAATGCAGTCCTCTTAAAACGCCTTTTGTAGACATAGATTGATTATCCTGCACGAATGGGATATTCAGTCCAGCTTCTACCATGTCTCGCTGGCTATATGTCTCCATGAAATAACCTCTGTTATCGCCATGAACAGTCGGCGTAATTACACAAAGTCCCTCAATGCCACCAACATTCTTTTCAACTGTGATCTGTCCCATAATATTTACTCCTCGATTTCTTTTAGATAGCGGCTCAGTGCATCCTGCCAAGTCGGAAGTGGAGTAAATCCTGCTTCCACCAGCTTGCTCTTATCTAAGCGACTGTTGAACGGACGAGCTGCCTTGCTCAGACCATACTCTGCCGTGGTCACCGGCAGGACTTCCGTCTTATATCCAGCCTGACGATAGATTTCTTTCGTGAAATCGTACCAGCTGATATAGCCGCCCTCGTTGGTGGCGTGATAATAGCCGTACTTCTCGGTTTCATTCATATCAACGAGCAGTCGAGCCAAATCATATGTATAGGTCGGTGTGCCGATCTGGTCATTGACCACACGGACGGTGTCGTGTGTCTTACCAACATTCAGCATGGTTTTGATAAAATTCTTACCATTCAGCCCAAACACCCAAGCAATGCGGACGATGAAATACTTCTCCAGTGTCTGGCTGACTGCCAACTCACCTTCCAGCTTTGTCTGACCGTATACATTCAAAGGCTTATAATCCTTGCAATCTGGCTGCCAGGGATCTGTGCCCTGACCATCAAACACATAGTCCGTGCTGATATAGGTCATCTTACAATCCAGTTTCTTGCATACATTTGCAATGTTCTGCGTGCCGCCAGCATTGATGGCACGGACTTTTGCCACTTTATCGTCATCCTCTGCCATATCCACAGCAGTCCATGCTGCACAGTGAATTACAGCATCCGGATTTACTTCTGTAATAACTTTCTCAACAGCATCTTTGTCGGTAATGTCCAGTGCTACATACGGTGCTTTTGTTACCGCAGAACCATCTGCTACACCGCTGTAGTTTTCCTGAATATCAGAACCCACGCCTTCGTGGCCGCGCTTCAGCAGCTCATTCATCACATCATGGCCCAACTGACCGCCAACGCCTGTTACAAAAAACTTCATACTGATCTCTCCCTGAGCGTTTTAGCGATTACCGTACATTTTTTCGTAGTAATTCTGATACTCGCCGCTAATGATGGTCTGCCACCACTCGCAGTTATCGAGGTACCACTGGATGGTCTTCTTGATGCCGTCCTCAAACTTGGTCTCCGGCAGCCAGCCCAGCTCGTTATGAATCTTGGTCGGGTCGATGGCATAGCGCATATCGTGGCCCTTGCGATCGCCAACATGCGTGATAAGGCTCTCCGGCTTGCCGAGCTCCTTGCAGATGATCTTTACGATCTCGATGTTCTGCTTTTCATTGTGGCCGCCGACGTTGTATACCTCGCCAACACGGCCCTTATGGATAATGAGGTCAATCGCCTTGCAGTGATCCTCTACATACAGCCAGTCACGGACATTGAGACCTTCGCCGTAAACAGGAAGGGGCTTGTCTGCCAGAGCATTCGCGATCATCAGCGGGATCAGCTTCTCCGGGAAATGATAAGGACCGTAGTTGTTGGAGCAGCGGGAAATGGTCACAGGCAAACCGTAGGTACGGTGGTAAGCCAGAACCAGCAGGTCAGCGGCAGCCTTGGAGCTACTGTACGGAGAGCTAGTGTGAATCGGAGTTTCCTCGGTGAAGAACAGATCAGGACGATCCAGCGGCAGGTCACCGTAAACTTCATCGGTAGAAACCTGATGATAACGCTG
>JABLTK010072668.1_pt1 | contig 45021 bp, 70 predicted proteins | sample 7160131 | NCBI WGS metagenome assembly JABLTK01 (sample SAMN14651221, study PRJNA627086) | human gut metagenome | isolation source: feces | host: Homo sapiens
ATTGCAAGGGCCACGTGGTCGACGTGCTCCAGTACAGCGAGTCCTACACCGGCGACAACGGCACGAACGTCAACTACATCACCGCCGGCAAGGCAGTCCTCACTGCTCCCGGCTGCGGCCGCACTCTATACGGCGCCGTGACTCAGGTCGAGCAGTCCGACGGTCTGTTCCATACCTACACCGCAAAGCGTGTGCCTAAGTATTACAGCGACGCGCAGGGCAACACCCGCGAGCTGTACCTCACCAGCTGCCCGCTCTGCATCCCCAACAACAAGAACGCGTGGTACGTTATTAACGCGATCAACGCGTAAGCGAGAAAGGAGACACAGCCATGATCAAGATCATCAAAGGCTCGTATGGTATGCGAGTTAAGCAGTCCGTTGTTGCGGTGCCTGCTGGCAGCGATCCCATCGAGCTCAGCAAGGAACAGGAGGAGCGCCTCGTCCGTCTGGGCGTGGCCGTCTACGTCACCGAGCAGGACGACGTGGTCGAGCAGCCCGGCGAGGGCTCTGACGAAACTCAGGACGACGAGATCGTCGACGAGTTCCCTGAGTACAACGAGGAGATGAAGCTCTCCGAGCTGAAGGACGTCGCGAAGGTGTACGGCATCGACGCGAGCTCCATGAGATCCAAGAAGGAAGTCATCGAGGCGATCGACGCAGCCCGCGACGAGCTGCCCGACGTCGACGCTGACGCTCTCGTGGAGTGAACACCTTCAAGGAAATGATGGCGGCCGATCGTGGCATTTTCCTGAACCTCGACGAGTTCGGTGACGAGCATGTCATCGAAGGCCAGACCATCACCGCAGTGCTGGACGAGGAGACCTTCGCAGAGTCCAAGAAGGGCGAGGACATCGGCCTCGCTGCCTTCGACTTCGTGCTTTTTGCGCGAGTGGAGGATCTCCCGGAGCAGCGTGCGTCCGGTGAGAGCCTGAACGTCAACGGAAAAGAGTGCACCATCGTCTCGTGGCGAACGGACGGCGGCATGGCCTCGATCTACCTGAGCCACCAGATGGCAGGATAAGGAGGCAAGAACATGACGATCGCACAGTGCATTGAAAAGGTGACGGACTGGCTCAACGAGTCGGTCTGCCCGAAGATCAAGCTCAAACTCCCGGACGACAACCAGAACGGCAAAGAGTACAAAGTGAAGGCCGTCAACCCGACGGCCTTCGCCATGTATCAACCGGGCAAGGATAAGCTCCCGCCCGGAGTGATCGCGCCGTTCCCGTCCGTGGTCGTGCAGCTGCTCGAAGGAAGCGACAACATGACCGCGAGCAACGGGCGGATGAAGCTCCAGCTCAGCTTCACCGCATGGAACCCCGGTAACCACGCCGGAGAGCTGACACGAGCAACCCAGACGACAACGGCATCAGGATCCGAGGATCTGGACGTTCAGATCGGTGGCGTCGCCTCCGAGCAGACCTTCACGCGAGACGCTGAAGGCTGGAAGGACGTCTGGAACTTCGTGGATCGTGCGCTCCGAGAAATCGAGAACGCCGAGTACCTGAACGGCCTCAGAGTCGTGAAGGAGCTCCCCATCACCTACGGGCAATTCCAGCAGGAGGGCCAGATCTCTGACCTCTATCCCTACTGGGGCGCGTGGGCGATCTTCACTATTGAGAGAGGGCTCGCCAGAACCGGCGCGTCCTACTCAGAATTTTTATAAGGAGGCAACACCATGGCAGAATACAAGTACGGCGTTTACGGCGTGATCGGCAACGACATCGCCCAGAACGCCTCGCAGGCGGGCATGGCGCCGGTCTACTTCGGCACCGCACCCGTCAATCTTCTGTCTGATCCCGCCGGCACGGTCAACGTACCGGTGAAGATCAGCAACCTAAGCGACGCCCAGAAGAAGCTCGGCCACTTCTCTGACTCCGCAAAGTGGGGCAAGTACACCCTCTGCGAAGCCGTCGCCGCTCATTTTGCCAACAAGAACGGCAACGTCGGCCCGATCTACGTGATCAACGTGCTGGATCCTGCGACTCACAAAAAGAGCAGCAAGACCACCAAGAGCCTGACCTTCGCCAATAAGAAGGCAACCATCGAGGCCGATGACATCATCATCAGCTCCTTCGCGATCGACGACAAGGTGCTCGGCACTGACTACTCGATCGACTACGACTTCGGCACCGGCGTCCTGACGATCACCGACAAGGGCGAGGAAGCGATGACCACGGTCAGCGCATCCTACGACACGGTCGACACTGGCGCCGTAAATGCGGCCACCGTGATCGGCAGCACCGAGGAGGACGGATCCGTCAGCGGCATCGCTGCCGTGAAGCTGGTATATCAGACCTGCAACACGATCCCCACCTACCTCGCAGCGCCCGGCTGGTCTGACACGAAGGCAGTCTATGACGCACTCGTGGCAGCTTCTCAGAACATCAACGGCCACTGGTGCGCGTTCGTTTACGCCGACATCCCCGTCGACGCGAACAAGACCATCGCCGCAGCGAAAGCATGGAAGGCAGCCAACGGCTACACCTCCGGCTTCTCCAAGGTGTTCTGGCCTATGGTCAAGGATGGCAGCACTGTCTACCACCTCGCCACCCTCGCGCTGGTCGAAAAGATCCGCTGCGATCTGGCGAACGGCGACGTGCCCTTCGAGACTGAAGGCAACAAGGCGATCCCCGTCACCGGCCTCTACTTCGGCGAGGGCGTGAACGCGAACGGCTTCGACAAGTCTGACGCGAACGAGCTCACCGCGGCCGGCATCTCCACCGCGATCTACTGGGAAAGCAACTGGAGAATGTGGGGCGACCACACTGCTGCCTACACCTACGGCGGCAGCCACAAAGCTCGCGAGATCTTCGACGTGAACATGCTCATGCTGTTCTACATCGCGAACTCCTTCCAGAAGGAGTGGGGCACCACCATCGACAAGCCGATGACTCTGGCGCTCCGCGACACGATCCTGAACCGCGAGCAGGAAAAGCTCGACGTCCTCGTGGCGAAGGGTGCCCTGATCGGCTCTCCTTCCGTCGAGTTCCTCGAAACCAACAACGCGACGACCGACATGATGAACGGCGACTTCAGGTGGGACATCTCCGCGACCATCACGCCGCCCCTCAAATCTGCGACCGGCGTCGTGTGCTACACTGACGCAGGCTTCTCTGCTTATTTTGGAGGTGACGACTAATGGCATGGCAGGATATGAAAAACGCAGTGCTGGCTGACACTTGCTACTGCGACAACCAACTGGCAGCGAAGGACGTCTCCGTGAGCCTTCCCGCCGTCAACTTCCTCACCACTGAAGTGAAGGCCATGGGCTCCATGGACGTCGTCCTCGCCGGCCTCATCGAGGCTATGGAGGCAGCGATCACCAAGGTCGGCATCGACGTCGGCCTCGGCCGTATGCTGACGCCCACCAAGCACAACTACGAGTTCCGCTGGGCTCAGAACGTGCTGAAGGCGGACGGAACCACAGAGCCCGAAGGCTGCAAGGCCTTCATCACCGGCGTGCCGAAGGGCGTGCCCGCGACCGGTCTGGAGATCGGCAGCAACATTGAGAGCGAGATCTCGATCGGCTGCACTCGCTACCAGCTGTTCTGTGCTGGCAAGGAGATCCTCTGCATCGACCGACTGAGTCAGATCTGCCGCATCAACGGCGTCGACTATTACAGCAAGATCGCGTCTCTGCTTTAATCAAAAGCCCCCGGAGCTGGAGAGCTTCCGGGGGCCTATTCGTGAAAGGAGTGCACCACAATGGAAAGCATTAAACTCAAAAACCCCATCAAGATCAACGGCAAGGACGTCGCCGAGCTCACCTACGACGTGAATGAGATCACGCCTGCGGGCTTCGCGGAGGCAGAATACCGCAAGACCAGAGCCAACGGCTCCAAGGGCGCCCCGTCCTCTGCTGCTGTCGAGCTGGACTACTCGCTGCACCTCTATCTCGGCTTCGCTGCGATCCTCGCCGTGAACCCTGAGTATGACTTCAACGATCTGGAGCGCATCAAGGGCCCCGACGTCATGGAAGTCATGAAGGCCGGCCGAAATTTTATAATCGCCTCGGCGGGAAAGTCAACGGACGACGCATCCGAAAATGCCTCCGAGACTACGCCAGAGTCTACCACACCGGAACAACCGAGCTCGAAAGCAAAAGGCTGATCGAGTTCATGACCGACTACGCCGAAGCGGCGGAGGATCTCGCAAAAGAGGCCGAACGCCGCCAGAGGAGTATGCCCGGAAAAGTGGGAAACGCAAGGCGAGGGAGGTGATCGGGCGTGAATAACAAAGTATTGCAGGCGATCGTCGAGATCGCCGGTAACGTCAGCCCAACACTCCAGAAGGCAGTCGGCGAGACCTGCGAAAAGCTCGACAAGGTAAACCTGAAGGCCGTGGCCGTCGCAGGAGCGGCAGCCGCGGGCGCCGTGGCAGTCGGAAAGGCAGCCATCGAGGCCGGCAAGTATCTGGTCGACCTCGGCAGCCAGTTCGACGAAGCGACCGACTCCATCAGGATCGGAACCGGAGCAACCGGCGAAGCACTCGACGCTCTGATGGCCGACTTCGATGCTGTTTACAGCTCGGTGCCGACCACCATGGAGGACGCGAGCAAAGCGATCGCGGACTATAACACCCGGCTGGGCCTGACCGGCGAGGAGCTGCAAGGCGTCTCAACGCAGGCGATCCAAGTGGCTGACATGCTGGGCGAGGATCTCGGCGGTGTTATCGAGTCGAGCTCCAAGGCCTTCCAACAGTGGAACATAGACGCCGCCGACATGGGCGACGCCATGGACTACGTGTTCAAGGCCAGCCAGTCGACCGGCGTCGGCTTCTCGGAACTCATGGACACAGTCCAGAGCTTCGGGCCGCAGCTTCAGGAGATGGGCTATTCCTTCGAGGAAGCCACTGCCCTGATCGGCCAACTTGAAAAGGCCGGCGTCAATACCGAGGAAGTCCTCGGAGCGATGAAGAAAAGCACCGCAGCCCTCGCGAAGGAAGGCATCGGTGCAGCTGAAGGTCTCGACATGTACGCCGAGGCCATCATCAACGCGAAGGACATGACTCAGGCGACAGCGATCGCCACCGAAGTGTTCGGAACCAGAGCAGCCTCCACCATGGCGGCCGCGCTCAGGGACGGCTCGATCTCGGTGGATCAGCTGACAGAGTCCCTTCTGGAAAACGAGGAAACGATCAGCGGATGCGCTGCTGACACCTACGACTTCGCGGAGCAGCTCCAGCTGTTCAAGCAGAAGGCTCAGGTGGCGCTGGAACCGCTGGCCGCGACCATGTTCAACTCTCTGAACGAGCTCATGCCGATCGTCGGCGAGCTTATGGAGAGTCTGATCCCGGTCATCCAAGACCTTACCAAAACCCTCACGCCGCTGATCAAGAACACAGTGGCAAAAATCGGGCCGATGCTCACGAAGCTGGTGCCTCCGATCACAAGGGTGATCACGGCAGTCGCCGAAAAGCTGATCCCGCCTCTGGTGGAGATCATCAGCTCGGTGCTGCCGGTTCTCATTCAGCTGGCGGAGATGCTCATGCCGATCATCGAGTTCATCGCGGAGGACGTCCTGCCGGCTCTGGTCGGCATAATTCAGGCACTTCTCCCGGAGGTCATGAAGATCATCGAGGCAGTCCTGCCGATCATCATCGACCTGCTGGAGTCCCTGATGCCTCTGCTCTCCCAGATAATCAGCGCGATCCTTCCGGTCGTCATCGACCTGATCGACCAGCTGCTCCCGATAATCACCGAGATCATCGAGGCAGTTCTCCCGATCGTGGTCAGCCTGCTGGAAGCGCTTTTGCCGATAATCTCCCGACTGATCACCGAGCTGCTGCCGCCCATCACGAAGATCCTGACGGCGCTGCTCCCTATCGTGACTCAGATCATCGAGGCCGTTCTTCCGATCGTCATCCAGCTCCTCGACGTGCTGACGCCGATCCTCGACCTCGTGATCAGCCTGCTGGGCCCGATCCTCGACCTGATCGTCCAGCTGGTGGCTCCGATCCTCAACCTAATCGCGACGGCCATCGGGCCGCTGATCAGTATCATCTCGACGCTGATCAGTGCAGTGCTCGAACCTCTGAAGCCTCTGCTCCAGATCGTGGCTGATCTGTTCACCAACTCCCTCGGCTCTGCGATCGCCAACATCCAGCCCGTGATCACCGCCCTGACCGGCGTGTTCAACGGCCTGATCTCGTTCATTCAGAACGTGTTTGCAGGAAACTGGAGAGGCGCGTGGGACGGCATCGTTCAGGTGTTCAAAAACGTCTGGGACGGCGTCGTCGCTATCTTCAAGGCGCCGATCAACTGGATCATCGACGGCATCAACAGCTTCCTCGGTGGCCTGAACAAGATCAAGATCCCCGACTGGGTACCGGGCGTCGGAGGCAAAGGTCTGAACATCCCGCTGATCCCGAAACTGGCGACCGGTGGCTTTACTGACGGCATAAGCATCGCCGGCGAGGCTGGCATGGAGGCCGTCATCTCGTTCGATCCTGCATACCACGAGGAGAACGTGGGCTACTGGCAGCAGGCGGGCAAACTCCTCGGAGTTCTCGACGAAGTCGATCTGAACGCCGGGGCGCAAGCAGCGACGGCTGCAACAATTCAGATGGCGGAAGCTGAAACCGGAGCAAAGGAGACGCCCCAGATCACTCAGGCGGGCAAGCTCATGGAGCTCGACGACTTCAGCCTCGGACAGCTGACCGAGACCACCATCATCTACTACGACTTCAGCGGCTTCTCGTATGCTCCGCAGGTGGAGGCTGGCGCCGACGCCGACAAGGAGGACATCGTCGCAGCCCTGAAGGAACAAGCGAGCGAGTTCTTCGACTGGCTCGAAGAATGGCTCAGACAGAAGGAGGTCGGCGACTATGACCGTGTCAGCATTTATTAACTACCGGACAAGGGCCGGCGACACGTTCGACGAACTGGCCCTTCAGGTCTACAACAACGAAAAGATGGCGCACCACATCATCGAGCAGAACCCTGACTACGCCGACGTCATTATTTTCGAGGAGTCGGTCACGCTGAAGATCCCGATCTTCGACGAGACTGAAGCTCCCGAAACGCTGGCGCCGTGGAGGCGTGGCTCGTGAAGCTCTACTACGAAGGGGTAGACATCGCCAGCAAGATCTCCATCAACCGCTGCGAGCATGAGACGTTCGCGGAGAGAAAGAGCGACCAGCTCCTCCTCCGCTTCAATGACGCGGCGGGGCTCTGGAACTTCTGGAAGCCCGTGAGAGGTGAAAAGGTGCGGCTCGTGGACGGAGCGGATGACACCGGCGTCATGTACGTCACAAGCATCCAACCCGAAAACGGGCTTTACACCCTCCGGGCCATGTCAATGCCTCTGTCGGGTGAAAACGTGAACAGCAGGTCGTGGGAGGACGTGAGACTGCTCCAAATCGGGCAGGACATCGCAACAAAGCACGGCCTGAAGTTCAAGGTCTACAACGTCACCGATCGCATGTACTCCTACATCAAGCAGGAGCGCCAGACGGACTTCGAGTTCCTTCATCGTCGCTGTCAGCTGGAAGGCTGCGCGATGCTGATCTACGACGGCGCCCTGATCATGTATGACGAGAGACAAATGGAGGCGGCGGCCGCAGCTGCGACGATCAAGATCGGCGCCGACGGCTGCTTCACCTACTTCGACGACTCTGCTCAGTCCTACGGGACGGCCGAGATCGTGAGCGGGAACTTCCGGGGAACGTATTCAGACGCGAACGCGAACACCGGCAGGATCCTGAGACCGAAGTCAGCGATCGAGTGCACCAGCAACTCCGAGGCGTCCCGCTTCGCGCGTGGACTGCTTCGAGCTGCAAACAAAAACGCCCGCACCGGACACTTCCGCAGGTGCCTCACCAGAGGCATCGCGGCGGCGAGCGTGATCAACATCGAAACCGAGAAGGCGAGCGGCTGGAACGGCAAGATCTTCGTCACGAGAACCCGCCACGACTTCCTGACGGGCGAAACAAAGGTATTTTTCCGCAAACCACTGGAGGGCTACTAAATGGCAGATATTCAAAAAGGCAAAATCAGCACCATCGAGGGCCCTGCTGACGCAAACGGAAACAGCACGAGGGCCCGCGTCATTCCTGAGCAGGCCGACGGCGTCGTCACGAAGCCGCTGGTCATAGCTTCACAGCTCCGGGGCAAGGCGGGCAACCTAACCAAAGGCACGGAGGTCGTGTTTGCGGTGTTCCCGGATCAGACCGGCATCATCTTCTGCCGCGCAGACGGCGAGTGGTACGGCACGATCTACGGCGACGTCACTGTCACCGGCAAGCTCACCGCGGACGACGTCAAGACCGGCACCCTCACGAGCGTGAACAACCACGTCCACGGAGGCGTCGACTCTGGCAGCAGCAACACCTCCAAAGCCAAGAACTAAGGAGGGAACCCCATGGCAATAACGGCGACGTTCAAAACCAAAGAGGGCACAAAGACGTGGCAGGTCTCTCCTTCGTACATCATGGACTTCGACGGCTTCAGCACGAGCTACGAGCTGAACGCCGAAAGCAACACCGCAGTCGAAGGCTCACCACTCTCCAACCAGCGAGGCATGAAGAAGAAAACGCTCTCCTTCTCCTCGCACCTCGTCGGCGCTCTCGGCATCGACGTCCGGAAAGAGTTCGAGAGCTGGGAGCCGTGGATCGGCATGACCGGCACGCTGAAGATCGGCGGCAAAAAGTTCGGCCCGAACTGGCTGCTCACCTCTGTCAAACCGGCAGACGTGAAGATCGACGACAGCGGACGCTTCAGAAGCATGAAACTGACCTATTCCTTCGAGGAAAACGAGGACGTCACAGACGCGGACATTCTGGCATCAGTCAACTCTGCGAGGTCGGCCGTGTGCGTAACAGCTACGACCGCGCAGAAGTCGGCCAAGAAAGCCACGAACACCGCCGTGGCTGCTGCTCCGAAAGTGGCAGCGGCCAGCTCGGCGATCGCGCTGGGCGACGTCGTGCAATTCAAAGGAGGCCCGCACTACGTAAGCTCCACCGCTACCTCCTACAAGGCCAGCCCGAAGGCAGGCCCGGCAAAGGTAACGGCAATAGCAAAATCGGCGCGGCACCCCTACCACGTGATCCACACAGACCGCAGCTCTACGGTCTACGGCTGGGTGGACGCCTCACAGATCTCAAAGTGAGAAGGAGGAGATGCCATGCTAAGCAAGAACAACAGCAACCCTGCGGTCTGCGTCAACAACCTGATGCAGATCGCACGAGGCGAGGTACCCTACGACAGAGTCAAGGGCATCAGCTTCGCGCAGCTCGACGTTCCGATCGCTCAGGCGACCGACGAGATCGTCGAGGATGCCGAGTGGATGCTCGACACCTATGAACCGAGGGCAGAGATCGACAGCATCGAGGTCACACCGACCGACGCGCCGAACGGTCACTTCGCCATCACTGCAAAAATTAACACCATCAAGGAGGCCGACGCATGAATGAGTTTATAACTACCGATGCCGACCTCATTTTCGAGGAAGTCATCACATCGCTGGAGTCATACGTCTCCGAGCCACTCTATCCGGGCGACGAGCGCAGGATCTTCGGCGAGGCTCTGGTGCCGCTGTTCGTCGCTATGTATAACGCGATGAACGACGCAGCGCGTCAGAAGATGCTGCGATATGCTCGCGGCGAAGTTCTCGACGCACTGGGCGAGCGCGTGGGCGTCGAAAGACTGGCTCCGACGGAAGCGGCGACCGTGCTGCGCTTCACTCTGAACAGCGCGATCACGGAGAACGTCATCATCCCGGAAGGAACCAGAGCGACAAGCGACAACACGCGCTACTTCGCAACCACGAGGACGGCCGTCATCGAAGCCGGCCAGCTCTACGTGGACGTCGACGCGGTCAGCGAAGGCGGCGGCACTCAGTTCAATGACATCGCGGTCGGATCCGTGAACACTCTCGTCGATCTGATCGCCTACGTCGACACAGTCAGCAACACCGAGGTCACAGCCGGCGGCGCTGACGAAGAAGATGACGACAGCCTCCGCGAACGCATCAGAGTCGCACCCTCAAAGCTCTCCACAGCCGGGCCGGTCAACGGCTACCGCTACTGGGCTATGAGCGCCGACTCCTCCATCGCAGACGTCACAGTCAAGAGCGAGCAGGAAACGATCGCCCGGACTCTGGCAGTCAACGGCAGCAAGGCCTACAAGGGAGGCAGCGATCTGATCGCTGAGACTCTCGTCGTTTACCTATCGGACGGAACCACGCCGGCGACGGCTGGTACCGACTACAAGGCAATCTACGAGGACGACCTTCTGACGATCGAGCTGCTGGCCGATGGAGCTCTGGCAGGAGCCGGAGAGCTGAAGATCGAGATCGACAAGACGAACGAGGGCGTCGTCAAAATCGTCCCGATCTGCGAGAACGGCGAGCTGCCTGACGAGACCATCCTCGCCAAGGTGCTCGCAGCATGCAGCGCTTCAGAAGTGCGGCCAATGACCGACAAAGTCGTGGCCGAGGCGCCGAGGGTGCACGAGTATGACATCGAGCTGACATACTACACCACCGCGGCCACAGAGGGCGCCTGCATCCAGACAGTCGAAGGAGAAGGCGGAGCCGTCGATCAGTTCATCGCATGGCAGGCCGGAGTCCTCGGCCGTCACATCAACCCCGACAAGCTGCGAGCTCTCATTCTCGCGCCCACCGGGGACGCTGCCGTCGGAGCGACGCGCGTCGTGATCACCAGTCCGGAGTTCACTGAGCTCAACGACACGACGATCGCAGCCTTCAGCGGCAAGAAAACCATCCGGCACGAGGTCAGCGGCTAATGCGTCTATCGACGGCCGACGTCCTCAAACTCGTCCCGGAGTTTATGCGCGATGACGAAGCGGTGAAAGGACTGGCCGCTGCCGTCAACAAGCTGATCAGGGAGCCGGGCCAGAAGGTCAAGACCGTCCGAGTCTGGGATCAGATCGACGAGCTCGACGATGATCAGCTCGACGAGCTGGCCTATGAGCTCGACATCGACTGGTACAGCTCCGGCCTCCCTCTGGAGAACAAGCGGGCCGTCATCAAGATCTCGGATCTTGTGCACAGCAGACGCGGAACGAAGTGGGCGGTCGAGGAGCTGATCTCCGCGTATATCTCGCCCGGCTTCGTCGAGGAGTGGCACGAGGAGGGCTACGTCAACCCGAAGCCCTTCCACTTCTCCGTCTACACCAGCCACAGACACGCGACCGATGCGATCCTGCAAGAGTTCAAGGCGATCGCGAAGGTCGCCATGTCAGTGCGCTCCCGTCTGGACGGCGTCTACTTCTCCGACACCTATGGCAGCCGGGTGATCGTCAGCAACACCGACACCGCCTTCTTCTTCACACCGAAGAAGTGCGGCACCATCCCGCGCCTCGCAGTGATCGGCAAGATCCTGAGCGAGGACGGAGCTGTCGCTGGGCTGGCTTCTGCTGCTGCCAGCTTCGAGTCCATCGAGGCCGGAACCGAGGTAACCGGAACCACCCCGCACATCGCCGTGGTCGGTAAGATCATCACGGGCGACGCTGCCACAGCTGCAGCAGAGCTCGCGGCGAGCGGGTACGAGTCAACCGAGACCGGCACCGAGACGACCGGAGTGATCCCAAAGACGGCAACCGTGGGAGCTGTTCGCACAGCTGCCGTGGCAGTCGTAAAGAACGCAGCCGGGAACGGCCGCGTCATTCTCGCAAAATGCGGCACATCGAAGTGCGGCAACTAAAGAAGGAGGCACAGCACAATGGCATTTTACACATCCAATTTTCTGCAAAAGCGCCGCGTCTGGTGGATGAAGAACATCGCCAAGGTCGAGGCGCTGGTCGGCTCCACGTGGTACACGGGAACGATCCAGAAGAAGGCACTGGAGGGCGAGAAGATCGTCATCCATGCAGTGTTCACGGATCTCACTGCTTCCGCCTGCACCATCACCAGCCTGAGAGTCATCGACATCGACGGCGAGGTGGCGGCTCAAAAGTCCGACAACATCACAAAGGCAGCAGGTCAGGGCGTCCTGATCAAGCTCGATCTGCCTATCACTGAGCAGGAGGTATAAGGCATGTACAAGCGACAAATCTGGCAGGATCACGTCGAGGGCATCCAAGAGGGCACCGACATGAACGCTGCCAACTTCAACAACCTCGAAGCCGGCACAATGGAAGCCGCAGCTCTGGCAGCCATGAACGCCGCGCACCGCAGGTATTGCAACGACATGGCCCTGAACGCTGAGACGATCGTCGTCGAGGCCACTCTGACCGGCTCCGGCGTGGAGAACTCCGTCGACCTTCCCGCAGCCAAGACGAGAAACATGACGACCTACAACGTCGTCGCAGAGGTCAAGAGCGTGACCGGCGGCTCTGCCGGGGACATCATTCCCCTGACAAAGCAGGCCAACGGCTTCAAGGTCAAATACAACGGAAACGCGACGAGCATCGTCGTCCGCTTCCACGTATCAGGGGGTATGTTCTGATGGCAAACGTAAAGATCACAAGCGAAGAACAGAAGCGCCACGAGGAGCAGGTCATGAGATCCTTCGGCGTGAACCCTCAGACAGCAAGCAAAGAGCAGCGCGAGTATGCTCAGGAAATCAGCCGCAAAACGGCAGAGTATGAAAGGAGAATGCAGAAATGACTGTAATCGAGAAGAACGTGGGCGCCAAGGTCGCCTATGAAGTAAACGGCAACAAGATCACATTCGGCGACGACGAGATCACCCTCAACCTCGCCAAGTACGAGAGGCACGAGGAGGTTCATATCGACGTCTGCACCGACGACGACCACATCCTGATCGCCGGCCCTTCCAAATACTTCGTCGCGAACATCATCATCCCCGCCAGACAGTACGGCGAGGACGGCGCAGCTGTCGCCTTCAGCATGGAGAACGTGACGCTCGTGCTCTGGGCCCTGATCGACATTGACGCGGAGGTGTAACCATGGCAGAAATCAGCAAGAAACCCGTCAGCGACTTCGACGCGGCCGTTCGACTTCTGAGCGGTGGCACGAACGTCGCCATCTATAACGATCTGGGGATGCCTTCGATCTACGTCAGACGCGACAAGGGCGCGATCTCCGACGTCATCGACGGCGGCCCTGACACTACCCACTACGCCTTCAAGGTGAACGGCGTCGAGATCCCTGCCTTCTACATGGGCAAGTATCTGGCGACCGTTTACAAGGGCAGAGCTCTCTCCCTTCCCCTTCAGGATCCCGCAGCGAGCTCGGTGGCAACAGCTGACCGCGGAAGCGCGACCAGCAACTACGTCAACTTCAACAACGCCAAGATCTGGTGCGAGGCGAACGGCGCCGGCTTCCACCTGCCGACCATCGCAGAGTACGCATGGATCGCGCTGCTGAGCCGTAAGAACGGCACAATGCCACACGGCAACAACTACTACGGCGTCGATACTTCCTACAAATACGAGAAGGGCGTCGGCTCCTACTTTGATGGAGACGGAAAGATCTGCCGCACTCTCACCGGCTCCGGCCCCGCAACGTGGAACGACAACTGGGCCCCGGATGGCATCTGCGACCTGAACGGCAACGTCTACGAGTGGCAGGGCGGCTATCGTACAGTCGACGGCGAGCTTCAGATCTTCGCCGACAACGATGCCGCGATGCAGTACGAGCAGAACCCTGAGTCCACGCTCTGGAAGGCGATCCTTCAGGACGGCACACTCGTGGAGCCCGGAACCGCCGGATCTCTGAAATGGGACTACACCAAGGATCCCGGAACTGCGAGCGCCGGCATCTCGTTCGGCCTGAACACCAAGCTGACCTACCAGCAGACGGTCGAGGCGCCCTACGGCGCCATGAGCTTCGCCAGCCTGACAGCTGCGGACGGCGTCATCGTTCCCGATCGCCTGAAGGCTCTCGCTCTGATGCCTGACGGCACCGGCGTCTCTTATGGTGGCGACTATGCCTACATGAGAAACATCGGAGAGCGCCTCGTGTATCGCGGGGGCGGCTGGAACAGCGGTGGCGGCGCCGGGGTGTTCTATGCGAGTGGCAACAATCCGCGCTCGAACGACAGCGCGCACATCGGCTTCCGTCCCGCTTTTATTCCGGGGATCTGATCTCTGTAATCTGGTAATCTGACAAGGGCGTCCGGCTCACACCGGGCGCCTATAATCTGGAGGCAATATGGCAGAGTTTATACTTCAGCAGAAGATCAGCCGCATGACTCTGAAAAGCTACGGCCGCATCGCGAACTTCCGAAAGCCTGAGAAGTACACCCTCGGCGCGGAAATTCAGGCGGCCGAGATCCGGATGCTGCGGCTGGCAATTCTCGCAAATAAATCGCGAACGTCAAAGCGCCAGCACTACCAGTTCGAGCTCGATGCAGAGCTCGACGTCCTTCGTGCTCTGATCGACCAAGCTGTCGCACCAGAGGCGAAGATCATCAGCCCCGGCCTTCACCGGGACTGGTCGGCGGAGCTGAACGAGATCGGGCGTCTGCTCGGTCGATGGATGAACCCCGGAGGGGCCACGTCTAAAGACTGAGATCATGGGGGATGTGCCGCAAAAGAACCGCGCCTCGTGTATCGCGGGGGCAACTGGAACAACGGTGGCAACGCCGGGGTGTTCTATGCGAATGGCAACAATCCGCGCTCGAACTACAACACGAACATCGGCTTCCGTCCCGCTTCGGCCTCGACTGTTAGAGACTCAGAGCCCAAGGGTGAGAGCAACGCAGAGGTCAAAGGGGTGCATCTCCCGGTGCACCGCACCAAAGAAAGGCGCCGCGGGCGACGTGGTCAAAAACCTCGAAACACCGCGGCAAAACCGCGCAGGCTATACGCGCCCCGCACGGGGCAGAAGCCCGGAGAGGCTGCCGAGCTGGCAACCGGCAGCAGCTCCGGAGCTGAAGGACTGTCACACGCGTGCACATAAGAAAAGAGGACGAACAGCATGGACGAAAAACTGACAATTTACGAGAGGATCTACTCGTGGGAGAACCTCCTGAACGCATACCACGAAGCCGGCCGGGAGAAGTGGTTCAAGCAGGACGTCGCGAACTTCACCGCCCATCTGGAGGAGAACCTGATCAGCATCCAGAACGAGCTGATCTGGCGCACCTACTCCGTCGGGCGCTATCGTGAGTTCTACGTCTACGAGCCGAAAAAGCGCCTGATCATGGCGCTCAGCTTCCGCGACCGCGTCGTTCAGTGGGCGATCTATTTGCAGCTGAACCCACTGTTCGACAATCAATTTATATTTCACTCATACGGCTGCCGCGTCGGCAAAGGCACCACCCGCGCAGCTGATCGGCTGCAATACTGGATGCAGAAGGTCGACCGGACGCCGGACGAGTGGTATTATCTGAAGCTCGACGTCTCCAAATACTTCTACCGCGTGGATCACGAGGTTCTCATGAACATCCTGCGGCGGAAGTTCAAGGGAGAGGACGGGCTTCTCTGGCTTATGGAGACGATCATCAACTGCGACCACACGCCCTTCGGGCTTCCACCGGGAAAGAACGCCGACGAAGTGCCGCCCTCTGAGCGGCTTTTCGAGGTCGGGATGCCGATCGGAAACCTCACGAGCCAACTGCTGGCGAACGTCTGCCTGAACGAGCTGGATCAGTACGCGAAGCACACGCTGAAGGTGCACCACTACATCCGCTATATGGACGACATGGTGCTCCTGCTGCCAGACAAGAAGGAGCTGCAACGCTGCAAGGAAAGGATCGAGGAGTTCCTGAACGAGCAGCTGCACCTCGAACTCAACGCAAAGACCACCATCAACAAAGTCCGGAACGGCATCAGCTTCGTCGGCCTTCAGATCCACGCGGGCTGGAGGAAGATGAACCGGAAGCCACTGAAGAAAATGAAGGCCCGGATCCGCTTCATAGAGAAGCAATACTCCGCCGGCCTCATTGATCTGGAGGCGGTGCAGAACACCATGGCGAGCTACTACGGCATGATGAGCCACTGCAACAGCTACGGACTGCGCCGGTGGATCGAGAGGAACATCACGTTCCAACGACAAGGCAAGGAGGAGACTCGATGAAATGGAAGGACTGACAATCGGAGGGCTGATCGCCCTCATGGGCATCCCTTCAGCCGTCACCGGCTTCTGCTTCTGGCTCCTGCAACGCAGGATCACCCAGCAGCAGGTCAAGAAGGACAAGGAGGAAGAAGCCCGCAGGAAGGAAGAAGAAGAACGCGAGCGAATGCGCGAGAAGCAGGAGCTCCTGCTCGTTCAGGGAGTCAGCGCGGCGATCGCGCTGGGTGAAGCGACGGCCAAGGCCGTGCAGCGGATCCCTGACGCTCACTGCAACGGAGACATGCACAAGGCTCTGGACTACGCCCAAAAGGTGAAACACGAGCAGAAGGACTTCCTCGCCGAGCAGGGCGTTCACTTCCTCTACGAATAAAAGGAGGCGACGCCAATGGCGAAGAAAAAGAGCAGCAAGCTGAAGCTCTGGTGGCGAAGAATGAAACGCCGCAGAGCGAAGGCGAGAGCTGCAAAACCCCGGAGGCAGATCCGGACGATGGACGTGATCCTCGTGGTCATAGCCGTCGCGCTGACTGCCTTCACTATCGAGATGATCAGGATCTTCAGGGAGACCGGGACGATCCCGGACACCCTCTGCACCTGCGTGTTCGCTGCGCTCGGAGGAGAGTGCGGCGCCATGGCGTGGATCAAGACGTCAAAAGAACGCAGGAGGGAGCGCAAGTGGGAGCTCGAAGATCGCGATCAGTCCCCACACGCCACAGAGCCGTCAGAAGGTGGCGGCTCTGCTTCTGATAAAGGAGGAACCCCATGAAGTACAGCAACACAAACAAGCCCATCCAGTGTTTCATGACACAGAGCACATGCTACAAGGGCACCCAGAAGATGACAGTCAAGGGCGTGCTCTGGCATAGCACCGGGGCCAATAACCCCAACCTGAAGCGCTACGTCCAGCCCGACGACAATGCAGCCAACAAGGCCGAGATGATCGCCCTGATCGGCAAGAACGCCTACGGGAACGACTGGAACCACATCACGCGTCAGGCCGGTCTGAACTGCTGGATCGGAAAGCTGGCCGACGGAACTGTCGCCACCGTTCAGACGATGCCGTGGGACTTCAAGCCGTGGGGCTGCGGAAGTGGCAGCAAAGGCTCCTGCAACAACGGCTGGATCCAGTTCGAGATCTGCGAGGACGGTCTGACCGACGCCGCATACTTCAAAAAGGTCTACGAGGAGGCCTGCGAGATCACGGCCTACCTCTGCCAGCTTTTCGGCATTGATCCGAACGGCACGGTCAAGGTCAACGGCGTCGACGTTCCGACGATCCTCTGCCATGCGGACAGCCACAAGCTGGGCCTCGGCTCGAACCACGGAGACGTGAACCGCTGGTTCCCGAAGCATGGCAAGTCCATGGCAACAGTCCGCGCAGACGTGGCTGCGCTGCTCAAAGCAGCAAGCCCGGCGCCTGACTCCGGAACCGGAACCGCAGAGAGCTCCGGAAAGACGCTGAAGGTCGGCGACGTCGTCACCTTCACCGGCAGCACACACTACACCAGCGCGAACAGCTCCAGCCCGAAGGCATGCAAGGGTGGCAAGGCTCAGATCACTGCGATCTACCAGCTCGGCAAGTCCAAGCACCCCTACCACCTGAAGCGCGTCTCCGGATCCGGGGCCACGGTCTACGGCTGGGTAGACGCCGGAACCTTCACCAAGGCCTGACGCCTCGGTGAGAACAAACCAACCGCGACCGGGCTCCAGACGGGGCCCGGCTGCACAAAATACAAATAACAACCATACGGAGGTATAACACGATGAACGTGTTGAATTTTATCATCGCAAACTGGGACTTCATTCTTCTGATCGTTGCGGCCGTGGTGGCCGTTGTGTTCGCCATCTTCAAGGGCAACAAGTCGGTCGTCATGCACATGCTCTACGCGCTGGTCACAGACGCAGAGACGCAGCTCGGCGGCGGCGTCGGATCTCTGAAGCTGGCCGCAGTTATTGACGCGATATATCCCAAACTGCCCGGCATCATCAAGACCTTCATCAGCAACGAGACACTCGTGCGCTGGGTAGAGGAAGCGCTGGCAAAAGCTAAGGAAGCATGGGCGAAGAACCCCGCACTGCTCGAAGCATACACAGAAAAGCCCGCGGAAGCTGCTCAGAATGACGCACAGAGCGTCGGAGAGGCGAAAGCCGAGTAAATACCTACACACAAACAAAAACCCACCCAGCGGCCTCTCAGGCCGTCGGGTGGGCTTTTTCTTTTGCCCGATTATAATTATACACAGAGAACCCGGTGCGCTTCAATGCGCTTTTGTCTCCGGACGCGACTCTCCGCAGGAGTTCCAGCGGAAAAGAAAACCCGGCAGCCGAAGCCGCCGGGCGTCTCTGCTGTCATTTACCTCACAGCAGACAGAGGCAGGAGCAGGACGAACATGGTGCTGCAAACGTACAGCGCCGGGTGTTCGTTTACTCCTCCGATGGTGGAGGCGTGGGCTTCAAAGTCGAACACCTCCGCCGCCTCCTCATAGCTCTCGATGCCGTTCACGAAGTCATAGGTCACGGCACCGCTGTCGCTGGTGAAATTGCAGACGATCCTCAGATGGTCGTCGTACACGTACACGGCCGAGACAAACACCTCGATGAACGTCTCCCGGTACTTCGGATCCGAGGGATCCCCGGAGCGGAACCGCTCCAGCCAGAAGGTCAGCTGGTCGCGCGTCAGCTCAGGCTGCTCGACCTTCTCCTCGTCGATCGCATACTCCAGATCAAGGCGCCGGCTCTCCAGTTCTTCGAGGCGCTGCTTCGTGCTGGGCGTGATGATGCCCTGCTCGATGGCCTTCAGAATGTTCGCGATCCCGCGCTTCGTCTCCGAGAGCTCCGCCTCCAGTCCGCGGAGGACGCTGTCGTCCCGCTCGCGTTCCTGAAGATCCAGCGCTGCGTCGACGATCACCCGGATCACCTCGTCAGTCAGGCAGCGCTCACGCGTCTGACGCACGACGGTCTCCTCGATCCAGTCCTTCTTGACCGGCTTTTTGTCGCATGCCTTCTGGCGCTTCCGCTTGACGCATGCGTAATAGTACCATTTGCGGCCGCTTTTACCGGTGCCGCTCTCGCCCACCATGGGGCTGCCGCAGTGCCCGCAGAACAGCTTCCCGGTGAGCATATAGTCCACATCGGTCCGGGCAGCTGCCGGAGCTCTGGCGACCTTCTTCAGACGATCCTGCACTGCTTCAAACAACTCCCTCGAAATAATTGCCGGGACGCCGCCCTCGATCCTGACGTCCTTCCAGATATACACGCCTGCATACCGCTCATTCCTGAGAATGGTGTGCAGGCTATTTTTATTGAACCGGGCACCGCGCGACGTCCTGAGCCCGCGACTGTTCAGCATGCCGATGATCTCCGTCACGTTCGAGCCGTTCGCGTACATCTCGAAGATCTCCCGGACGACGGCCGCCTCGGTCGGCTCGATCGCGTACCGGCCGTCTGGGCCCTTCACGTAACCGAGCGGCAAGCCGCCGTTGTTTACTTTGCAGGCCAGAGCGTTGTCGTGCATGCCTCGGAGTATGTTCTGCGAGAGGTTCGCGCTGTAATACTCGGCCGAGCCTTCGAGCACGGACTCCAGCAGGATCCCCTCCGGGCCCTCCGGGATCGGCTCCATGACGCTCATGACTTTGACGCCGTTCTTCTTCAGGCGGGCCTTATAGGTCGCGCTGTCGTACCGGTTCCGGGCAAAGCGGTCGATCTTATACACAAGGACGCGCTGCCAGTGCCCCTTGGAGGAGTCCCGGATCATCTTCAGGAACTCCGGGCGCTTATCTGACGTACCGGTCAGGGCGTGGTCACAATACTCGCCGACGATCTGAAGGTCGTGCTCGCGAGCATACTGCCGGCACACCCGGAGCTGCTGCTCGATGCTGGCGTCCTTCTGGGCGTGGCTCGAATACCGGGCATAGATGACCGCCCTCAACCCTCAGAACGGCGCAAACGTCGGCCGCCTCCATCGGTGAACCTATTGCAGGCGATCTTTCCTATATCGACGAACCAACCGAAGCAAAACATCCCACCAGTCAGGAACCAGAGGATCCCGGTGCCAGCCTTCCCGACATAGAACCGGTGGATCCCGCACCAACCGAGAAGGATCGCAAGGATCAGGGCGACGTTCTTGTTTTTTCTGCTGGGTACAAGCTCGGCTTCCAGAGCGGCGTCGAGCAGGTACATGTGTTTGCACGGCAGTCCGCGCTTCTGGAAGTCCGGGCAGCTGCACGACTCGGTCGTCACGTCGTAAACAGTCGCCATATCCTTCGCGCAAACGCGGCCGGACATCGTCGTCGTGTTCAGATCAAGGACTCGCATGAACTCGCGCTCTGATCTGTTCTTTCTGGTCTGCTGCTGCGGATCGTTGTGAACGTCCGCGTCCCACTTTGTCAAATACATGGTCATTCTCCTTTTTTCTTCTGTTTTTCTTCGAGCTCGAAGGCGTGCTGCATGAGCTCGTGGCGCTCGCGCGGGCCGAGCATCGCGAGGATCCGGAGGATCTCGGTCTCGTCGTCGGAGAGCTCGCGCTCATGGACGCCGCCGTTCCGGACGATCAGCGTGGAGGCATTATTCCCCTGCACGACTGCGCTGTTGCTAATGTTCGACGCCGAGCACTGGCGGTCGTCGCTGTCTCCCATCAGGTAAACCGGGGAAACACCAAGAAAGGCAGCGATCGCGGCGATGGTCGAAAGCATCGGCTCCTGCTGCCCCTTCTCGTATCTGTAAATTGTACTTCTGTTCAGTCTGATCGCCGTCTGCGTCTTATTGAACTGCTCGCAGAGCTGCTCCATGGAGAGCCCGCGCTCGTTCCGCAGACCGCGCAGACGCTCGCCGAAGCGGCTGTTCTGGTCTGGTTTTCTTTTCATGTTCAAATCACCTCGCTGCCTTATTATATCACGAATTTTGCGAAAAATCAATGGAAAGCAGAGAAAAATCGAAAGAAATTTGCGAAAAACCATTGACAAATAAAAAAATCGTGCTATAATGTAATCGTAAACGACGACAGCGTCGTCACATAAGACGAAGAAAAGAGGACAAAAACATGATGATCCACGAGTTTGAAAAGCTGACCGGCTTCCACCCGACCACCGACCTCTACAAGGCGATCGAGCACGCATACATGGACTTCGACGGCGACAAGGTTGAGTTCTGCAAGGCATACGTCGAGAACCGCGACAACCTCGCCAGCAGGATCGCGAGAGCAGTCGACGAAGCTGACCGCCGCTTCGACTGCGGCCTCATGAGCTACGAACTGATCAACGGCGAACTTCGCCAGTATATTCACTAAGGAGGAGAAAAGCATGACACGCTTCCAACAAGAAATCACCGGGCTGCTCGGAGCATACTGGCAGCAGAACGCAGAGAAGGAGCTGAAGGCCGCGGTCGAAAGTGCGGCCAGAGACGCAACCGTCGACGAGAACGGCGCGATCTCGTGGAAATCGAACGGCAGCTACCTGATGGACGACTTCTGCGAGAAGCTGGAGTTCGCCGGCTTCCCCTTCTCCCGCGAGGCGACGAGGGCGGCCCGCGACGCTCAGGTGGCCGAGGAGCTGGCTGAGTACAGAAGAAACTACAAAGGCCCCACAGAGGCAGAGCTGGAAGAAATGCGGAGCACCTTCGGAGAAGGCACGACCGTCGTCGACGTTCTGGCCGGCGTGAAGATCCACCTATAAACGAACCAAAACCGAGCCCCGGCGGTCAGTCCGGGGCAGAAAAGGAGAAACATCATGACCTACTACAAGAAAAACGAGTTCACGCACGTGCTCACAAAGGAAGCCAAAGCTCTGGAGTTCTCAGTCGAGGCGACGATCACGGCCGAGGAAATCGAGAACATCATCGTCAGCTCTCTGGAGGGCGCCAGCTCGTACTGGTGCGGCCTCGACAACACCACACCGGAATGGGACAACGAACCGGAAGATCTTCCTGCTTCACAGTACGCGACGCAGCTGCTCCTCGAAGGCAAGACGATCGTCCTCTACGACATCGAGGACGAGGACGAACGCTGGGAGCTCACGCTTCCGATGATCCTGAAGGGCATCGGCGCAGCGATCTCTCGCAGCTACAACATCACGGACGACGTCGACGAAATTCTTCAGCTGTCGCTGTTCGGCGAAGTGGTCTACGGATAAGGAGGAAATCATGAAAAGGCAAAGCATCACCGAAAGAGTCCGCGGCATCCTCAAAGCCCGCAAAGAGCAGCTGGAGAAAGAGATCAAATACTGGCGGCACAAAATGAACGACACCGAGAGCTTCTGGGGGATGGGCGGCCCGTACAGACGCCAAGAGCAGGCCCTCGAAGCTCGCGAAGCTGAGCTGGAGGAGCTGGAGGAGTTCGAGCGCCAGCTGGGGCGCTACACACCGAAGAAAGAGATCAGCATGTACGGCCTCTACTGCCGCAACTGCGGCACCATCACCCTGAGCAGCACGCAGCCGACGAGGGAGTGGCACGAGTGCCCGGCGTGCAAGAAAATGATCTACGAGAACAACCCGGAGCGCAAGACGTTCCGCATCGAGGACGAGGGCCAGCTCTGGCTGAAGGCCTTCGAGGAAAGAAAAAGGGAGGAATGAACAACATGAGCAAGAAGATCAGCGTCATCATCAAAGAACCGGGAAAGAACCCGCGGCACGTCGCCATCTCAGACTCGCCGAGAAACCTGCAAGCGACAGTCAACGGAGAAGTCGACGAGATCCTGATCTCCTCCGACCTCGTCATCCTGATAAACAAGAACCAGAGCGAGCTCCCGGAGTGCTGCGAAGTGTGCAGCAGGAAACTCTCCGGCACGATCGTGTTCTGCGGCATCGGGCACCCGGACGAGGATGCAGCGGACGAGCTGACAGACATCCCGGTGAGCTTCCAAGAGTTCAAAAAGCTGTTCCCGGATCTATGGGAAAAAGGAGGAAAAGCATGAACAAGACCAACGACGTCACGAGGATCATGAGCGAAACGCTCGACAAGTATCGCAACTCTATCCCGCGCAAGGCCTTCGTCAGAGCGATGGAGCGAGTGGTCGAGGAAGTTCTGGCACCGACCACGTGCAAGATCGGCGCCCCGGTACCGGGGATCCAGATCGTCAAGCGGCCAGACATCACGGCCGGCGAACTGGCCGAGCTTCTGAGCGGCGCCTGCCCTCCGTTCACATCGGAGTGCGATCCAGTTCACTGTCACACAACAAACTGCCGGGACTGCTGGCTGGCATGGCTCACGACCGGCAAACCCGCAAACAACGAATAAAGGAGGACACAGACATGAGCAGCAGAAAACACGCACCCTACACCGCCTTCAAGAACGCGATCGCGGGCAAGGGCCTGACACTGAAGGACGTGGCCGAGGTCATCAACGTGACCGAGAGCACCCTCTCGCTGAAGATCAGCGGCGGCTCCGACTTCTATCTCTCAGAGATCAAGGCCATCTGCGAGGCCTTCGGCTTCGACTCGTCTATTTTTTTTGCCGAGTATGTTGCTTAAACGACGACGGCATCACAAAAGGAGGGACGACATGCAAGGCCCAAAAGTAAAACCAGAGTACATACCACAGCGGCAGCGCGAACAGCTGGCCGCCCCGCTTCTCAGCATCGTCCGGAAAGCCTTCGAGGATCCGGCGATCGTCCAAGAGTTCAAAAACTGGCAGGAAGCCAGAAAAAATACACAAAGGAGTGCAAAAGCATGAAGAACGAAATCATCTTTGACAAACACGGCCGCCCCGACATCGTCGTGACCTACACGGCCGCCGAGCTGGAGGAACTGCTCGGAAAGAACCACCCCGTCCTGACGGTCAAGGGCCGCAGGATCTCAGAGCTCTGCGTCGGCAAATACCCCGCGACCATGATCGAGGGCCTGCCGTACTCGCTACCCTTCCAGAAGCCTGCCGGCCGTCTGAACTTCGACGAGGCTCGCCGCTTCTGCGAGGCCAAAGGAGAGGGCTGGCACCTTCTCACAGCTGCCGAGTGGGCTGCGCTCGCTCTGATCAGTCTGAAGAACGGCACACAGCCGCACGGCAACACGAACGCCGGCAAGTATCACGCCGACCAGAACGAGGAAGGCATCAAGATCGACGGCAACGGCATGACGCTCACCGGTTCCGGCCCCGTAACGTGGACGCACACCCACACAGCTGAAGGCGTGCACGATCTCACCGGCAACCAGTTCGAGTGGATCGGAGGCCTCCGCTATATGGACGGCACGATCCAGATCATCCCCGACAACGACGCAGCAGGCGGCGCCGATCAGAGTCCTCAGAGCTCCGCATGGGCCCCGGTTCTCTCTGAAGGCAAGCCCGTGAAGTTCAAGATCTGCGACGACCACATCGCTCTGACCACCGAGGACGAGATCGAGAAGGACTGGGACGGCTGCTCCTTCAAGGATCTGATCGCCGAGTGCGACGTTCCTGAGATCCTGAAGCAGCTGGCGATCTTCCCGGACGACGTCAGCCAGATCGGCGACGACTTCTTCTGGGTAGATACCGATGGTGAGCGCCTCGTGGCTCGCGGGGGCGGCTGGTTCGACGGTGGCGACGCCGGGGTGTTCTATGCGTTTGGCGTCAATCCGCGCTCGGACTACTTCACGAGCATCGGCTTCCGTCCCGCTTTTGTCAGGTTCTCTGAAATCTGCGACTCTGACACTCTGGAGGAGGGCACTGAAGCATGAACCTCCAGACACTCCTCAGAACCTACGACGCGGTCGTGATCTTCGACACCGAGACCAGCGGCCTCGACGCAGAAAAGAACCAGATCATCGAGCTCGCGGCCATCCGAGTCGAAGCAGCCGAGAGCGGCCTGCCGAGGATCGCCGACAGCATGGACGACTTCATCAAGCTCCCGGAGGGCGAGCTTCTGGATCCGAAGATCGTCGAGCTCACCCACATCACCGACGCGATGCTTCAGGAAGAAGGCAAGGCAGAGGCCGACGTGGCCGCCCGCTTCCATCAGCTGATCACAGGACGCCCTGACCTCTGCCGCCGGGTGCTCCTCGCAGCTCACAACGCGCAATTCGACCTACTATTCGCCCGGCAGCTCCTCAGAGGGCACCGGCTCTCGGCGTGGAGCTCGCCTTTCTCGACACTCTGACGGTCTACAAAGACCGGGCGCCGTACCCTCACAAGCTGGAGGCGGCGATCACCCACTACAAGCTCGAAAACAAGGTCAAGAACAGCCACCGAGCGATCGACGACACCTGCGCCCTGCTCGAAGTGCTGAAGGCCATGGACGCGGAACGCGAGGATCTCCACGCCTACGTCAACGTGTTCGGCTACAACCCGAAGTACGGGATCAGCGGTGAGAAGATCGCCGGCATCACGTACCACGCGCAGGACTTCACAAAGTTCAGGCGACCGGAGCACCTGACGCTCCCGGCGCTGGTCAAAAATAGGAGGTAAACATGCAGACCGCAAACGTAAGAACCACACCATCGGCCCGTCCGGCCTATAAGAGACGCCGCCGCAGGATCAAGCCCTACATCATCAACCGCTGCATCTTCGCAGCCATCGCCCTCGCGGTGATCATTCTGGTCATCATGGCGATCACGCTCGCCGTGAGCGGCGCCAGAGACGCCCAGAAGCCCGCGATCTCCACACCGGGACAAACAGCCGGCCAGCTCACGCAAACGCCGGGAACGGGCAAAAACGAGGCCACAGAGACGCCTCAGACGCCCGCCGCGTTCTTCGCTCTGACTCCGGAGCAGCGCACCCTGATCGAGCAGGTCGTCTCAGCTGAGTCCCGCGGCGAACCCTACGACGGGCAGGTGGCCGTCGCGCAGTGCATCCTGAACGCCTGCCTGAAGGACGACATCACCCCGGAGCAGGCGATCAAGAAATACAAGTACACCAGCGCACGAGTCGAGCCCACCAACAGCGTCCGCGAGGCCGTGGCGGCCGTGTTCGACCGAGGCGAAGGCATCACCGAGGAACCGATCCTCTACTTCTACAACCCCGCGATCGTCAAGAGCGAGTTCCACGAGTCTCAGACGTTCGTGATCGAGATAGCAAACCACAAATTTTTCAAGGAGGCAGAATAACATGGCAACCAAAAAGAAAACCGAAGCAGCTGAAGAAGCAAAGAAGGCCGCGCAGGCGGCCCAGAATGACGCACAGAGCGTCGAAACGACCGAAGGCGGGCAAGAATACCCCGCAGAAGAAGTACCCCGCAAAACGGCAGAAACAGAGCCCACAGAGGGACAGACCGACGCCGCAGCAGAAACCGAGGCGCAGGATCCCACAGTCGAACCACCCAAACCTGAAGGCGAAGCTCTCAGCCTCGACTCGATCGACGACCTCGTCCTCCCCGGCGACGTGGATCCCGGAGAGGAGCAGCAGAGCCAGCGCTGGAGGATCACGGACGACGGATGCGCCGACTGGGCTCTGAAGAAGATCAAGCTCGAAAAAGACGAGCACGACCGCATCGTCGCCCTCGCTCAGCAGGAGATCGCCCGCCTGACCGATCAGATCGCGAAGGCTGACCGCCGCTACGAACAGAACACCAGCTTCCTGACCTCGATGCTCGCCGAGTTCTTCGAGACCGTACCACACAAGAAAACAAAGACCGGCACCGAGTCCTACCGACTCTTGAACGGCCAGCTCGTCAAGAAACCGGCCGGGATCAAGCTCCAGCCCGACGACGAGAAGCTCGTGGCGTGGCTCAGAGCTGCCGGCCGCGAGGATCTGATCAAGGTCGAAGAAAAGGCCATGTGGGGAGAACTGAAGAAAAAGCTCGAAATGGTCGGCACGGTCGCGATGATGCCCGACACCGGCGAGATCATCGAAGGCATCGACGTCGTCGAAGTGCCTGCGGCGTTCTCGGTGAAGTTCTGAGAGGAGGACAGACATGGCAGCAGCAAAAACGCCGGCAACTGAGCCGGCAGAGGAAAAGAAGGCAACCGCTCCGAAGATGGATGTCAAGAGCATGAACCTCGCCCAGAAGTTCGTCGAGCTCAGACGTGCCTGCCCGGAGATCATCAAGAAGCAGCACAGCGACGGCGTCAAGTATAAGTTCGCCAAGATATTCGACGTTTACGAGCTTCTGGCGCCGGCCATGAACGAGTGGGGCGTCGACTGGGACATCGTCAAGGAAGTGGCAACCCGCCACCACGAGAACGGCGACGCCAAGTTCTACGACAGCTTCATCCAGCACACCCGGAACGGCGACCGCGTCGTCTGGGTGTACGAGGCGGACATCACCCTCCGCTGGATCAACGTCGACAACCCGGAGGAGACGCTGGAGATCACCCTCCACGCTCTCGGAACCAACGACGGAGGCCCGGACAAAGCGAAGGGATCCGCGTGGACGTACTGCCTGAAGTATTATCTGTTCGAGAAGTTCAACATCGACCAAGGCGAGGACGATCCCGACAACAGTGACCACAGCTCTGACGCCCCTCCTGCGGGCCAGAATGGCCGCCAGAACGCGCCGCAGCCGCAAGGTGGAGGAAACGGACAGCCGAGGCAGCAAAGCGCCAGAAACGGCTCACAGAGCTCTCAGAGGGGCACCGGTCTCTCGGACGCCCAGCTCAACCGGCTCTATAAGAAAGCCGAGGCCTGCGGCATGACCAAGGAAGCGACCGACAACCGGATCCGCGAGAAATACAACCACGACAACCCGGCCGACCTGACTCGCGCCCAGTACGACGAGATCTGCGCGTCACTCGACGCAGCAGCGGCCAAGAAGAAGGAGGAACAGCAAAATGCTGAATAAACAGATCACTCAGGGCCGTCTGACGGCCCACCCGGAACTGAAGATGACGCCCGGCGGCACGCCGGTGTGCAGCTTCACCATCGCCTCGGACGAGGACATCAAACGCGAGGACGGATCCCGCGCCGCGGACTTCATCGACTGCGTCGCATGGGGCCCTCGCGCTGAGTTCGTGAGCAAATACCTCTCGAAGGGCCGCATGGTCATCGTCGAGGGACGTCCGAAGCCCAGAACCTACAAGGACAAAAACGACGTCACGCACAAGGTCACAGAGCTCCGCGTGGACTCCGTGTTCTTCGCGGACAGTAAGAAAGACACAGATCAGGGCTCTGAAGGTCAGAGCTATGCAGCACCGGACACTGGCGCCGGTGACTTCGTGGAGATACCGAACGACGGGGATCTGCCGTTTTAAGCGAGAGGAGGTGCCACCATGGCATGGATCGAAAGCCATCAGGAAGTCGGCCGGCATCCTAAGACGAAAAAGCTGGCCCGCCTGCTCGGCGTGAGCCTTCCGGCAGCAGTCGGACATCTGCACTACCTCTGGTGGTGGGCTCTCGACTTCGCTCAGGACGGAGTCCTCGACAAATACGACGCCGAGGACATAGCCGACGCGATGCAGTGGGAAGGCGATGCTGATCAGCTCGTCGAGGCGCTGCTCTCCTCTGGCTACATAGACGACACCGACGACGGCCTCGTCGTTCACGACTGGGCCGAGTACGCCGGCAAATTACTGGAAAGACGTGCGAAAGACCGCGCCAGAAAGCGAGCCGCGGCAGAAGCCGCTGGCGTTCCTTCGTCTATCCGTCGGAACTCCGACGGAAACGACGAGGAAAGCGACGAAACTCCGAGCGCTTCTTTCGTAACCAACCCTACCAACCGTACCAACCAAACCAACAATACCGACAGCACCGAACCTGACCGGACAGAACCACACCAACCGGCCGGCGAGCCGCCCCTTCAGGAGAGACGCTTCGCCGAGTTCTGGAAGGCGTACCCGAAGAAGGTCGGAAAAGCAGGATGCCAGAAGGCATGGATGAAGCTGAAGCCCACCACCGAGCTGTTCGACAAGATCATGGAGACGCTGACAAAGCAGAAGGCGTCCGAACAGTGGCAGCGAGAGGGCGGCCGCTTCATACCGAACCCGCTCACGTGGCTGAACCAAGGCAGATGGGACGACGAGCCCGTCGAGACGTCTGGAGCAGCTGCTCAGCCGGCAACCGGCGCGAGCGGGATGCTGAACAAGCTCCGCGAAATGTACGCAGCCGAAGGAGGTGACTCTGAGTGACAAAGAAGGAGACGATCAGTCTGTTCGGCATACTGATCGCGGCCTACCCGAACTTCGACAAATTCAAAGACGACAGTCAGGTCGAGGGAATGGTCAACATGTGGGCCTCGCTGTTCGCCGATGACGACAGCGCGATCGTCGGCCTCGCAGTCAAGAAGCACATCATGACGAGCAAATGGCCGCCGAGCATCGCGGAGATCCGCGAGATAATGGCCGACATCACTCACCCCGATCTGATACCACCCGATCAGGCGTGGGCCGCTGTCAGCGATCTGCTCTATGCGGTCGGAGAGTACAACCACGGAGACGCACACCGGAACCTGCCGCCACTCATAGCTCAGACCGTGGACGCGATCGGCTGGCACACACTCTACCAGCTGCACCGCGGAAGCTACGGAGGCAACAAAGACGGCATGGATCGCGTGGCCTTCATGGATCTATATCGCCCGGCATACGAGAGAGCCCGACAGGACGCCTGCTGCTCCACCTCGCTGCTCGGCAGCATCAACACAGTCAAGCAACAGCTGACCACCGGCGGCGTCGCACAGCTGGCGGCAGCAAGAACAAGACGCGAGGAGAAGGAGCTCGAATACGACCAGATCTGGCACCGACGCTACGATCGGATGCTGGAGGATCTCGGAGAGCGCCCGGCCCTCGCTTCAGGAACGGAGGAAACATGAAAAAACTGGTCTATATCTGCTCCCCATGCCGGGGAGACTACGAGAAAAACATCGACAACGCGGCAACGTACAGCCGCGCAGCCTTCAGAAAAGGCTACATACCCATCACCCCGCACCTCTATTTCACCCGCTTCATGGACGACACAAACAGCAAGGAGCGCAGCATGGCCATGGCGGCCGGCTCTCAGCTGCTCCTCATGTGTTCCGAGGTCTGGGTGTTCGGCCTCGACCATCCGAGCGAAGGGATGCAGGCAGAGATCGCGCTCGCTATCCGCCACGGGATCCCGATCATAGATGGCGACGAGATCCTGAGCGGCAAGAAGAAACCGGAGCATCACGACGAGCTCGATGCCAGACTCTACGCGGCCGCCAGACTCCACTGCATGGAGGCGATCGCCAAGGAGCTGAAGATCCCGCTGCACATCCTTCAGGAGACGCAGGATGATCCGACGACCGCGGCCGGCATCGCGAGATACGAGAGGCAGCGAGATCCCGGAGCGGCTGCGGCCGGAGAGTCCGCTCAACGACAGCACCAGAGGATCCAGATCCTCGTGGCCAAGAGAAGGAGGCGCGAAGAATGACAGACGAACAACGCTACAAGCGCCAGATCGCCGGAGCCCGCGCTCGGATCGCCGGGGAGATCTTCGAGAACCAGATCGAGGGCTCGCTTCGCTGGCATATTGACAGAGGCCTCCTGAAGGCAAACAAAACCCCGGAGCCGATGAAGCCGCTCGGCAAACCGAACGCCCGCGGCCAGTTCCTCGCCTGCTACACAAAGAAGGCGCAGGTCGACTTCAGCGGCACTATGTACGGCGGCCGCTCCGTTCGCTTCGAGGCAAAACAGACCGACAGTGACCGCTTCGAGCACAAACGTCTGACCGACGAGCAGATGGACGACCTCAGAGACCACCAGAAGCTCGGAGCCCTCTGCTTCGTTCTCCTCTGCTTCGGCTTCGATCACTTCTACCGGGTGCCGTGGCAGGTCTGGGAGAACATGAAGGAGATCTACGGCCGGAAGTACGTCACCGAGAGGGACGTGCAGCAGTTCCGGATCCCGGTCTCCTCTGGAGTGCTGAAGATCCTGCACGGGATCATCGACATCAACGAGGCGGGCGCTCCTCTCTCGCTCCCTGACATCTGCGTCAGCTGCGGCCAGTACGCCGGAGAGGGCTCGCACGTCTGCCCGAACTGCCAGAAAGAAGGAGCGGGCCGATGACACTCAGAGAAGCAGACGAGGCAGCTCAGAAGCGCCTCCCGGTCATATATCAGGGCATCGAGTACCTCCGGATCTCCGAAACCGGGTACCGATACAACGACAAAGGCGAGCGCCACGGCTTCGTGCAGCTGCTCGACAAATGCGGCCACAGCGTCACCTACGCCGAGCCCGGCCGCTGCGAGCTGAAGGAGGAAACCCATGAAGGAAACAGCTGAAGCCAGAGCGGTGAAGATCGCCGCCAAGATAATGCAGGCCGCCGGCCTCTGCCGGCACGAGAGTCCGATGCAGTGCCGCCGAGTCTACACGGACGACAAGACCTGCGAGAAGTGCATCAGGGCGTGGCTGATGGCCAAAGCCCGGAAAGAACTGAAGAAGGAGGAGCGCCATGAAGTGTGAGATGTGCGTCCCGTGCGCGATCAAGCTGGCCGAGAGCAAAGACGTCAAGAAGATCGCCCACCGCAGGGAGAAGATCACCTGCTCAGAGTGCGGCCGCCGGAGATACGGCGCCGAGTATGAAGTCAGCCAGAAGGCTGCGAAGAAATAAGAAAAACAAGGCTAAAAGGAGGACAAAGCCATGATACCATTCCCAAACAAAAAATATAACATAATCTACGCAGATCCGCCATGGTCGTACAGCGACAGCGGATGCGCCGGAGCAGCGGCGGAACAATACCCCACGATGAAGATCGAGGATCTCAAAAAACTCCCGGTCAACCCCGCGGGGGGGGTATAGCTGCTGACGACTGCGTTCTTTTCATGTGGGCCACGTACCCAAAGATGCAGGAGGCCCTCGACCTGATCAAGGCGTGGGGCTTTACATACAAGAGCATCGCCTTCCAGTGGATAAAACAGAACCGAAGCGGCAACGGGTACTTCTTCGGACTCGGCCGCTGGACGAGAGGCAACACAGAGCCGTGCCTCATAGCAGTCAAAGGAAAACCGAAGCGCATCAGCGCCGGCGTCGGTCAACTCGTGTTCTCCCCTCTAAGGAAACACAGCCAGAAGCCCGACGAGGTCAGGGATCTGATCGTCGAGCTCATGGGCGACCTGCCGAGGATCGAGCTGTTCGCCAGATCCGGAGCTGAAGGCTGGGACTGCTGGGGCAACGAAGCACCCGAAAACAACACCGACCAAAATGAAACGGAGGAAACACCATGAACCAGACAACCAAAGAAACGCGCCGCGAGAGCTACGAGGCCGTCCTTCCGAAAGTGAAGGATCGCGCTCGCCTGATCCTCGAAACACTCGGCGACAAAGAGATGACCGTCAGCGAGATCACCGAGGAGCTCGTCAGCTCCGGCAAGATCCCGTACTTCAACCGCAACTACGTCGCGCCCCGCCTCACTGAGCTGAAGGACATGGGCATCGTCGAGACCTGCGGCCGCAAAAAGGCCACCAGATCGGACTCCACCGAGGCCATCTGGCGCCGCGTCAACGTGTAAAGGAGGGACAGAACCATAGCAGAACAGAACAAGAAGCTCCTCAGCCGTCTCACGTATAGACGGATCAAAGGAATGGATCGCACCGAGCTCTCTGACTACGTCACGAAGGTCTACCTGAACGGCTACGAGGCCGGCCGCAAAGCAGCGACGCCGGATCTCCTGCTCAGAACCTTCCGCGAGGTGCTCCTGAGCATCGACAGCATCGGCCCGACCAGAGCCGACGCGATCATGAAGAAGCTGAGCGACACCTTCGCTCTGAAGGAAAAAGCCGACGAGCCCGCGGAAGGCGACGGAACTCCGGAGGAAACCGAAGGAACCGCGGAGGAGGTGCAGAGCGATGGGCTTCCTGAATGACAGACACGGCATGACGCTCCTCGGACAGACGCCTCCCGGCACGTGCCCGATCTGCGCGACAAAGCACGAACCGGAGCAGCCGCACAACCAGCAGTCGCTCGCGTACCAGTACAAATTCTACGACGAGAACGGTCGATGGCCGACGTGGGCCGACGCCATGGCTCACTGCTCTGACGAGATCCGAGACTACTGGACGAGAGAGCTCGAAAAGAGAGGGATCAAGGTGAACGGGGAGGAAGAAAAGAAGCAATACAAGCCGAAGGTCGTGAAGGGCCGAGTCCAGAACACCGGGTACCCGATCGACGGCTGCGTGATGCTTTTCTCCCTCTGGGACTATGACAACCACGACAGCTGGCACCTCTACGGCTGGGACGACGACGTCGACGACGCAGTCATGAAAACCATCCACCAGACCGACGAGCTCTACAAGGACGACGATCTGAAGGAGTTCTCGGAAATGTGGAAGGCCGGCGAGTACGAACCGGCGGGATCCTTCTGCCTGAACCTCGACGAGCTCGAAGTGATCGAAGTGCAGCAAGAGGAGGAGAAACCATGAAGAACCAAGAAGCGAAGCAACTCCGGCAGCCCTGCGCGGTCTGCCGGAACCACAAAGGCGGCAAGCCGATCAGGATCCGGGACGACCACGGCACTCTGTTCGAGGCCACACACATCGCTCACTGCCCCTACTGCGGCCGCTACCTGAAGGAGAACTACGAAAAGGAGGCAGAAAAGTGAAAGCTCTGACAATATGGCAACCATACGCGAGCTTGATCGCCAAGAACGTGAAGCACTACGAGACCAGAGGCTTCAGAACGCACTACCGGGGCCCGCTCCTGATCCACTCCGGCCAGAGGCCGATGCGCTGGATCCTGAGACACTCGGCCGAGGACGCTCTGGACGTCGCGATCGAGTTCTTCGGCATGGACGACCTCCTCGCTCTCCCGGTCGGCAGCGCGATCTGCGTCGTGGATCTGGTCGACTGCATCGAAATGACGCCCGACTTCATCCGGAAGCAGAGCCCGACCGAGCTGGCCGTCGGCGACTGGAAGCCCGGCCGCTACGCGTGGAAGCTGGAGAACCCCAGAGAGCTCGATCCTGTGGAGCTCCTCGGAAAGCAGGGCATCTGGAACGCCGAGCTCTGCGCGGCCTGCCGCTACAACACCCGCGACTTCGTGGCGCATCCCCACTGTTCAGGGTGCGACGGAGTCAAACACTTCGAGAAGATCGAGCAAAAGGTCGCCTGCGTATTCTGCGGCGCCAAAATAGACAAGAAGATGGCACACGATCCACGCCCGGCATCCTCCAGCGGCCTCTGCTGCGGAGCGTGCAACATGGAGATCGTCGTCCCGGCAAGGATCGAAGCGGCCAACAAGGACAAGGAGGAAACAACCCAATGAAGTGTGCAAACTGTAACCACTGCAAATTCGGCGAGGACAAGGGCGGCGTCAACCGCTTCTACTGCGAACACCCCACCGCTGCCGCCAGCGTCAACGCATCGGCACGTCTGATCGCCAGAACCAAAAGACACGAGCGCGAGCTCACCATCAAAACAGCGCCCCGCTGGTGCCCTCTCAAAGCAGAGGAACCGGCAGCGGCCGAAGCATAAGGAGGACAGAGACATGAACAACCCCATCATCAACGATCCGATCACAATGGTCGCCGAGGCCTTCGAGGCACTGCATCCCGGCGTGAAATACGAGGCAGCATACGCTCCGGACATCAGAGACGACGCCGGCACGATCGTGTGCAGCTGCATCACCTTCCCTTCAGAGGAGGACGGCCCGGACGCCGTTCCAGTGATCCTGATCAACTCGCAGGCCGGCATCGAGGTCGCAGCTGAAGCTCTGGCTCAGGAGCTCGCCCACGTGGCGCTCGGCCCCGACAGTCTGGAACACGGCGCAGAGTATGACGCGATCTTCAACGCGCTCGGCGAAAAGTACAAGGAGATCGCCGAGAAGCGCTTCCCCGGAACGCCGTGGGCGACGTCTGAAGGAGGTGGCGACGATGAAGCTGAGTAAAAGAGTCACGACCGCGATCGGATGCCTCTGGGTGGCCGTCGCCATGATCCTGATCGTTCTTCAGATCGTATTCCTGACCATGAAGCTCGCCGGAGCCGTCGACTGGAGCTGGTGGACGACTCTGATCCCGATCTTCTGCGTTCTCGGTCTCCCTCTCGCCATCGTCGTGATCGCCGTGATCGTTCTGGCGCCGAAGGTGCTGATCGAGGACAGACGCCGCCGCAAACGCGTCGAAGCCGAGGCCAAGAAGTACGGCATGGAGAGAAAACCGGGCGAAAGCACCGGAGAACTGAAGAAGCGCATCGTCCAGAGGAACATGATCACCGGCAACTACTCCCGGAAGGAGATCAAGGACGCTGTCCTCGAAGCGTTCCCGGAGCTCGGCGGCTGCCAGTTCTTCACCGATAACCAGAACGACGTGATCGTCATGATCCCGCGCCGCTCAGACGACGAGGATCTCACGGACGTCGAGCTCAAAGAGGTCGCAGAGTTCGCCGCGCAGTTCATCCCGGTGAAATACACGCTGAAGGTCAAGCGCCCGGAGGAGGTAAGCCATGGCAACACCGAAACCTGACACAAAGCCGAGGGCGTTCGCCGACGGGATCCCGGTCTACTGCGCGTATGACGAGATCCTGCCGATCGGACAGCTCCGGCCGAACCCGAAGAACCCGAACAAACACCCGCAGGAGCAGATCGAGAAGCTCGGCAAAATCATCCGAGGAAACGGATGGAGAAATGCGATCACGATCAGCACCCGCTCCGGCCTGATCGTCAAAGGCCATGGCCGGCAGCTCTCAGCGGAGCTGGAGGAACTCAAAGAGGTGCCCGTCGAGTATCAGAACTACGAGTCAGAGGAGGCGGAGCTCGCGGATCTCACCGCAGACAACCGCATCGCCGAGCTGGCCGAGATCGACAGCAAGATGCTCGCCGACGTTTTTGCGGATATTGACACCGGAGCGATCGACTTCGAGCTATCAGGCTACTCAGAGGAAGAATACAAGGACATCGCCACCGCCCTCTCCGAGGCCGTCCACAATGAGCTCAACGATCCCGACGTCGTGATCGAGCCACCGGCCGAACCGGTGACGAAATACGGAGACATCTGGATCCTCGGAGGCCGCCACCGCGTCATGTGCGGCAGCAGCACCAACCCGGACGACAAGGCGAAGCTCCTGAACGGCGAAAAGCCGCAGATCCTCCTGACGGATCCGCCCTACTGCTCCGGAGGCAGCAAAGAGAGCGACAAGAGCACCGGCAGCATCGGCACCATGAGAGTCGACGGCGACATTCCGATGATCGCGAACGACATCCTCAGCACCAGAGGCTACCAGAACTTGATCGCCTCCGCTCTCGCTGATATTCCCTGCAAATATGCCTACGTTTTCACCGACTGGCGCATGTGGGTATATCTGTTCGACCTCGCCGAGGGCGCCGGCTTCGGAGTCAAGAGCATGATCGTCTGGAACAAAAAGACGCCGGGCATGGGATCCGGCTGGAGATCGCAGCACGAGCTCCTGCTGTTCGGAGCCAGAGCAAAGACTCACTTCGACGGTCACAAAGGCTACGGCAACGTCATCGAGCTGAGCCGCTCCGGGAACGAGCTGCACCCGACTCAGAAGCCCGTCGAGCTGATCGAGGCCGTGCTCGACAACAATGACTTCGCGGAGGGCGTTTACGATCCCTTCGGAGGATCCGGCACGACCATGATGGCGGCCGAAGCAAAGAACCAAAAGAGCTACATCATGGAGATCGCGCCCGGCTTCGTCGACGTAATCGTCAAGCGCTACATCAGGGCGACCGGCTCCAACAATGTCAAGTGCATCCGCAACGGCGAGCAATTATCCCGCGAAGAAATCGCCGGAATTTTCGAGATCAACGCCGAAAGCGTCGAAGGAGGTGAAACGGACTGATGCGTCCCACGTAAACCATGAAGAAAACACAGCCGATAAAGGAAAGGTTAAACGCCCACCTCGACATGCTCGAAAAACTCGACGCCCTGAAGCTGGAACTCCAACACGCGGAGGAGCAATATGGCAGCTGCGGCAGCCAGAACTACTCCGGAGTCCCCGGCGGAGGCCACAGAGAACTGACGCAAACCGAGGCGATCGTGCACCGCAAAATCGAGCTCGAAAAGAAGGTCGCAAAAAAGCAGGCCGAGATCGACCGAGACTGGGCCGAGCTGGAGCCACTGGTCGAACAGCTGAAGCCGATCGAGACGCTCGTCGTGAACCTGCGCTATTTTTACGGAAGCGACTGGAAGGACGCCTGCAAAAGCGTCTACGGCCGCCGCAAAGACTACGCGATGGAGATCGACCGCTACATGCACAACGTATTTTTGATACATGGCAAGGCACTGGCAGCGCTCGCTGCGCTGTTCTCTCCGCCTTCCGACGGAACTCCGCAGGAAGTCGACGGAAAGCGAACGGAGATAAACAGAGACGAAAGTGAATTGTAAAAGACCAGCGCCGTGTGTTATCCTATATGCTGAAAACGACCGGCCGGAGGGGCAACACCTTCCGGGCCGGTTTTTTCATACTCAAAGACGCGGGCGTGGCGGAACTGGCAGACGCGTGGGCCTCAGAAGCCCATGGCCTCACAGCCGTGCGAGTTCAAGTCTCGCCGCCCGCACCAAGGGCAAACCAGAGGAAAGGAGGACACCCCATGCAGACAGACGTCAAGCTCCCGAACTTCTCCAAAATGGTCGGAGATCTGAAGGCGCTGAACAAGGACGTCGACAAGGCCATCAGCCGAACCATAGCAGACTGTAAGCAAAGAGCCCCTGCTCAGGTGACGAAGGCCGTCACCGCCGTCTACGGCATCAAGAGCAGCGAGGTCACAGCAGCAGGCAAGGCAGCCAAAGGTGGCGCCAAGACTGTCGGCTCCATAAAGGTCAGCGGCGTGACTGTCGACAGCGTACAGCTCACGTACAAGGGCCGAGTCCTCACCCCCTCCCACTTCTCCATGACGCCAAAGAAGCGCCCGGAGGCCGGCAAAAAATACACAGTCAAGGCGGCCATCTTCAAAGGAAAGAAGAAGGCCCTCGGCTCCAGCGTATTCCTCGCGCCGTCAGGCGCAGCCGGAACCACGGAGATCCCATTCAAAAGGACATCCGAGAAGCGCCTCCCGATCGAAGCCATCCGCACGGTGAGCATCCCGCAGATGATCACAAACGAAAAAGTCGCGGCCGACATCCAAGCCCGCATGGATGAGCTCCTCACGACGAGGCTCCAGCACAACACCGAGCGCCTCGCGAAGAAGTGAAGCCAAGCCCAGCCGCAGCAACCTGAAGCTGCGGCGAATAACCACCAGAAAAATCCCCGGAAGAACCTCCAGAAAAGGCAAGGCCGCCCGAAGGCCGCAGCGCCACGAAGAAACGCGCGAGAAAAAGTTCTCGGTAGGTTCTTCCGGTGATTTATTTCTCCTGCGGTGCTGGCGAGCCCAAAAGTCGCGCAGACTCAGGAGAAAATTTTCAGCCGTTTCGTTACGCAGAAAAGAGGAAGGAGGACGGCCATGCCAACAGAACCCGGCGCTCAGAAGGCGCCCCAGAAGAACTACGTCGACACGAAGATCATCGCCACACTGTTCGGGCTGACCGCCCGCCGGATCCAGCAGCTAACGCAGGACGGCGTCCTGAAAACGGAGCAGGTCGGCAGGCAGCGCCGCTATGATCTACTCGACACAGTCCGGAGGTACATCGCGTACCTTCAGGAAAAATGCAACAGTAAAGGCGGCAGCAAAGACGACACCGAGAACGAGAGCCGAAAGATCAAGGCAGACGCCGACCTCAGAGCGACGAAGGCGGAGATCGCCGACATGGAGCTCCAAGAGCTGAAGGGCGAGATGCACCGCAGCGAGGACGTCGAGGCCATGACCACCGACCTCGTCTTTACTATCCGCAGCATGATGCTGGCGCTCCCCGGTCGCCTCGCGATCGACCTCGCCACCATCGACAAGCCTGCGGAAATCTCCGAAAGGATAAAGCAGGAAGTCCACGCGATCCTGCTGGAGCTCTCCAACTACTCCTACGACTCCAACGCCTACAAGAAGCGCGTCCGAGATCGTCAGGGCTGGGGTGAGCTCACGAAGGACTCAGACGACGAATAAGCAAGACGCGCAGCTGAACAAAGCGATCGCGCCGGCCATCCGGGCCTTCGCCCCGCCTGATGACCTGACTGTTGCAGAATGGGCCGACCGGCACCGCCGGCTCTCGCCCGAAAACTCGGCCGAGGCGGGCCCGTGGAGAACATCCCGGACGCCGTATCTGGAGGAACCGATGAACGCCTTCAACGATCCGAAGGTGACGAACATCGTCATGGTCGCGGCCTCTCAGGTCGGCAAGTCCGAGTTCCTCCTGAACTGCATCGGCTACTCAATAGACCAAGATCCGGCCAGCACGCTGTTCGTGCAGCCTACGATCGAGGACGCGCGGAAGTTCTCCCGCCTCCGCGTGGCGCCAATGATCAGGGACTCCAAGCCCCTGAAGGCAAAGGTCTCCGACGTCAAGACGAGAGACAGCGGGAACACCATCCTCCAAAAATCATACCCCGGAGGAATGTTGACGATGACCGGCTCCAACAGTGCGAGCGCACTGGCTTCGACGCCGGCCCGGTACATCTTCGGCGACGAGCGAGATCGCTGGGCGCCAAGTGCCGGAACAGAGGGTGATCCGTGGGAGCTGGCGAAAGCCAGACAAGCCACGTTTTACAATAGAAAAGCGGTCGAGGTATCGACGCCGACCATCAAAGGCCGGAGCAACATCGAGGCCTCGTTCTACCGCGGCACGCAGGAACGCTGGTGTCACCAGTGCCCTGAGTGCGGCGAGTGGCATGACATCCGGTTCGACTCGGTCAAGTTCGAGTTCGAGACTCAGGAGATCAACCGCAAAAAAAGCTATACGATCACATCCATCGGCTGGGCCTGCCCTTCGTGCGGCTGCCTAACACCGGAGGACGTCATGCGAAAGCAGCCGGCCAAGTGGATCGCAGAGAACCCCGACGCCTACAAGCGCGGGGTGCGCTCCTTCTGGCTCAATGCCTTCGCCAGCCCGTGGATGCCGTGGTCGACAATAGCTCAGCGCTTCCTCGAAGCAAGGAACGATCCGGAACGCCTGAAGGTCGTGTATAACACGCTGCTGGGCGAGCTCTGGGAGGATCGTGGAGATCTGGAGGACGAGGACACCATCATGGCACGCCGCGAGGAATACCCCGCCGAGCTGCCGGACGGCGTTCTCGCTCTGACCTGCGGCGTCGACACTCAGGACAACCGTCTGGAGTACGAGGTCGTCGGGTATGGCCACTACGGCGAGAGCTGGGGCATCAAGAAGGGCATCATCATGGGCAAGCCAGACAACGAAGAAGTCTGGAAGCGCCTCGATGACGTCGTCGATCATGTTTACCGGTTCGAGAACGGCAGAGGCCTGAAGATCTGCATCACGTGCGTCGACTCTGGAGGCCACTATACTCAGGAGGTATATGCGGCATGCCGGAAGCGACACAGCAAGCGAGTCTTTGCTATCAAGGGAAAAGGCGGCCCGGACATCCCGTTCGTCGGCCTGCCTTCACGCGTCCCGCTGAAGGACAACAAGAAGATCACGTGCTGGCTCTACACCATCGGCGTCGATGCCGGAAAGTCGAAGATCATGAGCGGGCTGAAGGTTCAAGAACCCGGCCCGAACTATCTCCACTTCCCGCGCGGTGACGACCGCGGGTATGACGCCACATTCTTCTCCGGGCTGCTCTCGGAGAAGCTCGTGCTCAGTCACTCGAAGCGAGGCGACCACTGGACGTGGGAGAAGATCCCCGGACACCAAAGGAACGAGGCGCTCGACTGCCGCAACTACGCAAACGCCGGCTTCCGGATCGCTGATCCGGATCTCGACGCGATCGAGAGGCGGCTGAAGAACGCACCCGAACCCGCGAGCTCGCAAGGAGCTCAACAGCAAAAACCAGCGAAAAAACGAACCGCCAAGAACAGGCAGCTGGACGGCGGAAGCGACTGGTGACCAATAGGAGGTGCCCATGAGCAGAGAGGCCATACAACAGCAGATCAACTCCAAGAAGGAGCGGCTCACGTTTTACCTCGCGCGTGAGAAAGAGATGCTCACCGGTGGCGTGCAGAGCTACGGCATCGGAAGCAGGAACCTCGCGAGGTATCAGACAGACCTGAGCAACATCAGGGCGGCCATCAAAGAGCTCGAAGCAGAGATCGCGCTCCTCGAAGGCAAGCTCTCCGGGCGGTCTGTCAGGAAGGCAGTCGGCGTAATACCGCGCGACTGGTAAGGAGGCGACGACATGGATGACAAGAAACTGGCACCCATCGGCGCCCGGCCGGTAAGACCGGCAAACAAAGGGTACGGAGACGCCGGCGCCAGCTATGCAAAAAAGGCGCTGAAGGGCTTCATCGCAGCGAGCGGATCACCGCGCGAGGACATCGACGCGCACAACTACACGCTGCGCCAGAGGGCCCGGATGCTCTACATGGCGGCCCCAGTGGCGACCTCTGCGATCAAGACAAACCGGACGAACGTCATCGGCTGCGGCCTTCAGCTGAAAAGCCGCATCAACCGCGTGAAGCTCGGCCTGACTCCTGAGCAGGCAAAAGAGTGGCAGCGGAAAACCGAGGAGGAGTTCGAGCTCTGGGCTGCGAACAAGAGGAACTGCGACGCGATCGGAGTCAATAACTTCTACACCGCGCAGCAGCTCGCTCTGGCGTCCTGCCTTCTCTCCGGCGACATGATCGTCCTCCTGAAGCACGAGGATCCCACAGTGCTGAACCCCTACGGCCTGCGCTTCCACATGATCGAGGCGGATCGAGTATCAACGCCGACGGCTATGACCGCCGGCTCCTCATTCTTCGCGAACATGACACAAGGCGAGACCAAGGAGGGCAACCGGATCTACGACGGCATCGAGGTCGACAAAAACGGCCGCATCATCGCCTACTGGATCCGCAACACCTACCCATTCCAGCAAACTGCTGACAAGACGGAATGGAAGCGAGTCCTCGCAACCGGCGAGGCGACCGGCCTACCGAACGTGCTCCACGTCATGGAGACAGAACGCCCGGAACAATACCGCGGCGTCAGCTACCTCGCGCAGGTCATCGAGCCCCTGCTTCAGATGCGACGCTACACTGACAGCGAGCTCACGGCCGCAGTGGTCGAGAGCTTCTTCACTGCGTTCATCAAGACGGAGGCAGATCCGAACGAGAACCCCTACAACGAGGTCGGAGGCGACGGCACTGAGCAAGTGAGCGACGATCCGAACGAGTACGAGATGGGCCCCGGACAGATCAACATCATGAAGCCCGGCGAGGACGTCGTGTTCGGAGATCCGAAAAGACCGGCCGGAGGCTTCGACGGCTTCGTCGTTGCTATCTGCAAGCAGATCGGCGCGGCTCTGGAGATCCCCGCGGATCTTCTCCTGAAGTCCTTCAACGCATCATACAGCGCGAGCCGTGCGGCTCTGCTGGAAGCGTGGAAAGCCTTCAAGATGCGCCGCGAATGGTTCGCCGATGACTTCTGCCGTCCTCTCTACGAGGTATGGATGGCCGAGGCAGTCGCCCGTGGCCGCATTATCGCGCCCGGCTTCTTCTCAGATCCGGCGATCAGAGCGGCGTGGCTCGGTTCTGAATGGATCGGCCCGACTCAGGGACAGCTCGATCCCGTGAAGGAAATCACGGCCGAACAGCTGGCCTGCGAGAACGGCTTCAGCACTCGCGAACAGTCGACCATCAGACTGAACGGCGGCAGCTTCGAGGCCAACGCCGAGCAGCTCGTCGACGAGAACGCCCGCCTCGCGCAGGCGAACGCAGGAGCTCCGGCGAAGGATCCGATGGAGCAATTCATCGAGGCGCTGCTCCCGCGCATAGTCAGCAAACTACACCAAGAAGGAGGAGATCCACATGAGAGCAAGGATCCCACTGATTAACGGCCCCGCTCCCACTGCAAAGCCCGCCCAGAAGTTCTGGAACGTGGTCAGCGCAGCAGACGGAGATGCGGCCGAGATCACCATGTACGGCGACGTGTGCGCTCAGCAGCCGGTCGACTGGTGGACGGGTGAGCCTGAGCCCGGCATGTATATCACGCCCGAAGGCTTCCTCGACGACCTCGCCCAGATCAAAGACAAGGGCCAGATCACCATCAAGCTCAACAGCTGCGGCGGCGACCTCTACACCGGCATCGCGATCCACAACGCGCTCAAAGGCCTGAAGGGCCACAAGACCGTCATCGTCGAAGGCATCGCGGCAAGTGCCGCCTCTGTTATCGCCTGCGCCGGTGACGACGTGCAGGTCTACCCCGGCAGCATGATCATGATCCACGGCGTCGCGGGTATGTTCTGGGACTACATGACCATCGGCGATCTGAAGCAAGCCATCAAGGGCTTCGACGCAGCCGAGCAGGCCATCGCCGAGATCTACCACGCGAAAACCGGTACCGACACCGACACGCTCCGCAGCATGATGACCAAGGAGACGTGGATGGTCGGCCAGACAGCTGTCGACAAAGGCTTCGCGAACACTCTCCTCGGAGAGGAAGGCCCGGCCATGACTCTGAGCGCAGACAAGAAGGTGCTGCTCGTCGCTGGCGTTCGCCACGACGTCAAGTCCTTCCGCAACATCCCCGGAGAAATTCCGGTAACTGAAGGTGCTCCCGCTGCTCCCGCAGCTGGCACAAATAACAAAACCAGACCGACCAACAAGGCCGGCGGAAACGACGAAGGAGGAAACAACCCCATGACAGAGCAGGAACTCAGAGCTCAGCATCCTGAGCTCGTGGCAAGCATCGAACGCGCTGCGGTCGAAGCTGCCCGCACCGAGATCGTGGCGTCCGAGAGAGCCCGCCTTCAGGCCATCGAAAGCATCGAGGCCCAGATCGGCGACGCTCAGCTGATCGCTGACGCTAAGTACGGCGAGAACGCATGCGACGCTGCTCAGCTCGCACTGAAGGCTATGCAGAAGCAGGCCGCTCAGGGAGCTGCACACCTCGCTGGCGTCAAGAACGACGCAGCGAAGTCCGGCGCCGGCGAAGTAACCGGCAACCCCAACGGAGGCAACTCCGACAACGGCAACGACGACGAGGCTGAATTTGCCGGCATCGTCAACGCCTACAAATCTATCTCTGGAGGTAAGAAGTAATGAGCAAGAAACTCAACGAAACCATCGGCTCCGTCGCATACGATGAGCTCATCAACGGCGCGAACCCCTCGACCGACGTGTTCCACGTCACCCTGAGAAAGCTCGGCGCTGCCGGCACCATCAAGCGCGGCACCGTCCTCGCTCTCTCTACCGGCACGGGTGGTGACGGCAAGTACGTCGTCCTCGGCAACACTGCCGTCACGAACGAGACACTCACCGCAAACTGCATCCTCGCCGACGACTACGAAGTCGGCACCTCTGCGGACGTGACCGCCGTCGCCTATCGCCTCGGCCACTTCAACCGCAACAAACTCATTGTCAAAACTGGCTACACCTTCACCGCTGCCGACGAGGAAGATCTCCGCAAGGAAGGCATCATCCTTGACGACGCGAAGGCGTAAGCAAAAAGGAGGTACAACACAATGGCACTTGATATTTTTTCCACCCACATTATGCTCGCGGCCGTTCAGGAGATCAACCCCCTGCACACCTTCCTCCGCGATCGCTACTTCCCGACCAACGACAGCACCGATCTGTTCGCGACCGAGGACGTGCTCGTGGAGTACAGAGACGGCAACAAGACTCTGGCGCCCTTCGTGGCACCTCGTAAGGGCGGCGTGACCGTTCTGCGTAAGGGCTACCACATGGAGCGCTACACTCCGCCCTACATCGCACCCAAGCGTCCCATGACAGCGGACGACCTGAAGAAGAAGGGCTTCGGCGAGGCTCTGTTCTCCAAGCTCACCCCTGCACAGCGTCAGGGCGCTCTGATGATGAAGGACTTCGAGGAGATGGACGTCATGATCGCCCGCAGAGAGGAAGCCATGGCTGCCGAGACTCTGCTCACTAACGGCTGCATCATGAGGCACATCGCCGACGACAAGGCCGAGAGCGAGGAAATGAGCATCCAGTTCTACGAGGGCGCAAGCAACCCCGCACAGTTCACTCCTGCCGTGGACTGGGACGAGGCAAACGCTGACATCCTCGGCGACATCTATGCAGTCTGCGAGCTGCTCGCTGCGAAGGGCCTCGGCCACACCGACCTGATCGTTGCACCTGACGTCGGCTCTGCTATTCTCGACAACGAGAAGATCCAGAAGCTCCTCGACAACCGCAACATCAACATCGGCGGCGTGGATCCTGCTATTCTTCCCAGCGGCGTGACCAAGATCGCCCGCCTGAATTGCAAGGGCCACGTGGTCGACGTGCTCCAGTACAGCGAGTCCTACACCGGCGACAACGGCACGAACGTCAACTACATCACCGCCGGC
>JABLTK010066846.1_pt1 | contig 44309 bp, 37 predicted proteins | sample 7160131 | NCBI WGS metagenome assembly JABLTK01 (sample SAMN14651221, study PRJNA627086) | human gut metagenome | isolation source: feces | host: Homo sapiens
AGTCCATTGGTGCAGTTGGTCTGCGCGCGTTGGTATTGCTGGTAATTCCCGGTGGTTTAAGTGGCCATTTTTATATTGGCATTAACATCCTGCGCCTCCTCGGCGGTCTTCGGCGAGAACTCCTCCATGATGGCGGCCGCCACGCGCTCGGCGGCGGGGTCGCCCTTCTTCCTCCTGGTCACGGTCGTCTCCAATCTGCCGCGGGCTATGCCGCGGCCATCGTAGCATGGCCGGCGCCCTGCGCCGGCGACGATCGCCTCCGGAGACGTTGCCCCTTGAGGGGACTTACACAGACAATCTTACAGACCCGCGTTTTCTGTCAAATGAGCCCCGCGAGCCCGCAATGCCCTCTCGGTAGCCCGTCCAAACAATCCGATTGGTGAGCTTTCCGAGCAATCTGCCCGACGAGCTTTCCGAACGATCTGCCCGGCGAGCTTTCCGAACGACCTGCCTGGCGAGTTTACCCAAGCCGTTCTACATGCTTCTCATGGGCACCGACAAGCCAAAAGGCCGCAATGCAGGCGGCGAATTCGGCAACGCATATCACAGTGGCTCCATGATGCTTGCGCGCATCGGTCCGCCGACGAGTCACCATCAGCCACGCCGACGACCCTTCCCATTTTCCAGAAATCTTTGCGCCCGTTTTCCACATGGTTGGCAAAAGCCAACGCACGAAAGGAACGGCCATGAACGATTTCTCGAGCAAGCTCGGCGGCAAACGAGGAAGCGGCCCCCTCAACCCTCTCCCACTTCGATAGCCACGCGCAAGGAGGAACCATGGGCAAGAAATACTACGGAGGAATCGGAACCGACAAAGGGTTCGTGATGCACTCCCCCGAAAACAAGTATCGCTACAGCCCCGACGACGAATTCCATAAGGAAGGCGACAAAAGAGACGTCGGCAGCGCCAGCAACACTGGCGGCGGCAGCAGCAGCAACAACAGCAGCACCCACAACGAAAGCTCTGACAAAAGCTCCGACGAAAGCACCGGCGGCGTCCAGAGCAACTTCGACGCACCTTACGACGACGATCGCAACAACCGCGACGACGAGCTGGACGACTTCTTCGGGGACCTCTTATCCATTAAGGCCTGCATCGCGCTCGCAATCGAAAGCCTGTTCAAGGCGTTCATGTCGCGCTCGATGAATCGTATCGATTTCGTGGGGGTCACGCTCATGCTGCTCGTCTGCATGCGCGTGATTGGCGCGGTGTTCATCGACTCGAGCTCTTTGAGCGAACTCAACGCCTTTGCCTTCGTGGTGGCGCTGAGCGCGCTCGGTATGTGCACGATTTCCGAAAAATGCCCGGCCAACGCGCTTACGGCACTCGTAATCGCGTGTTTGCCGGCCCTCATCGAAGTCGCCACCGCCTGCGCGGTGAACGGCTCGGACGCCGACGCGTTCAACCGCATCACGAACTGGGCGCTGGTCGGCTGCCTGGGCAGCGCAGCTCTGCTGATTGCGGGAACCCTAATTGATCCGTTTAGCGACGAAGAAGGGGGCGAAGACGAGGACGCAAGCATGAATGGAGGCAGAGGCACGAGCACGAGCGTGAACGAAGGCGAAGGCGCGAGCATGCACGAAAAAGCAAGCCGAAGCGACGTCGAGAATGAGGGCGGAAGCACCGGCGCATGCGAAGACGAAACCACAACCACCTGCAAAGACGCAGCGTGCGAGCGCGTTTTCTTCATCCCCTTTTGGGGAGCGGCCATTGGCGCCACCGCGGCTCTTATTTGGGAACTCGCGCCCTACATCGCACGCGAAATCGCTTACGGCGCAGCGCCGCTGTATCTGAGCTACATGGGATGGATCGTCTAACCCCTTACGCACGACGAGCTCGCAACACCAACGCATGAAAGGAAGAATCGTGAGGATCGACAAAACCGCGCGACAGAAAGGTGCCCCAAGCTGGCTCAAGGAGCTAATCTATGTAGACGATGCCAAAAACGCTGCAAAACCGACCGACAACTGAGTGAAGGGCCGGTATTCGCACTCCTCGGTGGACTGGTCGGCCATGATGGTCATGACCACCTGAACATGCGCGTATCTTCTTCAGGTAGTTCTCTCTAGGAAATAAACGCATACCGGCTCCAATCTTCGTTGGAGCCGGTATATCAAATCAGAGGTTTATTGGGGTATCCATTATCGTTTAAATGATTTATACCCCCATAACTAGGGAATCTCTATTCCCACTCGGTGGCTAATTGAATCCAAGTGTTGTCGATGCGTGTCGCGTCATGCCGCCGAGGGGTTGATTCGTGCGCAATTCGGGCGAATTAGGCTCTTGATTCGCGATTTCGGGAATGGCTCAGTTGATTCGCGAAACCGCAGATCGCTCCTTTAATCACTCCCTGGTTTCCACCAGGATTCGTAGCGAGTGGCTTGGAGGGTGGTGATTCTGACGGGGCCTTGCGCGCGTGGGTCTTCTCAGACCGCAACGTCGCAAGGAGCTGGGTGCTCCTCCAGGTAGTTGTCGACCGAGCATCTATTGGTGCTTTCCTTGTAAACATAGCTGTGCGCAATTGGCTCAAGCTGGGCGAACAGCAAGGCGGCGTCTCGGCACGATCGCAAAGTCCCGCATTCGCATCCCGCATGTGCGAAGAGGTGTTCGTGGTGAGCGGCGCGATTGCGGATCTTGTTGATTCCCGCTATCCGTCCATTGACGTCGTTTCGGTCTGCTCCCTTTGGCCATGCCTTATGGATGATCGGGATCCACAAATCGCGTTCATGGCTGCGGTCCGTCATGTGAGCCCAGAAGCCCAGCGTTAGGTTCGAGACGATGTCGTCTGCGGTCGCGTTCTCGCGAAGGCCGTTTCTCAGGTGGTCTATCGAATTCCTGTTCAGTCGGTTGGCGTCGTTGACCTGTCCTCGCTTATTCGTCCTGAGGATCGGGCGCCTTACGGGAGAGGCATCGTCGAACAGCCAGTGGTCGGACCCGCTCCAAGTGGAGGATATTGCCCTGTCGTACGCGTTTCTGAGGGCGACCTCGAAGAACGAGACGTCTTTCAAGACGGCCTGCGCAAGGCCGATGTTCCAGAGGTAGAGGTCGAGGGCGACGGCGTCATCGCCTCGCGTCGCTTCGAGATATTTGCTATATCGCGGCTCAGAGAGCCACGATATGACGTGCACCCGGTCTATCTTCGGAGTGTTCGGCATGGGAGACCTTTCCTCAGAAAATAATTGAGCCCCGGCGACTTGAATCAGCGGTCGTACCGGGGCTAACTAGTTTTCGATTATAGCACATGAATTCTGCTTGCAAAGTCTTAACCGCTTAGGGGCGAAAGGGTTCCGAGGACGCGACGGTCGATGCGGTAAGCCGGCTCTGCTCTTCCAGGCTCTCGGCTCGATGGCCCACGGCCGGCCTGGCGGCGACCTCGAAGGGGATCCCCTGCTCCCTCACTGCCTGCTTGAGAAACATGTTGATCGCCTGGGTGGTACTGACGCCGAGCTCCGAGAAGAGACTCGCTGCATCGTCCCTCATCTGCCTTTCCATACGTACGGTGACGTTGACCGCCTCCATGCGGACCTCCTTGCCTTATGAGTTCGTTGCATGGAATTGTACGTGCGGGAGGCGGGATTTTCTGGGGATTCGTCATGACATGACGGAAATCCGTCATGTGGCGACCGGAATATGCCGTGGCCCGCTCCGATACACAAAGATAGCACCCATGATACAGCGCGCTATTCTGGATGCTCGCACCTCACGACCATCTACACGGACTCGACGTGAGCGTTGCCTTCGAGCGGAATCTCGGGATCTCAGTGCTTCCACTCGTGCTCCACATCGCTCGTTGGCGGAAACGGCACGGTGTGGGCCAGCAACAAGACAGGCTACACGTACTTCCGCATCGACACAACGAGCACGCCGGGGGTACGTCACAGCTACCTAGCAGTCTTCTTGCGTGGATTCGGAGCTTCCATTCGCCTCTTTGCAGAGGCGAATGCCCTCGATCACTTCTCTGGCAAAAGCTTCCGGGATGTTGGAGTCGTCGTTCTCCGACCAAATCCTGTGCCAACCTGTCAGATGCCCGAAGTCATTGAAATCGACGGTCGCCTCCCAGCTGGATATACCGCTCTGGGACTTAACCTCGATATCCACGACGAAGCCTTTTACTGCGGCTGTCTTTATGCGCGGGATGCCCTTCTTGGCTTTAAGGACAATCTGCTCGAACTCCTCTTCTGACACTCCATCATCGTACGATGGAGGAGTCGCGCGACGCCCCTCTTCAAGCTTGCGGCGACGCTCCAGCTCCTCGCGATGCTCGGCTACCTTGCCTGGTATTGAAATGATCGTCTTCGGGATGAAGGTCGCCACGTCAAATGCGACTTTTAGCGGGTTGAATCCTGGCATATGTTCACCTCTTAGGCAGCCTGCAGGATTCTCTGTTGCTCGCCAAGATAATGGCTGAGAAGAATCACGTTAGACGCCTCGACGTTCTTGTCCGTAGACGGTGGTTCAGCAAGCTCCATACCGTTTGCAGCCGCGAGGCGCTCGGTATAGTCTTTCAGCATCGTGACCAAAGCATCGAGCTGCCCGTCTGTGAAGTCGATTGTCAGGGTGCCATCGTTTAGACCCGTCTTGACCTCATCAACATTGGCCACGACAGCAGCAAGCGCCTCTTCATTGAGCTTGCCTTTGCGCAAGGAATCGAGATACGACTTCATGGCGGCATTGAACGATTTCTCGACCTCAGAAAGGGATTCCGCCCCCTTCTCCTTTCGGCCCTTTACCACGTGTACGATGGCGCCTCCAACAGCGGCTGCTGCTGCGACAACGCCAACGCCAATGAGGATTACCTTGTTCTGTCTGGCGAGCTGGGCCGCACGCTCAGCAAGCTGCTGGTTCTGTCTCAGCAGCGCCTTGTTCTGCTTTGCCATCGCGGCGGCTTTTCCTGCCGCGGCTTTGCCAGCTTCCTCGTCGACCAGGCCGACTTCCTTCAAGTGCACAACAATCTGTCCCGTTGCGTCGCGCACGACGCCGCCTCGCCTTATCAAATCTCCGTTTAGCAAGGCAACATAAACGTCATCGGGAACCTCTAAAGCGACCTGGATTAATGCCATTGAATACCCCCTGTTAGGTCATCCACAATACTTTTAGTATACCCTCGCCTTAAGAATACGAACATCTCCTATATGATTGATCAACTGGTCGTTGACATCCAGAATCCCCGGTAACGAGTAGCCTGTGACACGGTTGGACACCGCCTCCCGAGGACGAAAAGCGAGCATTGGGAGGCGGTTCTTTATGGAGCCAATCATCGTGACGTGCATTACCGGCATCGTGACGCTGATTGGGGTGATTCTTTCCAACTCCTCTGATATGCATTGACGCAATAAGATAAACAACCCGTTTTCGTGAGTTTGCGAGAATGGCACTTCCAGGCTCTCCACCAGGGACATCCATCATTCTTGAGTTTTGTTTTTCCGGGTGAGTTTCGTTTGAGCTTCGTCGATTTTTGACGGCACCTGCAAGCCTACCGCCATCATCGCCTCTCGTCGGCTTGCATGTTCTTCGGTTCGCGTCGGTTTCGTTCGAGTCGTTTCAGGCTCGGTCGACCCATGCCCATTTGCCATGGGGTGACATCCGACAATGCGTCTACCTGCGGAAACGGAAAGGCTCCTCGTTTTTCTCGAGGAGCCTTCTGAGTTTTTGTCCGATTGTGGAACCACGTGGCTTGCAGGTGCGGCGATTCCGAAACGTCTCCATCGGTCGCCATCGAAACCGTACGAAACCGTATGAAAAACAAGAACAAATGCTCTATTACTATTCCCACCCAATCGTCGTAACAACCCCAATCGACAACAACCAGGCCCGTTTTTCAAAAGAGACGTCCGTCGCTCCTAGATATCACGTTCCCAACGCCAATCGGCGCCAGCCTCGTTCGCGGCGATTTCGAAGTTGCACCTCACGATGCCCTCGTCAATCACATTGAGCCCGCTTTGCGGCGCATCAATGCGCACGGTTTTCCCATCAGAAAGCAGCGTGATCTTGAAATTCTGGTTATTCATCGCCGTAGGTGCCAGCTGCGCAGCCTCCATGGCCTCCGCAAACCACGCCGGCGCCTTCGCGCATTCGACGGAAGAAAGTGCCTCGACGCTCTTCGTCTTCCGTGAAAAGCCTTGCGTTTTCCCGTGGCCCACCGCAATGATCAGGCGAATTTTCTTCCCCGACGCCACAACGGCGCGCGATTTCTTGCGCGAGCACAGCGCGCACCAGCACGTATTGAACCCCATATCTTGCGCGGCAAGCACGATTTTCTGGCCCCAATAGCCAATGGCCTCATCAACGGCAGTCCGCCTCGCGCCGCGCATCTCGACGCAATCCGCCTCAGTCGCGCCATTCGCCGCCACGTCGCCAGCCTTGGCGTCATCAACCACAAATGCGACATGCGTGCGGCACCCGCGAATCAAACCGAAACGCGCAATCACGTTGAAAACCTCGGGGTTGTCGCCCACAAGTTGAATATTGAGGCCGCTTTCGCACGCGCATTCCTCCACCACGGCGATAAGCGCGTCGAACTCAGCCCGCGAAAGAGGCATTCCGTCATATTCGCGCACGGAATGGCGCTCTCGAATCGTCTCAACGGTAATCATGCGCCTGCTCCCTTTCGCCGCGCCGCTTCATTGAGTCCATTCTACGCAACTACGCACAGGAAAGCGCCCCGTTCGATCATTTCATCGAAATCGACTTCGTAGGGCACGCGCGAACGCATTCGCCGCAACGCGCGAGCGTTTCACGACGCAGGTCAGCAAGCCCGCCATTCGGAAACGCTCAATCAAGCCGCTGGACGCCACCAACCTGAAACGACACTCTTGCCAAACCAGGCGTCTAGCGATCGAGCCCCAACGCCTCGGCTCACGTCTCTTCCTTAAAACCGGGGATCACGAAATCGTCACCCACGAGCAGCGGACGCTTCACGAGCATGCCATCGGTCGCGAGCACATCGAAACACTCGGCGTCGGTCATGCCGGCGTCGAGCTTCGCCTTAATGCCAAGCTCGCGATACTTCATGCCGGACGTGTTGAAGAGGCGTCGCAGCGGCAACCCCGAACGCGCATGCCATTCGGCAAGCTCGACCGCCGTGGGGTTTTCGGTCGTGATGTCGCGATCGACGTATTCCACGCCATGCTCGTCAAGCCACTTCTTGGCCTTTTTGCAGGTGGAACATTTCGGGTATTCCAAAAACAGCACGCTCATGAACAGCCCTTTCTCTAACTCGAACAAGTACGCCACAGCCTATGTGTGCTGGACGCAAACCGACGAACCACGCACGCAACGCAAGCCGGCGCTCAGCAGAATCATCAACCCACGCCAGACGGCGGGCCCGGCCTACACAGCAAATACGCAACAAGCCGTTGGTCCGCCGAAAGCGCCGCCAATAGCCCAGCCGCCCACGGCAACACGCCAAACCGAACGCCGCACCTGTCGCACCTACGTGCGTTGGGCGCGCGGCCCGTGGGTCACATAGCAAATCGCAGCAGCGAGCGCGTCGGCAGCATGGTCGGGATGGGGCACGTCGTCCAAGCCCAAAATCTGCTTCACCATGTACTGAACCTGGTCTTTTTCGGCGGTGCCCTCGCCCACTACCGCGAGCTTGATCTGGCGCGGCGTGAATTCGCCAACCATAAGCCCACTCCGCGCGCACGCCACGAGCGCCGCACCACGAGCCTGCCCCGTGGAAAACGCCGCCGTGATGTTTTGCCCGAACCACACGGTTTCGATGCCGACGCACGTAGGCTCAAAGCGATCAACCACGGCTCCTATTTGCTGCGCGATTTTCAGCAAGCGCTGCGAAAGCTCCATTGACGCAGGCGTCGACACGCAGCCGTACGCAAGGCATCGAAGCCGCGACCCATCCTGTTCCACAATGCCCCAGCCGGTATTCGCCAGGCCGGGGTCGATGCCCAATATGATTTGATGGTCGCCTCGCACGCCCGCCCTTTCGTTTTCCAAAAACAATGCCTTGGATTCTAGCGCAGTTGCCGCCCATGCAGTTGATGCCGCGAAAGCAAAACCATTTCAACTTGAACACCCACATGTCGAACAAAGCGGATCGCAAGCATGTCGAATTAACGCGGGGCTCTACAAATTGTGCCAACGCAGAAGAATGCTGCCAGCTAATCCGCTTCCCAGTAGCTTTCTGTATGATATTTTGCTATCTTGCTATCTATCTACCAAGATAGCAATAGGCAAACCAGTCGTTTCATCTGCGATAACGAGTGAAAGATGCCGTCCAAAATTGCCAGTATCGAGCGACAGTGCTCGCGAATAACCGCGCAGAAAACCCATCGCCTACGCCTCGGTCGCACGCAAAAACTAACTGACGAACGCCTGCGCTTCCAGCACAAACGCACGGGGCGTCGAAGCGGGTTCCCACTGCTCTGCGAGCAGCACGGGGCCATTCGCAGCACCGATCTTGCCCAATCCGAACTGAAAGCATTCGGAAAAATCGGCCGAGCGCACACGGTCGCACGAATATCGCCCAGCAGGAAGGCGCACAAGCGTCATTCCCTTCTCCAGCGCAACGCGCGTTGCGGCCTCGGCATCGAAGGGATAGCTCGGCAGCATCTCCACTTGCACGTATGCGATAAGCCCGTTTTCTTCCCCTAACGAAACGCCCAAGAATGGCTCGCCCAGCCCACGCGCAACCCCTTCCGTATACAAGGGGACAAGCCGCATGCCCGGCGCGGCTTCGTATATCGCGCTCGTCACCCGAGCATAGCGGCGCATATCGAAATCGCCAGCAAGCGGCGCGCACAGCAAAAGTCGCTCGGCAAATTCGCGCTCATAGCGCTTCTTCGATTGGAATCGTTGCGACTCGGCGATCTCGTCGGCATAGCGGTCGAGCTGCAGAAGCTGCGCCTCGGCGCGCCCGATGCGCTCCCTCGCCAGCTCGCGCCCCTTCTCGATAAGCTCGCTTTGCCCGTAGCCCAAAGCCGCGGTCGAAGCGATTTCCTTCAACGGAACACCCAGCTCAATGAAGGTAGTTACCATATCCAAATCGGAAATCTGGTTGATGGAGTAATACCGATACCCCGATTCCTCATTCACGTAAGCCGGCTTAAGCGCACCGACACGCTCGTAATACCGAAGTGATTTCACCGAAACGCCACGCAGCTTCGCGAATTCACCAATCGAAAGCAGCTCTTCTTTCATGCATCTCCCATCTGCCACAAGGAGGCGCCTGGCCGACTCTCCCATCATGGGATAGTCTAAGATGCGGACCCCTGGTTTTTCAAGATGCGAAGTCGAGGCTTCGCATGCCGCCCACCCCACGAACCGCGCGAAGACCGGAAGAGGGCAAACCCGCGCAAACATGGGCACCTCGACCCCGCCTCGCAAGCCACGTGAAGACTCTTCACGCCAAGCATCCCCGTAGGGCGAGAAACCCAATCTCCAGCACGCACAACCCCTGTTGGATGGCCACCGCGAAAGCCCCAGGCTCAAGTTCCAGGCAGGGCCATCAGGCGCATGCGCGTGTCGTGCGCGTCGTAGACCCATGTGCCCCTGGAGCCTTACACCCCAAGCGCGTTCGCAAGTCGAATCGAGAACGCCGTTACCTGGCCTTTTTCGAGATAATTGGGCAATCCCGCCTCTCGAAGCGCCTGGCAATACGTCGTTTCGGGCGCAAGCTTGCTCAAGCGCAGATACGTACCAACGGCCGCGGCGTAGTCGCTGCGCGATTCCGCGAACAAATCGAGCGCGGCAAGCGCAGAAGTGCCGTACGCGGCGTAGTAAAACGGCGAGGTGAACAGGTGCGACGTCGAAAGCCATTCATTCTCGTCCGCCGGCCACGAGTACTTCTCGTACACCTCAGCCCAAATGGCATCGGCCTTATCGACCGTCAAATCGGGCTCGCAATAGACGCGCGTCTCCGCTTCGTTTATGGCAAACCCCTCGCGTACCGCAACCAGCTTGTCGAACAGCACGTATTCTCGAAGCGCATCGCCATACCCAGGGCAAAGCACGTCGTAATGGTCGTAGCACAGAAGCTCCAGGCCCTGCGACATAATTTCCTGCACATCGACAACGGTATTGGGCATAAACGAATTCGCGCACACCCGATACATGTGGTTGAAGTGGCCGAATTCATGCACGATTGCCGCGCGGTCCGCCACTTCAGTATTGGGATTCACGAAAACGCAGCCATCATTGTACGCCGCCATTTCCACGGTATAGCTGTTGCGAACCTTAGCTTCCGACGCCGATATGTCATACAAGCCGTTATCGACAAGGTGGTCAAACGATTCCCCAAGCGCAGGCGAAACACGCGCCACGCATGCCCGCGCGTTCGCCATAAGCGTCTCTTCGCTTTCGTCGAGAACATCGAAGGCGCCATCGATATCGTCGCCCATAACGTCGGCCACATAGCTCTGATACACCGGCACGAATTCCCTCGCAACCTCATCTTGCGCCGCCTCAATTTCGGCCATCGTGTAATCGCGCCCATATTCCGTAGCGAACACGTACTCGGCGTAGTTCTCGTATCCCAAGCTTCGCGCCCAGGCATTGTTCGCATTGACGAGCTCAACGTACAGGCGTTTGAGCTCGGCGTCGCTCGCATCCCACGACACGAGCGCGCTGTATTGGCTCGCAAGATTGTCACGCTTCGCTCGCAGTGCAGCGCTTTCCGAAGACATCGTGCTCGAATTGTCCAGAACGCTCGAGAATCCCTCGCCGATATGGGCCCTGAAAGCCGCTCCGTGCTTCGATTCAGGCGCATCCATGAATGCCTGTGCGCACTCTTGGTAATGGCTGTCATACGCCGCCTGCTTTGCCACATACGCGCTCGTAGCGGCCTCATCAAAGCTGGCGCACGCGCAATCGAAGTCGGCAAGCGCACGATCGCTCGACAGGTCAGCGAAAAGACGCTCGAGCTTATCGTAGGCATTCAGAAGGGCCGACGCATCGTCGCCGTCCATCGCCGTCTGGAACTCTTGAAGTGCCGCGTTATATGCCACCTCGTCGAAGGAATCGCGCGAACGGTCGGGCAAGGCCACGTTCCAATGCTCGACCTCGTTTCCGTATTCGAATTCGACGGGCGCCGAGGAACCTTCCCCCGTTGCGTTGCCGCCCGCTTCGCCTCCGCCGTTACCACCAGAGCCGCACGCCGAAAGCGCTGGTGCGCAGAGCGCCAGAATCAGAACCGCCGCGAACCAAGGGCGCGTGCGAGCAGCGCGAAACCAAGTTGCAGCTTTGCCTTTGAGGATTGCAGAGTACATTGCAGACACCTCCCTTGATGAAGCCTCGAACATAACCATTTTCATCGTAAGGGGGAATGGCTAAAGCAGGAATCGCCTCGTGGCCAATTGAGAATGCCTGGCCACGACCACGCGTCTGTTTTTGGGTTATCCGATTTCACACGCGCAAAAGCATGGGATTGCTCTTACTTGCTAGTAGGCTGGTTTGCTATTTTGCTATCTGATTAGCTTGCTATCTGGCTACCCTTATATAAGAATATCATCGAATTGCTGGGGCACGCCGCCCACATAGAAGCCCGAAAGACCGAAATACGCAACCGTACGAATGCATCTCTTCGGTTGCGTTTCATGGGTTCATTTCGAAGGTTACGTTTCTTAGGATGCGTCTCTCGGCTTGACCCCACGGCTTGCACCCTCTGGGCGTTTGCCTCATGCGCTGATATCACAGGTCGCACCTCCCGGGCTTTGGTCTCACTGACTCATTGCATGGGTCCATTGCATAGCTCGCGCCCCGAAAGCTGATAGGCCGCTTTTCATGAAGAGCATGCACTTGCCGCAAAACGACCTTATGTCTACTTATAGAAATGCTTAATCTCGGCTGTCGACACCTGAGAACTCCCCTTTTCACGCTGCTTTCGTAGGAGCATAGGTAAATAGTAGGCGGGGCAATAAACTTTAGTTTTGCCTTGCAGGAAGCATGAAAATATCATTGCAGAAACGAAGAGGGAACCTTTATCCCGAACGCACAAGCCGCCCTTAAACTATTTAGTCCATGCCATCTAAGCGCGTCCCCTATTGGTCTCATTCACGTACAAATCGCACCATTCGTTTGAATCTTTTTATTGCTCTATCCAAGTGATCCATCGCATTTTCTTAGAATTTTTCAAGAGCAAATCGCCCTCAAGCAAATACTCTCAAGACCATGAAACCGAGCACCGCTCTGTTTTCCCAATAAGCGTTAAGGGCCCTTATTCCAACCCGCCAATACGAGAATGATCAATCCCATGTCTACGTCTTCCTTTAGTAAATTTTGAACAATATCGAGATATCCGTAGCCCCCCCCTGCAACCTATTTCATCAATCTGTTTCTTGCTTTTTCATAAGACAGAACGAACTCCCTTTATTCCAAACCCGATTCGTCCCCTTTCCTTCTTCCTCTCCTTTTCCCTCTACCACTCTTGCGCATCAGGGAGCCTTATTCTCTCTCTCGTCATTATTTCTTTCACGTGGTGGCGATCCTGCTCATTTGAGTTTGAAAACTCGTATGAAATCTCAATTACATTCTCAGTTTATTACCCCTCCTATTATTTTGTTCTGACGTAAACTATGTATGACTCTCTCTTATTAACGAGCTTTTTCTTACGACTTGCTAATAAGCCCTCTGCCCTTCAGCACCACCAAGTTCCGCTCCTGACATGAAAGCGAAAGCCATCCAGCCCTCAACCCCTACCCTTTTTCGCCGATTATGGGCGACCTTCGGATGAGGCTATAACGCTATGCCGAAACCTAATCTCGTTCTTACGCTATTGAGGTCTAAATTCGGTATCAATCACAGCTTTCTCGTGTATTCTTTACATAGTAAAGAATAATGTTATCCCTGCTTGTTCGACTGTTTAATATTTCGACATTTTCTGCCATTAAATTCAATTGCAGAGTTCGATGCATTGCCTATTTTCTTCCTTATTCATATCTGGAAACTACTTCGCAGCTATCCCCTCACGCGCATCTTCAGCTTTGATTATTCTGCGCGCGTCCGATAATCGTTCTCAAGCGACGCAATTTGCTATCCACTAGCCGCAGAGCCCGCCCTTCCATTCGCCCTGAGATCTTATTGTTTTTCAATATTCGTTAGCGCTGTCTAATTAATGGAGCCTGTTTTCACTTCGCTTTTTATTGCCCCCTTTTCTCTTCTCGTATGCGCCCCGATGACGAACCAAGCTTTTCTTTGACGAGAATTGAGTGCAGGCTTTTCCACCTGATCTATTGGCTTTGGCCCATGCGTGCATTAACCTTCGAAACGCCTTTCACCACTGCGCGCAAAGAACGAATCAAAGGGTGATTTTTTTCAATTGAATCCGATGATCAGCCAGTTTTCCTAGTCTCCTTACCTGGCTTACTTCAGAAAGCTTCTGAATGTCTTGTACCGCCCCCTCACATTTTTTCTTCGTGTCATTTCGAAATCATCAATGCCCCTTCTGGAACCATTGCTTTAACAAGCAACAAATAATGAGGCGTCGATTGCAAAACAAGCGCGCATCGCAGCTCCGTCCCCTGAACTCCGGAAGAAAACGCCAAGAATTCTTATGAGGACATGACCCCAACGACCAATCGCTCACTCGCTTCGCGAATGCGGCCTCTCTATTATCACTGCATTCGATATGCCGCGGTTTTCAAATCCCTGCCGCGATTCCAAATACCATCGATATGATTTCGAATTTCTCGAACAGTCCCCTGTCAATAACAAGCAGGCAAGCGATGCATCACAATTTATGCGCCATTCAACAAGAAGGAAAACCAAATGTAGCATTGCCGCTAAACAACGCACCTTAGAGAGCGAGCGAAAAGCCCATCGGGTCTGCTCCTTCAACGAGTTGCACCCCTCGACCTTGCTTGCATGCGCCCGCGGCTCGCCATCACCCCGATTCGCCCTCAATACCAACACGGAAGGATAGCGTGAGCTAAACCGACTTAAGAATCGAACGAAGAACCTCCCATGGCGCGAAAAGAGACAGATGTGACCAAAAAAGAGCCCATCTGAGACGCCTCCTGCGACAAGATATCCAATCAAAACGTGTACATGTACCATTTTTCTCAAAATAGGGTCTTATTTTCGCTCTCAAGGCCGATTTCGGCCACGTGCGTACTTTCTCCTAGGTCCTCGTTCTTTTCCGGGAGAATGCTCTATGGTTACCCCGACTCACAACATCGACTCCAACAGAAATGCGTACTTCACTTAGAGATCACCATGGGAGCTTGGCCTTCCCACCCTTTTCTTGCACCAGCTTTTTAACGCGCCGCATCTTATGATGCGCCGTTGCCGCTTCCCCGCCGCTTCTTAGTTGTTTTTGACTTCTTATCATGGTTTCATCGCTAATTTAATTTTGATCAATATTTTGCTATTCTGCTATCTTCCTAGCTATCTAGCTATTCTTACCTCATATTTTGCCTGTTCATAAAGCACTTCATACGCTTAGTGGTAGACTTTCTCTGCATAACAATTCGCGTTCATCCAAAAGGAATGTTAGTAGCAGGCTACCTTGCTAGTTTGCTACTCTGATATCTCACTAACTCCAAATGGCCACTCTACGCAGCGGCTTAAGTTAAGGATTTTGATTAAAGCAAGACTCCAAACAGCCCCCAAATTCTTGAGAATCAAATCCATATTCGATCGCATTTCGACCCATGACAATCCTCAGCCGCTCTGCATATGCCTTTGTTGCACGTCGCTCCGCACAGGCAACCGACCAAACAACTGCACTTCTTCAGAAATTAGGGACGGTCATACGCTCTTCAAAACAGGCGAAAGAGGGCGGAGGTGTTTCGTTCGTCATTCCTCGTGAATTAAAGAGTGCTAGAGCCTCTCTCATAAGCAGAGCAAGACATACGAGCGATTCTCTTACAGAGGCAAAAAGAAGGGGAGTGGTATCCCACATTCTTAACCCCACATGCACATACCCCCAAATGGCGCTTCCGGCATAAGGTAGGGGAGTGGGCAAAACATGAGACATGCGCAACGGAGCAACCGGGTCCATTGCTCCGTTGCGCCAAAGCTCAGCCAATTCGGGTATAGCTACCCTAATAGATGCTATTAGGGTAGCTTGCTATTTTGCTATCTTTAGACCACGCAAACATAGCTTTCGAATCCACTTACGAACCGATTGGGCGAAACAGCAATACTATCAATCTAGCTAAATATTTCACTACTTCATTATTCTGTTATGAGCCTATTTTTCTACTTAGCTACCTTGCTAGCTGAGTATCAGAGTAGCTAATAAGCAAGCTATCCCGTTAGTATGATATCGAGTTATTAGACTATGCTGCTAGCTGAGTATCTGGCTAGCCTAATCGCTTTCTAGCTTATTAGTTTCATATCTCACTAACTAGATAGCTAAATATGTTAATAGCTGAGTATCTGATTAGCGGGATAGCTGCATAGCTTGGGAGTTTCCTAACCATCTAATTTGTTAGTCTGTTATCTTGCTATTTTCCTATTTCGCTACTCTATTATCTGGCTAGCTCTTTATCTTGCTATTTAGCGACTCTTCTAGTTCGCTAGCTTGCGAGTTATCTACTTCGTTATCTGAGTAGCTCATTATCTCAATAGCTAGATATGCGGCTATTTAATTATCTAAATAGAGGGATATTTTGTTAGTACGATAGAGTGTTAGCTGAATATCGTGATAAAATGCTATTCGGATAGATTGATACGAATTTAGTAATCCCAGGTAGAAGGTAAAAATGGGCAAAACATACTCAGTGGCAAACCGAAAAGGTGGTTGCTCAAAAACAACAACAGTAGGCGCACTTGCATCTGGCTTGAATGAGCTTGGCTGCAAAGTCCTTGTTATAGACATGGACCCCCAAGGAAATATCTCCGATTGGGCCGGTTTTAACACCGATGGTCAAAACACTACCTACGAAGTAATCACGAACCGCTGCGAAGCTTCTGAGGCGATTTACGAGACAAAACATTACGATTTGATGCCTGCAGATAACGACTTGTTTGCATCAGAAACTGAGCTTGCTAACGCAATCGATCGTTATGAACATATGCGCGATGCCTTGAAATCGGTTAAAGATGATTACGATTTCATTCTTATCGATACGCCGCCAAATCTGTCGACGCTGTCAATCAATGCTTTCGTGGCATCCGATGGCGGTATCATTGTCACGACCGATACTGGTGCATTTTCAACAAAGGGCATGAACGATCTTGCTGAAACCCTTGCTATGGTGAGCAAAAAATTGAACCCTCAAGCAAAGGTAATTGGCATTCTGCTTACGCGTTTCAACCCACGCTTCAATGCGATGAAAGTCATGCGTGAAGTTACTGAGAAGTTCAGCGCATACTTCGAAGCGCCTGTTTACGACACCTTCATTCGACAATCGGTAGCCGTTATGGAATGCCAAATGGAATCGGTTGACCTCTTCGACGCACCGAAGCAATCGGCGGCCATTGCCGACTATCGCGCATTTGTCGCAGAATTCCTTCATAATGAAAGCGCCAAAGAGCAAGAGAGCGAGAAGTAAATGAGCAGGACCGGAACCGACCCCAATAAGATCCTGATGGGAGACCTGAAACCTGAACTGGCTGCAAAGGCCGACATGCTCTCGAGTAAATTTGCGCCAAAACCTAGACGCGCAGTAGAGACCGAGGAGCCAGCCGCACAGGCTCCTGCAAAGCAGGCCAAAGAGACATCGATCCCCGTTGCCAAGAAAAGAGCCAAACAGGAAAAGAAAGTTGAAGCAGCTCCCGTTGAAGAAGAGCTCACCCAAATGAACATTCGTATTCCTGTAAGCCTTAAGCGTGACATTGACAGGATCGTCTTCGAAAAGAAGTACGCAGGCGAAGATGTGAATATCAAGAGCCTTGTAAGCCAATGGATTCAGGAGAGCGTCAAGAAGGAACTGCGCAAGAATGGCTAGTCGCCTCCCGGTACGCGTCCCGCTCTATGGGGACGCGTACCAGTTCGTTCCCGCACGAACAACAATTCTCAATCCAGCGCTTAAAGGGGAAGCTACGCAGCTCTATCTTCTATGGGCTACAATAGGAGAGGGGAGCAATAAAGGCATACTTTCTGATATAACGAATGACGAAACTGTTCCTATATTTGCATGGCTGAGTGACGATGAACGTTTTCTTACAAGTGCATATCAACAAGACTACGAATTTATTGAATGTATAAAAGAAATCGTGACGTTCAGCAACTTTCCCTCTGGGTCACAAATTGAGCTTGCAATAGCAAAGCCCCAGGTCACAAACGATGGACCTGGCATGGTTGCACGCTTTTCCATAACAGTTTAATAGCTAAATAGATTACTAGCCTGCTATCTACCTAATAGAATAGTTAGATAGCAGGCTAGTTTTATATATCAATAGCGAGCTAGTCCTGGAAAAAGCGAAGTATCCATAGCAATAAACTATATAGAATGGTTACCCGATCGCGTATCATCGACATTTGCCAAATCGCATGCAGCAACCCAATATTTCAAGACGGTAGGGTAGGAAATACCCGTAACCTTGGAAACAAAGTTCTTCGACGCACCAGGATTTTCAATCAAAACGCTCGCGATTGCCGCCGTTTTCTCATCGCGAGATTTTTGAGAATATGCAGGGCGAGCGACCTCCTCGAGGTGAGCAACACGCGTACGACCGTTACGCTTCTCCGGCCCACCAAATGGATCGAAACCAAGAGTGCGAACTTCAGAATTCCTCGTCTGCCAGTTATCCTTCTTGTAGCCCATCAAAGCGTTATCGATATCTCGGCGGGTGAGGGGAGTGCCCATTTTCGCCCATGGGGTATTCAGCAAGTCTAAATAATCGCGCTGCAATTCTTTACGCGTTTTAACAGGCTGAACCATCATGTACGCAACTCCAGCGAGCATATAAAGCGACAAATAACGCCTGCCCAAAGGTACTTTTGGCAGATTCTCATAAATCGTTTGGTACACGCCTCCCGTTTCGCCTGCAATCAAGGGGTGGGGGCGCGTCTTCCAACGGGATCGGACGGGACGCCTATTCCCAGATTCCTGTTTTTGTCCACGGCGACGCACGCCCTTTTGAATAAGGATGCTCGCACCAGGAGCGTTCAACGAGGCAGCAGAATCGAACTCGGCCTGAGTCAAATTGCCTTTCTCGTATAAATCGCGAATAAAAACGAGCTGATCTTCGCTTGCGGGCTTTTCCTCAAAAGCCTTCTGGCGAGCCTCAATCTCATCGGCGATATCCTCGAACGACTTCCACCGCACATCATCTTCGCAAAGAACCAGTTCGGAATCATACGGCAAGCGGTCGAAAGAAGCCAAAACATGAGAAAGCGAAAGCGGACTCACCGTTGAATGCTTGAAAACGCGGTCAACGGGACAAAAGCAGCGAACAATTTCGCCGCGCTTCGTAAGCGACCCCGGAGCGCGAAACCCGTGATTAAGCGAGGTGCAATGCGTATCGAGCACGCAAGGGAGATCGAAGCAGATAAGGCCATAATACGCATAGAGCGCATCGGCCAAAGCCTTGTATTTCGTACGTCGGGGGTTATGAATTCGGAACGTTTGCAAGGGCTCATCGAAAATGTACCAGAGGTGAATACCTCGACCAGTAAGGCAGACATACGACGGCAAAAGCCGTCCATCAATACGCTCGAAAATTCTTTCCAAAACAACGGGATCAATTGGACCATCCTCATCTTCGACGCCGTTATGCGACGGATCGATATCGACACAAATCGCATTGAGCGTTCGCTGCTGAGCGCGCTGAGTGTTAAGGGGCATACGATATGCGCCATTACGAGTCTGGAACCGCCCCGTGAAAATGAGTGCAGGCTCATTGCGAATCGAAGAAAGAAGGAACTCGATGTCGGCAAGAGAATCGCATGCGTATAGCTTATACGTCTGCTCGCGATCGTCATGAAGGTGTAGATAGCTTACGAGCACTTCGTTATAGGCGTGTTTCTCAGGATCGCCCAAACCAAACAAGTCAAAGTAAAACTGCAAAGCAGTAGGCGGAACGGTCATTACCGGAGCAATCGGGCGAATTACAAAAGGACCGATGCTCGAATCGAAATGCGAAGTACCCGATGAAGCCAAAGCCGGCTCAACGTAGGTCAAAGCCTCATAACCCTGAAGAAGCTCATCGCGCGTTAAGTCAACGGAGAGTTCAACAAATCCGTTTGATTCAAGACAGTCAGTAAGTGCCGTAGCAGATGCGTTGTAACGACGAAACTCAGCTTCAGCACGAAGGCTTTCAGCAATAGCCTCATCAAGATTGAACGTAGAGAGAGGGGAGGGTTGAGCCAAAACGAGCAACTCCAAACATCGATCTTCCAAACCCATAAGGGTGACACTAAGAACGGTAAGATTTTATAACATGAAAGCCTAAAGGTCCATTGCGAGTAAACAAGCGCACGGAAGTTGTAAATGGGCGGCAAGCAGAAAAACAGCAAGTTCCGCATCGAATTTAAGGGGGTTTAAAGGTCTTAGGTACCAAAAAGCAAGTATTGGCATCTACCCGCATAAATTCGGGCGTTAGAAACCGCGAGAGTGCCCCCTATGGGCTCATGAAGCGGCTCAGCCTGCTCCGTCTTCATGGGGTCGACGCAGGCTCTGGAGGAAGAAATCCTCGACGCCTTCAAGGAGCGCCCACCGCAGTTAGGAAGATCAATCAATTGTCGGGCAAGCTGGTTTTGAGCGAATTTCTTCATATTTTAGACTAAGGTTATAAAATCTAATAAGTAAAGATATCGCGTGCTATACAAAGTATAGTTTCTTATAACACCAGCTCGTACCGATGGTTTTAAAAGTCGTTGTCTAGAACGATGAAAACGAATAGAAGAAAGCTCGAGAGCACTGAAACCACCTGAAAAGGAATTCAGGATGCTCTCGCCGCTGGTAAAATGGCAGGCTCGAAGCCCAAGGTGGTGCAAAGGCCGGTAGGTATCACGCCATAGGAAACCCCTTAATATAAAAATCGCCTCCCACCTCGAGGAACAGAGATAGAAGGCGACTAAAGAGTAGAAGTAATATCCGATGAAGACCTTATAAGTAGCTATAGATGTATATCGCTTATATCGGTACAAAGGAATCGCATCGGCAATAACAAATAGAGAAGCGGATTCGTTTCCCCGAAGCGTCTAATCTAAAAGACGTGAGATATTATTCTCAGCAGCATTCTTAATGCGATCAATGTTGTGAGCGTAAATCATCGTTGTGCTGATGTCGGCATGACGGGCCATTTGCTGGGCTTCACGCTCGCTCGCGCCGCCAAGAAGGGAAAACGTAATGGCAGTATGGCGCAAAGAATGAGCTGTATAGCGAGGGTCGTCGATACCTATTTTCCGCATCGCTTCTTTAACAATGCGAGATACAGAACGCGTTGTAAGCCTCTCGCCAGAATTCCTTCGAGCAACCGAGGTAAAAAGGGGGGAGCTGCCGCGTGAATCATCGCGCATTCCAAGGTAATCGCGGATAGGCGCTAAAGCGCTTTCGGTTAGCACAACATAGTTGTCTTTACCGGGTCGACCCTTGCCCTGGATATAGAGCACATCAACGCCCGATACCGTTTGAATATCGCCGCAATCGGCACGAACCACTTCAATATCGCGCAATCCGGTACGAAGCATAAGATTCAACAGCGCAAAATCACGCATGCCTGCTTCCGTTTCGAGATCGACAGCCGAAAGCAAACGACGGGCCTGATCAACCGAAAGAGATGCTTTCTTGAAATCCCGCGAAGCTCTTTCGCCTCGAACGCCACGTGCGATATTAGGTATGCCATTTTCTTCCGCGTAAGAGAAAAACGATCTCACGGCACCAAGATAATTAGAAACGGTCGTAGGCTTTAAACGTTTATCAACAGAGAGGTATTCGCGAAATGAAATGATATCGCGCTTCGTGAGGGTATCGAAATCAAGAGACGTGTCTTTCACGAAGGCGCAGAATGATTTAAAGGCTCGTTTATACGTGTTCTTCGTCGATGAAGAAAGATCGAGAGAATCGAGCCACTGCGCAACAACCTCTTCATCAAGCGGAGCAAAAGAAGAGTCTGAATTGCCCACAACACACCGCCCGTCGAATCGATAACGTTTTGCTGTAGCCACCGAAGCATCAAAGGGCGCTCATTATAGAAAGCGGGCCAAGGCGAATGGTGGCAGGAAACCGTAAATTGCATTGATCGTCTCTATGATAGGACACCGGTTCAAAGCCAACTATCAGAAAGAACCATTCCTTTTGACATCGAGCAATGAGAAGGTCGGAATCACCGAACAAGAGCACCACGGCAATTAAAGATAGACCAAGGCGCGGCAGCACATAAAGTTGGCATACATGCTCGCCAAAGCGCACATCAACACCAAAGACCTCATTAGACGAGCAATAACCGTTGTTGTCATCTGGAACGTTCGCATTCCTCGCTACAATAGAAACGTTTTGCAAACAGAGAGGAATAATCAAAATGGAAAAAGGTAACCTTCGGGCGCTTGCTCCGATCGGAGTGTTCCTTGTGCTTTACCTGGGCCTGGGAATTCTCTTCGAGTACGTCCTGAAGATTGAGATGGGCTTCTACAGCATTCCCATCGTCGTAATCTTCTTGGTGGCGCTTCTAGTGGCATGCTTCCAGAATCGCAAGCTCAGCTTCGATGACAAGCTGGCCATTATGGGGCGCGGCATTGGCGACAAGACAATCGTCACCATGATTCTCATCTTCATGGCAGCCGGTATATTCGTAGGCACTGTAGGCCGCAACAGCGCCGAAAGCGTCGCGTACCTCATGCTTTCTTTCATTCCACCTGAGTTTGCGGTGGCCGTTTTGTTTGTCGTGAGCTGCTTCGTTTCACTCGCCATGGGAACCTCGGTGGGCACCATTACGCTCATCACGCCCATTTCCGTTGCCGTGTCCGCCGCCTCCGGCTTCGATTTGCCGCTCTGCGTGGCGTCGGTCATGGGTGGCGCGATGTTCGGCGACAACCTGTCGTTCATCTCGGACACGACAATCGCGGCGTGCCAGGGTCAAGGATGCGCCATGAAAGACAAGTTCCGCGAGAACTTCAAGATTGCGCTGCCTGCCGCACTGGCATCGCTCGTGATTATTTTGGTGCTGTCGTTCAACGCGAACATCACAGGCGCGGTGATTCATGAATACGAACTTATCGAGCTCATCCCGTACTTGATAGTTTTGGCGGGCGGCATTATTGGCATCAACGTCTTCATCGTTTTGCTTCTGGGCATTCTTTCCGGCGCCATTATCATGGTCGCAACGGGAGCCACCGCCGCAACCGATTTGCTTACGAGCATGGGTACCGGCGCCGCAGGCATGTTCGAAACAACGATGGTTGCCATTCTGGTCTCCGCCATTTGCGCGCTCATTCGCGAATATGGCGGCTTCGTATGGCTGCTCAACGCCATCAAGAACACGTTCAAGAACCGCAAAGGCGGCCAGCTCGGCATGGGCATCTTGGTTGGATGCATGGATATCGCAACCGCGAACAACACCGTGGCGATTGTTATGGCAAATCCCATCGCGGCGGACATGGCGAAAACCTACAATATCTCGCGCCGCAAGACCGCATCTATTCTCGATACGTTCTCGTGCGTTTTCCAAGGCATCATCCCCTATGGCGCACAAATGCTCATCGCCATTGCAACGACCGCAAGCGCAGGCTATGCGATAACGGCATTCCAGATTATTCCGTGCTTGTTCTACCCCTTCATGCTGCTCATCAGCTCGTTGGTCTTTATCTTCCTGATTCCCGACCACCGCGAATACGACGGAGATGACGCGGAAGCCACCGAAGCGTAAAAAGACTTTGAACCAACGTGGGAGGCCCCGGCAAACGTCGGGGCCTCTCACGTTGGGCGAAAAAGCTTGGAACCTGCTAAACGCTACGAGCATTTAGCAGGTATCCAGGCAAAAGAAACCCCCGCTTCCGAAACCAATCATGATTCTAAGAGGCAGGGGAGAGACATCCAACGATGGTCCCGAGATCGAACTCGCTTATCGCGACCTGCTAAATGCTACGAGCATTTAGCAGGTTCCAAATCGAAGGCTTAATCGCGAGAGAAGGAGCGGAAGAGGGCAGGGCAGGGAACGGGCAGATTGCCGCGGCGAACGAAGCGGCCCAGGAAACTCATGCCCGAAAGCGCCAAGGCAATGCCGAGGCCCGTGTAGAAGAAAGCAATGAACCAGTTCGGCACCAGACCGAAGGCACGAAGGCTAATGCCGCCCGTCATCATAAAGGCCATCATGATGTAACCGGAAGCATCAAAGAAACGCCAGAAGGCGATTTTATCCTCAACGTAGCCAGCGATACGATTCGCGTGCTTACCGACCATCTTCGAGAAGACCTTGATGTGAAACACGGTGAATACAGCGATCGCTCCGATGATGAGCATCCACCACATGCGCTGGCTCATTTGACCGAACGAGAGAATACCGAGTCGAGCGATATTCACGCCTGCTGCGAGCCACACAATGCCGGCAATGAAAAGCAACACGGTTTTCGAAACTTTCAGCATAGGAACTTCCTTCCAGATGCAAGGCCGACGCCTTGAGACCTCTCTTTATGGGTTCCTATTGTGCTGGAGTTCGATATGAACATCAAAGGGGTCATGTTCGGTTCTGGCAAATGTGGTGAAACGGTGTTCATAAAAGTCATGAAGCTCAACCATATATAAGTAAGACTCGCGGGTTAAAGCGCCAGCGAGCCTTACTTGCTTTCAATATAGAAAAAACGACCTCACCAGAAGCGATTTGCGAAGTTTTAGTCGTGCATCTCGAATTCGTGTTCTCGATGCTTCCGAATGGCAGGCGAAAGACCAGGCGACCGTCACGGTCGAGGCCGACGCCGCCACAAACATGCTTTTTACCACCCACTCACTCCCAATTTCTTTTCTGCTCAAGGAGCTCAAAAGCTGTTGTGGTAGTGTCGTGTTTCTTGGCATCCAGCCAGCGCAGCTCGAGTTTATGAGCCCGCTGACACCTGCGGTGCACGAGGCGGCTGAGAAAATTTACGGAATGCTGAAAGCGGGAAGCAATTTCACCCGCGAGCGCTTCGTAAAAAATGGGGCATGGCACCCCAAAATGGATGGAGGTTGGTATGGAAACGAAAGACTCCGTCACGCTCGACGCGAAATGCGTCGCAGCGATGAAGCCCGATGCGCTTTCACCTGCGGAAACCGAGGCCAAAACCGAAGGCATCGGCGTAACAAAAGCGGGAATGGCCACGGGCAAATGCTTCGTGTCGGCGATGCTCGCGGGCGCGTTCATCGCGTTCGGCGGTATGTATTTCTGCGTGTTTTTAGGCGACCCAACAATTCCGTTCGCGGCGCAACGCATGGTCGGCGGCATATGCTTCTGCCTCGGCCTCGTGCTTGTGCTGTGCTGCGGCGCTGAGCTGTTCACGGGCAACTCGCTTATGTGTTGCGCGAAGGCATCGGGCAAAATCGACTGGGCCGGCATGCTGAAGAACTGGGTCATTGTGTGGTTCGGCAACCTCGCTGGCGCGCTCGTCGCCGTTGCTCTGATCTATTTCGCCCAGGTCTACGCCATGAATGGTGGCGCCGTTGGCCAAGCGATGGTCAGCGTTGCGACCGGCAAGGTTTCGCCCGATTGGTTCACGCTGTTCGCGAAGGGCATTATGTGCAACATCCTCGTGTGCCTGGCGGTATGGATTGGCTTTGCGGGACGCACGGTGACCGACAAGGTTATCGGCATCATCCTCCCAATTTCCGCCTTCGTCGCCTGCGGCTTCGAGCACTGCGTTGCCAACATGTTCTTCCTGCCCACCGGCCTTTTGCTCAACTCCATGGGCATTGGCGCCGAAGGCGCAATTACGATGGGCGGCATTCTGTTCAACCTGAGCGCTGCCACGCTCGGCAATATTGTCGGCGGCGTGCTTGTTGGCATGGCCTACTGGTACATTTACGCGAAGCGCGCAAAGTAAATTGACGTTTCGAGCCTAGAACGCCGGCGTGAATGCGTCGGCGTTCTTCTTTTCGCACGAGAGGCTTCGCCGCCGCTTGCGAGCAAAATGGCGTCGCGGAAAGGCCGCCCGCATTTCGCGTTCAATCAGCCCGCCGGAAAACAACACGGCGAGCCTATGGAATTCGACACGATCCATTGCCATTTGCTTTCGTTAAATAAAGTGGTTCACAAGGCAAGGCAGCAGTGCTACCATTCATGTCGCTGTTTCAGGGCGGGGTGAAATTCCCCACTGGCGGTGAACCGGCTGCGGGCAAAGGGCACGCAGGCGTTCGGCATCTGGGCCGTTCGCGAACCGGCAGTCCGCGACCCTTCCAATGCTGGCGCGTTGGCAAGGCTGATTTGGTGAGAGTCCAAGACCAACGGTTAAAGTCCGGATGAAAGAGGCAGGTGATCTTATGTCTGAACAGTCTACGCATATCCAATTCAAGAACACGAATAAGTGGGACACGAAGCAACTCGTGACCATGGCGCTTATGTGCGCTATTGCCACGCTTTTCATGTTCGTGCAAATTCCGCTGCTTCCGGCAGCACCGTTTCTGACGTATGACCCGTCGTTCGTTCCCGCAATGGTCGTCGGCTTCGCATACGGCGCCGGCCCCGGCGCGGCAGTTGGCGCACTCGCAATCGTGATTCACGCGCTCATCACCGGCGACTGGGTTGGCGCGCTCATGAACCTCGTTGCGGCGCTGCTGTTCATTTTGCCCGCTGCCATTCTGTATAAGAAGATGCACACCTACAAAGGCGCGATCATCGGCTTGATTCTAGGCGTCGTACTCGCAACGCTCGGCTCCATCGTGGCGAACCTCACCATCGGCGTGTGGTTCTGGTACGGTTCCGCCGACGTGATTTTGCCGCTCATGATTCCCGCGGTTATTCCGTTCAACCTTTTGAAGACTATTTTGAACTCCGTGCTCACGCTCGTTGTGTATAAGGCCGTCTCGAACCTTATCACCCCGAAGAAGAAGCAAGTTAAGGGCCGCGTTTCCGAATAACGCGCCTCCTCCCCAAGCTGGCCGTTGCATGTGCAGCGGCCAGACGTGTTTATGAAGGACCCGATTATGATCGATTGCTCCAACGTTCGATTCACCTACGATGGCGAGCGCTTCGTGCTGCGAGGCATCGATTTGCATATCGCCGACGGCGAATTCGTTTGTATCCTGGGCGGCAACGGCTCCGGCAAATCGACGCTCGCGAAGCACATGAATGCCTTGCTCGTGCCCGACGAGGGCTGCGTGCGCGTTGCGGGCCACGATACGCAAGACGAAGAATACGTCTACGACATTCGCTCCACCGCAGGCATGGTGTTCCAGAACCCCGACGACCAGCTCGTCGCATCGCTCGTGGAAGACGACGTGGCATTCGGTCCTGAAAACCTCGGCGTCGAAAGCACGCACATCGCCGAGCGCGTAAAGCAAGCGCTTAAAGAAGTGGGCCTCGTTGGCTTCGAGCGTCACGAAACCCACGCGCTTTCAGGCGGCCAGAAGCAGCGCGTCGCCATTGCCGGCGTGCTCGCCATGGAGCCGCGCGCGCTCATTTTGGACGAAGCCTCTTCGATGCTCGACCCCCGCGGCCGCAAAGGCCTCATGCGCGTATGCCGCGAGCTCAACGACCGAGGCATGACCATTATCATGATCACCCATTACATGGAAGAAGCCGCAGCGGCCGATCGCGTTGTGGTCATGAATGAAGGTCGCATCGCGTGCGAAGGCACGCCCGAAGAGGTGCTCACGCAGGCCGACGAGCTGGCGGCGCTCAACCTGGACGTGCCGTATTCCTGCCAGCTGGGCTTGGCGCTCCAAAAGGCGGGCATGCACGTTGTGCCGCACGTGAATGAAACGCAGATGGTCGCAGAAATCGCCGCGAAGCTCTCTGAAGTGGGCAAACTTGGCGAAGCGGGCCATGCGAAAGATATCGACCCCGCCTTCCATGCGACTGCTCCCGCGCCTTCAGAAGACGCGTTGCTGCGCTTCGAGGACGTTTTCTTCACCTATACGAAATCGAAGAAAGAGCGCAAGCGCAAGAAGCTCGGCTCGAAGCCCGAAGAACGCGCAGCCTGGGGCAATGACCCCAATGAAGTGTGGGCTCTCAAAGATATCTCGTTCGAGCTGCGCCGCGGCGAATTCTTGGGCATCGCAGGTCACACGGGATCGGGCAAATCGACCCTTCTTCAGCATATGAACGGCCTGCTTCAGCCGAGCCGTGGGCGCGTGCTCGTGGGCGGCGAGGACCTGGCCGACAAAAAAGCCGCGGCTGCGGCGAAAGCGCGCATCGGCATCGTATTCCAATACCCCGAGCGCCAGCTGTTCGCTACCACCGTGTTCGACGATGTCGCGTTTGGCCCGCGCAACCTGGGCCTTTCGGGCGATGAGGTTGAAACGCGCGTTCGCGAGTCGCTTTCCCGCGTGGGCCTTTCCATTGACAGCCTGCGCGACATGAGCCCCTTTGAGCTTTCGGGCGGCCAGCAGCGCCGCGTCGCTTTCGCCGGCGTGCTCGCCATGAACCCCGAGGCGCTCGTGCTCGACGAGCCCGTGGCGGGCCTCGACCCTGTGGCGCGCCGCGAGTTCCTGGAGCTCATTGCCCAGCTGCACAAGCAGGGCACGACGATCGTCATGGTGTCGCACAGCATGGACGACTTGGCCGCGATGTGCGACCGCGTGGTCGTGCTCAAGGAAGGCGAAATCGTGCGTCAAGGCACGCCTGCGCATGTGTTCATGCACGCCGCCAAGCTCAACGAGATCGGCCTGGGCCTTCCCGCCCCGCAGCGCATGGCCTACGCGCTCATCGATGCGGGCGCACCGCTGAGCGCCGATGAGCTTTATTCAATCGACTCGCTCGCTGCCGAAATCGCCTCCATCGCGGAAGGCGGTGCGCGATGAACGAAGTGTTCTCTTTCGGAAGTTATTACCCCGGGGATAGCCCCTTGCACAAATGCGACGCGCGCACGAAGCTCACGCTTGGATTCGTGTTCTTGATCGTTGCGCTTATGGCACAGGGGTTTGCTGGCCTGGGCGTGATCGCGGTGTTCGTGGCATTCCTCTATGTGGTATCGCGCATCCCATTCGGCAAGGCCATGCGCTCGCTCGCGCCGCTCATGGCAATCGCGCTTATTTGCGCGCTGCTGAACCTCTTCGTCGACCAAAGCGGCGAAACGCTGTTCAAGTGGGGCATCATCGAAATCAGCACCGGCAGCGTGCATTCGTGCCTGTTCGTCGGCTGCCGTATCATTTTAATGATGATGGGCATGAGCCTCATCACCATGACGACCACGACGCTCGACCTTACTGCGGCCGTTGAGCAAATGCTGCATCCCTTCGCCCGCTTCGGCGTGCCCGCGCACGAGCTGGGCATGATCATGGGCATTGCCCTGCGTTTCATGCCGCAATTCGCAACCGAGCTCGCCAACGTCTACCACGCGCAAATCAGCCGAGGCGCTGCGCTCGACGGCAGCCCCGTGAAGGGCCTGCGCATGCTTTCAAGCGTGACGATTCCGCTGTTCGCGAGCGTCTTCCGCCATGCAGAAACGCTGTCGGCCGCCATGGATGCGCGCTGCTACCACGGCGAGGAGGGCCGCACGAGGCTCCACCCGCTGCGCTATTCGAAATTCGACGCATTCGCCATTGCCGCGTTCGCCGTGCTCGTGTGCAGCGTTGTCGCCGTGAACGTGCCGCTCTAGAAAGGAGAGGCTATGTCTGAAAACGAAATGCCCGCCGAAGGGCTCGAAAAGGTTCTGCAATATATGACCTCGGTGCCCGCCTGGTATTTGGCGACGAGCGTCGACGGCCAGCCCCACGTGCGCCCGTTCTCGTTCGCCCAAATCCAAGATGGCAAGCTGTGGTTCGTAACCGCCACCACGAAAGACGTGTGGCAGGAGCTTCTGCAAAACCAGCTCTTCGAAGCTACCTCATGGTGGCCGGGGCATGGCTGGCTCATTTTGCGCGGCAAGGCGGGGTTGGTCGACGAAGCTTCGCCCGAAATGCGCGAAGCTGGATGGCAACACCTCGAAGGCCTCGGCGAGCACTACGACGGACCAAACGATGAAACGCTCGTATTCTTCAGCGCCGATGAGCCCCAAGCATGGATTTGCGACCACGAAGAGTGGGTGCCTGTGGAACTGTAAGCTTCCGCAACCCGCACGGCACGGCTTCGCCGTAAGAGGCGATGCACAGAGCCCGCACGACACAGCGTGTAGACAACATATATATAAGGAGTACGCATGGACGAAATCGTACAGTATCTCACGGGCATTCCCGCATGGTATTTGGCCACCATCGACGCGGCCGACCCCACGCAGCCTCGCGTGCGCCCGTTCTCGTTCGCCGCGCAGGCCGACGGCAAGCTGTGGTTTTCCACGTCACGTGACAAAGATGTATGGCGCGAGCTTGAGGCGAATGCCAAGTTCGAGCTTTCCGGATGGAAGCCGGGCGAGTGCTGGATTGTCGTGGAAGGCGAAGCCGAACTCGCCGACGACGAAGTATGCCCCGACGAAGTTCGTCAAGCGGGCTTCGAACACATGGTAGGCATCGGCGAGCACCACGATTCGCCCAACGACGGCCGTCTCGCGTTTTTCAGCGTGAAGAACGGCACGTGCCGCATTTGCGACATCGACGGCAGCGAGCGAAAGTTTCAGTTCTAGGCCACACGCCAACCCGATGTTTTGCTCGATCGCAGCCCGCTCGCCCGCCTCACACGAGTCCGCAACCTCACGTGAACCAATCGCTTCCGCCAATTGCTCGCAGAGGCGATTGGTTCGTTCCGCGAGCAACCACTTCACCGCTGCATCATTTTTCTTTCGATTTGGTGTCGTTCATCTTTGTAAAGTCCAGATTAAATCGCGCGAGTGGTATCATACGTCCTCATGGATACAATAATTAATGCTCTCACTCAAATCGATGCTGTTGTATGGGGCCCGGCGATGATTTGCCTGCTCTTAGGCTCGCATATCTTCCTGACGATTCGTACAGGGTTCATCCAGCGCAAGCTGCCGACAGCCATCAAAATGTCCCTCGCTAAAGACGAAGACGCCGAAGGCGACGTAAGCCAATTTGGCGCGCTTGTCACGGCTCTCGCCGGCACCATCGGCACGGGATCCATCGTCGGCGTCGCGACCGCCATTATCGCCGGCGGCCCGGGCGCCGTCTTCTGGATGTGGCTCACCGGCGTATTCGGCATCGCCACCAAATACTGCGAGGTATTCGCGTCGGTCAAATACCGCGTGAAAGACCACAAGGGCGAGATGCTCGGTGGCGCGATGTACGCATGGGAGCGTGCGTTCAAGCGCTCCGACGGCAGCGTGCCCTGGTGGGCCAAGCTTGGAGCGGTTGCGTTTGCCGCCTTCGCCGTTATCGCCACCATCGGCACGGGCTCCGCAGTGCAGTCGGCTGCCATTACCGGCATCATCGAGTCGAGCTTTCCGGGCGTTCCCGATTGGGCTATCGCGCTCGTGATTGCCATTGCCGTGGCGCTCGTTATTTTTGGCGGCGTGAAATCCATCTCGAGCGTTGCAGAGAAGCTCGTGCCATTCATGGCCGTAGCATATTTCGGCGGCTGCATGGTTATTCTCGCTATCAACTGGCAATACGTCGGCCCCGCGCTCGCGATGATTTTCGAATGCGCGTTCACGTCGAAAGCCGCATTCGGCGGTGCCGTGGGTTCGGGCATCATGGTTGCCTTGCAGTTCGGCTGTGCGCGCGGCTTGTTCTCGAACGAATCGGGCTTGGGCTCGGCTCCTATCGTTGCGGCTGCTGCTGCAACGAAGAACCCCGCACGTCAGGCGCTCGTCGCCATGACGGGCACGTTCTGGTCGACCGTCGTGATTTGCGCCGTTACGGGCATCGTGCTCGTCGCGGTGGGCATTGCCAATCCCGGCCTCATCGAGAATGGCGGCATTAGGGAAGGCGCCGCGCTCGCTTCGGCGGCGTTCGCGACCATTCCTTACATTGGCACCCCGATTCTGGTGCTCGGCATGGTGAGCTTCGCGTACTCCACCATTTTGGGCTGGAGCTACTACGGAAACCGCTGCGTGACCTATCTATTCGGCGCGAAAGCCCAGCTTCCTTACCAGGTGTTCTACGTTATAATTGGCTTTTTGGGCGCTGTGGGCATTGGCGATGCCGTCTGGCTCGTTTCCGACATTGGCAATGCGCTTATGGCCATTCCAAACATCATCATGGTGCTCGCGCTTTCCGGTCTTATCGCACGCGAGACTCAGCACTATATCTACGATGGCAATCTTGATGAAGTGTGCGAAGACGAAATTCCCGTGATTGAATCAAAGTAGTTCGTCAGAGCGCTCTGACGAACAGTGGCAATAAGATAGATGTATGAATGGCGGCCATCATGCCGCCATTTTTAGCATGTGCGTCTGTTTGAATATCATTTCAGGCATCGAATGCGTCGAGACGGAGCATGCGGCAAAAATGGATGCATCGAAAGAAATTCGACAGAGTCGAATGAGCGTGAGCAAAGAAGAGCGGAGTGCAGACTTAAACGCAGGCGCAAGTAGCGAAACCGACGGTGAATCCAGCCTCAATGACTCCCTAGATTCTAAAGCGCCTAACAGTTCCACAGAACCCAGCACGCCACTTGGAGACGACCCCATCAAGTCGATCGACGAGTGCTGCGAACAGGTAGGGGGAGCAACATGGCCTTACACCTCGCGAGCGCGAGATTTTTGCCATGCTTGCCAAAGGGCGCAACGGACGCTTCATCATGGAGCACTATGTTATCTCACGCAACACGGTAAAAAGCCATATCAAGCATATCTATTCCAAGCTCGACGCGCATTCGCAGCAGGAGCTTATCGACATGGTGGAAAGCGAGCTCGAATAACCTTGGAGCCTTTAGTGGCCCAGGCGCCGTTCGCGTACGCTTTAATGCCATTCGACCTGATTTATCGCCCGGGCTTATAAATTCACCGCCGCTTGCCGCGCGAGCGTGCCGCTTACCGCCGCTTTAGTCCACTAAAGCGGCTTTCTGTAACCCGCACGCAACACGTTCGTTACAATTTCGCCAGCCATTGAGAGGCGAGGAGAAACATACCGCATGTACGACAAGCACACGGAAGAGCAGGAGCAGGCGGCCCACAGGCCGAAGCCCGGAAACGAGACTACCGCCAAAAGCGAACTCGTCCTTGAACGTTTGCTCGCCGCGCATGGGGCATGGTTCGATGTGTCGCGAGACGTTAGCGTTGCTGGCCGTGCTTTCCGCGCGCTCGCGCAGTTCCATTCCTTCGGCGAGCAATACGTACTCGTGAAGCGCGTGAAGCTGTGGGAGGCCGAAGAGCACGAGTACATGCTGTTCGACGTGCGCGACCGCATCGATGCCGAGGCGGCGCGTTCCTACGTCGAGTTCATGAAGAACGAGGCGCTCGAACTCGTGAAGCCCGAACCAAACCATATGTCCTCGTTTAGAACGCTAGTCGTAATCGCCAATTCGGCGAGCGATGAAGCATGCACCCTGTTCCGCAAAACGAGCCACCGCAAGAATTTCATGTGGGGGATTCGCGGATGGAGCGACGTGCGACTCGCGCTCATCGATTTGTCGAAGCCACAAGGCTCCCGCGTCGTATGCAACGGCGCTGCCAAGCGCATTCGCAAATCGCTTGAGGCGAATGCCACCGACACGCTTCGCGGCTAGCCGTTTCAAGCTCTCTATGGCGCAGGCCGCTCGTCAGGTTGCCACGACGCTGCGGCTACCCCTGGGCGTTATCGCCCAACGTTGCTATATATAGAGGAGTTTTACATGAATGCCATGCTGGTTCTGCTCATCGGCGCGGCTGTCCTCGTCGTGGGTTATATCTTCTACGGCGGTTGGCTTGCCAAGCAATGGGGCGTTAACGCCGACCGCGTAACGCCTGCTCACGAGTTCGAAGACGGTGTCGACTACGTTCCCGCCAAGCCTTACGTCGTTTTAGGCCACCATTTCTCGTCCATCGCGGGCGCAGGCCCCATTAACGGCCCCATTCAGGCAGCCGTGTTCGGCTGGGTTCCGGTGCTTTTGTGGGTGCTCATCGGCGGTATTTTCTTCGGCGCTATGCATGACTTCGGCGCCCTGTTCGCATCGCTGCGCCATAAAGGCCAAACGCTCGCGAGCGTTATTCAGGAAAACATCGACGACACTGCGAAAAAACTGTTTTGCATCTTCGCGTACCTCACGCTGATTTTGGTCGTCGCCGCCTTCGCGTCCATCGTCGCCGGCACGTTCGCCGTAGTTCCCAACGCCGATGGCGTTGTGGAAATGACGGGCACGAACCTCGCGAACAGCCGCACCGCCATGATTTCCGTTCTGTTCATCGTTGCAGCCGTCATTTGGGGCGTCGCGCTTCGCGGCCGCTCCATTCCCGGCCCCGTGAACATCGCTCTGGCGATCGTGGTCATTGTCGCCGTGGTTGCTATCGGCTACAACTTCCCGGTTTTCGAGCTCAACAACTTCACCTGGATGTGGATCGTGGGTGTCTACATTTTGGTCGCCTCAATCGCCCCGGTGTGGATTCTGCTGCAGCCGCGCGACTACCTTTCGAGCTACCTGCTCTACGGCATGATCGCGCTCGCTCTGGTGGGCATCGTGGGCGCGGGCGTTACCGGCGCTGCCACCAATCTGGACATTCCCGCCTTTACCGGCTTCACTGCGGTGAAGGGCGACAGCAAAGTCGCGACCACGGGCTTCTTGTTCCCGGCGCTGTTCATTACCATCGCATGTGGCGCGATTTCGGGCTTCCATAGCCTGGTGGCTTCGGGCACGACGTCCAAGCAGCTCGACCATGAAAGCGAAGCGCAGCCCATCGCCTATGGCGGCATGCTGCTCGAGTGCCTGGTCGCCATTATTTCGCTGTGCGCCGTGGCGTTCGTGTTCGATGGCTATATGAACGGCACCTACGCGTCGCCCACGCAGGTTTTCGCAGGCGGCCTCTCTCAGATGCTCGGCTGCATCCCCGGCCTTTCTGGCGCTGAAGACATTGCATACTCGCTGCTGATTCTGGCCGTTTCGGTGTTCTGCCTGACCTCGCTTGACACCGCGACCCGCCTTGGCCGTTACATGTTCCAAGAGCTCTTCATTCCCGCAGGCAAGACCCGCGAAGAGCTTTCCGGCTGGCGAAAATTCTTCTCGAACCCCGTTGTGGCAACGCTCATCACCGTGACGCTCGGCGTTGCGCTCGGCCTCACCGGCTACCAACTCGTGTGGCCGTTGTTCGGCGCCGCCAACCAGCTGCTCGCCGCGCTTGGCCTGCTGGCCGTGTGCGCATGGCTCGGCAATGCCGGCCGCAACAACAAGATGTTCTATGTTCCCATGGTGTTCATGCTCATCGTGACGCTGACTTCGCTCGTGCTTACCATGCAGGCGAAGTTCCTGGCCATCGCCGGCGGCGCACTCACGCTGGCCAACGGCCTGCAGCTTGTGCTCGCGGTACTGCTCGCCGTGCTCGCGGTGGTACTTGCTATTAAGGGCGCCCGCGTGATTTTCGGCAACAAAAAGAAAGAAATCGCCGAGTAAGGCAAATAAGGAAAGCATGGGGATGAAGCTCCTGAAAACGCCGTGATCGAAAGCGCTGAACCCGCTATTCCCGGCAGGCTCAGATGCGAGGCGTCCGAAACAAACGCGCCCTTCCGAACGGCAGCTCGACTGCGAGACAGCCCATCCGAACGGCAGGCAATCCGCTTTCTAGGGCAAGGCCGGTCCCGCACCTCACCGCTGCCACAAGGGTCCGCTTCGGCGGGCCCTTTTTCATTGCTTTCCACCGCACCCAATCCTTTCTTTTCCGTACTCATTCTTTTCGTGCGACACGCATCATGCCTGATTAGACACAATTTCAAACAAGCGACATAAGTCGCGTGAGCAAGGAGGGAAACCATGGGTACATCAATCGTAAACGGGTCGGGCGTATCTCGCCGTTCGTTTCTCACGGCCGCAGGCATCGGGGCGGCAGGAATCATAGGAGCAAGCATGCTTCCTGGATGTTCCAACGAAAAAGGAGCGAGCGCCGAGGGCGACGCATGGGACCTCGAGACTGACATTGTCGTTGTGGGCTCCGGCGCGGCAGGCGTTGCCGCTGCAGTAACCGCGATTGAAGAAGGGGCTGAGGTCGTTATGGTCGAGAAGGCCGACCTCATCGGTGGAGCGACAAGTGCGACCGTTCAGTATTGCGCCCCAACGTCTTCGCTGGCAATTCCGCAGAATTTCGATGACGTGACCGATAGCGCCGAGCTCATGTTCGAAAACGCCATGGAAGTTTCCGAAGGAACCGCCGACCCCTCCCTGGTCAAAATCTGGTGTGACGGCGCGGCTGACGCGATCGACTGGATGATTGACCATGGGTGCGAATTCAAAGAAACGCTGAAGATTTGCGAAGGTCGACAAGGACAGGGTAAATACATCGCAAAAACCGCTGGCGAGCTTACAACGAAGCTCATCCCTATCATTCAAGAAAAAGCAACATTGCTCAACAATTGCCCGCTTGAAAGCCTTGTTGCGAATGAAGAAGGTCGCATCATCGGAGCCATCTGTCTCGATGGCGGCAAGGAAAAGCGCATTCGTGCGCGCAAGGCCGTCATCATCTGCTCTGGCCCCTGGACCAATGACGAGGTAATGATTCCTCGCCACATGAACGAACTGCCGGAAACGCCCGCTGCGGCTGGAGAGACTTTCGCTTCACTGGGCATGCCCTACGGTCCGTTTACCGGCGAAGCGATTCGTGCGGCCCAAAAGGCCGGCGCGGCCGTTCGCCATATGGAGTACTGCGTGTCCGAACCGTGCTATTCGACTTCGGACCTCATGTCGCAGGGTGTCGCTGTTGCAGGTATCACCCGTGTCGTTGGGCAGGTCATGGTAGGCTCCAACGGCAAGCGCTTTACCGATGAAGGCAAGACCCGCGGCGCCATTGCCCGCGACGTGCTCAAACTTGAAGACAACGTGTTCTATCCCGTGCTCGACGGCCATTTCGTTCCAACACAGGTAAATCCAAAAGAAGAGGTTCTTCAGAAGTGGATCGATGGAGGCTTCGTGGTAACCGCAGATACCCTCGAAGAAGTTGCATCTAAGGCCGAATCGAGTTTCGGAATCCCTGCAATCACGCTTATCGCAAGCATCCAAGCCTACAACGAGGGTTGCAGTTCTGGCACGGACGAATTCGGTAAGGACCCCCATTTCCTTACCCCGATCAACCAGGCACCATTTTACGTAGGCCCCGTTGAAACATGCATCATGCTCTATACCAACGGCGGTCTTGACGCGGATGAAAACGCCCGCGTACGTAACGCCGACGGAGACGTGATTCCCGGCCTTTACGCAGCTGGGATGTGCACGGGCGGACAATTCGGCACCGACACCGTTTCAGGAAGCTGGCAAACAAGCTCCATCGTATTCGGTAGAATTGCAGGTGCGAATGCGTCGAAAGAAACTGCAGAATAAAGCATTGCGCCAGCCGACAAAACGCTTTCAATTCCCAATATGAGGGAACTAGACGGAGCTTGCGTTGCGCAAGCTCCGTTTCGTGCACGGAGGGACTTATGAGGATTGCCGCCGATGTGAGCATAACAAAAACAAGGCGTATGGTACTCGCCGCAATCGCGGTAATGGGTTTCGGTCTGCTTCAGGGAGCACGTTTTATCGACGTTAATTCAGGGCCGTACAGCGCGCATTCGCTTGCGCTTTTCGGCCTGTTCGTCGATGGCGCGACCTTGCTTACCATCGCCGTACTTTCGTATTTTGGAAAAATTGACGACAACCGCAAACTCTACTGCGCAGGGGCGATTTCGTGTGCGCTCTATCTCGCTCTATCGCTTCTCAATCTTGGCGACGCGGCCATTCATCAGGCATTCGCCGGCCTCACATGGTCGCTCAACGTTCTATGTTGGATGGAAATCTTCACCAACTACAAACCACGCTTTGCCCTTATCATGATTGCGCTTGCCTACGCGGTGAATGTTGCCGTGAAACCACTCCTCGGGGCATTAGGCCTGCCGGTCGAAGGCGCACTCGCCGCATTCATGGCAATTTCAATTGTCCTACTCGGCATTTGCATTCGCTATGACAAGGCAATTGCCTACGATACCCTCGCAAACGAGCAAGCTTTCAGTGACACATCGTGCCACGAAACGACCACGCTCTCGGAAGCGTTTTCTCGCGCACGCAGGGCCGTTGCCTGCGCTTTTGCTTTTTCATTTGTCTGCGGATTCGTTATCGAAGCCGACTTGCTTGCCACAAACATGGAATACGCGCAAAGCAACGAAACGGCGCTCATTTGCCTCGTCGCAGCGATTCTTATGGTCTGCGCATTGCTCGTTTTTTCGATTCGAAAAGCGAATATCGACTACATGTGCCCCATAGCCGCCGCCTGGATTGCAACGGCGTTGTTCACGCGATCTACGGGATTGCTCGAAGCTTCGGTATCGGGCAGTATCATGACGGCTACTTTGATTTCGTTCTACGTATTGCTCTGGCTCATGCTCGTGAGCGAAGCCCACGAAAGGAAGCTCCCCGCATTTTTCCTGCTCGGCCTTGCCCTGGGAGTCGCACGTTTGTCGGTTATGGCGGGTCGGGCATGCGCCGACTGGGCCATCGGCGGCAATCTCATCGTTCAGAGCGCAGTAAGTGCCGTAAGCCTTTGGGCGCTTGCAATTGCGGTTTCAACCATATTCTTCGCCTATTTGCGTTATTCCTCAAAACGCTTACGGGGCGGCTTCGACGAAACCGCCCCCGATGAAGATAGGCAGCAATCATCCCACATGGAGACGGTCGAGCCCAACAAGGTCACAAGCGATGTGGCGTTGGCAAGCGAAGAGATTGCGCCTATCGCCTCAGACGCAGACCCGTGGAACGAAGCGTTCGATATGCTCGTGCAGCGCTATGGCCTTTCCGACCGTGAGGCGCAAATCGTGCGAGAATTCGCTGCCGGACGAAGCGCGAGATATTTAGCGGAGTGGTATATGCTCTCGGAGCATACCGTCAAAACGCACTTGCGTAGGGCCTATACGAAGATTGGCGTGCACTCCCGTCAGGAACTCATAGATGCAATAGAAGAGATGCACGCCGAATCATTCAAAAACGCAAAAGAGAAGGTATAGCGGGCATCGTGAGCTGCCGCCACACCTTCTCATTATTAGGCGAGGTCTTTGGCAATTGCTTCGCCCGTGAGGCGACCCATTGACAATCCAACGGAATTCGAACAATGGCGCACGAAGCTACGGTTATACATGAATCGATGCGTGATCTCGCCAATCGCCCATAGACCTTCGATGGCGTTGCCAGCGTCATCAACAACGCGGCAGTCGCTGTCGGTCTTCAAGCCTCCCATGGTCGCGACGTATGAGGGAACATAACTCACGAGGTAGTAGGGACCCTCACCGTACGCGACCGCCTTTTCGACGGACTTCCCGTATTCGTCCTCAGCGGAACCCTCGGCGAATGCCTGATACGAAGCGAATGTTTCGGCAAGCGCTACGGCGCCCATCGCCGACGCGAGGTCGTCAATGGTGTCGGTCTTAATGACGTCTCCAGTCGAAATGCCCTTCTCAAGAATCTCGCACGCCTCGGCATTCGTACTATCGAAAAGCGCATAATACGGAGCAGCGTCGTGATCGGCCATGCTCGAGGCGAGCAGGATTCCCGGACCAGCTTCGTTGACGAAACGCTTGCCCTGAGCGTCAACGAGCATCTTGCTCGCAACCCCGCCGCCCTCGAGGGGCTTGGTCGACATAGACATATCAACGAGCGTCGCAAAAGACGGATCAACTTCGGTGAGCTTCCTGGAGGGCATGATATTGAAAGGAATCACCCAGCAATTGTCATAAAGCGCCGCGCCCACAGCTTTTCCCATGGTAATGCCGTCACCAGTGTTCATGGCATTGCCCAAATACTGGAAACCGATTTTTTCAACCGAAGGAACAAACTTATTAAGATAGTCGACGCTTCCGCCAAAACCACCGCATGCAAGAACCGTCGCTTTCGCCGCAACAGTCTTAGTTTTACCGTTCGACTGCAAAACGACGCCCGTAACCTTGTCATCTTCGGTCACCAGCTCGGTTGCCTCATGCTCAAGCAAAATTTCGACGCCCGCGTCTTCCAGAGCTGCGGTCATTTTCTCAGTGATGAGCTGACCAGCGGCCTTTGAGGCGTCAGCGCTCGTATCGGGCCATACGGTATCGGTCCCAACCTTCTCTTTAGTGAACGATTGAATAAAATCAATTCCCGTTTTCTCAACCCAATTCACCGTCTCGCAGCTCGCCTGCATGAGCGCTTTCACGCGATCGTAATCGGGGTAGGGCGCATCGATTTTGCCGGTCTCGGTTGCCTTTTTAAAACGAGCGAGGAACTCATCCATGGTGTCGGTCGTTTCAGAAACGAACTGCCAGAACTCCTCGTTTTCGACACCCTGATAAATCGAAACATTGCCCTTCGAAGTCTGGAACGAAATGCCCAGAGACGGCGACTTCTCGACAAGCACGACCTTCGCGCCATTTTGAGCAGCGGCAAGCGCGCACGCCTCGCCAGCAAGACCCGACCCGATAACCGCAATATCGGTTTCGATAATCTCACCCTTTGGCTTTTCCTCATCTGCTTGCTTCGAGGCGGTTCCCGAACATCCCGCCAAAGCAAAACATCCGCCAAGAATCGCTGCACCCGCGCAGAACGACCTACGGTTGATAGTCTTCATTTTTCCCTCCTCCTTATATGCGGCATTCGACCAGCCGCGCAGCTTCATAATGCCCGAAACGCACGAACAGCTTGTCGCACGAAAAGAATGAGCAGGTGAGAAAGGCCCGATGACGAATTGAACAGCACGGAGAGCGAAGGAGTTCGGTACAGTATCAGGCCAGACAATGAACGCATTCTGAATTCCATTCGCTGCCGAGATTAAACGGGAGAGGGAAACCGTGCCCTGATTCAAATCGTTCTCGAAAAAGAATATGTTTACAGGTCAAAATCTTATTTTGGCTTCTTCAAAATAGCGTGGTGGAGTGCTATTTTCTTCTCTTAATGTGTTTTCAGAAAGGGATGCCAATGACAGATGAAAAACAGGAGGTCACAGCGCAGGCTCAAGCAGAAGAACCTGCAGGTGAATCTCCGAAAGAGACCCCCGAGAAAACGAGGTCGCTCGGCGTATTCTCGTTCGAGGGCGACATGCCGCTCGCGCAAGCAATCCCCTTGGGCTTGCAGCATGTTCTGGCAATGTTCGTGGGCAATTTGACTCCGCTGCTTATTGTGACGAGCGCATGCGGATTGGCCGGCGCCGAATTCGCCGACGTGCAGCTTTCCCTGTTGCAAAATGCCATGTGGATCGCGGGTGTCGTAACCCTCATCCAGCTTTTCGGCATTGGCCCGGTCGGCGGCAAGGTGCCCATCATCATGGGCACGTCTTCAGGCTTCATCGGCGTGTTTAACTCGGTGGCCGCATCGATGGGCGGCGGCCTTATCGCCTATGGCGCCATCATGGGCGCATCGCTCATCGGCGGTTTGTTCGAGGCCGTTCTGGGCTTCTTCCTAAAACCCCTGCGCCGCTTCTTCCCGGCGGTCGTTACGGGCACCGTCGTGCTTTCCATCGGCCTGAGCCTTATCAGCGTCGGCGTGAACGCTTTCGGCGGCGGCAACACCGCGCCCGACTTCGGCTCGTTCGAGAATCTGTGCTTGGCGCTCATCGTGCTCATCGTCATTCTCGCAGTAAAGCATGCGACTACAGGCTTTGTCAGCGCCTCTTCCATTTTGGCTGGCATTATCGTGGGATACGTCGTCGCCGGCATCATGGGCCTGGTGCTTCCTACGACTGGCGTGACCGCCGATGGCGTGGAATACACAAAAGCATGGGTTCTGAACTGGGATAAGGTCGCTGCGGCGTCATGGTTTGCCATTCCGAACCTACTGCCCGTCATGCCCGTCTTCGACATGCGGGCCATCGCGCCTGTGCTGGTGATGTTCATCGTCACGGCCGTCGAGACTGTTGGCGACATTTCGGGCGTTACGCAAGGCGGCATGAATCGCGAGGCTACCGACAAGGAACTTTCCGGCGGCGTTGTGTGCGACGGCTTGGGCTCGTCGCTCGCAGCCATGTTCGGCGTGCTGCCCAACACCTCGTTCAGCCAGAACGTCGGCCTGGTCACCATGACCAAAATGGTCAACCGCAAGGCCCTGGCCTGCGGCGCCGTATTCCTGATTCTGTGCGGCTTGTGCCCGAAGCTCGGCGCCGTGGTCTCCATCATGCCCCAGTCGGTCCTCGGCGGCGCGGCCGTTATGATGTTCGCCTCCATCGTGGTGAGCGGCATTCAGCTGATCACGCGCGAACCCCTTACGCCGCGCAACTTGAGCATCGTTTCCGTCGCACTTGGCCTGGGCTACGGCATTGGCGCGAACCCCGCCGTGCTGGCTGGTTCGCCCGAGTTCGTCGGCCTGATTTTCGGCGGCTCTGGCATTGTCGCCGCAGCTGCGGTCGCCATCATTTTGAACATCGTGCTTCCCAAAGACGAAAACGAGAAAACGCCCGAGAAGGACGCGAACGCCTAACGAGCTAAACGAGCGGCTCAAGGTTGGCATTCGAACTTTTGGCTCAAATCGTTCTTATACATCCAAGCGAACGGCGCCCTGTTTCTTTCGCGAGAGACAGGGCGCCGTTCTTTGTTGCCTGGCCGAAATGCGAACGATGAAACAGTCCATCTTCAACCGCGACATCGTCTCCGGCTCATAAGGTAAAAGACATGTCTGGCCTAGGGGCATCGGCACTGGCCGATGCCCCTTTTTGCACCCTTAAATTCGTCGGCCGCATTTAAGAGCTCGGATAAAATGTACGTCCACGCGTCCAGGGTCTCCACATCTGTCCGAGCAGTCTTTTCGCACCCAATCTCATTGTCTCTGGCCAATCAGGCTCTTCATTCCCCATCCCCATTCTGCTTGATTGTTCACCCTTTCCGCATCCATCCTTATTGCATTTATCTGATCAGGCTCTTCCGAGTACATTCCTATCGCACTTGCGTGGTCGGGCTTTTCCGCATGTGCTTTCTGCGCGCACTGTCACATGCGAACTTTCGCAACGCACGCCCAATCGGGCTATCGCAGCGCTTGCCTAACAAGCTTTTCCGCGTCCATTCCCACAGCACCTCCCATAAGTCTCTCCACAGCAAGCCCGAACGGACCGACGTGACCCAAACCATGTCCCGATTCTGCAAAAAATGGCAGAAATTTGCGGTTGTGAACGGTCTTAGCACTCCGAAAAAGCCCCAAAGATGCTTCGTTTTTGCAAAACCCCAGGTCACGATTTGCCGGAGGCAGGAACAATGCGTTCCCCATCGTGCACAACCGCAAATTTGTGCCAAAAAGTTGACAATTCGGACCAAATTTCAAGCAAGAGCAAATTGTTCAAGAAGGCACCAACAGTAGACTCGAAGCAAGCCCGGAGCAAGCACGAAGAGAAGATGAAAGAAACCGAGAAAAGAGGGAGGGGAAAGAGTAAAAATTAACGGTAATTTCGCGCATGCCGAGCAATGCCACACGTGGTCCACACAATACCGCATTCGCAATGCGGCAAAAACCAAATTTGCAACCAGCAGAAAGAAGCGATCGGGAGTGGTGGAATAAGCGAAGTGTCAGAATAAAGAACGGAAGCTGCGAACTGGGAAATTGCATCAAACCGAATCGGCGACACTCGGTTACGAACGCAATGGACTGAATGTAATGGGCGCCCATCATCGGGCCAGAAAGCACAACAGGGCGCCCTGCTGGGATATCTAGCCAAGGGGCGCAGCAGAACACCCAGCTGGGGCACATGCCTAGAACACCGGATGGAACGCGCAGGCAAAATCGGCGCGACGAAAAGCATCAGCGCGGCAAACCTGCACTGCAGCAGCGCGCAACATGTGTCCGCAGCTGCTCCAAATTGTCGCGCGTATCCACGTCGAACAGCTCCCATTCGCTTGAAACCTCGATGGTTCGAACGTATTCCGCATGCGCTTTTGCCACGAATCCGCCGCCCTTACCACGGGGAAGAGAACGGAGCTCGTCGAACGCCCATGAAGGAAAAAGCACGGGCGCGCCCGGCACGCCATCGAAACTGGTGCGCCAAATGCGCGCAACGCCGTTCTCCGCAGCATTGCACCCCACGGCGTCATGTTTCGCGGCACCGGCGACATCGGATTCCGCAGCATCACACCCAGCAGCAGCGTCAACGTCGCACTCCACAGCATCGAGCTCCATGGCGTAGTCCTCCGCAACGCCGCCTTCCGCAGTATCGGCCAGCGCTGCACCGACAGCATCGCATCCCACAACATCCGCAACGCCGCGTCTCGCAGCATCGCGTCTCACGACACCAGCAGCATCGCGCTCGGCGGCGCGAAGAAGCGCGACAATGCTCGCTGGACGAATAAGCGGCTGGTCGCCCTGGACGAACGTGACCGTATCGCACCCGTCCATGGCCTCCATGCCCAGGCGCACCGTGTCATTTCTGCAAGGCTCGTCGTGCAAAATCACCTGCGCGCCCAGCGTCTCGCACAACGCAGCCACGTCAGCATGGCACGTGACCACCACGCGCCGGCTGAACAAACCATCGGTTGCTCGCACAACATGGCCGACCAGCGGCGCGTCGCAAAGCTCGGCCATGAGTTTATTGCCCCCGAAACGCGCTCCCACGCCCGATGCCATAACGATGCATCCGTGCTTCAATGTGCGGTTGTCGGCAGCGTGTGGCATAGCGGTATTCGCCTTTGCAAATTCGATGGTTGGACGGGCTGTATTTGAGAATTAATCGCAGGCCACAGTATAATATGAGCGATTATGCCAACCTCAAGTAATGGGGCGAGAAACATTATTACCTTCCAAAAATACGAGCGCCCGCAAACCCTCGACGAAGCCTGGGAGCTCAACCAGAAAAAGCGCAACCGCATCGTGGCCGGCACCATGTGGATGAAAATGGGCACCCACTCCTTCGGCACCGCCATCGATCTGTGCGATCTGGGTCTCAACCAAATCGAAGAAACCGACGAGGAATTTCGCATTGGCGCCATGGTCACTCTACGCCAAATGGAGAAGCATCCAGGCCTCGCCGCCTATTCCTGCGGCGCGGTGGAAGCCGCCTTCAAAGACATCGTGGGCGTGCAATTCCGCAACGGCGCGACGCTCGGCGGAAGCCTGTGGCGCCGCATGGGCTTTTCCGACATCCTCACGGTTTTCCTTGCCATGGATAGTTACGTCGAACTCTACAAGGGCGGCATCGTGCCCCTGGAAGAATTCGCGCGCATGCCTTACGACAAAGACATTTTGGTGCGCCTCATCGTGAAGAAGCAGCCGGGCGCGTTCTCGTACCAAGCCGTGCGCAAGCAGCGCACTGACATCCCTTCACTGAACTGCGCTGCGGCCCAGGTGGCGGGTGAGTGGCGCGTCGTCGTGGGTTCGCGTCCCGCGCGTGCCGTGGTGCTTCGCGATGAGCAGGGGCTCCTCGCCG